>Ga0207695_10009755_pt1 | contig 11814 bp, 9 predicted proteins | sample KBSC54metaG_FD_184354 | JGI IMG/M metagenome (GOLD analysis project Ga0207695, IMG submission 184354) | Corn rhizosphere microbial communities from Kellogg Biological Station, Michigan, USA - KBS C5-4 metaG (SPAdes) (version 2) | ecosystem: Host-associated > Plants > Roots > Rhizosphere > Soil... | reverse complement strand
GAGAGAACAGTTCGGCTGTCAGGATGCTTTGCAAAGACACGGGTAAGCGCGTGCCGTGCCCAAGCCCTGACATCGCCAGACGAGTTTTCGCAAATTGCCCATGACTGCTAATGCACCACTTTCCCCCGCAATGATAGCTCCCGCCCCTTCCGCGACACGGGGCCTTGCACACAAGCTGTTCTCCTTCCCGGTCGTGCTCGGGACCCTGCTGGTGGTTCTGGCTACCTTCACGTCACGGTCGCGGTTCAGCGATCCGGACATGTGGTGGCACCTGAAAACCGGCGAGATCATCTGGAAGACCCACTCCATACCGCAAGTGGATCTGTTTTCGTTTACCACGAACCAGCACGCCTACACGCCCCATGAGTGGCTGGCGCAGCTTTCGATTTACGCGGCTTACCATTTCGGCGGCTATTCCGGACTTATGCTTTGGCTTTGCCTGATCACGTCCCTGGTTTGCATCGCCGGGTATGTTCTGTGCTCGCTCTACTCGGGCAATGCCAAGGTCGCTTTCCTGGGCGCCATGGGTATCTGGTTCTTTGCCACGGTAGGAATCAGCGTTCGACCCCAATTGCTCGGCTATTTGTGCCTTCTGTGTGAACTGCTGATCCTATGTCTCGGCCGCTCGCGGAGTCCGCGATGGTTCCTGGCATTACCCCTTCTCTTCGTGGTGTGGGTGAACCTGCACGGATCGTTCCTGTTCGGTTTGATCGTGCTCGGTGTTGTGCTGTTGTCCGCCTGTCTCGAATTTCGTATTGGACTGCTGGTCTCGCATCGATGGGACAAGCAGCGCCGCAACATGCTGGCGGCGGTATTCTCGTTGTCCATAATGGCCCTTTTCCTCAACCCAGTTGGCTTAAGTCAGCTCACATATCCCCTGAATACTATGTTCACCCAGCACATTGGGCTGCAGTACTCGTCTGAGTGGCAGCCTGCACCGATGAATGATGTGAGGGTCTGGGCTCTGTTTGGGATCGCAGGCCTCATTCTTATCGTGCCCCTTCTCCGGCGCATCGAGCTAAGGGCTGAAGAGCTGCTAATAACGGGATTGGGATTCGCACTCGCCGTCCAACACGAGCGAATGCTTATCGTATTCGGCATTCTTGTGATGCCGTGCCTGTGCCGCCTCATTGCAGGGGCCTGGGATAGCTATGACCCTGGTCGGGAGTCCGTTGTGCTCAATCTCATCATGATGATTGTGGGGGTCGTGCCGAGCGTGCTCGGTTTTCCGAGTTCAAGTTATCTGCTGGACCAGGTAAACACGTCAAATCCGGTAAAGGCTGTCGAATTTATCAGGCAGTCTGGCCTGTCCGGAAGGATGCTAAACGAGTACATCTATGGCGGGTACCTGATCTGGGCTGCTCCAGATCGAAAAGTCTTTATCGACGGCCGTGCGGACGTCTACGAGTGGACCGGCGTATTCGGCGATTACATGGACATGATGAATATCAAAGCCGATCCGGGCGTTCTCCTCGACAAGTACCATATTGATTTTTGCCTGCTTTCGCGCGAAGAACCTGTGGTTCGTGTCATACCCCGCCTCCCTGGCTGGAAATCAATTTATGAGGATGACAGGTCCGTCATTTTTGCGCGCTCGACAAACGACAACGCGAACCCCAAGAGCCCAGTCATCCAGTAAGGCGCAATGGACCACGACTGTAAGGCCGAAAACGAGGTTAGACTTCCACCATCATCTACCTCGTCGATTCCATCACGCATTGCCCAGCTGACCAAAAGCGATGCCTGGCTTTCCGCGGCGTGTGCCGCTGTGGTTCTTCTTGGCATTTTGGCGACATGGCCCTTCTTTGAGATGGGGTTCAATGATGACTGGCATTATGTGTACATTGCCCTACAGGTAGCCAAAACCGGTCTCCTCACTTATACCGGGTGCTCCACAATGGTGGGTATTCAAGCATTCTGGGCAGCACTGTGGATAAAGTGCTTTGGGTTCTCCTTCACTCTTGTACGAGCCTCAACACTACCGTTCGTCGTAGGCTGCTCGGTATTGCTTTACTATCTCCTCCTTGCAGCTCGCCTAAGACGTAGATTCGCGGTGTTCGGAACTGTTACATTCATGCTTTCACCATTAATGGTTCCCCTTGAGGCGTCCTTCCTGACGGACTTACCGGGGCTGTTCTTCCTCTTGTTGTGTCTCTTGAGCTATCAACGTCTGATCGACGCTGATGCACGGTCCAAATATCTGATATGGTCAACGGTACTATTCATGTCGGGTCTCGCCGGAGGCACGATCCGCCAGATCATCTGGATAGTACCGTTTCTGATGTTCCCTCTGTTGGCACGGGAAAGACAGCGAAGAACAGGTCTATTATGGATTCTGTGGATTACGGGATTCATCTGTGCGGCTGCATTAGCTTATTGGTTCCACTTTCAGCCCTATGTGGCGACATTGCCCGGCCTTAATCCGCTTGCCGTATCAGCGCTTCGATCGCGCCTCTGGCCCATCGTGCCGGCACTCGTCTTTTTGAACGTAACGACACTAACGATTGAAGTGATGGCGTTGATGTTTCCACTTCTAGTACTGGGATTGCCCCTCAAGAATACTCGCCTCCCCCGTAACTTGTTGGTGTTTGCGTGGGTATCTTTTGGGTTGGTAGTTGTCTTGTCGGCGATGCTGAGTCAGCTACGGCCAATGCAGCTTTTTACGGGCAATGTGCTCTCGAAATGGGGACTATTGCCCGCCGACATCCCCGGTCCAAAACCTGTAGTCCTACCGTATTTCGTTCAACTGATCATCGGCCTCTGCGCAGCATGGTTGTCCATGATTTTGGGGGTTACATTCTTTCGTAAACTATCCGGAGCCAGATCACTCGTCCGCTCCATTCCCAGCAGCTTTATTGGTCCGTACATACTCTTTTCAATTCTTTATCTGGGCGCACTCACACCGCTTTCATTAACGTGGAACGTCTTTGACCGCTACATGGTGCCCGTCCTGCCTCTGATAACCATTCTGGTCCTTAAGACCGTACAGAACGCGGGGATCCGGGATCTGTCTATTGCCGCGACCGTTTCCATGTGCGTGATGATTACTTTTGGTGTCTTCACAACACACGATTACTTCGCCCGGTCACGCGCAAGGCTCGATGCAGTGACTCGCGTTATGGCCGCAGGCACATCACGGGATCAGATTTCGGGTGGGTTCGAATTTGATGGTTGGACAGAGCTCTTAGCCGCCGGACACGCTAACGACCCCGGCATCACAAACCCCCCGGGATCATACATCTCCATGACCAACCGGACCTATCCGACACCCGATCCCTTCTGGTTCTGGCCTTACGCTCCAAGCGTAAATCCCGAGTTCGTCCTCTCGCTATCACCTGTTCGCGGCTTGCGCGATTCCGCATTCGCTCCGGTGTCATATCGTACCTGGATGCCACCATTCTCAGGATCGATTCTGATACAGCAAGCCGATCACTCTTCGCACACCGTAAGTGCTCATCCCTCGCGTTGACCGAAAACCGCGTACTGGCCGCCCAAAGGAACTCGCCGCAAAACCTTTTCAACTCCCGCAACTCTGCGATAGAGTCTTTCCGGTAAGTAGAGGAAATAGCAACTCCAGTCAATGGAAAACCCGCTGGTGTTGAGCATCGATCGCGTTTCGGAAGCCGGCAACAGAACAGCATCGGCATCTACAGGTGTGCGGCTGACGATGATCCGAGTCGCCGGATTGTAAGGATTGTGTTCGATTACAGCAAACATGCCGCCGGGACGCAGCACCCGCCGGACCTCGGCGGTTAGCGACGCACGTTGCTCCCGAGGCACGTGGTGATAAACGCAGACTGCTGTGACGAAATCAAATTGCGCATCATCGAACGGTATGCGTCCCGGCTCCTCCTGCACCCGTACCGGAAAGCCATGCGCTGATTCCAGCATTCCGCTTGAAGGGTCGCAGCCGGTAGCGTACGCAAAATCTGCTCCAATCAATGAAAGGAGTTCACCTTTTCCACAACCAAAATCCAGATACCTCATTGCGTGTGTGTTTCGGCGCCGCCGTCGAAAATACTCGCGGATAAGGTCTCTCTTCCTGAGATGAAAAAAAGCGGAGCTACCGGCGAAGGACTCGCGAATGGGGTCCTTTAGAAGATCTTCATAAGAACCGGAATAGCGATCGAATTCAGGTTGAGTGGTCATCTGTACTGTGTTCTCACTTGCTTGTCGTTTCTGCACGCTGAAAGACAGAAGCGAGCTCGTCCTGGTAAACCAAACGGAATCGCGAGTCCGACCGAAGAATCGATGCCAAACCGGATTCCCGCTCCAACAATATCGTTTTGGCGGCCATCAGTTCCGGATCTTCGGCCCACTTCTCACCGCCCATCCAGGTCACGGCGGCACGGGCCAGGCGCGCATCGCCATGAAGATTTGCCCGTCCGTCGATCGATACCGGCATCCCCGGCAGACGCCAGATCAGGTATCCACCCCACGCGTAGGAATTATAAAGCGGTCCCTGCAAAGCATGGTCCTGGATGTAGGCGCTGGCTTTCTCCGGAAATCTCTTTGACGCGGTCTGCTGCAATACGCCGGGCGATACGCCGGCCGATGCCAACACCGCAACCGCGAGGACCAGGGATACAGGCAGCGCGATCGCCCATTGCCTGCGTCGGATTTTATTCAGACCGGGCTCGGCCGGTTCACCGGAAGCGGCCATTACTAACGCCGATACTACGGCGAGAAACCATCCATCTCGCTCGCTGCGGAAGCCGAACCACAGCGAGACCACCAGCAGACTCATCATCAACGCACATTTGCGACGTGCGCTTCCAATCGTGAAGAGCGCGGAGGAGGCGAGAAACAGTGCAGCCCAATCGGTGACACTCCGGAAGTGCATGGCCTGCATCTCCTTCACGATCTGTAAAGGCACGGTCTGCATTGCATACTGCGCCACCACCAGGTACAGGCGCCAGCCATAGGGATTGACGAGTGTCGCGACCGTCGAGGCAGCCAGCAGTGCCCAAAACCATCCCGCCCGCAGCTTCGGGCCGGAAGAAGGCCACTTGAAGATGTTTGCTATCAGGTGCTCCGCGGCAAACAGACCGATTATGCCCAGGCCGTACACGAACTGAATATGAAGATTGGCCCATAATGCAAAAAGCAGCGGAAGCGGAAACAGCCAGGCAACATTCCCACTACTTCGAGCCTGCAGCAGCAAGTGTAGTTCGATGACAAAAAAGACACAGGTAAATAACCACGGGCGAGGCGTAACGATCGTACCCGACGCCGCGAATACGAGACCGCCCAACGCCAGGGCGCGAACCATGCGGCCGTACCGCGACAGCAGAAGGACCACCGCTGCCACGAAGCTCAGCGTGCAGAATGTAGTAAACGTCAATACACCGTGCAGCCCCCAGGTATTGTAGATTTGTGACGCGAGGACGTCGAAAAGCCACGTGTAGGCAATCCATGGAGTGCCCATCGTGTAGGTCGAAAAGAGGTCCTTCACCGGAACAGCATGATGGCTCAGAATCCAGTCGCCCGTGCTCACATGCCACCAGAGGTCTTCATCCATGCCCGCCGCGGGAATGATGGATTTGGCGGCTACCGTCGCCAGAAGGCAGATCAGTAGCAACGCATCGATCAGCCACCGCTCCGAGTCGCCGCGGCTTTTGGGTTTTTGGTCCGATACGTCGGGATGCTGGTTTCCGTCTGGAACACCAGTCTGAGAAGCCGCCTCCATCCCGGTCTCCGGTTTCGCGGTTTCACTGACCATGTGGTTCCACCCTGGGAGATCCATTTCCTGGCGTACCAGCTTCACTCTTCGGCAAGTCCTCACGTTTCAGAACCACGACCGCCCGCTGGAAGGGAGGAAACCAGGCATCAAAGGGAATAGTCGCAAGGCGGTTTGCGGGCAGGGCCGAAGCGGGCCAGTAACTCACCACGTAATCCGGCCTGATTGCCACAGTCTTTGCCCAGAAGCCGAACTTGTCGGTGGAATTCCACTCAATCGGCTCATTGTAGTGAACCACCTGAATTGTTCCAGAGCTTTCGAGCTGCGTCCAGCCGTCCCGTTCAAAACCTACCGAGATTCGATTGCGGGGGACTCCCCTGCTTTCCATCGTTTGAGCGGCCCGAACTCGTGCCCGCAAGCTGCTGGAGTAATCGTGCGTGGTCGCTACGGAATATGCCGCGAACAGAGCGAGGCAGATCCATGCAACGTACGGAAGAGACTGTACCGAGGACTGGAACGTCAGAAGAATGATGATCACCAGCAAAGGAAACAACGGCAGCATGTAACGGTCGTAGCTAAGGATTACGAGTGCTCCAGGGACCAGGAGCAACATGTAGACACTAGAGAAACTCGCGAACACCCGCACTGCAATCGTTCGTGCGGGGACGCTGATCGTTCGATAAAGATGAATGAAGGCTGCGACGCTGAATAGCAGCAGCCATGTTAGCGAGATACGAACAGGCAGCGGAAGAATGACTGGCCTGAAACCCAAAGCATCTTGACCTGGCCTCATGATTCCATTCGGCGTAAGCATGTTCCCCAGAAACGGAGCGAGGCCGTACGCGCTCCCCAGGATGCGGGCTAAGACAGCAGTTCCCAACACGGCTATCAGCCCATACACAATTAGTCTCCGTCGGCCCAGCGCTTTCCAGAGTGGAGCAAAGCACAGGAGAGCCGGCAGGGCTACCAGCAGACCGGTCAATAGTAAATCAACCATCAACGCCAGGCCCGGGAACCAGTTATCCTGAATGACCCCTACGATTTGATGCCCCGACAGCTCAAGAGGCGCGTATGGCTGTGAAAGAGTGGTCAGCACCAACGCGGCCGCCGCAATACTGAGACTATAGGCCGCGATGGCGTGGACGACAAATCGCCTGTCGGGCCGCTTCAGCCATACCAGGTGCGGGATCAGGACGAATGACGCAGCCCACACTAACTGGCGATTCGAGCCGCCCGCCATTCCGGAAACAGTCAATACCCAAAGCCAACGCTTCGCCGTTGTGACATTTTGCGTCTGCATACAAGCGATAGCCGCATAGATGCAGACCATGATAAAGAAACAGCCATAAACATCCGTCATGAACGTTGCGGCAAGGGGAACAAGCAACGGCGACGTGGCGACTGTAAGGGCGCCGAAGCACGCGAAGCTGCGGGTCAGCCCCACTCTCCGCGCCAGGGCATATACGACCAGGACGAATCCCAAGGCAAAAGGAATTGTCGCGGCTCGGAGTACGTCAAAAGAAAATCCGAATACGCGGATCCATGCAGCGCCCCACAGAGTCTGGAACAGAATCGTGGGGCTGCCCCAGCCACTGTAGTGAAAGCTGCCGGTCTGCGCGAATTGCTGGGCCACGTACGAATAGGACCAATCGTCGTTGAAGGCACTTTCCGCAAAAGGACGGGCGATGGCGATCGAAATCAGAAGAGCCGCACAGCATAGCAGAGGATAGAGGGCTGCTCGCCACCTGCTCACCGCACCAGCCTTCGCGGCCGCGAGTTCGTGGTGCCGATCATAGAGAACAGAAGGAGCGAGCCCGGGTGTCATTTTCTGCTCGCTCGCTGCGATAATTCGCCAGGGATATGCGTGTTCGTTGAGCCGCCGCTATCAGAAACAGACTTCAATAACTCCGCCGCGGGATAAGGCGACACCTTGGGCGGGTTCTTATCCGGCTCTATCAGCCAGGCGGTTCGGTCTTTATAGTAAGCCAGCAACTCACGAGTATTGGGCGCGTCCATCTCCCGCGCCCAGACTACTTTCGCGCTATCGATATCCGCCGCGTTGTAGACCCATTCGGGATAAAGGTGATCCGGTACGTATCTTACGATCGCCAGTTGCCGGCCTGCGCGACTCTCCAAGTCCGAGGCGACGCGGGCCCGTTCCAGTCCGATCGGCCCTGAACCATACCATGACTGTACGGCATGCACATCGTCCGGAAGATGGAGATTCAGAGGGTGGGCAGCCATCCTCGCTGCAGCCAGCGCAACGCAAAGAACCGGCATCCCACGCACCAGAAATGATCCCGTGGGGCTCCACAACCGAAGATGGCGCATGCATTGCATCAACAGAATGTAGAGCAACACGGTGGCTGCGGCAGCGTAGTGTGGGATGAACCAGGTTTCTACCGCCAGGCCTGCTACAAAAAACACTATCATCACCACCACAGGGCGAATGCGACGATCACGTAAAGCCCAAGGTAATGCGATCAGAACAGGCGCGAGCGCAAAGTTGACATAGAAGAACACCCAACCTGACAGCTTCTTTCCCGCGACATTCATCAACCCCGCGGCACTCCCCTTCTCCTCGCGAAACCAGTTCATCTCACCCAGAGGATCCGGGCCGGCGTAGAAGTTCCACAGGACGCGGTGTCGGTAGACGGGCTCGGGTTTGGCCGATTGCCACAGAAAATGTGGCGCCACGGCGTAGGTATCCCGGTTGACCTTGTAAGGCGGCGTGAATGCGTTCCCATACAGGCGGTGATTGTAGTAGCCCATATAGACGAAAGTCCCGATCAGGAGTAAAGCCGCAGGCGCGCCACACCTCGCGAGCGTCGCAAGGTTCACCTTCTGTCTCCATATCGACCAACCGATCATTGCGCAGGCAGGAATCGAGATCAGGAGTCCTTCATAGGGCCGGCTGCACGCCAGAATCGACATGCCGGCCGCCATGCAAAACAAATCGCGTCCTCGAAATCCTTTCAGAATTCGTGGAAGCGCACCGATCACCAGGGCTCCTGCGGCTGCCGCCACCGCTCCCCCGGTGTAGGTGTTCATCCAATAGCTGTATAGGCCCAGGCGCACGCCTGCCAGCAGCCCGCCCAGCAGCGCCCACCCAGGCGGTAACCAGCCTTGTAACGCCCAACAGATCGCCGCGCACATCAGGCCGCAGCTCAGCCACACTCCGAACCACGGATTCCCGGCAATCATCTTCCCGGCTGCCATGATCATGCCCTGCGCGGGGAAATACATCGACATGTAAGTGGGTTTTAGCGTGATCTGAAAACTCTCGAAGTGCATCCACATCGCAGGAGTGGGATTCGTCAACTTCCCGGATGCAAAGGTGTCTGCCGCCAGAAGAAAACTGAAGTCATCTTGTATCCAGGGCTGTGGAATGGGCTCCAGTGGGAGCATCAGCAAACGCACCAGGCAGGGAGCAGCACCACAAATCAGAATCGCCAGGGTCCGTTTGCGGGCCAGCCGGGCGAAGATCGTCTCAACACGGGAGAACAGACCCGAACCAATTCGCGGAAACCAGAAGGCCAGAACGATGGTGAAGAGAGTGAGGCACAACTCTAGTACCAGCGGAGTAACTCCTGCTGGGGGGTGTTGCGGAGGCGTCATTCCAAAGGTACCGTTCAGGCGCTGAGCCGGGCGACGGACGCGCAGTGGTCCACATCACCGAGAAGTACCGACGAGCCACTTAACGAGACATGGGGAGCCGCGCAATTGAAAGAAGTTGCGACCACATAGATTGGCCGTCCTTTGCTCTCCTCATAAATCTTGGCTATGTAGTCGCCGATGGTGCCTAATGCGATCAAAATCATCCCGGAGAAGATACACTGCAACACCACGATAGTCGCCCAGCCGTGTACCAGAGTATTCGTAAAGAGCCCCAGGTAAATCACCCGGAGCAGATACAGAAGCCCTGCACCGCTGAGCATCACGCCGGCCCCGATACTGAGGCGCAATGGAAATGCAGAGAACGACGAAACCGCGGTCCATGCAAAGCGCAGCATTTTCCCTAGTGTGTATTTGGTCTCCCCGCCCACACGCGCTTGCCGTTCAAATTGCAGATAGGCTTCCTTGAGACCGAGCCATGCAATCAGCCCGCGCATGAAACGGTGACGTTCGCGGAAACCGCGGATTGCCAGCACGGCCCGCCGGCTGAACATTCGGAAGTCACCTACGTCGAGGGACAGCTGGCCGTTCACTAACCGGGCCATGCCGCGATAGAACAGCGCCGCTGTCCAGCGCTTGAACACACTCTCGCCCTCGCGCGAAATTCGGCGAGGCGAAACAACATCGTAGCCTTGTTGGAGCAATTCCAACATTCGCGGGAGGAGTTCGGGTGGGTCCTGAAGATCGGCATCCATGATGGCAACCGCGTCGCCATCGGCAAAATCGAGTCCCGCTGTGATGGCGGCCTGGTGGCCGAAATTGCGGCTGAAGCTGATTACCTTCAGTCGCGGATCGAGCAACGCGGCGCGCCGCATGACATCGAGCGAGCCGTCCGTACTGCCGTCGTCCACGAAAATGATTTCCCAATTTTCGCGCCGCAAAGCTTCGCGCACTCGCGCGATAGTCGTGCCCAGAATCTCGGCTTCATTGAAAACGGGAATCACAACGGAAAGCAACATGCCTTTTCTCCAGATTTCTTTATCGTCGAAGTTAAGGGCAGGAGGAGCATGGCGTACGTAGCCCAGTCTCCTCCGCAAATGCAGCACTAGCCAATGACGCTGTTGATCTTTCCGCCGACCGCGGTCATCGCGTCGTTGATTCCGTTGGCTAGCGTATTCATTCCGGCGGTGATACCGAGAACTACCAAGGAAATAACAGCGGCATATTCCACAAGGTCCTGTCCTTGTTCCTCGCGGATTACATCCAACAACATCTGGCCCTTGAGATACAGCTTCAGTAACGTCTTTCGCATGATCAGTTCACCTTTTAAAGTTAGGAGCGGAACATGGTTGAGTGTTCCGCTCTCGTGCCAGAACTAGCCGATGGCCGCATTGATTTTGGTGCTGACCGCGCCCATCGCAGTGTTGATGCCGTTGGCCAGGGTGTTCATTCCGGCGGTAATGCCGAGGACTACCAGGGAAATGACCGCCGCGTATTCCACGAGATCCTGCCCGTGCTCGTCCTTGATCACATCCAACATCAGCTTGCCCTTCAGATATAGCTTCAGAAATGTATCGCGCATTCAATTTGTTCTCCGTTTCGTTAGTGTGCCTATGTAGAGATAAGCAGCTTCTCGCAAGGCAATTCACAAGCCAAACACGTGCTTGCCGAAAATCTGTGACGCGCTGAGTAAGTAGGAAGGATGCAGTGTCTGGGTACAAAGTCCATGATTCCCCAGAGTTAGCCGAACGCACGCTACGCACGGCGCCGTCTATTTCAAATCTTGTGTGATAGTCGGCCGGGTTGTTCGCAAACAGCGCTGTTGTACACACAGGTTAACAATCACGGTCACAACAGTTGACAACCTCGCGCGGAGTCGAGGCAGCGCAGCAACTGCCTGGTACTATTGGTACTTCAGCGAGCGCCACGGCTGGAAAGACTCTTGAAACTGTCGTGGCACCTTCAAGCACTCCACCCTAACCTTCAAGCACTCCACCCTATAGGATCGGCCGGGTGGAAGCGGGCTTTCGGTACTCTCGAAGGTTGCCCGCCATATGTATACTTCATTTAACGCCCCGCCCGCTCCTGTGTACAGGCGTTGACAGCGTCTGCCCTATCTGTTTTGTAACTTGCTGAAATCACGAGGCCTGAACTTTCCCCTCGAAAGGCTCTCCAATTGCTGTTACCCCGCTGCGAGCGGCATTAGCGTATCCAAAGAATTGTATGCAGTCCATAGCCTGGTGGCCCACAGTAGCGGTGATGATGGTTGCGACGGTAACGGATCTTCGTAGCCGGCGGATCCCGAACTGGCTGGTGCTGCCGTTCCTCCTGGCCGGGATCGTCATCTCCACTGTCGTGGAAGGCTGGAGCGGACTCGGGAACAGCCTGTTGGGCGTACTGCTTGCGGCAGTGCTGATGGGGCTGCTCTGGATGCTCGGAGGAATGGGAATGGGAGATGTGAAACTTTGCGCCGCGCTGGGAGCGTGGGTCGGCCCCCACCAGCTGGCGTTTGCTCTGGC
>Ga0207695_10009754_pt1 | contig 11815 bp, 9 predicted proteins | sample KBSC54metaG_FD_184354 | JGI IMG/M metagenome (GOLD analysis project Ga0207695, IMG submission 184354) | Corn rhizosphere microbial communities from Kellogg Biological Station, Michigan, USA - KBS C5-4 metaG (SPAdes) (version 2) | ecosystem: Host-associated > Plants > Roots > Rhizosphere > Soil... | reverse complement strand
CAACCCATTGTACTTGAGCGAACTTCATGCGACTCCTTCTGATCGAAGACGACCGCCCCATCGCACGCGGTATCCAGAGCAGCCTCGAGCAGGCTGGCTTCACCGTCGACATGGTGCATGACGGCATTTTTGCCGAACAGGCGCTGGCACAAAACCGCCACGAACTCGTGATCCTCGACCTCGGCCTGCCGGGCATCGACGGAATGACGCTGCTCACGCGCTTCCGCCAGACCAACCGCCATACGCCCGTGATCGTGCTGACCGCACGCGACGAGCTGAACGACCGGATCCAGGGCCTGAACTCGGGCGCCGACGACTACATGCTCAAGCCGTTCGAGCCGGCCGAGCTCGAAGCGCGCATCCGCGCGGTGATGCGCCGCAGCGGCCCGCACAGCGACATGCCGCGTCCGGAAGTGTCGCTCGGCGGCGTCCGCCTGTCGGGCGTCGACCGCCGCATCTTCAACGACGACAAGCCGCTCGAACTGTCGCCGCGCGAATTCGCGGTGCTCGAGATGCTGCTGCTGCGTCACGGCCGCGTCGTCAGCAAGGCCCAGTTGCAGGATCACCTCACGCATTTCGGCGGCGATCTCGGCGATACCGCGATCGAAGTCTATGTGCACCGCGTGCGCAAGAAACTCGAGCAGTGCCGCGTCGAAATCGTCACGGTGCGCGGTTTCGGCTACCTGCTGCAGGAAATCCGCCAGACAGCGAGCGTCTGAGCGGCCAAGCGCCGGCCGGCCGTGTGCCGCCGGCGTTATGCGCCCTGCTCCGCGTCGCCGCCCGGCGCACGACCGCGCCGCTCCCCGTGAGCGGCGCTTATCCATTTGCCCGTCGAAATGTCTCCTGATCCGGCTGTGACCACCAGCCTGCGCCGCTCGCTGCTCCGGCGCCTCGCCGCACCGCTGTCGATGCTCGCGCTGATGAGCGGCCTGATTGCCTACTGGCTCGCGTGGCAATACACGCAGCACGTGATCGACCGCTCGCTCGCCGATCTCGCGACCGCCATCTCGAAACAGATCCAGATCGCCGGCCCTGACGCGCCGTTCACGGTGCCGCCGCTCGCGCAGGCGATGTTTTCCGATCCCGCCGAAGCGCTGATCTACCGGATCAGCGACGGCGAACAGGAACTCGCCGGCGATCCGAAGCTGCCGCTGCGGGGCATCAACGTGCGCCGCATGCATCACGCGTACGTGTTCGAGGCCGAGTACGACAACCGCGCGGTGCGCGTCGCGCAGGTGCGCGTCGACAATGTCGAAGGCGGCAAGCCGATGGTCGTCGAAGTCGCGCAGCCGGTGCGGCATCGCTACCGGATCGCGGCCGAATTCCTCGTCGCGATCATGATGCCGCTGCTGCTGCTGCTGCTCGCGGGCTGGGGCATCGTGTGGCGTGTCGTGAACCAGCAGCTCGGCCCGCTCACGCATCTCGCCGATTCGCTGAACCGGCAGACCCACACGTCGCTGGAACCGGTCGACGAAACCGAGGTACCGCTGGAGATCCGGCCGCTGACGAGCGCGATGAACGCGCTGCTCGGCCGCCTGAAGACCGCGCTCGACGCGCAGCGCAAGTTCATCGCCGATGCCGCGCACCAGTTGCGCACGCCGCTCACGGCCGTGAAGCTGCATGCGGAGCAGGCAGCCGTCGCGCGCGACCCGCACCAGACCTTCGCCGCGGTGCGCGAGCTGCGTGCGGCCGCCGACCGCGCGGTGCGGCTGTCGAACCAGTTGCTGTCGCTCGCGCGCGCGGAGCCGGGCGAACAAGCCGCGCGGTTCGTCGACGTCGACCTCGCGGCGATGGCGTTCGAAACGGGTGCCGAGTGGGTGCCGCGTGCGCTCGCGTCGCATGTCGACCTCGGCTTCCAGCGCAGCGACGACCCCGGCGACGACGAGAAGCTGATTGTGCGCGGCAACCCCGTGCTGCTGCGCGAGGTGATCGCGAACCTGCTCGACAATGCGCTGAAATACGTGCCGCTCGCGCGGCCGGACGGTGCGCGGATCACGGTGAACGTCGCGCGCAGTGCGCTCGAAGACGGCCAGCCGGCCGCCGAGATCGTCGTCGAGGACAACGGCCCGGGCGTGCCCGCTAACCAGCAGGCCGACCTGTTCAAGCGCTTCTTCCGCGGCGACGCACAAAGCGGCAACGGCGTCGAGACGGGGGCCGGGCTCGGCCTCGCGATCGTGCACGACATCATCGCGATGCATGGCGGCACCGTGTCGTACGAGGATGCATCGGAAGGCGGTTCGCGCTTCGTGGTGCGGGTGCCGCTCGCCCAGCGCACGGAGAAACCGGCCAGCGAAACGCCGGCCGCCGCGTCGGCGCATTGAGCGACCATCGGGCGATTCGCGTCGGGCGAGCGTTGACCGGACCGCCCGACGGATAAGGAAACGGGAAGGACTGCTGAAGCGGCAGCGCACGATGCGCGGCCGCCTGCGTCACTTCCTGTTTTTCTTGTCCTTCGCGCTGGACTCGGACTTGCCGTCCTTCTTGTCCTTCTTCTTTTTCTTCTTCTCGCCGTCGTCCGACGTCGCGAGCAGCGTGCCGCGGCACGAAGCCGCGCCGCAATGGCATGCGTATTCGCGCTTGAGCTTCTTCGTCAGCTTCGCGTCGATCACGAGGCCGTAGTCGTAGAACAGCTCCTCTTCCGGCCCGATGTCGCGCAGCGCGTGGATATACACGCGGCCCTTGACCTCCTCCGCTTCGCAGTTCGGCGCGCACGAATGGTTGATCCAGCGCGCGCTGTTGCCGTCGACCTTGCCGTCGATCACGCCGCCTTCGTCCAGTGCGAAGTAGAACGTATGGTTCGGCTCGCTCGGATCGTGCGGATGGCGACGCAGCGCTTCCTTCCACGAAATTCGCTCGCCCTTGTATTCCACTACGCGTTCGCCGGCCCTGATCGGCGCCACCGCGAACACGCCCTTGCCGTGTACTCCCGAGCGGCGCACCGCGATCCTGCGTGAACTCATCGAACGAATCCTTGTGAAGACGAATGAATGGAAGACGGCCGCGATCGCGACCTGGCGCGCGCCAAACGAAAACGCGGCACCGGTCGGTGCCGCGTCGGGGCATGCGGCGAATCATCCGCATCCTACACGTTCGATATTGCTTCGTTCAACATCGCGCGCAATATTGCGCGCTTGACGCGTCAACGCTGGCCGAACGCGATGTCGCCGAACAACGCCTTGTGCTCGCGCGGCTGCGAGCGCCAGTACTGCGGCGGCGCCGTCACCTGCGCGCCGAGCTCGGCCGCCGCATGCCACGGCCAGCGCGGGTCGTACAGCATCGCGCGCGCCATCGCGACGAAATCGGCATCGCCGGCCTCGATGAGCCGGTTCGCATGCGCGGGCTCGTTGATCAGGCCGACCGCCATCGTCGGCATGCCGACCGCGCGCTTCACGGCCTGCGCGAACGGCACCTGGTAGCCGGGCGACAGCGGAATCTTCTGCAGCGGCGACACACCGCCGGACGACACGTCGATCCAGTCGCAGCCACGGCGCTTCAGTTCGTGCGCGAACGCGATCGTGTCGTCGAGCTCCCAGCCGCCTTCGACCCAGTCGGTCGCGGACACGCGCACGCCGACCGGCCGATCCTCCGGAAACGCCGCGCGCACGATCTCGAAGATCTCGAGCGGAAAACGCATCCGGTTTTCGCGCGAGCCGCCGTATTCGTCGGTGCGCCAGTTCGCGAGCGGCGACAGGAACTGGTGCAGCAGGTAGCCGTGCGCGGCATGCACTTCGATCGCGTCGATGCCGAGCCGCGCGGCGCGCTTCGCGGCCGCCGCGAACGCATCGCGGATCCGGTTCAGGCCTGCGGCATCGAGCGCGAGCGGCGGCGTCTCGCCTTCCTTGTGCGGTACGGCCGACGGCCCATGCGGCAGCCAGCCGCCGTCGGCGACGGACACGAGCTGACCGCCCTGCCAGGGCACGTCGCTCGACGCCTTGCGCCCCGCATGCGACAACTGCATCGCGATGCGGACCGGCGAATGCTTGCGGATCGCGGCCAGCACGGGCTTCAGCGCGGCTTCGGTCACATCGTCCCAAAGGCCGAGGTCGCCGTGCGTGATGCGCCCGTCGGGCTCCACCGCAGTCGCCTCGATGCAGAGCAGGCCCGCGCCCGACAGCGCGAGATGGCCGAGGTGAATCATGTGCCAGTCGGTCGCTTCGCCGCGTTCGGCCGAATACTGGCACATCGGGGAGATCACGATCCGGTTCGGAAGGGTCACGCCGCGCAGCGTGAACGGGGAAAACAGCGCAGTCATGGAGGCCGCTCGCCTGGAAAGGGAAAGAGCGGACGAGCGTAGCACGCGGGCTTGAAGCGTGCAGATGGCGCGGTCGGCAGTAAGCGGATGGTCAGGTACGGCCGGCAGCAGGTTGCCGGCGCGGCGGGAAACGCGTTGCAAGCAGCGATGCGCCGGCCTGCAACGGATGCGGGCCGGGCCAGGGATTCGCGGCGAACGGCGCCGCCCGCGGCGTCAGAGCCCGATGCTGTCGAGCCACTCCGCGAACATGCGCCGCGCGGCCGTCTCGAGCGCGGGGCCGTGCTGCGCGGTATCGGCGCGCAACTGACGGGCGTCGATGCCCGGCGTCGCCGCGATTTCGCCGGCGTTCCCGATCAGCCACGGTTCGAAGCGGTCGGTGCGGATTTCCGGATGGCACTGCAGCGCCAGCACGTGCTGCCCCCATGCGAATGCCTGGTGGCGGCAGGCCGGCGTCGATGCGAGATGGATCGCGCCGCCCGGCAGGTCGAACGTATCGCCGTGCCAGTGCAGCATCGATGTCGCCGCGCCATCGAGATGGCGCAGCGGCGACGCGCGGCCGGCATCGGTGAGCGTCAGCGGCGCCCAGCCGAGTTCGTGCTGTGCAGCCGGATAAACGCGCGCGCCGAGCGCACGGGCGATGAACTGCGCGCCGAGGCAGATACCGAGGATCGGCAGCCCCGCGTCGATGCGCTGGCGCACGAGCGCCGCGAGCGGCGCGATCGTCGGATACTGCGCATCGTCGTACACGCTGAGCGGCCCGCCGAGCACGACGAACAGCGACGGCTGGAGCACGTCGAGCACCTCGAACCGCGACGACCCGACGTCTACATAGCGCACCCGCCGGCCCCGTTCGCCGAGCACCTGCTCGAAGCTCCCGAGATCCTCGAAATGCACATGGCGGATCGCCACGACTTCAGCGTTCATCATCGGCCTCCCGGTCGATCGACGGACGTCAGCCTGCGAAAATCTTCCAGGTCTTCTTCTGCGTCGCCGCGTCGGCTTCTTCCTGCACCGAGCAGTCGAGACGCAGGTCGCTGTCGGACATCGAGATGTCGAGCGCCGCGCAGTAATGCACGGTCTTCTTCGACAGCTTGCCCGGCTGGAAGTGGGCGCACGTCACGCACATGCGCTGCGGCGGCGTCGCGCCGGCCACCTGCAGCTCGCGCAGCGTCTTCAGCAGCGCGCGATACAGTGCGCCCTGCTCGTCCGCGCCGAGCTTGCCGACCGCTTTCGTCAGGAATTCAGGCCATTGCAGCGCCTTCTTCGCGGCCGTACGGCCACGGGCCGACAGGCGCACGGCCAGTGCGCGGCCGTCGTCCAGCGCACGGCGCTTCTCGACGAGCCCCTTCGTCTCGAGCGTGCTGACCGCATCGCTCGTGGTCGCCGCGGTGAGCTGCGTCTCGCGCGCGATCTCGCCGAGCCGCATCGGACCCTTGCGCTGCAGCAGCAGCACGAGAATTTCGCCCTGCGTCGGCGTCAGGCCCGCGCCTTCTGCCCAATCCCATGCCTGGCTTCGCATGGCCGTACTCAACCGCAGCAGGCTGTGGGTGACACGTCCCGAAGCCTGGTTCCCGTAAACGCCTTCGCTCATAGTCTTTTCGCTTTGCCGCCGCCCGGAATGCCGAGCGGCCGTAGTGTGGAGATCGAATGTCCATCTCAAAACAGACGCGCTCTTGCGAGTGCGTCAGCACGGCCGTCGCGAGGCACACGCGGCGGTCGCATTCGCGGCGACCGGTGAGACACGCGTCGTTCCGGTGTCCGCAAAGCCGACATTCTAAGCGAGAGCGGAAAATCGCACAGCTAAGTTATCCCCTGCATTCTGTGGAAAATCACTGGATAACTGAATTTTTTCGTTGTGCCTGCAATGCCGCGCACCGTGAAACGGGCTGCGCCGGCATTTTCCTGTTCGGATCGGCCATCGGGCGAATGGCATTGATCCACCGGGTTATCCCGCCCGCAGATCGTTGACTTTGCAGAGGAATGTCAGGTTATCCACAGATTTTCGGGGCGACTGGCAACGATTTCGGCCTGAAACCGGGCCGGCTGTCGTTCAGCGAATCGCAACGCGGTCGAGCCCGCAATCTGCAAAACATTTTTTCATTCACGCCAGCGTAAGCACTGCTGCCGGACCGTTTCGTTCAGCGATTTTTCCTGTTTGAAAACGGTTCTCAACCACGATGCGTCGTTCACGCGCGCCTTCGCCAGCGCACCGATCTCGTCGAGCGCCGCGCGCGAACCGAGCGCGGCCGCATGCGGCGCGATCCGGTCGAGCGTGTCGAGGATGTCTTCCGCGATCGTGCGGCGCTCACCCGTCTGAGGATTCACGCAGGTGCCCTCGAGCCCGAAGCGGCACGCTTCGAAACGATTGAACGTATAGACGAGGTAGTCGTCCTCCGACAGCTTCAACGGCCGGTCGGTCAGCAGGTAGCGCGCGAGCGTCTGGATGTAGCAGGCGATCGCCGCCGCCCGATCGACCGACAGCGGCGTATCCATCACCCGCACCTCGATCGTCCCGTAGCCGGGCTTCGGGCGGATGTCCCAGTAGAAGTCCTTCATCGAGTTGACGACGCCCGTGTTCACCATCTTCATGAAGTACTCCTCGAAGCTGTCCCAGGTCAGCACGAACGGCGCGCGGCCCGACAGCGGGAACGCGAACACCGAATTCAGGCGTGCCGAATGGAAGCCCGTGTCGACGTTCTGCACGAACGGCGACGACGCGGACAGCGCGATGAAGTGCGGAATGAAGCGCGACATCGAGTGCAGCAGGAACAGTGCGCTGTCGGGATCGGGACAGCCGATGTGCACGTGCTGGCCGAACACGGTGAACTGTTTGGCCAGATAGCCGTACAACTCGGAGATGTACTGGAAGCGCGGCGCATCGTAGATCTGCCGGTCGCTCCATTGCTGGAACGCGTGCGTGCCGCCGCCGGCGAGCCCGACGTTGAGCTGGTCGGCCGCCTTCACGAGCACGTCGCGGATCGCATGCAGCTCGCTGACCGCCTGCTCGTGCGAATGGCAGATGCCGGTCGACAGCTCGATCATGCTCTCGGTGATTTCCGGCGTGATGTTGCCCGGAAAGGTCTCGCCCTGGATCAGGCGCATCAGGTCGGATGCAGCCTTGGTCAGGTCGTAGTTGTGCGTGTTGACGACCTGGATCTCCAGTTCGACGCCGAACGTGAACGGTTCGGAATTGACGAAGGTTTCGAGTGCCATGGCAGGTTCCGGAATCAGTTGCTGTCGCTGCGTTCGCCGACCGCCGACAGGCAGCGGTAGACCACGAACGGGCTGACGAGCTGCAGGATCACGATCGTGCACATCACGATCGCGCGCAGGTGCGGGTCGAAATTCGGATAGAGCTGGTAGGTATCGTCGACGAGCAGGTACGACAGTGCGGACATCGGCGTCAGCGCGATGCCGAGCGCGACGCCCTGCTTCATCCCGATGCCGCTCGGCTTCGCGAACGCGACGACGCCGGCCAGCTTCGCGACAAGCCGCGTGACGATCAGCACGATCGAGAGCAGCCCGCCGAGTGCGATGTCGCCCCACGTGAACGACGTGAGCGTCAGCACGAACAGGACCACCGTCAGCAGCCAGCCGGCCGTGCCGAAATGCTCGGGCCACAGCTGCGGACGCGCTTCGAGGTTCTTCACGATGATGCCCGCGAGCAGCAGCGTGAGCAGCGTCGACAGCTTCAGCGCCTGTGCCACCGCGATCGCCAGCATCACGAGCCCGAACAGCGCGACGAACGAATGCTCGTCGCGCATCGTCGACGTCATGTGGCGGAACAGGAAATTGCACGAACGCGCGACGAGATACGCGACGATGAACGAACCGGCGATCAGGTAGAGCGGCTGCAGGATCGTCGCGAACACGTTGCCGTACGCTTCCTGGTGCAGCCAGCTCGTGACGAGCTTGGTCAGCACGATCGCGTACACGCTGTTGAGCGCCGTGAGCGTGATGAGGCGCTGCGACACCTGCCCTTCCGCGCGCAGTTCGGTCTTGAGCTGGATCACCATCGACGGCGACGTCGCGATCGCGATCGCCGACAGCACGAGCGCGACCATTCCCGACACGCCGAGCGCAAGCATCACGAACAGCACGAGCACGAACGTCAGCGTGGCTTCCGCGAGACTCGATGCGACGAGCCACGGATTGCGCCGGATCCAGCGCAGGTCGAGGCGGCTGCCGAGCTCGAACAGCAGCAGGCCGAGCGCGACGTCGATCAGCAGCCGCGACGTTTCGTCGGTGCTTGCATCGATCACGCCGAATCCGAACGAACCGGCGACGAGGCCGATTACCGCATAACCGGTGATGCGCGGCAGGCGCCATGCGCGATAGCACAGTTCGCCACACAGGCCGGCCGCGAACAGCGCGAGCCCGGCCCAGAACACGGCATCCGGCGCGAGCGGCCAGTTGGGCAGAAATGAGAACGCCGACTTCATCGTGGTGACTTCTCCTTTGGAAGCAACCGCCAGCGACGCGGGGTCAAGCGTCAGAAATGGATGCGCGCCGGCTGGGTATCGCCCCGAATGTGATTGTTGTGGTCGACGACGGCGGGACATGGGGTCCGCCTGTTCCGCCATCCGGCGGAAAGTCGCACAGGTTGCCGATCTGGATTGTCGGCCTGGTGTGTGAACGGACTGCGCAGTCTCGAAGATTCAGATTCGAAATCGTGCCGACCGTTCCATTGAAGCTTGTCCGGCGCCTGGCCGGACGAACGCGAAGGAAACCGATTGTGCCACAGCTTTTTCGGTCTGGAACCCATTGAATACGACTCGCGGCGCTGTGCGGCACCACAGGTCTTTGGTTTCAAAGGTTTACTTGTATATATACGTAGTAGAAGTTAACAAAGGACGCACAGTTCTGTGGATAACTTCGGTTTACGCTGATGGATCAATGTGTTGGCGAAACCATAACCCGTTGCACAGGCTGTTCGTGCACAGAAGTTTGAGATGAGCAACTTTGGGGCCGCCTCACAGCTGTGCCGAGTTGCCCAGTTTACGTCCACTGTGATTACACACGAAGTGCGTGTGGATTTCGCAAGGTTATCCACAGCATTGGGTGGATAACCTTGCACGGGGAAATCGGGAAACTGTGAACGATTCGCGGCCGATCAGCCGGCCGCGCCGACGCGGCGTGCGCGCAGTGCGCGGATCAGGAAGCGTGCGGGATCGACGGCTTCGGCGAGTTCGCGCTCGAGCGGCCACGGTTCGCCTTCGAGTTGCGATGCGATCAGTTCGGCGCCGAGCGCGGCCCACACGAGGCCGCGCGAACCAAAACCGAATGCGCCGTAGAGGCCGGGCGTGCGCGGCAGGTCGCGCGCCTTTGCGCCGCTCAGCGCGCGTGCGTTCGCGACGGCCTGCGCTTCGTCCGCGAGCGGGCCGATCAGCGGCAGACGATCGGCGACGACCCAGCGGAATGCAACGCGGCCGCGCAGCGTGCCGAGATCCGGAACGTCGCCGATCAGGCCCGGCAGCAGGTGCCGCACGCGGTCGAGGTTTTCGACGTGGCCGGCCGCGCGCATCGCCGGATCGACGTCGTCGGGTTCGAATGTCGCGCCGATCAGCAGCGTGCCGTCGTCGAGCGGCACTGCGTAACCGTCGCCGATCGCCGGGCACGGCAGCGGTGCAGTACTGCCCGGCGGCAGCAGCGTGAGCTGGCCGCGCACCGGTTGCAGCACGACATGCTGCAGCCCCGCGAGACGCACGGCGTCGCCCGCGTTCGCAAGCACGACGACGGGCGCTTCGGCCAGCGTGCCGCCCGTCGAATCAAGCGCATGCCATGCGTCGCCCCGCCGCTCGAGCCGCGCGACGCCGGTGGACGCGAGCAAGCGCACGCGTTCGCCGGCCGCCGCGCATTGCGCCGCGCACAGCCCGGCCGGCCAGACGGCGCCGCCGTGCGGAAACAGCAGGCCGCCATGCGCGACCGGCAGGTTCAGATGTGCGCGCGCGGCATCGGTATCGAGCAGCGATGCATAGTCGGACGGTGCGCCGAACGCATCGAATGCGTCGCGCATCCGCGCGAAGTCGCCGGCCGATTCGGCGAGATGGATCATCCCGTGCGTGCTGCGCGCGAACGCATGGCCCGAGCGTTCGAGTGCGCGCCAGCGTGCGGTCGCGTGCAGGAAGCCGCTGCGCGTGAGCCGGCTTGCGACGTTGTCGTCGCGCGTCATCAGCGGATGGAATACGCCGGCCGGATTGCCCGACGCTTCGCTCGCGATCCGTTCGTGCCGCTCGATCAGCGTGACGTCCCAGCCGCGCGCGGCCAGGCGCTCGACGACCGCGCAGCCGGCCAGGCCCGCACCGATCACGATCGCGCGGCGTGCCGCAACGGGCAGTGCGCGCGGCGGCTCGTGCCGGCGCGCACGCCAGCGCGGCGCATATTCGCCGACGAGCGAATCGTCGACTTCACGATACGTGAAACCCGATTCGCCGAGTGCGTGTTTCACGGCGCCGGAATTCGCATGCGTTGCAAACGTCGCGCCTTCGCCGGCGATTTTCGCGAGCGCACGAACCACGTCGGTCGCGCGGAGATCCGCGTCGTTCGACGACGTGAAGCCGTCAAGATGGAACGCATCGGCGCGCGCGACGAGCTTGGTCAGCATGTCGACGGCATCGCCGAACGCGAGCGTGAGCACCACGCGCCCTGCGTCGAATTCCAGCCGGTGCAGGCCCGGCACGAGCATCGGCCAGGCGTCGACCAGGGCGTCGACGTCGGCCGATATGGTTGTGTTCGCAACGATATGCGAAACCGCGCGGCGCAGGTCGTCGCGCGAGAACGGATGCGGCTCGACTGCGACGAAATGCAGCCGCTCGCAGCGCGCCGGATCGTCGCGCCACGCGCCCCATGTCGCGAGGAAGTGGCTGCCCGCGCCGAATCCCGTCGCGACGATCGTGAACGTGCGGCGGCCTTGCCAGCGCGCCGGCAGCCCGTTGCCGGAGACGCACAGGTGATGCGCAAGCGCACCTGATGCGCCGCGATGGAGGTCGCCGTACTCGGGCGAAGCGAGCGTGCCGTCGTCGCGAAGCGCGAGCGTGGCGGGAACAAGTCGGTCGGGCATGCGAAACAAAAAACGTGGCAGCCAAGCCTGGCAAGGGATTGCGCGAGGTCGTCCGAGCGGCCGTTGGAAAAAGCCAACGGGGCCGCACACGGGCGGACCGCGCTGCGTATCCTGTCCGGTTGGCGCAGGTCAAAAAACTGGCAATCGACGATTCATTCGGCGAAATACTGATGAAAATCTTTGAAACCCTTGTCGTTATTGGGTTTGCGCTGCGCTATCATAGCAACGCCGTACCGCGGGGTGGCCGCCGGCAAGCCGGAGGGCGCGTCGCGCGGGCCAGGATTCGGCGCTGTGTCGTCGGAGTCTGACTCTCGACGGCACGGTTCGCGCACGTATAATCGGCGCGTTCGCGCTGTTCGTGTCAACCTAACCTGATAAAGGAACCTTAATGAACAAACAGGAACTGATCGACGCCGTCGCCGCCCAAACGGGCGCCAGCAAGGCTCAAACCGGCGAAACGCTGGACACGCTGCTCGAAGTCATCAAGAAGGCCGTGTCGAAGG
>Ga0207695_10009752_pt1 | contig 11818 bp, 10 predicted proteins | sample KBSC54metaG_FD_184354 | JGI IMG/M metagenome (GOLD analysis project Ga0207695, IMG submission 184354) | Corn rhizosphere microbial communities from Kellogg Biological Station, Michigan, USA - KBS C5-4 metaG (SPAdes) (version 2) | ecosystem: Host-associated > Plants > Roots > Rhizosphere > Soil... | reverse complement strand
CTATATCGCGGGCTGTACGGAGCGACGGGCGCCGCGCTCTCGATCCCGACGACCGGCTCCTTCGCTGTTCCCGTGCTCTCCCGCATTCCGGTGCTCGGACCGAGCTTCTTCGATCAACCGCCGCCGACGTATCTCGTGTACGTCGTTGCGCCGCTCTTCTGGTGGTGGTTGTATCGGACGCACGCGGGACTCGCCATCCGGGCGGTCGGTGAACGGCTGGAGGCCGTTCGCGTGGCCGGAGTGGACGCGCATCGATGGAGGTGGATCACGCTGCTTGTCGCCGGAGCGCTCGGCGGCGTTGCCGGTGCGACGCTCGTGTTGTCGCAATCGGGGACGTTCGCCGAGGGTATGTCCGCCGGCCGCGGCTTCATCGCGATTGCCATCGTCGTGCTGGGCCGCTGGCGTCCGGTGGGCGTGTTGATCGCCTCGCTTCTGTTCGGCGCCGCGAGCGCGTTGCAATATCTGTTTCAGGCGATGGGCTGGAGCGTACCCTATCAGCTCTTTCTTGCCGTGCCGTATGTCCTGACGCTGCTTGCGCTCGCCGGATTCGCCGGACGGCGCATCGAATCGCCGGCCGCCCTCGGACGCGCGGGATGACGCCGCCGTTATCCGCCTAACAACCCGTGTGTACGCTCGTCCAGCGCAGGCGCCACGTACCGTCCGTCTGCCGTTCGATCATCGCGTAAGCACTCGTGTCCTGGCCGTCCCGCAGCACGACGAGCGCCAGGCGGGACGGCGCGGACAACCGCACGACAGCGAGCACGTCGGTCGTCTCGATCGATTCTTCCAAACCGCCGGCACGTTCATGGTAAGCGACGCGAAACGCCGCGTCCGGCGTGTTTGCAGCGCGCTCGGCGATGATGAACGTGTGCTGCTCGAGCGGCGACGCCTCCTGGTTGAGCCGCCTAACGAGATCCGCAGCGACGCCTTCCACGCCGGGAGCCGCCTGGAAGCGGTACGCGTACCGCACGGAAAACGGGATGCCACGGAAGGTCCGGCTGGTATCATCGGGAAGCGCGGAGGCAAGGCGCGTCAGATCGGCGGCGAAGTTCGCCGAGTCCGATCCCGACATACCCTGGAGAGAATCGAGCGCCACGGCGGCAACGCGCTCCTGGACGAAGCCCACGGTCCAGCCCGCGGCACGACTCGTGTCTCCACCGATGCCAAGCGTTGCCGTCGGCCATTCGACGCACTCGTCTCCGGCCCACTCTTTGGAGCCCGCCGAAACAACCGGCACTGCATCGACGACGCCGCCATGTCCAATCAGCGATACCGAGTCGCCGCGCAACGTCGACGCATCGAGCTGGAGCGTATCGGGGACCGTGCTGTCGGTGTAGACAGGAAACACCACCGAGGCGTTTGCAGCCGACGGGCCTCGGGCGAGCATCACGGGGCCAACGCTCGAGTCCCACTGCGGCACCGCCTCCGGCGTCGGCCGCGCCGCCAGAGACTCCGGTGCGTTAGGCGGGGCGGCATGCGCCGGCGCCGCGTCTCGAGCTCGCTTGCACGACGTGACACACGCGGCGAGCAGCGCGAGCCGCCCTGCCCGGATGATCATGACGCGCCCGAGGTCTGACATGCGTGGAATCTTCGTGTCGCCCGACGACGCGTCAACGACCGCGATGACGTTCCGCGACAATGGAAAAATCAGCGTGGCGGAAGGAAACGACCGATGAGATCCCAGTGCCAGGCATCTCGGCGAATACCGGTGCGCGGATCCTTGAGCGGCTTGTACTGGAGACGCTCCGGAGGGAGGCCAACCTCTCTGCCGTAGGCAAGCAGCCGCAGTCGGTCGGTCGAGACCAGATGCGCCATTGGCTGCCCCCGGTATACGTGCCGGTGCAGCCAAAGGCCGCCGTTCATGGCGAACGTCATTCCCGCTTTTCTGTTGTTCACGAACTCGCGATACCAACCCGACAAAGCCGCGCCTCGAAAGTCCTCTGATGTCGTCTCGCTAGTTGCAGGCGACGACGGACTCCACGGTGGCTGGCGAAGGCGGTGTCGCAGTGCCGATGAAGATGGCGCAAGACGACGACGACGCGCCCGGGTGACTTGCAGTGGCCGACCACCCTGACGGCGAAGCTTCGCCAATCGTGACCGTCGTGCCGGGGGACGGTTGAAAATTGATTGCGGTAAGGTTGGTCGAGTAGACGTCGTTTGTGTAGTAGTACGACTCTTCCGCCGTCGCGAGATTGCGGAGGTCGGACCTCATCATTGCCGTATACGCCTTGCCCTTCGTCGACGAGAACTTCGGAATCGCGATCGAGGCAAGGATGCCAATGATCACGACCACGATGAGCAGCTCGATTAGAGTGAAGCCTGACGCGCGGGAGCGAGACATAGGACGTTCCCCATGACCGAAAGAGGAGCCACGACGCGTGGCTCACGGTGCGGCTATGGGCAATGGAAGTGCCGCTCGAGTGACCGAGCGTAAAGTCTTGTCGGCCAAGCTGTTAGGCAGTTAAGACTTCTCGCTGGGGTCAATCTGACCGCTCGATTTGCCACGCTTATGGCAGACTGCAACGACCCCTGTGAGAGAGTCCTAAGCGCGGTTCTGGAGCGAGCTCATGGGGTGCAGCCAATCACATTCTTGAGCATGGCGGGCGGCAATACGGGCGCGTTGCCGTAGTAAATCGCGCAGATGGCGCTATCGCCGGCGTAGCTCGACCTGGCCGCCCACCCCAATGTGTCGGCAGACACCACATTGATCGCCACCTGCGGGCTGCTGCTGTACTGGATCTGGCGCAGATCGGTGCTATAGGCGCCGGAGACGTTCCAGTACGCTTCCTCGGTCGTAGCGAGATTTCGGAGGTCCGCGACCATCGTCGTGAGATAGTAGCGTCTCTTGTATGCATGGTAGCGCGGGATGGCCAGACCGACCAGGATCCCGATCAGGAGTAGCACAACGAGCAATTCGATCAACGAAAAGCCGCCATGCGCACGTCGTTGGCGCCCAACGACCGGGTGAACCACGGAAGTCGAGGCCATGCCTGAACGAGTCGTCGTCGGCCTAAAGCAAAGCACGGCACATGTTCCGCGATCGAGGTGCGGGAGCGCAGTCGGATGTTCATGAAGACGACTGGTGCCCGCTAATGTCTCAGGGCCGCGTCACGCCTTCGTATTCAGCCAGTTGTCTCCAACGCCGATGTCGACGACGAGCGGAACGGAAAGCTCTGCTGCATGCTCCATCTCGTGACTAACGAGCGCGCGAAGCGATTCGACCTCGTCGGTCGGTGCTTCGAACACCAGCTCATCGTGCACCTGGAGGATCATGGCGGAGCGCGCTCCTCGAGCACGCAGCGCGTGATCGATCCGGATCATCGCGATCTTGATGAGATCCGCGGCGGAGCCTTGAATCGGGGAATTGGTGGCGGTGCGCTCGCCGAACTGCCGTATGCTGAAGTTGCGATCGCGCAATTCCGTGATGTAGCGGCGTCGACCGAACAACGTTTGCACATACCCGTTTTCGCGCGCGAACGCGACCATCGAATCGAGGTAGACGCGAATGCCGTGGAAGCGCTCGAAGTACTCGCTGATGAATCGCCGCGCTTCGACGACGTCGATGCGTAGCTGCCGTGACAACGCGTTCGCGCCCTGACCGTATATCGTGGCGAAGTTGATTGTCTTGGCGCGCGCGCGCATGTCCGACGTCACATCCTCGATCGGCACGCCGAAAATGATCGACGCTGTCTGGCGGTGAATGTCGCCGCCGGCGCGGAACGCGTTGACGAATGCCGCATCGTTGGACAGGTGCGCCAGCAGCCGCAGCTCGATCTGTGAGTAATCGGCGGCGAGAAATTTCCAACCCGGCCGTGGCACGAAACCGCGTCGAATGTCTCGCCCGAGCTCACGTCGAATCGGAATGTTCTGCAGATTCGGATCGCTCGATGAAAGTCTCCCGGTGCTGGCTACCGTCTGATTGAAGGATGTGTGGATCCGACCATCTGTCGGGTGCACCAGTGCCGGCAGCGCATCGAGATATGTACCCTCGAGCTTGGAGAGCTCGCGGTATTCCATGAGGAGCGAGGGTAGCAGGTGTCCCTGCTCCGCCAACTGCTGCAGCACCGACGCATCCGTCGACGGACCACTCGGCGTCCGTTTGAGAATAGGGAGCTCCAACTTCTCGAAGAGGATCTGTCGCAGCTGCGGATTGGAATTGATGTTGAACGGCTCGCCTGCCGCTTCGTAGATCTCCTGCTCCACTCGCTCGCGCTCGCGTTGGAAGCGCTCCTTGAGCGACGCGAACCACGCGCGATCGATCGAGACCCCCTGCCACTCCATTTCCGCGAGCACCGCAGAGAGCGGAAGCTCGATCTCGCACATGAGCTTCGTCAGCGCGTATGCGTCGAGCTGGGGTTCGAAGACCGCGCGAAGGCGCAGCGTCATGTCCGCATCTTCGCACGAGTAGTCGCGCGCGGCATTGACGGCACACTCGTCGTATGGGACGAAGTTCCGGCCCTTTCCGCACAGGTCTTCGTACGACGTCATCTTGTGGTCGAGGAACTCGAGGGCGTGCACATCCAAGCCGTGCGAGCGCCGCCCGGGATCGAGCACGTAGCTGGCGATCATCGTGTCAAAGTCGACGCCGGCTAACCTAACGCCAGCGCGCCGGAGCACGAGCGAGTCGTACTTGGCGTTGTGCGCCGTCTTACGGAGGCCCGGATCCTCGAGCAGAGCGCGCAGCGGAGCCATCACGTCGGAGTCGAGCGGCGGCAGGTTGCGAATCGCTGCTGCAGATGCATCGGCGGCGCTCGCCGGCGCGCTGTCGGGCAATAGCTCCTGCTGCGCCGGACGATGCGGCCGGTGACGGAACGGCAGGTAATACGCCTCGCCGGGCGCGAGCGCGATCGACAGTCCGACTAACGTGGATCGGAGCGGGTCGATGGACAGTGGGCTCCCGGGTTCGACCACGGCTTCCACGTCGACCGCGATGTAGGAGGCGGACCGCACCCGCGCGTACAGCGTCTCGAGGTCGTCGACGCTGTCGATCGTGGCGTACCGTGCCCGTTCGACGGGGCGCGCGGCGGCCGTCGCATGCTCCTTGGCGAGCGAGTGGAATTCCAGCTCGACGAAGAGCTCCTTCAGGCGCGCATGATCCGGCTCGGAGACGTGCATCGCCGCGAGGTCCAGCGAGATCGGCAAATCTTCACGAATTGTTACTAATTCCTTGGACAGGCGCGCGGCTTCCGCTTGTGTGAGCAGCGCTTCGCGCGGACGCTTCTTGGTGATCGAGGTGGCGTTCGCCAGGATGTTCTCGAGCGATCCGTACGTCGCCACGAGCTCGGCTGCGGTCTTGTCGCCGATGCCTTTGACGCCGGGTATGTTGTCCGACGAGTCGCCGACGAGGGCGAGATAGTCAATGACGCGATCGGCGGGGACACCGAGTCGCTCGGATGCGTTCTCGGTGGTCACCCATTGTTCTTCGACGGCAGCGGCGCCGCCTCGACCTGGATTGAGCAGCAGGACGCCGGGGCGGACGAGCTGCTGGAAGTCTTTGTCGCCCGAGACGACAACGACCTCAAGACCGGCTTCGAGACCCAGTCGCGCCATCGTGCCGATGACGTCATCGGCCTCGTAGCCTTTGAGCGTGATGACGGGGACGTTGTACGCATCGAGCAAGCTTGCGATGCGTTCCATGCCGCGATCGAAATCCGCTTGGAGTTCTTCGCCGAGTTTTTCGCGGGTTGCCTTGTAGGCCGGATAGCGTTCGTGGCGGAACGAGAGACCGGAGTCGTGCACCCACCCGAGATAGGCGGGCTTGTGCGTGGCGAGCAGTCGCTGAAGGAAGTTCACCACTCCCCAGGCAGCCGAGGTGTTTTCACCGCGGCTGGTCGTGAGGGGGCGAGAGATCAGAGCGAAGAACGCGCGATAGATGAGGGCGTAGCCATCCACGAGGAAGAGGCGGCCTGCTGATTTGTTCGGCATGATCGAAAGGTCGCCCGAGCATCTTGGAGAAACCAGGGACGCAGTCGTCGCGGAGCGGTGGGACAACGTACGAAAAAGGCGAATCCGATCTGCGATGAGCGTCGCAGATCGGATTCGCCCGAGCCGGTCTCCAGACACCAACGCCTGCCACGCGTGGCGGCAGGCGGAAGCGGGGATCGAATGGCCCGTGAGTTCGAGAACGCGTCTAGCTGACTCGCTGAACGTTGGCGGCGTGCAGACCTTTGTCGCCGGTCTTGATCTCGAACTCGACCTCTTGTCCTTCAGTTAGCGTCTTGAAGCCGTCCATGGCGATTGCCGAGAAGTGCACGAAGACGTCTTCACCGCTTTCCTGTTCAATGAAGCCGTACCCCTTCGCGTCATTGAACCACTTCACTTTCCCTCTGGCCATTCGAGCAGCCTCCTGCGGGGTGAAACGGATCCTGCACGGCGTTGTGCGGGGCAAGGCCGGCGGCGGCTTTGCGGGCGCCTATATAGTCTCGACCTGCGATTTTGTCAAGAGAACGCCATGCGGCACAAGAAGATACATATTCGGTGATTCGCGAGTCCGGGCCAGGGTGCGTTAGGCATCGGCGGTGGCGCCTATGCGGGGGGTCGCGCCGGGGTGAGCGAGCGTGCGGGGAGCCGCCGCGGAATCAGGATTGGCAGCATGAAGCTTGATCGCGACAGCATAGCGCCTGTTTAGCGATATTCGTGGAACATATTTGGTGGAAATACGCCAGGCGAGCAGATTCGCGTTCCGGTGGCTTCGCGGCGAAAGTCAGCAGTAACGGGTGAGTCTGCGGGTGCTATGGCCGGCGCACGCGCGATGTTGCACGAGGCAGTGTTCTGTCCTACAGCTGTCGATCTTCGACGCGGATCGTGCTTGCTGCGTTATTGGAGTCCAGTTAGCTTCGCCGGCGTGAGTCGCGAGAACCTCTCAGGTACGACAATCGCAGGATACACGCTCCACGATATGGTCGGCGAAGGAGGAACGGCGGTTGTGTACCGCGCCGATCATCCGCAGCACGGCACAGTCGCGGTCAAGGTGTTGCGCGAGAAACTGCGGAACGACAAGACGGCCGTCGCGCGGTTTTTGCGCGAAGCGACCTACGGTACCAAGGTCAACCATCCAAACGTCGTCCGGACCATCGAGATAGGCGAGGCTCGGCCCGGGCTGCACTTCCTGGCCACCGAGTGGGCGCCGGGCGAGTTGCTCGAGAAGTATGCGAAGCGGCATGCGCCGCTTCCGCCGGCCGAGGTGGCGGGCATCGTCCAGCAGATCGCAGAGGCGGTACACGCCGCGCATTCGGCCGGGATCATTCATCGCGATCTCAAGCCAGACAACTTGATGTACGATGCGCCGACGAAGCGGGCCAAGCTGCTGGATTTCGGCATCGCCGCGCAGACGGATCTCGCTCCCGACGAGCGCCTAACGCGCGCCGGATTTTTCGTCGGAACGCTCATGTACGTGGCGCCGGAGGCACTGTCCGGCCAGTTGGTCACGGCGGCCGCGGATCAGTACAGCCTGGCGACGATCGCCTACTACCTGTTGTCCGGAGCGTTGCCCTACACGGCGAAGTCGCAGCGGGAGATGTTCACGCAGCTGCTTTCGCAGCCGCCGATTCCGCTGCTCGCGTCGCGCAAGGGGCTCGAGGTTTCGCCGGCGGTCGACGCGGTGGTCATGAAAGGACTGGCGCGGAATCCGACGGATCGGTATCCGGACACGCTGTCGTTCGCGAACGCGCTGCGCGAAGCGGTCGAGGCGCCGCCGGCGCGGAAGGACGGATTGCTTCGCCGGGTGCGGTCGCTTCTGCGCCGAGAGGATCCCGAGGCGCCGCCGGCCTAGCCGGCCGACGTGGTGCGCGCGGGGGTTCCGGCGTCGGCCGGCGCGTCTCCCGGCGGCACGCCCCGCGCGGGCTCCTGCTCGACCGGGATCCAGACGGTGAACGTCGAGCCATGGCCCAACTCGCTCTCGATCGAGATGTCTCCGCCTAACAAACGGGCGAGACGGCGCGAGATGGCAAGGCCCAGTCCGGTGCCGCGATGGATCGAATCCCCTCGGGGCCCCGCGTTCACCTGCTCGAATTCGCCGAAAATGCGCTCGCGTTCGTTAGGCGCGATGCCGATACCGGAGTCGGAGACGTCGAGTGCGATCCATCCGCCAGGTGGGCGCGAGCCCTCGATGGCCGGCGGCGGACCGAACGGCGCCGGCGGCGCCGCGGGCGGCGCCGCGGCGGTGAGCTGCGAAGCGACGTAGATGAGCGGCCGGGTGACCGCCCCGTGACTAACGCTAGGCGGAGGGGGCGGCGGCTCCAGATGACGGGCGCGGATCGTGATGGCGCCCGACGGCGTGAACTTGGTCGCGTTGCTCAGCAAGTTCATGAGGATCTGCCGCAGATGCATGGGGTCGGTGCGCACGCGCGGGAGCGTGGCACTCACGGCAATCTGGAAATCCAGTCCGCGCTCGGCGATGAGGGGCTCGACCTCACTAGCAACCGTCAGGACGAAGGCGCGGAGGTCGATCGATTCCCGATGCACCTCGAGGCGGCCGGCCGCCATCTTGGCCAGATCGAGGATTTGATCCACGAGCAGCCGGAGGTGGCCGGCAGACGCGGCGATGCGCTCGACCGGCGAAATCTGACGTTGGGCGAGCTCGCCATAGACCCCGTCTCGCAGCAGTTCGACGAATCCGACGATGGCGTTGAGCGGCGTCCGCAGCTCGTGTGAGACATTCGCGAGAAACTCGCTCTTGGATCTGTTTGCGCGCAACAATTCCGCGGACAAGCGTTCGAGCTCCGCGGACCGCTCGGAGAGTCGAATGCCCTGTCGGCGCTCGTGCAGCAACATGACGATGAGCGCGCCGAGCGTCGCCAGACCGATGCCCCAGACGAGCGGACGAACGTTGGCGTAGCCGGATCGACGCATCACGACGACCCGCCACTCGCCACCGCCCGGCACCGGCAACGTCGACGATGCGGTGTCCACGCTGGCTGAGCGTGCAAGCAGGCGCGGCGTCGCGCCGATGGTGTCGGTGTTCGCGAGAATAACGAGCTGACCGCGGACGCGCGGACGCGCTTGCGATACGCTCGCGAGGATTGCGTCAGTCGTGACGCTGCCGCCGGCGAATCCGCGAAAGCTGTTGCCGACGTAGATCGGCTGGAGCATCAACACGGCCCGCTCGCCCGTGACCATGGGTCCTGCTTTCGACACCTGGCCTCTGTGCGTCGCGCGGGCGGCGGCGGCGAGACGACCGAGGCCGAGGGCCGAGATGGTGTCAATGTCCAGGCCTTGGGCGAGCGGCGGCGACGGCCGGCCGAAGAGATGCTGCTCGCGGACTCGACCCGCGGTGTCCGTGATCCAGATTCGACGAAACGAATTTGCGTACTGCGTCATGGAACTCACGAGCGATTCGAACTGCTCGCCCTGGACGACGCGCGTCGTATCGAGATAGAGCCCGCGAATCGATTGCAGCGCTTCCGTGTGCACGGCGAGAAATCCGCCGACGAGCGCTGCCGATTCGGCGGCTTCGACTTGAACCTGTGCGCGATTCGAGGTCGACAGCGAGCGATCGACCGCGTACAAGCCAGCAAGCGCAAAGATGAGCGCGAGTGACAACGCGATCGACGACGCGCGAAGACGAACGGCTCGAGTCGACAGGTACATGAGAAGCGCGCCAGAAGAGCGAAGTCGCTCGCGGCGCAGTGTTCTCGCACGTCGATTGACGTCGAAGATACGCGCCGGTAAGCTACGGCCATGACCGACCAAGAACGACTGGTTGCTCTGCTCGCGACACGATCGGCGAGACGTGGGCAGTTCGTTCTTGCTTCGGGCCGCTCGTCAACACTGTATATCGACGCCCGGCTGACGACAATGAGCCCGGAGGGTTTGGTGCTCATCGGGTCGCTTGGGCTTGCCTTGCTCGACGACCGCGGTTGGGATGTCGACAGCATCGGTGGCTTGACGCTTGGCGCCGATCCGATTTCATACGCGATCAGCTATGCAAGCGCGTGCTCCGCGCATCCTCGACGCGCTTTCTCTGTGCGCAAGGAAGCCAAAGCGCATGGCACCGGGAAGCTCATCGAGGGGCCGTTTGCATCGGGGGATCGCGTTGCCGTCATCGAGGACGTGATCACGACCGGTAGCTCTGCGCTGCGCGCAATCGATGCGGTGCAGGCCGCAGGAGGGACCGTGGTTGGCGTGTTGGCGTTGGTCGATCGTGAGGAAGGCGGACGCGAGACGATCGAAGCGCGCGGCGTGCCGGTTGCTCCACTCGTTCGTGCTCACGACATCGTAGCGCGACTGGGCCCCGTTTCGCCGTAGTCGTCCGACGAGTTTGCTCGTTCCTGCTGCGCGCCCGGGGGCACGAGCGCGCGCGAGGCGAGCGGGTCGAACGTTCTCAGCGTCGCCAGATGCGGTCGCACGAGCTCATCGCGAAACCGCAGCAGCATGCCTTCACCGTTGTATCGCTCGCGGAACTCGAGTGCTGTGAGTCCGATGAGCATGCGCACGTGTCGACCGAAGCTCTGCGGCGACGAGTAGTCCATCCGATCTGACACGCTCGCCACGGACAGTCCGGGATTCTCGAAGGCTCGGGCGGCGCGCACCAAGCGCGCCATGGCCAGGTATCGTTTTGGTGATGGGAGGCCGGCGCGGAAGAAGCGGCTCATGAGGGTGGTGGGCAGTACGAGTAGACGCGCCGCAAGCGCGCGGACACTCGAGGTGCTCGTAGCGCCATCGAACAGCGACGCAAAGAATCGCCAGCATCCGTCGGGCACACCGATGAGATCGAGCGAGAGCTGACCGATAGCGAGTTGATCGATGTCACTGAAGAATTGGTTGGACAGCAAGTCCCGCAGTTGGCCCCAGCCTTCGGGTTGTCGAACGTCGACCAACGACTTGACTCCTGAGTGACCGAGTCCGAGGACGGCGCGCGGAGTGTCGCGATGCTCGAGGGAGAGGAGCGCGACGGCGGTGATGCGCGGGAACTCGCGGACGAGCCGAGCGACGGCGCACAATTCTTCTTCACCGCAACGGGCAACGGAGAGCACCACGGCGCCGGCACGCTGATCGCGAAGATCCTCGAACACGTCATCGAGCGAATCGCGGTGTAGCGCTCGGTAGCGGCCCTCGCCTGCAGCGTCGACTCGCGTTCGTTCGACCGGGAGCAAGACGGTCGTGACGGGTTCCAATGGCGTCGGCGTGAAGGCGATGGGATGCACGGCAACCTCCGGTGGCGAATCGTGGTGTGTGCGAATGAGGGCACGGGCACACGATCGTTCCCCGCGTCAGCGAGGCGTCACATGGTCAATGGCGTGGTCATTCGGGGGACGGTATCTTTCGTGAGGTGCGAGGCCGGCCGGACGGTCGCGCGGGGCGTGAGCTTCGCGAGGAAAGTCCGGGCTCCGTAGGGCGGACCGCCAGCTAACGGCTGGGCGCTGTGCAGCAGCGACGGAAAGTGCCACAGAAAACAGACCGCCGGCGGATGATTGCCGGTAAGGGTGAAACGGCGGGGTAAGAGCCCACCGCGCATCTGGCAACAGGTGCGGCACGGTAAACCCCGGTCGGAGCAAGGCCGAATAGGCGGCGAGAGATGGCCCGTCTCGTCAAAGACGCCGCGGGTAGGCTGCTCGAGGTCGTGAGCGATCACGATCCTAGAGGAATGACCGTCCGGACGACATCGTCCGACAGAACCCGGCTTACAGGCCGGTCTCGCTCCATGCAGCCTCTCGTGAGTTCGTCGGCGCGGGAGGCTGCGTTTTTTTTGGGTTCTTCGGGAATTTCCGGGAAGCGTCGCATGGATCGAGGCGGGACAGACAGGCAGAGTACTACGCTCATGAAGACGCGGACAACGCGGGACACAACGGACAAAGCACCGAGAAAAGGTTCTTCCGGA
>Ga0207695_10009742_pt1 | contig 11827 bp, 10 predicted proteins | sample KBSC54metaG_FD_184354 | JGI IMG/M metagenome (GOLD analysis project Ga0207695, IMG submission 184354) | Corn rhizosphere microbial communities from Kellogg Biological Station, Michigan, USA - KBS C5-4 metaG (SPAdes) (version 2) | ecosystem: Host-associated > Plants > Roots > Rhizosphere > Soil... | reverse complement strand
CCAAATCGTCGACGGAGTGAAGGAGGGCGACCAGGTTGTCATCGCGGGAGGCGTTGGCTTAGGCGATGGCGCCAAAGTGAAAGTCGAAAAGGCGGGCGAGAAGGATAAGGCCGACGAAAAGGAAAACCCAGACGCAAAGGAGAAGGCGGGCGCGCATGAGTAATCGCTTCTCCATCGTAGAACCACCGCCCGTCCAGCCACCCCCTGTCGAAACGGCCAATGCGGAACACTGGACGGCCCGCCACGGAAAGCCCATTATTTTCGTCATCATCACTCTGATCGCCGCGGGCATCTACCTGGCGATGAGCATTCCTGTATCGGTATTCCCGTCTACCGACTTTCCACGCATCGTGATTGGCGCCGATAACGGCGTGGCGCCCATCGATCAGATGCTGGTCACCGTCACCAAACCCATCGAGGAAGCGGTCAACAGCGTCCAGGGACTCGATCACGTGAAATCGATAACCAGCCGCGGCTCAGCCGAAGTCGACCTCTACTTCAACTGGAACGTGGACATGTTCCAGACACTCGAGCTCGTGAACGCCGCAGTCGCCCGGGTCCAGACGACGCTGCCGCCGACGGCCAAGATCACCGCGAATCGTCTGACGTTCGCCGCTTTTCCGATCATGGGCTATAGCCTTACGTCCGATCGCGTACCGCAAACCCGCTTGTGGGAAATGGCCACGTACGAGATCAAGCCTCGCCTGAATCGTGTTAATGGGGTTTCCACCGTCATCGTGCAGGGCGGGCAGGAACCCGAGGTCGAAGTCCGGCCCGACCCGCCCAAGATGCTCGCCGCCGCCGTCACCGTCACAGGCTTGCTCGATGCAATCCGCCACAGCAATCTGATCGACTCGCCCGGCCTGATTGAAGAGAATCACCAGTTGATCTTGGGCCTTGTGAGCGGACAGGCGCACACACCCGAAGAGATCGCCAATATTGTGGTGAAGACAACGCCTTCGGGTCTGCCGATCCGGATAGGCGATTTCTCTACTGTCTCGAACTCTGTAAAGCCCGTTTATACTATCGTGTCGGCAAACGGCAAGCCCGCGGTGTTGCTGAACATCAACCGGCAACCGAATAGTAATACGGTGAACGTGGCGAGCGACACTCGCACCGAGGTCGCAGCCATTCAGAAAACGCTGCCCCGCGGCGTGGAGCTCAAACCGTTCTACGATCAGTCGGAGATCGTGAGCGACTCTATAAAAAGTGTGCGCGACGCGATCCTGATCGGGTTAGTGCTTGCGTCCATCATCCTTGTTATTTTTCTCCGCGACTGGGGCACGTCGCTCGTAGCCGGTCTTGTCATCCCAGCAACTATTGCGGTCACCTTTATTGCACTCAGAATGCTCGGGGAGAGTTTCGACCTAATGACGCTGGGCGGGCTTGCGGCGGCAGTCGGCCTGGTAATTGATGACGCCATCGTAGTCGTGGAAAATATCGTGCTTCACCGGGACGCGGGCCAAAGCAAGTCGGAAGCGATCCGCAGCGCTCTTGGGGAAATCACGACGCCGCTCGTCGGGTCCACTATCACGCCGATCGTCGTATTCCTTCCGCTTATCTCGATCACGGGCGTCACAGGAACTTTCTTCCGTGCGCTCGCCATTACTGTTGGAATGGCTCTGCTCACATCCTTGGCTCTCGCGCTCACTTGGACTCCGACGCTTAGCTATTATCTGATTCGCCGGAAACCGGGCGCGGCGACCAGGCATGATCACGCCGAAACAGGCTTCCTCAGTAAGTTAGTCCGCATATACGAGAAGGCCCTCCGCATCGCTCTCGGTCATCCGGTGATTCTTTGTCTGGTGGGCGTGATGTTGATCGCGGGTTCCTATTTCTGTTACAACGCGCTTGGTTCCGACCTCCTTCCCGGGATGGACGAAGGGGGCTTTATTCTCGACTACATCATGCCCGCCGGTTCATCGCTCGCCGAAACAAACAGCGCCATCGCGCGCGTCGAAGAGATTCTTCGCTCCGTGCCGGAAGTGGAGACCACTTCGCGCCGCACAGGTCTTCAACTTGGTTTGGCCCAGGTAACCGAAGCGAATACGGGCGACATCAGTGTGAAGCTGAAGCGGGGTCGCAAGCGCACCGGCGAAGAAGTGATCGCCGACGTTCGATCGAAGGTCACGGAAGAGATCCCTTCCCTACAAGTGGAGTTCGTACAACTTTTGCAGGATATGATTGGCGACCTGACCAGCGCGCCGGAGCCGATTGAGATCAAGCTGTTCTCGCAGAACCCCGACCAGTTGGCTCAATGGGCCCCCAAAGTCGGGGACGAGATCAAGAAAATCACCGGCGTCGTCGATACGCTGAACGGAATCGACAATACCATCAGCGGCCCTGCCATTACCTTCAAAGTGGACCCGCTCAGTGCGGCCCGCGCCGGATTCACGCCCGAGGAAATCGAACTCGATGTAAGCGCGATTCTCCAGGGAGAACCGGCGCCGACGCCGTTGGTGTTGAACGAGCGGCAGTACACCGTCCGGGTCCGCTATCCGGAAGAAGCACGAGCCTCGGTCGACGCGATTCGCAACACGATCCTGATCAGTGCTAACGGCAAGACGGCGACCTTGGGTTCTCTGGCCACGCTGACCGAGCAACCCGGACAGACCGAGATCCGCCGGGAAAACCTGCAGCGCGATGTCGCCGTCACTGGCCGTTTGGAAGGCTTGAATCTGGGTGATGGAATCATCGCGGTGAAAAAAGCCGTTGCCGGATTAAATCTGCCGCCGTCGATTCGTGTTGAATACGGCGGGGCTTATCAGGAGCAGCAGCGGTCGTTCCATGATCTGGTAATCGTCCTGGCGATGGCGATCATTCTGGTTTTCACTGTGCTTTTGTTCGAGTTCGGTGGTTTCGCCGCGCCCATTGCGATTCTCGCATCGGCGCTGTTGTCGAGTTCGGGCGTTTTCCTCGCGCTGCTGCTCACCCGAACAACATTCAACATCGCCTCGTTTATGGGGCTGATTATGGTCGTTGGAATTGTTGCAAAAAATGGCATTCTGCTGCTCGATGCCGACCAACGATTCCGTGCCTCGGGATCGCCTCCTTTGCAGGCTATGATTGAAGCCGGCGAGCGGCGTCTGCGGCCGATTCTGATGACTGCATTGGCCACGATGGCAGGTATGATTCCTCTCGCTTTAGCATTGGGTGCAGGTTCGCAGATGCTGCAACCGCTGGCCATCGCGGTGATCGGCGGCGTGCTTGCTTCCATGGTGCTTTCCCTCATTGTGACGCCCACCGTCTATTATTTCCTTTCTGAGAGAACACAAAAGGCTTGACTTTCTCCTTTTCTTCGCCAAAACTGTTAGAGAACACTTATGGCTCTGACTCAACGGCAAAAACAGGTTCTCGATTTTCTTGTCGAGTTCGTCGAGAAGAACGGATACAACCCTAGCTATGAGGAGATCGCGGGTGGAATGAACCTTGCCTCGCTCGCCACCGTGCATAAACATATCGCGGCGTTGGAGGCGAAGCATTATGTGCGCCGAAGTTTCAACCAGAGCCGCTCACTCGAGGTTTCCGCGAAGTACCTGCAGGAATACCGCCGTCAACACGAGGCAAGCCGGACCGGCGTGGAAGTGCCGTTGATGGGCCGCATCGCCGCGGGCGCACCGGTGCAGGCGTTCGAGTCGAACGAGAAACTCAACTTCGCCGACTTTGTTGGCAACAACGATACTTTCGCCCTGGAAGTGCGGGGCGACTCGATGATCGAGGACCACATCTGCAGCGGCGACTACGTGCTGGTGCAGAAGACGGCTCAAGCGCGCGATGGCGAAATCGTGGTGGCGCTAGTGGAAGGCTCGGAGACGACGCTTAAGCGGTTCTATCACGAGCCGAACGGCAAGGTCCGGCTTCAACCGGCGAATTCGTCGATGCAGCCTATCGTTGTATCCGCGTCTTCTGTCGAACTACAGGGTCGAGTATTGGCCGTGCTGCGAAAGTATTAGAGGCTTAGTTGTTTGCGAAGTTCCTGCTCTGCCCGGAGCCAGTCTTCGTGTTCGGAACCGCCCTGACATCCACGCTCGAGCCAGTAGGAGTAAGCCAGTTGCGCAATCGCAGCGTGAGTGAGTTCCGCGGGCTCCATCGCCGGCTTGGAGCTCTTTTTGGGCGTTGTGTGTTTGTGAGTCACGGTCGGTCTTGCAGTTGCGGCAGCCCTCTTTTTCGTGGGCTCCGCGGGAACAGTTGTTTCGACTTCGATCTTCTTAATGCGGGGCATTCCCTATTTTATCAAGGGCGAATCATTTTTGCCAGCGAATGTTTTATTGGCGCGTCTTGGTGAGCTCCTGCAGAATGGAGCGCGCCACCGACTGCGCGTCGCCGAAAGAATGTAAATACGTTTGGAACTGGCGGTTGAGCTCCAGTGCCTGATCCGGCCGAAGTTGCGAGCGCACGATCATGTCGCGCACGTGCACCGGATGCGGAAGGCTCGCGTCTTCATTCAACTCCTCCAGCGCAGTCTCTGGATTGTAGTGGTACATGCCTTCATTATCCCTCTGATAATCTAAAGGCGACATGCAAGTAATTCGCAGCACCCCTGTCTACGACGTCGTCGTCATTGGATCCGGCGCCGGCGGTGGAACCATGGTGAAAGTGCTCACCGACCTGGGCGTGAACGTGGCCCTGATCGAGGCGGGTCCCATGCTCCATCCGGCGAAGGATTTCAAAGAACACATGTGGCCGTATCAGATGGAGGACCGCGGTGCAGGAAAGGGCGGCGCCACCTACTTTGGCAACGGCCCCGCGTTCGGACCCTATCTCGCGCCCAACGGCTACTGGGATATTGAAGGCGAGCCCTATACCTCCGCTCCCGGGAACACCTTCAAGTGGTTCCGCTCTCGTATTCTAGGCGGGCGAACCAACCACTACGGCCGCATCTCTCTGCGCTACGCCGATTACGACTTCTTCCCGCATACCCGTGACGGACTCGGCACCGATTGGCCGATTCGCTACGAGGACCTGTCGCCCTATTACGACAAGGCGGAAGAGTTCATCGGCATCTTCGGGACAAAGGAAGGCATCCGCAGCGCGCCCGACGGAAAATTCCAACCCCCGCCCGCGCCGCGCGTCCATGAAGTCCTGATGCAGCGGGCCTGCGGCAAGCTGAATATTCCGTGCATTCCTTCGCGCATGGCCATGATCACTCAGCCTCTGAACGGTCGGCCAGCGTGCCATTACTGCGGACAGTGCGGCCGCGGCTGCATAACGGCTTCGAACTATTCATCGAGCCAGGTGCAAATCTTTCCGGCGATGAAAAGCGGACGGCTGACCATCTTCAATAACGCCATGGCGCGCGAGCTAATTACTGACGGGCCGGGCAAAGTGAAGGCTGTCTCCTATATCGACAAGGCGACCCACAGCGAGAAGCAGATTCGCTGCCGCTCGGTGGTGTTGGCCGCTAGCGCTTGCGAATCGGCGCGGTTGCTGCTCAACTCGAAAGGACCCGGCTACGCCAACGGACTCGCAAATTCCTCCGGACACGTCGGACGCAACCTGACCGACAGCACCGGCTACAGCCTGTCCGGGTACATTCCGGCCTTGGAAGGCATGCCGCGCCATAATAACGACGGCATCGGCGGCATGCATGTTTACATTCCGTGGTGGGAGTGGGACAAGAAGAACAAGACCTTTCCCCGCGGCTATCACATTGAGTTGGGCGGCGGCTATCACATGCCGGGGATCGGAAGTTTCCAGGGAGTCTGCAGCGCGCACGAAGGCTACGGCAAGTCGCTCAAAGACGAGATCCGATCGAAGTTTGGAACCACCGTGGGTTTCGCCGGCCGCGGAGAGATGGTGCCCAACGAGAATACCTACTGCGAGATCGACCCGGTGGTGGTGGACAAATGGGGAATTCCGGTGCTCCGATTCCACTTCCAGTGGACTCAGTACGAAATCGATCAGGTGAAGCACATGCGCCAGACCTTCACCAGCATCGTCGAAACAATGGGCGGCAAGGTTACGACTGCGGCGCCGCAGCGCGACGACGCCGGCATCTCGGTGGGCGGCGAAATCATTCACGAAGTGGGGACCGTCCGGATGGGCGATGATCCAGCCACTTCGCCGCTGAACAAATATTGTCAGGCGCATGATGTGAAGAACCTGTTCGTGGCCGATGGCGCGCCGCTGGTGAGCAATCCGGATAAGAATCCGACACTGACGATCGTTGCACTGGCGTGGCGGACGGCGGAGTATCTGGCCGAGGAGTTGAAAAAAGGCAATGTCTGAACGAATTGAGAATCCATCCCGGCGCGACCTGTTGCGCAGTGTGGCGATCGCGGCGATGCTCGGCAGCGTCGGTACAGCGGACGCGCAACATGTCCACGAAATGGCGGCGGCGGAGCGCGGCGTTACCGGCAACTATAAGCCAAAGCTGTTGAACGACCACGAATACAAGACTCTTCAGCGGCTGGCCGACTACATCATTCCGGCCGATGAAGTCTCGAAGGGCGCGCTCGATGCGGGTGCTTGCGAGTACATCGATCTGCTCAGTAGCCAGAGCCCGGAGCTATCCACTATCTACACCGGCGGTATTGCCTGGCTCGACATCGAGATGAACAAACGCTATGGTCACTCGTTCCTGGACGCAAAGCCCGAAGAGCAGACCGCGATGCTCGACCTGATCGCCTTCCGTAAGAACGATTCCCAGGAGCTCGGCGCTGGAATTCATTTCTTCGATTGGACGCGGAAGATGGTAGTGGATGCGTTCTACACGAGTCCGATCGGCATCAAGGATATTGGTTATCTGGGCAATATGGCGGTTGGAAAGTTCGAGACTCCGCAGGCTGCTATCGATTATGCTTTGAAACGCAGTCCGGCTTAGTTCTTTGGCGGCTTGGGGTCCTGATTCAGCAGGACCTCTTCGGCCGCGATCTCGCACTTGGCGCCGTTCGGTGGAACGTCGACTTTTGCCGTCCAAAGCATTGCATTGATCAGCAACTGCCGGAAATCGTGGTTCCCCCAATTTGAAAGGAAGTGGGCTCCGGTGAATCCGAATCCGCGGCCACCGTCCTCGCGGTCGGTCGCCCATGAGATGGTCTCGTTCCGGGGGGCGTCTTTCGGAAGCATCGTGGTCAAGATCGGTGTGATCCGTTTGTCTCCCGGGATGAATCGCATCTTGTAATACCACTCGTCCTTCAACTCGAATGATTTCCAGCCACGCGAGATCGGATGCTTCGGCGACGCCTGCGTTACCAGCACGGTATTGATCGGGTTCGTCGAATAGGGCCGCTCATAGAATCCGCCGATCCATAGCAAAAGCTCGGGACCGCCGTTGTCCTTCGGGATCTCGACCGCGTAGTGAATGCATGCCATCCCGACCCCTTTGGCCATAAGGTTCCCTAAGCGCTGAAGATGTCCGTCGAGAATGAGAGGGCTCTTCTCCCCACCATCCATGTAGAAGACGATTGCGCTGGCGCCATCGAACACGGATTCGTTGGATGGCCAGCCGTTCTTCACGATTACGGAGTCCACGCCCTTGTTCTGACGGAGGCACTTATCGGCCATGATCATTCCGGCGTTGAACTCGTGTTCTCCCGGGCCGTGACTCGGCGACCCGGCGACGAGGACAATCTTTTTGTTACCGGCTGCGAATGCGAGGGCCGTCAATACCAGACCGCTGATAATTGCTCGTGTCACTGCGCTCCCACAGACTGTTTGAGGAATTTCACGCCTTCCCAGGCAATGGAATCCGGCGTCGGTGCGATGTCGCGCCAGATAGAAGCGGCTGCTGAGAGTTCGCCGAGCGCAAACCCAAAGCTTTCGATAGTCAGCCACCCGTCATAGTGAACGTCGCGCAAAGCTTGAAACACGCTTTTCCATTCCACGTGACCCGTACCCGGAATGCCGCGATCGTTTTCGCAGGTATGGACATGCTTGAGATATTTGCCGACGGTTCGATATCCCTGCGCGATATCTTTCTCCTCAATATTCGCGTGGAAGGTGTCGAACAAAACTCCGACGTTCGGATGATCCACTTGTTCGCATAGAGCGGCGGCATCCGCGGCGGTGTTCAGGAAGTATGTTTCGAAGCGGTTCAACGGCTCGATGGCCAGCGTAACATCGTATTGCTCGAGCGCGGTGGTCACAGCCTGGTAGCCGTCGACCGCCCAGCGCCATTCTTCGGTGGTCCGTCTGCGTCCAGGCAAGTACCCGACAGGCGAGTAAAGCGGCCCGGCGATGATCTTCGCACCCGCTTCCGCGCTGGCTTTGATGCAATCGCGAAGATGAATGGCGCTCCTCTTGCGGACAACCGCGTCTTCGCTGATGAGGCTGAGTTCCCTGGTAAACACGGAGCAGATGGTGCATTCCAGGCCGTTTTCTTCACAGCCTTTGCGGATCTCGGCGGCGGCGAACTGAGTGGGGTTGAATAAAGAAACCTCGACGCCATCGAAGCCGTGCTCCTTGATCACCGGCAGCAGAGGAAGATTTGCGTGCTCAAAGCTGACGGTCCAGATAAACGTGTTGACGCCGAATTTCATCCGTTCTCCTCCTAAAGTAACAACCCGCAACGCGGATCCTCGGTCGGGCAGCTGATGGTTCCACTACCCGCGTATCGAGGGCCGCGACCTGCCCTCGCGAATCTCCTATGCAGCGCTAGTACGCCAGCAACCGTTCCGCCTGCTTGATGAGATCGTCTACCTGCGGCAGGATCTCGTTCTCCAGTTGCGGATGGTAGCCGACCCAGGTGTCGAGCGCCCCGACTCTCGCCACGGGGGCATCCAGACTGCCGAATAACTCGTCAGCAACACGAGCCGCGAGTTCGGCGCCATAGCCCCACGAGAGGCAGTCTTCATGAGCCACCAGCACGCGGCTGGTCTTCTCGACGGAAGTCCGGATAGCTTCCCAATCGTATGGAGATAGGCAGCGGAGATCGATGATTTCGACCGTGCGATTCGGGTCACGCTGCTCCAGATACATCGCAGCCTGAAGCGATTTCTGCACCAACGCACCGTACGTGACGATGGTCAGCGCGTTGCCGGGCTTCACAACTTTGGCCTTTCCGAACGGGATCAGGTAGTCGGGGCCGGCGTGCGGAGACCGGTTATACGGCTCCCGATATAGGCGCTTGTGCTCGAGGAACAAGACAGGATCTTCGCACCGAATAGCGGTGCGCAGGAGGCCGCAGGCATCGAGCGCATTCGACGGCATTACGACGCGAAGACCCGGAATGTGAGTAAAGACAACCTCGCCGCACTGGCTGTGATAAATTGCGCCTCCGTTGAGATAACCGCCAATTGCTACCCGAATCACCACCGGCGCGGAGAACCCATTATTGGAACGCCAACGAATGTTTGCCAGCTCGTCGCGGATCTGCATCATGGCGGGCCAGATGTAATCGAAGAACTGAATCTCTGGAATGGGCTTCAAACCGCGAACAGCCATGCCGGTGGCGCGTCCGACGATGCAGGCTTCGGCGATCGGCGTATTGAAACACCGCTTACTTCCGAACTTCATCTGAAGGCCCGCCGTGGCTTTGAACACGCCGCCCTTGCCCTTCACCTCGAGAAGGTTTTGCTCGCGGCTGCAATCGGCAACATCTTCACCGAACACGATTACCCGGGAATCGCGCTTCATCTCTTCGGCCAGGGTGAGATTAATCTCGTCGACCATGGTGCGGGGATCGCCGAGGAATACCGGCTGAGTATCAAATTCCGATGAAGTTGGATCGACTGTTTCCGAATACAGATATTTCAGGGCGCTTCCGCGTTCCGGTGGTTCCGCCCGGAGCACTCTTTCTGTAATCTCCTGAGTTTCGCGGTCCACTTCGTCCATGATGCGTTGCAGCGCGCGCTCGTCGGCTAGCCCTTCCGATACCAGCCAGGCGGGGTATCTCAGCAGCGGGTCGCGCGCGGCCTCGCGGGCGCGGTCCATATCGGTCTTGTACAATCGCTCGTCATCCGAGAGTGAGTGCGAGTACGGGCGTGTGCAGTGCGCGTGAACGAGCGCCGGGCCGCGGCGCGCACGGCAGTAGTCCACAGCCTCACGCATGGCGGCATAGGAAGCAACGAAGTCTGTTCCGTCCACTTCGATGCGCAACAGTTGCGGGAAGCCTTCAAGCAATGCAGAGATGCTGCCCCCGGGTGTTTGTCTCTCAGAGGGAACCGAGATTGCCCACCCGTTGTCCTGAACAAGAAAAACGAGCGGGATTTTGTCGAGGCAGGCAGCATTGAGACTCTCCCAGAATTCGCCTTCGCTCGTGGCGCCTTCGCCGGAAGAAACCAGCGTCACTTCGTCGCTCGCCGGATGCAGGTACGAAGACGCGTGCGCACAACCGACCGACTGGACGAACTGCGATCCGGTGGGCGAGGAGCCAGTAACGATGTGCAGTTCGGGTGAGCTCCAATGTGATGGCATTTGCCGGCCGCCGGACGCGCGATCCGCCGCGGCGCCGACCGCTTGGAGGAACATGTCCTCCGGCGAAACACCCAGCGACAACACTAGGGCCCGATCGCGATAGTAGGGGTAGACCCAATCGAATCCTGGCCGCAAAGCCATCCCCGCAGCCACTTGAATGGCCTCGTGACCCGCTCCGCTGACCTGAAAGAAGATGCGGCTTTGGCGTTTGAGGAGGATTTCGCGGTCGTCAATACGCCGCGAAGTGTGCATGAAGCGAAAAGCTTGAATCAGACGATCCCGGTCCAAACCGGCGTGTTGCAGTGCAAGCTCAGCACCGATAATTTCTTGGCTTGCGTTTGTCGCCATGCAAGATGCGTTTTCCTCCGTTTCAAGTGTAGCTGACGATCGGCGCTACTGCACGCTCTTCAAAGCGTTAGCTCCCAAGTTTGCGACACCAGATCGTGGCCGAAGCTGTGGTGCGGCTCCTCCTGAACGAGACGGAAACCGGCCTGTTGATAGATGTGCCGCGCGGCGTGGAGAACGTTGTTCGTCCACAGAGTGATTTTTCGATAACCCGCTTGCCGGGCGAAACGGATGCACTCGTTCACGAGACGGCCTCCAATTCCCAGTCCGCGCGCCTTCGGCTCAACCAGCAGGAGCCGCAGCTTTGCCACTGTCTTAGACTGGTTGACGAGGAATACGGATCCAACAATTTCGCCATCCTTTTCTGCAACCCAGCAGCGTTCGCGCTTGGGGTCAAAATGCTGAACAAACTTCGCGACAATGTCTGCCGCCAATGCTTCGAAGCGCTCATCCCATCCATATTCCTGGGCATAGAGGAGACCGTGACGGTGCACGATCCATCCCATGTCGCCCGCTTGGTGGGTCCGCAGCAGATATGGCGCCTTGTTGGATATCGGCTCTGCGCCGAGTATCCTTTCCATGGTTTCGATGGCGTCGACAACTTGGCGCTGTTGCGCGTCGGATAGATCGTCGAGCATGGCGCGCACTTCATCCTGCGAACGGGTGTTGAGAGCTTCAAAGGCTTTCGCCCCTTCGTCGGTTAGCGAAAGAAAGCTTTGCCGGCCATCGGACTTCGACGGTGTCCCTGCGACGAGGTTCCCCTTCTTAAATCCACGGAGAATGCGGCTCACATAGCCGGGGTCGAGCTCCAGTTCTTTGCAGAGTTCGGAGGCGGTGGATTTTTCTCGATGGGCGAGTTCGTACAGTACGCGTCCTTCAGCCAGTGAGAACCGACTATTCAGCAGCCCTGGCTTCAGCACGCCGATCCGCCGTGTGTAGAAACGGTTGAAGCGCCGAACGGCTTCGATGCGTTGACTGGGTGTTTCCATATAGTTGCTAGTGTCAACTAGATAGTTGCTTGTGTCAACGTTGACCGCTTTTTAGTACATCCTTGCACCGTGTACTACGACTGAAAAACTGGCACACACGCGGTCGGTTGGATGTAGAATGTACTCACCGGAAAACC
>Ga0207695_10009741_pt1 | contig 11827 bp, 11 predicted proteins | sample KBSC54metaG_FD_184354 | JGI IMG/M metagenome (GOLD analysis project Ga0207695, IMG submission 184354) | Corn rhizosphere microbial communities from Kellogg Biological Station, Michigan, USA - KBS C5-4 metaG (SPAdes) (version 2) | ecosystem: Host-associated > Plants > Roots > Rhizosphere > Soil... | reverse complement strand
CTTTTGGGAGCATATGGATCGCCGCTCCCATCACACCATGCCAGGTAACTACCCTGCTGGTCATTGATAACTATTCTTTGTTCTATTTCGGCTTGCTGATCGCCGGCGATATCGGCATCGCACTCCTGGTTTACGACTACCTTGGCAAGCGCGATGTACATCGCGAGGAACTCTACATCCTTCTTCTCCTTGCTACGGTTGGCACCATGGTGCTGGTGGCCAGCAGCCATTTTGCTTCATTCTTTCTCGGTCTGGAAACGCTCAGTATTTCTCTTTACGCGATGATCGCGTATCTCCGGTTGTCTCGACCGCTCGAGGCAGGCATCAAGTACCTCATCTTGGCTGCGGCTTCCGCGGCATTTTTGCTCTTTGGCATGGCTTTGGTTTATGCGGATTTGGGAACCATGGAATTTGCGCGTATGGCGCAGATTGTATCCGCGGGAACCGCACCTGGAGGTCTTCTGGTCCCTGGCCTGGCGCTGATCATCACAGGAATCGGTTTCAAATTGGCTGTGGTTCCGTTTCACCTATGGACACCGGACGTCTATGAAGGCGCTCCCGCGCCCGTGACAGCGTTTATCGCGACCGCTTCTAAAGGCGCCATGTTCGCGTTGCTGATGCGCTATTTCTATCGCTCCGGAGGCATAGCGGACCGGCAGATTGTGCTCGTCTTCACGATTATCGCGATCGCATCGATGATTGCAGGAAACCTGCTGGCGTTGTTACAAGGAAATGTCAAGCGGATCCTTGCCTACTCTTCCATCGCCCACATGGGATATCTGCTGGTCGCATTTCTCGCCAGCGGACAGTTAGCTGTTGAAGCAGTCATGTTCTACCTGGTGGCGTATTTTGCCACTACGCTCGGCGCATTCGGCGTGATCAGTGTACTTTCTGGCAGCAACTCTGAGCCAGAGCAGATCGAGGACTACCGCGGATTATTTTGGCAGCGTCCCGCTCTGGCCGGCGTGTTCACCATCATGCTTTTATCTCTTGCCGGTATTCCAGTCACGGCAGGTTTCATTGGCAAGTTCTACATTGTCGCTGCGGGCACATCCACGGCGCTTTGGGCGCTGGTCATCATGCTCGTCGTGAGCAGCGTGATAGGCTTGTTCTACTACTTGCGACTCATTGGCGTGATGTACCTCACGCCCGAAACTCAGGTGAAAACCCTTGTACTGCGCACGTCATCCATGGGTGGCGTCGTACTCGGAACCTTGACCGCTCTGCTGTTGTGGTTGGGCATCTATCCCGGGCCGCTGCTGCACCTCGTCGAAGGCGTATTCCCAAGATAAGTTGGAGGACGGCGGTGAGGAGACCGGCCCGCTCACGTTTCAAGATCCGGAAAGCCACGTATGGTTCACGCCCGGTGACGTTATCGGCGGCCCAGCAAGTTTTCCTACACAACGTTCTAAAGGGGTACGGATCCATCTTTGGGCACGAAGCCTATTTTGAGCCGGGATTACAAGGCAGATTATTTGCACCCAGCCGCATCGCGTAATCTAAGTTTTGTGCTGCCCAGGACTCTTAATTGTTCCCCGGGCCCAGACTGTCACGGACTTCAAAACAAACCCTTGTGCGGAACTTGCATTTCTAGAGCAATCCGATTCTTTTCGGCGAATTGCAATAGCCAATGCAACTCTCTCAGCCTGACCGAAATACCGACCATGTAATCGCGCAGGGCGATCACAGCCAGGTGATGTCAGACACGAACCGTCCCAATCACCTACCGTGAACAGAACTACTCTCGCATCATTGATCGATCGACGGAATCTATTGCTATCAAACTCTCACTTGAGGATGATCGCAACTCTCCGCTATCGCACTCGGCGTTTTCCGTTTTGCCGCCAGAGAGTCCTTTCCCCCGAGCATTCCTTCATACAAACAGTAATATTGGTTCGCCATACGATGAAACGAAAAACGCTCTTCTGCGTACTGCCGTATGGCCACAGGGCGGAGCTTTAGATGCGCGGCTCGGGAGGCAAGCTCCTCGATCGAGTGGCACACGTATCCTGAGACTCCTGCGCATACAACCTCCGACACTGATCCGCCCGGAAGCGCGAGTACAGGGGCGCCGCAAGCCATGGATTCGATCAGGACCAGGCCGAAGGGCTCATCCCACTGAATAGGAAAGAGCATGGCCAGGGAATTTTCGAGCAACTCGTTTTTTGCCGCGACATCCGCAACCCCGACATACTCGATAAATTTGCCATCGATGTGGGGCTTAACATGCGTCTCAAAGTAGCTGCGAAAAACCGGTTGTATCTCACCGGCTATTTTCAAGGGAATGCCCGCTCTTTGGGCGACAGCAATCGCGAGATGTGTTTCCTTAATTGGTGCAATCCGACCAAGGAAAGACAGGTATGGTCGCGCTCCTTGACCGAGTTTATATCGTGAAAAATCAATCGACTTCCGACAGTTGGCTTCAAAGCCATTTGGATTCCATCAGAACGCCTTAATTTCTCAGTATCCATGCCCCTCTTCCAGGCGAACTTTGCCACGAAACATGCGGTACACAAAAACGAAGTAGCTGAAAGCTAGACACATCCCCAATCCCCACCAAATGAGCCCTACGCGCAATGCATACTCGCCTGTGGCGGCATTGTAGATTGTGATGTCGCGTGCGGGATCGCCGCTCGACGGCAAAAGGGTGGGATACAACGCCGCCGCCACACCCGCCAGCATGGCTGCTATATATGCACACGAACTCAGGAACGCGGCTTTCTCCTTCGTTCGTCGTTCGAAGACCCACATGGCAGCGAGACTCACCGCAACCACCAGCGGAATCACGTAGGCCAGTGGATGTTCGTTGAAATTATGCATCGTGCGCGGACGCAAGGCAGCCGTGACAGGTATGCCAAGCACTGTCAGTGCGATCAGCAGCGGTTGCAATCGGCGGGCAAGCTTGCGCGACTTTTCGTTCAATGCTCCTTCTGTCTTGAGCGTCACGTAAAGCGCGCCGTGGACTAGAAGCGCCACGATAGCAAGAAACGCCACGCCACAGGTATACCAGTCGAGAATGCCGGTGTCGCCGCCAGTCCGGAAGTTCGTCCATAACGGCTCGAAGAAAAAATGGTTCACTCCCAAACGGACGCCGCGCACCACATTGCCCAGTGCCGCGCCAAAAAAAATCGCCAGCAATGTGCTCGAGATCGCGAAGAACCCGTCGAACAGCGACTGCCACACATGATTCTCGATATGCATGCGAAATTCGATTCCGATGCCGCGCAGCACCAGCAACCACAGAACTATGTTGAGCGGCAGGTAGAAGCCACTGAAGCTCGAGGCATAGAGTAGGGGAAACGCGAAATAAAGGGTTCCGCCCCCGGCTATCAGCCATACCTCATTGGCGTCCCACACCGGACCGATCGTGCGAATCACCGTCAGCCGTTCTTCTTCGGTGTCTGCAATCAGCAGCTGCAACATACCCGCGCCCAAATCGAAGCCGTCGAGCACGACATAAGCAGTGATCATGACGGCCACCAGCACGAACCATATCGGTTCCATTCACAACTCCTTAAGTCGTAGTGATTGGCGCGCCCGAGCGCACATCGCCAGCAGCGGCTAACGCAGGACCTTGCCCGATCTCCCGCTGTATGAGGAACAAAAACAAAATTCCTAGCACTAGATAGAGTCCCATATACCCCAGCAGCGTGAACATGCTGTTACCGGCAGTGACGTTGGTGGAATATCCCTGGTTGGTGCGCATCAGCCCATATACCAGCCAGGGCTGGCGTCCGACCTCCGCTGTAAGCCATCCCGCGGTGTTAGCGATGTAGGGGAACGGCACACAGAGCATGATCACCCAAAGCATCCATGGGCTCGCGTACAGCTTTCTTCTCCACAACAGAAAGGCGGCGAGCGCCGTCACCGCAACGAAGATTGTGCCTAGGCCGACCATCACGTGATAGCTGAAATAAAGCAGCGGGATGTTGGTCGGCCATTGGTCTTTGGGAAATGCATTCAGCCCCTGGACCTCGGACGCGGTGGTTCCGTAGATAAGAAAGCTCAACACTTTGTTGGCGATGATGGGGTTGTCGATCCGCTGATGCTCCTCGTCCGGTTGACCAAGAATAACGATGGGAGCTCCAGTTTGTGACTTGAACAGCCCCTCCATCGCCGCCGTGGTCACGGGTTGGTTGCGCGCCATGTACTTACCATGCAAGTCGCCACTGGGAAATACCTGCCAGAGGGAAGCGGCGATTCCGGCCACAACTCCCACCCGAAGAAAGATGCGTGCGTGCTCCTCAAATTTTCCCTGGAGCAAATAGAATGCGCCCACGCCCGCCATCACAAAAGCCCCCGTAATCACCGCGCCGCTCATGTTGTGTGCGTACTGAATCAGCGCCCACGGGTTGACTAGCAATCCCCAGAAGCTCGAAACACTGAAGCCTCCGTTCGGGAGCCGCGTATAGGCCACGGGATGCTGCATCCAAGCGTCGGTGACGATGATGAAGAATCCCGACAGCCACGATCCGAGGAATACCAGGAAGCCGGCCCACCAGTGTCCCCACTTCCCAAGGCGCTTTTCGCCATACACAAATAGTCCCAGAAATGCCGACTCTAGGAAGAAAGAAAATGTCCCCTCCATGGCCAGCGGCTGGCCAATAACGCCCCCGGTCAGGCGCGAGAACTGCGCCCAATTCGTGCCAAACTGAAATTCCATGGGGATGCCGGTGACTACACCTAGTGCGAAGTTAATGCCGAAGATCTTCGTCCAGAAACGCGCCGATTCGTTGTAGGCTTGGTTGCCAGTTCGGATGGCGAATGTCTTGAGCACGACGATCAGCGGCGCGAGGCCCATCGTGAGTTGAGGGAATAAATAATGAAAGGTGATGGTGAAGGCGAAATGAATACGGTGAAGAAACAGTGCGTCGTTCACGTTAGTCCAGACCTGCAATCGTGATTAATTCGCAGAGCGTAACTTCTTTATGGCGGAACTCCTAGTTTGGCTTCAAAAATCTCTTCCTGTTTATTTGATTTCAAAAATATCTTCCAGTTTATCTGGATTTCGCCTCTAAAATACGTGCCTTTGCTTTTCGGACTTTCAAATCTCCCGGTTAGCTGCTGTTAAGCGATGTTATGTAGATCCCTTCTTCTGGCCCTGCTCCGCCTGCGAGCTCCTGGCTTTGATCTTCCCATGGCTCGCTCCCCTCAGGCAGTCCCGATATGTTGGAGGAAACATAGGGTCTGAATGATGGTTTCGTCGCCCCCATGGCAGTATCGACCATGCCATGATAGCCGGGATGGTTAGGCACTCAGGGTCGAAGTATCTCTGAATGAAGGCGGCCGCGTCCGCGATCTCCCGTATCATCCAATGTTTTTGCATCGCCAACGCGAGTGCCTTGGGACATGCGCCCGCCGCCTGCCACGGGTCTAGCCCTGAACCGTCGCGGCCGGGAGTCTTCTTCGGTAACGATTGAACTGGTGGTCGGCAATCCGGCGGGAACTCAGCCATTGCCACCATGGCGCATTCTCTTTCACGAACCCAGGCGCCATGAATGTGGTAGGGCGTTCTTTGGGTGGATTGCTCCTCTCAGCGTCCGAGGGCTCCTGCTCAGGCGGCACATACATTCCGATTTCGAGCGGTGCAATCGTGAGAAATTTTTCGTCGATCAACCCTGCACGAGACATGTAGCCATATAGTGTCGGGCCACCTTCGCAGAGCAAGCGATTGACTCCGTGATTCTGCCGAAGGATGCGCATCGCCTGCGCGAGATCGACGAGACTCTCCTCGCCCGCCACAATGACGTTTACTCGGCTATGAGATTCCTTGTCAGCGAGACGTTGGGCGCCGGCACTCGTAGTGATAATGAAGCTTTCGACCGAATCGGACTCGAAAACCCGATAGTCATCAAGATCCAGGTAGGCTGCACCAGTAACGAAAATGTTCTTCTCTCGGCTGAGCCCCAGTTTCCCGCGCAGCTTCCGGATCGCCGCATCCTCTATGGAATAGACCGGGCCTCGGTTTCCTAAAAGCTGAGTCTCTTCCATAAGCGTATTGATGCCTAGCAGGATAGCGTCGGCATGTGCCCGCAAAAAACCCATGAGCCAACGATCTTCGGGAAGCTGAGAGATATCGCCTCCAGTAGCATGCCGTCCTCTAAACGAGGCTATACCATCGAGCGATTGCACAAAATTGGAGTAAATCCAAGGGCGGTCTGAGGGAGAAGGAGGAAAGGCGAGCTTGCCATATCGTGCATACGCTGGATCATCACAGCTCGATGGCTCCGCATCGTCGAAAAGGACCTCGAAGTTTCGCATCTGGGTTGTGTGAATTTTAGTTCAGCTATTGGCTTCCGCGCGCATTCTCAGGCTGCTTCTCGAAGTGACCGTTTCGAATCACCCAACAGATTGGGACTAATCTCTTGCTTACGTTGTATCCACTCGGGCGCGAGCTGCCTCTCCTCATCTGGTCGATTCATTACGAATGCGGAGACCACTCGTGAGCCTAAGAGCCACCACACACTAAAGCTAGAACTGCGCAGATCGCCACGGACTACCGCCTGGGTTGCGCCAGCAGAGTCACCCCAAAGTTCATACGAGAGGTCGAAAACGTCAGAGAAGAAATACGGAACATGGACAAATGGCCGTCGATCTCCTGTGACAGTCCGGGCCCAATACTGAGCCTGGGAGACGGCATTGTCCCAGTGCTCAACCCGACGGCGCTTTTCGAAGATGGGATCAGGGTAATTGGCCACATCTCCAGCCGCGCAGATTTGTTTGTGATTCGTTTCCAGAAACTCGTTCACCAAGATTCCGTTGTCGATATCGAGCCCACTACCCTGGGCTGGCCGAATAACAGGTACGACGCCAATTCCTGCAACTACCAGGTCACATGCCATCTCTTTCCCGTCACCCAACCTTACTGAGCGGACCGATTCTTTTCCGTTCAATGCAACTACGCTCGCTTGTTTTACAATGCGTACGCCTCGTGCCGAATAGTACTGCTCAAAGAAGTCGGAGAGCTCGGGACTGAACACACGACTCCAGACGCGGTCCTCTCGGATGACAAGTGTTGTTTCAATGTTTTTCTGGGCGAGAACCGCGGCTACTTCCATGCCGATGAAGCCCCCACCGATAACGACGGCGCGCTTCGCGCCTAGCGCGGCAGAGCGTATGTGCTCCGCATCACTCAACAAACGCAAATAGAAAATGCCGCGCAACCCTTTGCCAGGTCCGTCGAGCTTTCTAGGTTGCGCGCCTGTTGCAATCAACAGAGTTTCAAATCCAAGTTCTTCGCCTGAAGACGTGCGAAGAAGCCTGGCACTAACGTCTAAATTTTCCACGACCGTGTTCAACTTCAGGTCAATGCTGTGTTCACGGTACCAATCGGAGGAGTTGATCAGAATCCCAGAAACGGAATCTTTGCCTGATAGAAAACCTTTCGATAGCGGGGGACGTTCGTATGGCACGGTTGAATCCGCTGAAACAATCGTTAGCTCGCCCGGCTTGAGGCCTCGATTGGCGAGTTCCTTAGCGGCGTAACCTGCCACCATGCCGCCGCCGAGAATGACGTATTTCGCTTTGTTCATCTTTGCCGCCCGCATTTGAAGTTCAAAAGGTATGAGTACGCTCTTTAGCCTTCCTCGCATCGATTTGTTCAGCACACGCAACGAGTAAACCCAATTTTATTTCAACGAGGGTCATCTGGTTCGAATCATAAAATTGCGGCAATTTGCGTGCCCAGCATGAACCAATGCTGCGGCATCCCATGGCTTCTTTCCTAAGCGGCGGCAGCCCTCCCGCTGCCAGACCGGACATGTGCATCATCATCATTATTATTACTCGCTAAATCATTATTATTAGCTAAGGGTAAAGTAGCAGTCACTATCGTCCCATTAGCATCAGATTCAAGGGTCAAATGGCCCTCCAACTCCATCATTCTTTCTCGGATCCCGGCTAGGCCAATGCCAACGCCCGTTCCATGTTCCTGGAATTGCCGCAGCAACTCGGGCTTCAATCCACGCCCTCGATCCTGAATCCGTAGGGTCGCCTCATGGGACGCAACTGCAAATCGAACCTCGACAGTCTTACTGCCGGAATGCCTATAAATGTTAGTCAGCGACTCCTGCAGGGTACGGAAAAGTGCCAGTTCCAAGTATCCGGGCAATCGCACCGGTGATGTCGGCAAGCTGCAGTTCACGTGGATGCCGCTCCGCTTTGAGAAACCCTCAATATACCAGTGCATCGCCGAGATGAGTCCAGCCTCGTCCAACAAGGGTGGGTGCAGGAGATGGGAGAGAGTACGCGTTTCGTTCAAACATACTTCAACCAGGTGCAAACACTCGGACAGGCACTCTCGCTTCCGGTTCGTGGACAGGCCAGGGTTCAACTCGAAATCAGCCAGTTTAGAGAGATCGATTTTCAATGCAGTGAGATACTGGCCAACACTGTCATGCAATTCGCGCGCAATTCTCCGGTGCTCATCATCTTGCGATCGCAACAGGCGACCGGCGACATGCCTTAATGCAACAGTTCGCTGCTGCAGTTCCTCCTTCAATTCTTGGAACATCTGCTTCTGCAACTCTTCACTTCGCTTACGTTCTGTAATGTTTAGAACCATAGCCGCCCGGAGAGTGGCTTTGCCACGCACGTCCTTAATAGAAGTCAGATCCGTAAGCACGACAAAATGCGCCCCATCTTTTCGGATGTGAACGGATTCAAACGAGTGGTGGCCGGTCACATCGGCAAGTCGGCTATGGACAGACAAACTGGTTCTGAATTCGGGCGCAAGAGTCTCTACGAAGGGTCTTCCTATGAGTTCGCTTCGTTTCCATTTATGCATTCGCGCAAATGATGAATTGACAGCCAAAAGCGCATCGTCGGTTGCACGAATGATCGCCGCTCCCCAAGGGGCATGGGTGCACATGCTCGCCCAGAGGCGTTCTGTTGAGTCAGCTTGATCTCGCATGAGGTCTTCAGTCAGTAAATTGGCCGTTATGGCTTCTTAAGTTCTGCAAGGGGTGTTCACAAGGCCCCCGTTGCTCGAAGGGTTGGCGGTTTCGGTCGTGAGCTATTTCCAGCTTGTGATTGTTCGGGGCACGAACAGCACTTGTTCGATGCGTGCTCGAGTTTGCTAAAATCTACGCCGCCTCAAGATGCCGGCTTCGGTCGTATTGTCCAGACAACAACTTTTTGACCATAGAAACAAGTCTCTCAGGAGACATTCTTCCCTTGGCGTAAAAAGCATCAACACTCCTCGGAATCTGGTCGATAGTATAGGTACCGCTCATAGCAATAACCGGCATTCGAGGGAAGCGCCACCGAATGGCGGAGATGAGTTCAAATCCAGACATTCTTGTCATGGTGAGATCCGAAATGACGAGTTGCAGAGCCGTGTCTTTGAGCCGCAGGAGAGCATCTCGACCGCTATCAGCGGTACACACGGCGTACCCTCGAGACCGCAGCACCATTGCGATCGTCTCGGACACAGATTGCTGGTCATCAACAACTAAGATTTGAGGAATTTGTTGGCTGGACATGGGTATTCACTCACAAAAGGAACTCAATGTAATCTCGCACGACCGGCTCCCTAAATCGGTTCAAAAGTGAACAGTGGTTGTGGATTTCGCTAGAAGGTGACCGACTTACATGCTAAAAGCTTACAATCAGCACGAATGAGTAGCAGCACAACTCATGATCCTCACATTCTGGGGTAAATTTTCCTAGATCGAAGGGAGCTTCAGTATCTCTTCAAACAGCCTGTGGACATTCACACAGAGAACCGGACCGGAGCGAAGAATTCCGAGCCTATCGAACTTTCCCAAAAAGTAGGTGATGCGTGAGCGAGTTGTGCCCACCATCTCGGATAGAATCTCGTGTGTGAGATGCGGTAGAAGAACCGTGTTCTCGTCGAGCCACTCTCCAAATTTGGTCAATCTGGCAAGAACTCTGGCTAACCGTCGTTCGCTGTTTTCAAATACATGCTGAGCAAAAAGCTCTTCGTACTCATGAACTCGGTGGACCAGAGCACTTATGTATATCCTCGCAAAATCTGGTTCCTCCGACAATTTTCTGATCACCTTCGTCCGTGGCACCCTAGCCACAGCTGAAGAGGTCAGGGCGGTCGCCGTTTCCGCATAGTGAGGTCGCCCTTCCGCAGCACATTCCTCACCGAAGCAGTCACCCGTTCCTAAAATCTCGGGTACGCTTTCGGTTCCATCAATGGACACCAGCGATAGCTTGATCAATCCGTCCTGGATTAAGAACAGAGTCTCGGCCGGTTGTCCCTCCATACACGCGGTCTGGCCCCTATGGATTCGGATAATTTTCGGCTCCCTGGCCAGATCATCTAACACGTGCTTGAGCCGAATCCGCGCCCCGTGCAGGCAATCGCCGTTCTGGCATTCAACTTTCCTGTGTGCTGAAATCGTAGAGCCGACGCCGCGTGATCGCGCCACGATTTGGCCGCGATACTTCGCTTGATCGCGGTTTATTAACGAATGTCCACTCAATGAAATCTCCAGATCTTTTTAGTGGTACGCGTTTTGGGGACCGAGGCCCTCGAAGCCAGTAAAAGTTTTTGGAGTTTCAGACTGTTGGAGGTTTCAGTTCAATCACAATTGTGCTAAAGACCGTGGATGGAAGGGTGTCTAAACCCGGACAGGCCGCTAGCTTCGATTTTTAGTTGTTCTGATTTCGTAACCGCAGAAATAGTTGTGGCCTGGAATGGAGTTCATCCGAGAGTGTATTGGGGCACCTCATCGAACCGAAGGAGCCGTCGCGCTGCTTAGCAAACGAATTCTGAGTATTGCAGGATGTTTTCGGGGTAGAACACACAGCGGAAGCTTCGTCAGGCGAGACGGTGCTAAAACTCTTAACACGTTTGTACTGGAATCATCTGTCGGATTTTTCTGACTAGTGAGTCAGAGGGCTGTCGCCCTCCAGCTTCGCTCGTTGTTTCCCGATTGCTGTGAGGAGAGCGTTGATCGCAAGGACGAGCTCGCGTAGCTGTTCAGTATCCTGCTCTTCCGTTACGAGTGCAGTCAATTCGCGGACTGCTCGAGACATAGCATTGTTAAGCAACATTTGAGCTAAATCGTGGGGGCTTAATGCAAATGTTATCTCAGGGGCAACTCAGATGAAAGGTAACCTTAGGTCATAACCCAGTGCGGACTTCCCGTAATCCGCTCTACGGAGTCGCCCCTAGCGCAAGATGACTCTTGGTCTTGTCCAGTTTTAGACAGATTTTGGCACAGTCGAACCATAATATTGCCGAAATGGGGGACGATTATATGTGCCACTTCAGTCCGCCATTGCCCAGCCGGGAAGTTTTTGCCTTTATCGCCGCCCGTGGATCGGTTGTTCGGCTTCGCAAAGGCCAAGTCGTGTTCCTTCAAGGAAGTTCCGGAAATGCGATGTTTTGCGTCAATGAAGGTATTGTCAAATTATCAGTGAGCTCGGAAGAGGGTAGGGAGGTGATAGTTGACGTCAGAGTACCGGGCGATTTTTTTGGAGAGGAGGCGCTTATTTCACACGCCGTCGGCCGACCATACAGCGCGGTATGCCTCGCCGGAACTGAAGCCGCAAAAATAGAGAGCAAACAACTGATGAAGATATTAAAAACGAGGGAAGATTTTTCGTCTGCGTTCCTCGTTTATCTGCTAAAGAGAAACCGCGACCTTCAAGCCCATCTCGCGAACTGTCTGCTATATCCAGGCGCAAAGCGTCTGATGCACACTCTCCTAGCGATTGTGAATGAGGAGAGACTCGGGCGGCTGCCAAAAATGAGCCAGGAAACTTTGGCAGAAATGATCGGCATGACACGCCAGTACGTCAATGTTCTCTTGAAAGAATTTCGGCGATCAAGTTCCTGCCAGCCCGACAT
>Ga0207695_10009739_pt1 | contig 11828 bp, 13 predicted proteins | sample KBSC54metaG_FD_184354 | JGI IMG/M metagenome (GOLD analysis project Ga0207695, IMG submission 184354) | Corn rhizosphere microbial communities from Kellogg Biological Station, Michigan, USA - KBS C5-4 metaG (SPAdes) (version 2) | ecosystem: Host-associated > Plants > Roots > Rhizosphere > Soil... | reverse complement strand
GAGCGGGAGGTCTCGCTCCTCAATGCGGAAGAAGCTCTCAAGCTCTTTCGCCGCGCCTACGACCTGGAACAGCGGCTTTGAATTTCTCACTTCACCGGTAGTTGTCTTAGCTATGTAGTATTCTTCCTAGTGCATCCGCTCCTAGAGTCCGACCCTCCCAAACGCACCCCCGCCAGCAATCCAACCCCCACCGGCGAAGTCCTCGCCTGGCTCGAAGATCCCCAGCCCCCACCGCCGCCCATCAGCACACAACAAGCGCTTCTCCGAGAATTCGCCGAAGTCCTCGGCTGGCCTCTCGAAGACGTGCAGGAGGCCGTTACTGAAATCCACGAATACGATCCTGCGAAACGAGAGGAACGACGCCAGTGGCTGGCATCCCATCCGACCAAGTCTTAGCAATCATGCGGCTCAAACAGTGGGCCTTCGAACGTACCAAGCTCCGCAATGGAGACACAACCCGACTCAGCCGAAACGGCTGGAGAGAACGCCGCCAGCGTCAGTGCGACGCCCGAAACGTCCGAGTCATCGACTTCGAGCGCGCCCTCTCCCAACTAGCTCACGAAGACCAGCAAGTGCTGGTGCTCGCCTACAGCGACAAAGCCCGCAACGAAGACATTGCCGCCGTCCTCGGCTGCAGCCCGCGCAAGGTCTTTTACCTGCTACCCGAAGCCCGCCGCAGATTGACCAACATCCTCGACCGCCTCGATTTGCTGTGATATATCTCACATCCCGTCGCTTACGTTCATGCAACCATCGATAGATCATGTGGGCAAACTCAGGTTTTCTGTTCGCGTCCCGCGTGGTGTTTCCAGGTGAAACGCCAGAATCCGACTCGGCCATCTGTCTTAATAACTCTGACCTCCGTCGGCTTCTCCGCCACCGCCTGGAAGTGCTGGAAGCTGCTTTGCTCCAGCTCGCAGAAATACAGAGCAAAGCAGCCCCGGCACCTGAAAGTGCACGATGAGCGTTCAACCAAGGCGACCGCTACTCGATGTCCTGCGCGAAACCCTCGCGAAGGCTGAGGCGGATCCGTACGAGACACCCACCCTCGCCGATCTCAAACGCATCCTGCGCGCACGCATCGCCGAGCTCGAATCCACCGCGCGCCTGGTCGGTGCGCGATGAACCCCAAGCCGCCCAAGCCCCTCAAACGGCCTAGCGCCCTGGCCGTCTACTCTGTCGGTCAGAAGCTGAGGACACTCCGCGTCGAAAAAGGCCTCACCCTCTCTCGCCTGGGTCGCGAAACCCACCTGTCCACCGCGCTCCTCTCCAAGCTCGAGACCGAGCTCATGGTTCCGACACTCCAGACGCTTCTCAAAATCGCTCAGGTCTACGGCGTCGATCTCGCCTACTTTTTCTCCGCCCCCACACAGCATTCGCTCGCCATCACGCGCCACGCACACATCGCCGACGACAGACGCACCCCGCATGCTGCTATTGAATTGCCTCTGCACAGATCCGGCGTTGCGAGTCGCCTGGTCGCGAAGATCATGGAGATTCCGGCTGGTGTCTCGTGGAGCATCGGCCATCCCGACACCAGGACAGAACTTACCGGCTACGTAATCGACGGCACCCTGCACCTCACCACTGCAGGCTCTCAAGAAGTACTCAATCCCGGCGACTGCATCGTCTTGGACACCGACACTGCATCGCTGTGGACCGCACCACCTGAAACTCAATGCCGCGTCCTCGTCGTCTTCGCCAGAAGTTAGCCTTTACCAAAGTCATTCTTCGAAAGTGGCATTGTTCGCCCACTCAGATGGATTTACTGTAGTTGCAATCCACCTCAGCCCGTGGATTCACCCAGGAGGCCCGCAGCGTTCTATGCTGACGCGGGTCTCCGGCCCTCTCCCGCAGCTCCCTCCCCGAAAGACCATAGATACAACCCAACTAGATAAAGAGCTAAAGAACTATATGTTCTACAAGGAGCTCGCTTCGCTCGGTCTTATCTCCGGCCAGGCGGCAGCGCATGCGCGCCGCCGCCCCACCCCACGGTGGGCGGCCCCCGGCTTCGCCGCCCCCCGCCACCCTCCGGGTCGCGCGTCTGTTTATAAAAAGTGCCCGTCAAAGGATCTTCACGCGCGCCCGTGGGGATAGATAAACACCCATAGGTAAACCCCAATAGATATCTATAGCCCGCACAAGCCGCGCGCAGCGCTGGATTCTCGCACGTCCGTCAAGGTGCACCACCTACGACCGGCTTTCTTTCATTGCGCCGCAGACCTTGACTGACGTGCGCCTCCGCCATCTATCCGGGGGCTTGTGCGGGAAAAGCAAAAGCAAAAGCACAGCGCCCGCCTTGCGGCGGGCGCTGCTGGACGGAGCGAGCAGGGCAGCAGCTCACGCCCGGGGCCCGATGCTGCTGACCTCCTAGATGCAACTGCTTACCTAGGGTTTGCCCTAGGAAAAAATGCGGCCGCGCGGTATCGTCTCGCGCGGCCATCCCTGGGTTGGGTAGGTTTGCTCTTTTTTGGAGTTAGGCGGATGGTGCGCCTAAATGTTTCTGAAGTCAAACTCGAAATAGTACCCCGCTTTTCCACTCAGAAGAATCACTTCGGTACTGTTTCTTACCGAGACTCGCGTGATCGAATTCACAACCAAAGTGTGGTAATGAAGGTGCTCGCTTCGCGCGGTCTCTATTCCGGCTCAGGTGGCCACGCTTCGCGCCGCCGCACGGCCCCATGGTGAGCCGTATGAGAAGTCTCGGAGCGATTTGTAAACTTTGCAAGTTATTGTGATCACTGATCAATCGCGAATTCGCATACAGCGCATACAGTTGCGAAATAGGAGGTACTCCCCACAAATTCCCCACAAAGAGGGAGAGTACGTCTGGGACAGTAATCGCAAAGACGATCGCCAGAACCGCAGTCAATGAGTGACGAGGCTTACTTGAGCTGACGATCTCAGGTTGACGCCGACGGGAGCGCCGAAACTTCACTCCGGTCTTAGCACTATCACCGGATCAACCTGCGCGGCCCGCAATGCAGGAACACCGCATCCGCGACAGCAACGACCAAGAGCGTATGAGCTACCACTCCGAAGGTTTCCGGATCGACCGGCATCTGATACAGCATGGATCAACCGGGTTACAGCGGCGCTGATCGCGAGCCCAATGGAGAAGCCGATCAGAGCGGCCCGCAGAGCATCGCGAAGAATGAGCGTCCGCCTGGTTCCGCTGTGCCCCGATTGCAATCCTCACGCCAATCTCTGTCGTACGCCGGGGGGCGCACGCTGATATACCCGACCCCCGCTGACCGCTAGCACCACCCCGTCCATGTGAATTCGAATCTATGCGAAGTACATCCTGGCGACGCTCACGAAGCACCGCACCATTCAATGCGTAGAAAGCAATCCAACCACGCCGCCGGAATCGACAGCAGGATCAGCACGTCGGGCGTCCCTTTCAGCATTTCCTCTTCAGGTCGGGTCTTCTCCGACACGCTTTCCTCCACTCGATCTTCCAAAGAAGCCAAGTATAAAAAACTGGGTTTTAGCAATCGGGCAAACGAGAACCCCTGGCCCGCCGGCCAGGGGTTCGAAGTCTTTGTAGGTTCAAATAAGGCGCTGTAGTTCTCTGCTCGACCGTCATCAAGTGAAATCGCGCTTTGCGAGTTGGAGGACCTTTGCGTCAAAGGACAGTGCGGGCTCCGGTTGAGCCAAGCGCACACGCGCACATGCCCTTCCTTAACTACGATCCCCAACGGTACGGGACGGCCGCCCAACGTTCAAGACCAGCTCGTCGAAGTCGGCCTTCGAACGAGCTTTGAGCTGCCAATTTGGCGGCGATTGCACTAGTCGAGATCCCCGTTTCGAAGGTAGCCCCGTTAAGTAGCCCCACTGACCACTTCCACGCGGCCGGTGAATCGAAGAGAACACACAATTGAGCGGTTGTGGTCTCGAAGCGGACGGTGCATGTGATGGTCCTGGAGGGGCCCTCTTGTGCTCCCGGGCATTGTTGTGCCGGCTGCTTATCTGATCGGCAACGAATATCTTCGTTGCCATCCATCGAACACCCACGGACATAGCGAAGGCCCAGGGAGATGGGGCTGCTCGTAGCTCCGAAGAACAAGACGGCGTGGCATCCACAAGCTCTAGGACTACGGCCATATATCACTAAAGTAATCTACTCCAGGGAAACAGTTCCCTTAAGTAACAATAACAAATAGCACTTCGGAGTTAGCTTAGTAACACGAAAGCACCTTCGGACTCTGACGAGCGTGGCCTAGCGCTTCGGTCCCGAAAAGGGCTTCTGCTATGGGCAGTTCAGCAGGAGAAAGAATGAAGAGAACTAATAAAGAGTATAAAGTTGGGCGCGAGATTCAATTCCATTCCGCATCCTGGTTGTTCGCCCTGATGTGCGCGGCATCTTTTGGAATGGCGATCATTCTTAGCGGCTGCGCCGGTACAACTGTACAACGCATGTTGAACCCGGATGCAAGCTCCAAGCATCGCAAGGGCCCAGGAACTTTTTCCGGCACAGTTTCAGTTTCAATCAGTCCGTCGGGTTCGACGGACTCCTCAGGGACAAGTCAACAATTCTCGGCGACTGTTAGCGGCACTACGAACACGGGAGTGGTATGGACTGCATCGGGGGGAACGATCTCCAGCGGTGGACAATTTACAGCTCCCGATGTGAACTCCATGACCACGGTGACTGTGACAGCCACTAGTCAAGCCGATCCGACGAAATCTTCTTCGGCAAATGTTAGCGTCACCCCGATCCCAACCATAGCCTCAAGCCAACCTCTATTCGGAACCACTAGTTCCCCGATGAACCTGCCTATATCGTTCTGGAATGTTGGTGTCGATACAGCTGCGACTTCTGATCTGCAATCAGCGCTGTCGTTGGCATCCTTCTCTAAAGCGTACTGGACGATCGGGGACGACTCTTTTGCGACGTACTACGCCTCGAGTAATGATCCTGTGTATGCATTGGCTGATTCGAGTGGAAACGCAAACACCTGCGTCGGCGGTGGCGGCGCTGTATACAATTCAGTACACATTCCCGCGGTTGTGACTTCCACTTGGAATGGGTTATACAGCACAAAGAATGACCAGCATTTCTCGATCGTAGACACGACCAACAATCAGATCTTCGCCTTTTATAGCGCGGCTGGTAGCCACCTCGGCATCTACAACGGACAGTGGGAATCCGATTACCGCGCCTGCGACTATCTCACGAATCCTGCCGGTGATTCGCCCGTAGCTTTAGCAGTAGCATATCGAGCTACTTGCACTTCATTTCCTTGCAGCAGCATCGCCGGTATCGGGGCAGGTGTGGCAATTGGCGGAACATCAGCCAGTGATCGCAACGCGTTCATGTCGCCCTACGGGGACATCATGCCGCAGGATTTCGATGACACCGGATGGAATGGTGACTCGGTCGGGACCTTCCACCACGCTCTTTATACAATCATTCCAAGCGGATACATTTCCCAAGCGGTCTGGCCGACTCCGGATGAGGGCGGAACGACGCGAAGTCTGAAGAATGGTCAGATCATCCAATTGGATCCGTATGCGTGTGGCTCCGTAGAATTCGATGTCTCTTGCCTGAATGCGAGTGATCGGCGGCTCGCGAAAACTCTCATGGTGTACGGTGCTGTGATTTCCGACTATGGAAGCTACGGACCAAAGTTTTCCGGCCAGTTCAGTGGGAAAGACTTATATGGAGTGCAGCACTATACCAACCCTTGGACGCCGGAAGGAACACCTGGGCTTTCAAGTCAGGCTCAAAATGAGATCGCGCTGGTGACCGCCAATGGCACCGCGAATGTTATCTACACTCCCAGCATCACTGGAATCCTAGGCAAGTTGCGTGTGCTCTTGCCGCAAGGTCCTACCTATTAGTCCTGCCGAGAACAGAATTTGCAGCGGCCCAAGATACCGGGCTATAAGTCCAGACGGAACGGCCGTGAGGCGTCAAGTCGAACCTTTGTGACGAACTGGATCGGGCACACGCCAGCCCAGCGCCCCACCCAAACATCGCTAGGTGCTCGCAGGTTCCAGCCCGTCGAATAGTGGGAGTATTCGACGGAACTGCAGAAGCGGGAGTCGAGATCAATATTGGGCTTAGCGCCCGGAGCTATGTGAAAAAAGAGCTCGGCTTTGTGCTGACCGTATCCCTCAAGCCGATCAGTCACTTGAACGCACTCATCACGGATATCAATTCTCCGTCGATGCATAACAGGACAGCGCAGATGATGGTAGCCATCATGTGCAGCCGAGACGAATGTCTGGTGATCCGTGGCAAGATCGAACGTGCGGGCGCGTCGTCCAACGCGAAACGATGCCCACATCTCCGATTGGTCGATGCCGTCCAGACGCAGGGTATTGTGTGCCGCCGTTCCTCTCTCAAATGCACGAGTCGCATTCGCCTCATAGGTCGACGTTCCAGAGTTCACGAGCACCCGACGGCCGCAATGCGAGAGCTCAAATGAGAGTGCGTCGGCGTGCCCATGGCCTGGCTGATAGTCAGGCCCAAGGGCCGCAGCGTCGAAAATTAGAACAAGATTGCCGGTTTCAAGCCTCAGATATCCGCTTTCTCCTAGTGGCATCAATGCCGATTCGAAACCGAGTCGTCGAGCATATGCATGCAATTTGTGTGAGTTTGGGGCTATGCCGAAGCTGGCGTCATTGAAAAGAGCGATTTCGCCATCCGGGTGAGTCAAGTGATCAAGCCATGCGAGCATGGCGGGGATATGGCCGGTAATATCTGGAACCGGTCGATGGAGAGCGCATCCGAGGTTGTGCAGGTCCAAAAGATCTTCGAGAACGATACTGTGGTACATGGGAGATCGTTCAACATGCGCACCATCGCTGAGGATCTGACGGCGGAGTTCCTTTTCCAAGATGCGTCTTCCAAGTTCATACCACCGAGAACTCTCTGCGCAGTTCAGGAGTGCCCCAGCAAAAATGAGTGCTTTTGCATTCGCCAAAAGATGGTTAGCGAGAAGATGGGTTTCAAGCAGTTCTTCAATCCAGGCCGCCTGCGTCGCAATACTGCTGCAGACATTTTTCGGGACGGATTCCTGGCTGATGCCCCATTTGCACCAATTTGCGACGCGAAGTGATGTGGGATAGGGATCCCAGCCTATCCCACTTCCGACGGGGTTCTCCTTGATCCAGCGCTCTATCAGCGTCAAGTCGGCATATTCAAAGTAGTGCAGATTGTACAGCCACAACTTTGGAATCCCGTTGTCAGTCCAAGTCACAGTTTCGCGCTCTTCATTTAGGAATCGAAAACGATTCGAAGCTGTCTGAGGCGAACATCGGCTTATCGCTTCAACCCACTCCCCTGGTAGGGAACGAAAGGTCGCAGATCTGCCACTCTCCTCAAGTGACGGACGCTGACGGAATCGAGAATAGATCTGAATCGGCTCGAGGTGCGAGATAGTGCGCAAATAACGCTGAAGAACATCCCAGGGGCGCGAACCCAAAACAGGATAGTCAACCATACATCTAGCAATCTCACCGGCACTCGAGCAACTTCCGTCCGTTTGTCGACATTGGAATCCGAGTTCTCTATCTAGAGTCATGATGATGTATACGTGCGCGAATGGCTACGCAGTAAGTTGCGCGCCGTGGTCGGAAGTGTTGATCTGCTGAGTGAATCTCGAAAAAAAGATTCGAGCGCTGAGACAACGGTCGCTACCTCGCGCGTGCGGAGGATGTGAGACCGACCGGTGGCACCAAGTTGTTGTGAAAAGGTACATCCTAAAAGAAGCCTTTCGATGGCATTGGCCAAAGAAATTGGATCGGAGGGCGGCACTAGCAAACCAGTGCCTGCCTCTATCAGTTCGGGGATTCCACCCGTGCTAGTTGCAACGACGGGGATGCCGTAACTCATTGCTTCGACCAGGGAGACGGGTATTCCCTCGTGGCACCCCCCACCCAAGTCAATACTGGGTAGGGCGACGGCGGATACTAACTTCTTTGCATAAAACTCAAGCAACTCTGCGTGAGGTACGGTACCCAAAAACTTCACGTGTCCCGATAGACCCGAGATGTCTGTGAGCCGTTGGAGTTCCGAACGAAGCTCGCCCTGGCCAGCAAGCCACAATTCCGCTTTTATACCGCGATCGTAAAGGATGCGCCACGCCTGAAGCAGGTAGCGATGTCCCTTAACCGGAAGAAGATCCGCGGGACATAAAATGACCGGCCTTTGGGGGGGTTCGAAGGCGTAGCTTTCCGGAACTGAGACTCCGATCGGCAGGACCGTGATGCAGTCAGGCTTTACTCCTCGCTCGATAAGCATTCTCTTGCCGTCGTGCGATATCGCACGCACCATCGAAGCATTCGTAGCCTTTTCGAGCAATAAATTATTTCCGACGATATCCGACCGGTGGGTTGTGAGACTCCATGGAATACCGGATATTTCGCTTGCCATGAGTGCCATGGTCGCGGTCGTACCCGCCCAGTGGCAGTGGATATGATCCGCAGCCCATTCTGAGGCAATCTGAGCGAGCCAGAGCGCTTTGGGAACGACGGCAGCATTTCGCGCAAACTTGCCCACCGATCGAGATCGTGCTAGATACCTGACGCTCTGGGCCACGCGAGCCGGCATCGTCGCGCATACCCGCGCAGCCGTGGCCAGCACTCTTCCGGACACGATTCCTTCACGCCTGCTGTGTGGAAGGAGTTCAATCCCGTGCGGTCCTGGCCTCCCCGGAGAGCGCGGAACGATGAGAACCTCGTGGCGGCGAAGAAGCTCCTTGATCTCGTCGACTATGAATGCCTCTGCAGGCCCGAACGGAAGACAAGCCGTTACATAGATAATTCGCATGGGATGTCAGCAGATGTAGGTCAATCAGGATGTACTCGTGAGCCGAAGAAAGAGTCGCTCGTATGCGGAGACCATCGCGCGCAGGCTAAACAATTCTGCGCGAGCGCGAGCTTCTTTCCCCATCTCTCTCCGCAATAAAGGCTCATTCGCAAGCAGTCGTAGAGCAGAAACCAATTCGCCCTGATTCTCCGGACCCACAAGCAGTCCGGTTTTCTCATGCAGCACAAGTTCAGGTACGCAGCCGACGGACGTTGCGACAACAGGGATGCCTGCTGCCATTGCTTCGATAATGGCTAAAGGAAATCCTTCCCAAATTGACGCGAGTGCGAAAATGTCACAGGAAGATAGTATTTCTGGAATATCATGGCGAACCCCAAGTAAATGTACGCGAGGGTGATTTGCAAGTTCGTTCTGGAGTTCGCCCTGTCCAACCAGCAACAATTTAGCTTTCGGGATCTTGGCGATGGCATCAACGAGAGCCTTCGGATTCTTCTGGGGCGTTAGGCGGCCGACGGAAACAACGAGAATATCCTCGTCTTCAAAGCCGTTTTGAGTGCGCCATGAACTGCGGTCAGAAGCTAGCCTGAATCGGTTTGTGTCGATGCCATTGGGAATCGACATTGGACGCACGCGATAGACTTGGTGGACCGACTCGGCAACTGCTGCGCCGACCGCGACAGGCACGACACCCTTCAGAAACGAGAATCGATTGATCACCCGGCCGACCGCGCCGGCTTCAAGAGGCGCGAGGTTATGAACAGTGTGGACCATTGCTTTAGCCCGGAAGCAAAAGGTGTACCTTGTTACATAGCAGTGAGTATGAATGACGTCGGGTCTAAATGTGTTCACGACTCGTTTCAAACGTGTATACGTTCGTAGATCGGGCCCTGCAATTTTTCCAAGGTGCCAGACTGGTATGCGCCTCTGGTGCAGCAGTGGCTCAAGGCCATTTGGATAAGCATCGTACAGTGACACGACCGCCACCTCGAAGCGTTCTTTATCGAGCGATGAAGCGAGAGAAACGAGCATATGCTCGGCACCGGCTGGCTTCAGGGTCGCCGTAACCTCGAGTATCCTGATTTTTTGATTCATGCCAGGTAAGGTCGGAAATTCAGACCGAGTGCTGTGATGCTGATAAACGCGTAATCTCTTCTCCCAGTTCCCGTCTTACGGACTCGATCACTGCGTTATCTTCTGTCCAGTTCTTCCAATCCTTGGCGGCGCGCTGAATCCGGGCAATTGCCCATTCCTCGCGCCCTAGACGCTTGAGTATTGCGACGTACTCGTAGTCCTCCACTCCCTTCCGAATCCACTTCAGACGCATAGAAGGGACAACCGATTCAACGCCGACCTCGGCACCCGGATAGACCAGCATGCCCTCTCCCGGATAGGCATTTGGGGTATCATCGAAGCCGTATACATCTTCCCAAGGCGACTTGCTCCAAAGATCTACGCGCCAGTAGAGCAATCCCGTCAAGCCGAGACTCTGGCTGAGGAATCCGGGCATGATACGAAAGTTGGCTGGGGCGAAATCAATTTCCCATTTCGGAGAGTACGAGTCCTGGACCAGCGCTGTGTAGGACCATACATCGTCACCTTTCGCCTTAGCAGATGCAATCTCTTCCAAGTGCGAGTCATAGATCTTTGGCAGAAGCACCCAAATGTCCACTGCCGAGCGTCCGGTCCCAGTGCCGTCTTGAAGCAATTCAGCTACTGGCGCCATTGTGACCAGGTTTTTAATCCTTGAACTCGCACTATGCATACTAGCTGCCCATTCGCGCACTCCCTTGAATAGGTTCTTGCACGGATCGATCTCATCAGCGGGATACACGTACACAGGCAGGTCAACCGGATAATTTGACAACTCCGCGGAGAAATCGCTTGGCGGTGGGGCTTGCTTCATACTGCATGTTCGGCGATCAGAAGCTCCCCAAAAACGCAGGCCGGTAATGTTCATCCCGTTTGTTCGCTGAAACTCGTATGCATCGTGAGGATTGATGTTGACCGGCATCACTCCGTGGTTAAGCAACATTCTGTTCACGCGAGCGTCGAACAACTCTGGCTCATGCATACCGAAGCTTGACTTGAGGGTTGGGGCCAATGGAAGCGAAAATCCCCACACGTGCAGAGTGATCGAGATAGAGGCTTCCCCCTCATTACTGCTTACGATTTTGAGGTTTGCCGTGTAGACTCCAGGGTCCGCATCTAATGGCACATGAAGATCCACCCAGATCGGCTGATTCTCACCAGGATCAGTTCGAAACGGGAACGATGCTAGCCGCCCCTTGGTTGGTGCGTGGGTCTCCGGATCCAGCTGAGGAATCAATGCATCCGGGTACCAGCCACTCTTGAGCGGTCGGTTTCCCGAGCCCAGATCAGGGCTCGATTTGCTGATGTACACATAGTGTTCTCTAAAGAACGCGAAAGCAGAGCTTGCAATTCTGCTACCCGCTGGACTGGTCAGGTCAAAGGACTCAACGTTTGTATCGTCCACTTCGTCTGTTCCTGCGCTAATAACGATCTGGAATGATTCATATTCTCCCCTGGCCGCCCAGAGTTCGACAGGGCTGCTGTCGCTAGGCTGATCGTTCCTGCCGATTCTTCGCATTTGCGGAGCAGTCCATACAATCCACCTCCGACTCGCGATTGGCTTTGGGGTGAGTTTCCCGATTGAGAGATGTGTCAACCAAGTCGCACAGAGCAGAATCGCAAGTGGGGCGGCGCCTCTCCAGCCTGCTACACGCATACGCCCTCGCGCGTATGCGGTTGAACTTCAGCAAGCGATTTTTGCGGCTTCGGTCCAAGGTACTCGGGGACGAGAGCGATGAGATGAGACTTGACCGCCTCTGAATCTCCCAGCTGGGTAAGAACACGGAGCTTAGCTATCCACGTCGATAGGTTTCTAGGAGCGCTGGCGGGGGAGCAGAAAATCTTAATCTTCTCGTGATAGGTCGGGAGCACGTTCTCGCTGGACATGTTGATTTCTTCGAAGAGCTTTTCTCCAGGACGGAGCCCGGTATATTCGATCGCGATGTCTTCACCCGGA
>Ga0207695_10009736_pt1 | contig 11829 bp, 10 predicted proteins | sample KBSC54metaG_FD_184354 | JGI IMG/M metagenome (GOLD analysis project Ga0207695, IMG submission 184354) | Corn rhizosphere microbial communities from Kellogg Biological Station, Michigan, USA - KBS C5-4 metaG (SPAdes) (version 2) | ecosystem: Host-associated > Plants > Roots > Rhizosphere > Soil... | reverse complement strand
CGGCGAAGCCCTGCATAGGGAAAGATCAAGCGGTTTTTCGGTCATCAACGACTCTCTTCCGCCCGCCAGTACCATCTTTTATGCATCGAAGCTGTTTTCCGTGCTGCTTTTGGCCCTTCTTCTTGCATTGATCCCCATGCTCGTTGGAGTAGCTATCGAGCTGGTGCAAGGGACTCCGCACCTCCATTTTTCGCTTTACGTCGAATATTCCTTCGGCATTCTATTGCCGAAATATGTGGAGATAATGATGCTGGCCTTTGGAATACACGCATTGATCAACAACAAATTTGCGGCGCACGCGGTGGGAATAATCATCGCATGGCTGCTTTGGCTTGCCAACAGCGGCGCAATAGCGAATTACAATCTGCTATTGTATTCCTATACACCATCAATTGGATTTTCGGATATGGATGGCATCGGACCGGCAATCAGGCCGCTGGTGTGGTTTAATCTCTATTGGCTTTTCAACGCGGGCTTATGGGTACTCGCGGGTTATCTCCTCTACCCGCGTGGCGTTACAAGCTCATTTGGGGAAAGGCTGCGGTTAGCCGCCGACCGACTCAGCCTCAAGCCGCGGCTATTGGGTGTTCTATTGTTGTCAGGATTTCTGCTGACAGGAGCTTACAATTACTACCAGGTTAGCTATCGCAGCGTCTATTTAACCGCTGGTGATCGCATCGAACGTGCAATCGCATTCGAGCGGCAATTAAAAAAATATGAGGACGATCCCATCCCCAGCGTCATAAAATACAATCTCCATGTCGATATTTTTCCTGAGGAGAGGCGCACAGCTACAAGGGCTGAATTTGTCCTGGTAAACCGGACGACCCGGCCGATCGCCAGGATGCTGCTGGACGGCGATCATCTATCCACCTATACCATAGGATACAACGGGAAATCCATGAATTATACTTCCCCATTGAGCTACCCACACGCCCGGTTTAGCATATTCAAGCGGGGAAATGACACGTCCATGTACCGGGTGTATACTTTGCCGAAGCCACTGGCTCCGGGAGATACCGGCCTGCTCGAGCTAACCTCCACTAAAGAGATAATCGGATTCAGCAACCGGTTCTCTTCCGTGGACGTGCTTCGCAACGGCACTTATTTTGATGGCGGCTTACCCGATCCCGGCTACGATGAGGACGAAGAATTGGGTAACGAAGAACTCCGGCGCCAGTACGGGCTTCCAAAGAAAGAGGAGGAGCTTCCGCAGCAGGGAAGCCCGGAGGGCATGAATAAACTGTTATTTACCCATGTCAACGGCCTGACACAATTTGAGGCTACTATCAGCACATCGCCCGACCAGGTAGCCATCGCACCCGGGGTACTTGAAAAGACCTGGGTGCAGAACGGCAGAAATTATTACCACTATGTCCTCGACAGCCCCGGGACGTATTTTCACTTTCCGGTTCTTTCAGCCAGATACGCGACCCTCCGTAGCAATGTAACGCTGCCCGGCGGAAAAAATGTCGGTATCGGGATATATTACCATCCGACGCACACCGCCAATCTTCCACGCTTCCTACGCGCTTGCAAGGACGGCTTGAGCTATTATTCCAAAGCGTTCGGACCCTATCAGTTTAAGGAACTCCGGTTCCTGGAAACATCTGTGTTCAGTTCATGGACCTCCTCTTACCCCGGTGGCATTTGCTTTGCCGAATATTTTGGATGGAACGCGTCGTTCACCAGTCCGGACCAGATCGACTACTGCTATTTCAATACCGCGTTTCAGCTCGCTCATCAATGGTGGATGTTTCAGGTCGCTCCCGGTCGTGCCCGGGGATCAGACAATATAATGAGTGGATTGTCCAAATACAGTGCGCTTCTATTGTATGAAAAAAAGGTAGGACGGGATAACATGAAACCGATGCTAAACAGCGAAATGAATGACTATCTGCAAAATCACCAGTATGCATTTGGAAGCGAGAAGCCACTGGCTGACTCCAAACAGGGCTTTGTGTCGAATATTAAGACAGGATTGATCCTGTACGGCCTTAAAGACCTGATTGGCGAGGACAGCCTGAACGCGTCAATAAAGGAATTCCGGGACAGCTTTGCTTTGAGGAACAACCCTCCCTATGCCGAAAGCAATGATCTGATAAGGTTCATCAGGAAACGGGCCCCCGACTCGTTGCAATATTATTTGTCCGACTCATGGGAAAAGATCACCGTCTATGACAATAGAATAACGGCGGCAACTGCTTCTCCCGCAGGCCGGACTGGATTGTATAAAGTGCATATCAGCGTCAGTGTGGCCAAAACGTATACTGACAGCTCAGGCCACGACGCGGATGCCGACCAGATCAACGATCTGATAGACATCGGGATATTTGCCGCGGCCACCATGGATAGGGAAGGCCGGACCGAGACAAACCCATTATATCTTCAAAAGCACAGGCTCACCCGCGGTGAACACTCTTTTGACATCATCGTGAAAGGACGACCTGTAAGCGCGGGCATCGATCCCTATAACAAATTAATTGATCGTCGTCCGGAAGATAACATTCTAGCCATCATTAACCGTAACCAATAGTCATGAAACTTGTAATCGATTCACTTTCGAAGACCTATGCCAACGGGGTTAATGCTTTACAAAATGTAACGCTAACGCTTGCCAATGGAATGTTTGGCCTTCTGGGACCAAACGGGGCCGGAAAGTCTTCGCTCATGCGCACGATCGCCACTTTGCAGGAAGCGGATGCCGGGTCAATTTTCCTTGACGATCTCAACGTGCTGAAGAACAAAACGCGCGTCCGACAACTTCTTGGATATTTGCCGCAGGAGTTTGGCGTGTATCCGAAGATCTCAGCGGAGCGGATGCTGGACCATATTGCGAGGTTAAAAGGCGTCGGTGAGAGCGGCGAGCGGCGCGACGTCGTCCAGGGATTGCTCGAGAAGGTCAATCTTTACAAGGACCGCCGGAAGCTTCTCGGCACCTATTCCGGCGGAATGAAGCAGCGGTTTGGGATAGCACAGGCGCTGATCGGCGATCCGAAACTGATCATCGTGGATGAGCCGACGGCAGGGCTGGACCCGGCGGAGCGGAACCGGTTTTATAATCTTCTTAGCCAATTAGGGCAGAACACTATCGTGATACTGTCAACGCATATCGTGGAGGATGTGAGTACCCTTTGTTCGAGTTTTGCCATTATCTGTAAAGGCGAAGTGTTGTATGCCGGCGATCCGGAAAAGGCCGTCAGGGAGCTGGAAGGCGCGATCTTCTCGCGGGTAATCGACCAGACTGAGATTGGCCAATATCGCAACAATTACGACGTGATCTCCACGCAACTAAAGGGAGGTAAGCTGCATATCCGGGTCTTGTCCCGGGATTTGATCTTACAGGATGGATGGATGCCGGCAGCCCCCAATCTGGAGGATGTCTATTTCAACGTTATTTCTACGCGGGTGGATGTGGATACGATTTAGTTAATGTATAATGAGCTGCTGATTTGGCGGTATTTAAACCGAAAATCCCGCAACGAATGCCAAATTGGCTAAAGTGAAACGATGGTGTTTTATTTGCCAGGCTTATTGAAACAACTGCTATGAGCCAGGTAATGCGGAAAATCCCCCTTCTTAAAAAGCTTATTACGTGTGTGCTTGCCGGATTGGTAATCGGCGCCACTGTCTTTCGCCAGGGTGTTACATACTTCAGAACCTGGTTGCCTATCCGGCAACTCTCCGTCATTCCTTTTATTACGGCAGTTGCAGCTGTTATTTACGTTATAATATGGCAAGTCCGGAAAACCAATAAGCCGGCCACTCTTGCTTTCTGGCAGGGCCTGATCCGATACGGGGTGGCATTTGACCTGGCCGAATTCGGATGGACCAAGATCTGTCACTTGCAACTTGTGATGCCATTAAGTAAGCTCGATCTCCCATACCGCAGTTTTTCACCTTCTGACCTGTTCTGGACATTTTTCAGCCATTCCTACCTGTTCAGCTGTATCATAGGCGGACTCCAGATAGCAGGCGCTTTGCTGTTGCTTTTTCGAAGGACAAGACTCATGGGCGTATTTATTCTACTGCCGGTGCTCGCTAACATTTTATTAATGGACATTTTTTATCAGATCGGTGATAGCGTTATTGTTCATGCTTCTATCATGATGGCAGGAGTCTTGTATTTCCTGTTCATAGAATTCCACCGGCTAAAGGAATTTTTCTTTGGCACAAAAGATCAATTACCAGTCTTACATACTTCAAAATTTTCTAAAATGGCGATCCGCCTCTCCATTATTTATATTCCTCTTCTTTTGATCGCTATGCACGGCAAACCAGATAAGCATCCACAGCTAACTGGTAAGTATGAAGTATCTCAGCTAAAGATCGGTCAGCAGGTTCTTTACAGGACCAGTTGTGCGGATAGTGTCCTGACAGTGGTTTATTTTGACATCAGAAATGGGTGTGTCTTTGAATTTAACACACCCCAAAGAAGATGGAATGGTACTTATTCAAAAGAAAACGATCAACTAAAGATAAACTGGCGCTCGCCAGCGGATAAACCTGCTTTTAGTGGGATTATGACGTCAGTTGATGGTGCTGACCGACTTCTGTTGAGAGGAATACTTGGGAATGATTCGATGAATGTGGTGTTGCAGAAGGTGCATGATTAACATCGGAGATGTAGCGTGTCGGCCTATGGTCCAAGCGTGGGGGATTTGTGACGCTTATTTTGCCAATCAATAAAATAACTGTACTGAAACCGCCCATACCCTAATTGGTCATTCTTCCCATTCAAATAGACAATTAGGTAGTCTTGCCCACTTTCAAAGTGCCAATTCCCTTTTTCTATTGTGGAATCATTTAAATTTATTATACGAAAGGAGTCCTCGTCTAAAATAGCCCGGCAAGAATCACAGTTCGGATAATTGGTCAAAAGATAAGTTCCCACATATTCTAAAGCAACGCATCTATTATTCTGTTTGCCGTCATCTTGTATGCACCACAAGAATAACAGACAGGTTATACAACTCCATAAGAAAAGGATCCGATTTCGAGTTGATTTTGCTTTAACGGCAGAAATGCCGAAGACAATTGCAGAAAAGATCAGAAGTCCGAAAAATAGGTAGCGAATTAATTCTCCTAAGCCAGCCATGAGGTTCTATTTGCATGGAAGATAGGTATCATTCGGTGTTTTATTCGAATTTTTGGTTACTATTTTGGCCGCTGGAAATTAATAAATAAATGCCTCATTTTAATAAATACTTATTGTTTATCAATAAATATTTATTAATTTTACTTTAAAACACAAACCGATTATGAAAATCAGCACTAAACAGACATTAAAGGTATTATATGTCCTTGTATGGATCATATTCATCGGCGTCTGTATCGAAGCCGGCGGCTGGATCTTCAGCACCTTTTATACGCTGGAGATAAACCCTATCAATGCTCATCGATCCTGGCCGGGGCTCGATCTTTCGAGTCTTTATGATTATGGCCGAGGATACTTTCTTGCAGAGATGGTACAAATAAGCCTTGTATCCCTTATGAGAGCAGTTTTGTTTTATATGATCGTCGATATCATGCAAGATGAAAAGCTGAACGTCACTCAGCCCTTCAGCAAGAGCGTCGGCCGATTCCTCTTCAAGATGTCCTACCTGTCCTTGCTGATTGGCATATTCTCCTGGTCAGGCGCCAAATATACCGAGTGGCTTCTGTCGAAAGGCGTAAAGCTGCCCGATTTACAATATCTGCGTCTGGGCGGAGCTGATGTATGGCTGTTTATGGGCGTGACCATTTTCGTTATCGCACAGGTATTTAAAAGAGGAATTGAAATCCAAACCGAAAACGAATTAACCGTCTGAGCCATGCCGATTATCGTAAACCTTGACGTTATGATGGCGAAGCGGAAAATATCGCTCAACGAACTTTCGGAGAAAGTCGGCCTGACGCTGTCCAACCTTTCCATTCTCAAAACTGGCAAAGCGAAAGCCATACGTTTCAGCACCCTCGAAGCCATTTGCAAAGCGCTGGATTGTCAACCTGCTGACATTCTTGAATATAAAGCAGAATAATTACCATGGCGGTTGGTTGCACCGAGCGCGGGAATGATGTGGCCTCTGTCGTTGCCCGCTAATCCGCGCAACATTCCATTGACCCATTCCCTATTCCGGCAACGCAAGAAAAGCCCTCAGGGCACGGAGGGTAATAGGGAGGTGGAATACAGGGGCCAATTCCATCCGAGCTGTCCGGACATGGATTATCACGAAAGAGACTTTTCATTTCATTGCGGGTCAATTTGATTCCCGGGATATGCAGTCCTGGAATGCTTTTAACGGGCATATCCTCGATAATTGGTTCCATAAAAAAAGGTTTTATAATAAAAGTTACGATTTTTTTGGAAATTGTAAATACCAAATATTTTTTTAAACCTTATTTTTCGCCTATGCTTTCCTTATATGAACCCCTCGTAAACGCTACCATCTCGTTCTTACGGCTTCTGCAGGTCAAGGTGAATAATGCTACTGTAAATGAAACCCTCCAAAGCCACCCTGACTGGCCGAGCCTGCTTTGCATCAGCGACGCATTACAAAAATGGAATATACCAAATGCAGCCGCAAGAATTCAAAAAGAAGACATTGAACAATTACCGCTTCCTTTTATCGCTTCTACCCCAAAATTGGCGGGGCGGCTTGCGATTGTGACCAAAGTGACTTCGGAACAGATCCATTACTGCTCCCCGGGACGACAAAGATCGATTGCGACGAAAAAAAAAGATTTTTTTAAAAAATGGGACGGCGTTTATTTGATCGCAAAACCCAATCCCGAAGCCGGAGAAAAAAACTATAAACAGGTAAGACTGAAATTATTATTAAGATCCCTTCCACCTTTCCTGTTTTTATTGCTATTGACCGGTATTTCCTTTTATGGGGTGCAAACCGTTTTCAAGGGTCATAACGTTCCGGGCATATATGTGCATTATGTCGTATATCTTTCGGGTATTATAATTTCCTCTTTATTATTATGGTATGAAATAGATAGGAGAAACCCCTTACTGCAGAAGATTTGCACCGGCATTTCCAAAGGCAGTTGTGAAACGATCCTTACCGGTCCCCAGGCGAAATTGCTGGGCTGGATCAGTTGGAGCGAAGTCGGTTTTTTTTACTTTTCCGGAAGCCTTTTGGCAATGTCATTTGTGCCGGGTGCAATTCATATCCTGGCCTGGCTTACGCTCCTCGCTTTGCCTTACATCGTTTTCTCGGTATTTTATCAGTGGCGGGTGGCAAAGCGATGGTGTGCTTTATGTCTCGCGGTGCAGGCCTTGTTGCTCATCAATGGCATTGATTCCCTGTCAGACTCCTTCATTCGTCCCGCTATATTACCGGCAGACGTGATATGGGCAACGATATGTTGCTTTTTATCACCAGTCCTGTTATGGTATAGCGTAAAGCCTTATTGTCTCCGCTTGCAGCAAGCCATTGCAACCAAACATGCATATCTGCGTATCAAGTTCAATACAGAGATATTTGATATGCTTTTGAAAAGGCAAAAGGCTTTGACGTCGCCTGCAGAAAATCTTGGCATTGATCTGGGCAACAAAGGCGCAACCCATACCTTGATAAAAGTATGTAATCCTTACTGCGGCCCCTGCGCAATAGCTCACCCGAAGATCGAAAAGCTGTTGGAAGACCATGCCAACCTAACCGTAAAAATAATTTTTACCGCCGGCAGTAGCAATGACGATAGGCGGAGCGATCCGGTAAAACATCTTATGGCGATTGCGGAAGAGAACAACGAACAGCGTACAAAAAAAGCGCTGGATGATTGGTACCTCGCTGAAAAGAAGGACTATCGTTCTTTTGCCAACCGATATCCACTGAACGAAGAATTGCTGGCGCAGCAGAATAATAAACTGTCGGAGATGAGTAGCTGGTGCCGGGATATGAAGGTGAAGGCAACACCCACCTTTTTCTGGAATGGCTATCAATTGCCTGATGCATACAGCATCGAGGATCTGCATTATTTTCTTTTGGAATAGTTAATGGAAATGAATTACGATAAAATTTAATGCGTCTTGGAAGCCGCTTCAGTCCGGTTTTGGTCACTCCTTCGGAAACTGATTTTAGATCAACCAAACCGCCCAAAGCGGCCGTCGGGGCAGCAGGACAAGCGCATCGATAATGGGTGGACAATTTAGCAAGACTTTTAGTTTTCGCTAATTATATTTGATCAACCTACGCCCCTTATGCCCAGAACTCCTGCTTTATCGGTAATCGCGATTTTTCTCATACCCGTCTTCTTCCCCTCGTGCGCCACGCTATTGAACGGCCCGACGCAGAATATCCGGATCGCTGCCGACAAAAAGATCAAGAACATATCTGTTGAAAATGCCCTTTTTGTAGATAGCCTGGCACGCGAACCGCATGGTTCCGGGACCTACTCGGTCCGGAGGAGCCTGGCGCCCCTGTCAATCCATGCACAACTGGATTCCGGCGAGAAGATCATCCGCATCTGGCCACATAATTCCATCGCCTGGTGGGTCAATATCGAGAACTACGGCGCAGGCATGCTGGTCGACAGGAAAAATCCGAAACGTTATGCCTACCGGCATTGGAATTACCTGACGCTAAAAGATACCATGATAGTGTGGAGGCGATTCGCGCCGGTTCCCAAAGGAACGGTTTATGGCTCCCTATCAGTTTCCCTGGCCAATACTTTCAGCATGAGATCGCCGCAAGGTCGTTCCATCACCGGAGGCCCTATTGGGCTGGGACTCGGGATCGACTATTTTTATAAGTCCGATCGCTTTCTTTCTTTTTCTGCAGGCGCTGCAACCAGGGCATTCGTTGATCATATCGGTAAGGGATATTACAATGTAGGACGCACATTTTTCGGTGCCGTCAGGAACAACCTGATCATCGGCAGCTTTGATCTGGGTTATGGGCTTAGCGTCTCGGATCTTCTGTGGTCGAAATTTACCATTAGTGATACGGTGAACCGTGACAGGTCATTTAGGAATTCAGGGATAGGATTCAGTTTTTCAGCTCACTACCTGCTTGGCAAATACTTGAGATTCGGCATACTTTACCAGATGGTTTTTTTCTCAATTGATCGTTCATCGTCGTTCGGATATCAGCATTACCTTTCAGCGGGATTAATCTGGAGTTTGCCGATCAAACAGTGAGCCAATAACCATCCCTTTGGGGTTGAGCAAAACCGGGTTTTAAGAGCCAACTACCGAGGTTTTCTCGGTAGTTCAACGGTGATTTGTATGAAGAGAAAAATTAAGAATGAAATCGACTACTCACACCTCCGAAGGAGATTTTTTATACTGTGCCTTGAATAAGCGGGAAAAATGGCTGTAGTTTATAAAACCGGCAAGAAAGGAGGCGTCACCCGGTGATCGCTTTTCGCGATCGATGAGGAAATACGCTTCCTCGAGGCGTCTGTTTTTCAGCCATTCGTACGGAGTTATTCCAAAAATCCTGTCGAAATCTCTTTTGAAGGTAGAGACACTGCGACCTGTTAATAGGATGTAGAGGTTGCCCTTCGGTCGGACAGGGGATCCCTATTCGATTACCGCACAAGGACAGCCCCTATTTTCCCACTGGCCCGAAAGCGGACGCTTCGAAGGTTCACATAAGAAAATTGGGTTGCCATTTCCGTCTTTTCAAAAGCTTCCGATAAGCCAACAACGGCCCGGCGCCAATCGCCAAGGTCTGTAGTCGCCCGAACGGGAACTTCCCATTCTTTAGCTGAAATTTGTTTAGCTTCGACGATGTTGGTCTTTAACGCCAGCCAAAAGTTGATACTTGGCGAAGACCCCTCCCTGATCAAAATTTCAGCATAGATGATAAGATCCTTGAAGTTAACAAACGTGTATTCTACTTCACTGATAATTTGGCCATTAGGGTCAATGGTGCAGTCAACAGCGTCCTTTGTACTTCCCTCAATATGAAAGACTTTTTCATAGTAAGGGTCATCCAGATAACCCCAACGTGGATTTCCATCGCTTACCCGAAGATTGTGGTTAATTAATAATTTCTTATTGAGTACTGTATAGGAACCGATGCTGCCCATCTCCGCTAAAGAGCTCATGGCTTGGCCTACCCGCCGTGGAAGGTTTGTCGAAGGATCGGGCAGGAAGGCCTTGAGTATCGTTGCAAACGTACTCCTATCTTGCGCTGGAACCAGATTTCTTCCCTCCAACGCAGCCAACGCTTCAATGAATTTCCATTTTGAATAGCTAAGCCTGATTCGATTGCTAATGTCTAACAGAAGTTGTCGGTCCTCAACTTGAGGAGCTATGACAATTGCGAAGAGCAGCCCAACCAAGTTGGTTTCTGAGTATTTTGTGGCGATATCAGCTTTGGGTATACCTCGTTGGACAATAAATTCACCCATGCGGCCGCCTATTGAATTTTTTTGCCGTACCTGTTCTTGAATATCATTTGTTTGAATGCGGTCGAATTCTTCAACCAGCGCGGCATACTGCTGAAACTCACCCAATTGGGGCTTACTTTTCTCGCCGTTAAGCTGGTCTTGCTGAGGTTGTATCGCTTTGCCCAATTCCCGGAGGATCGTTCTAAACAAATGGTTCTGAGTAGGACTCTTGATACGCAGGACTGAAAAATGATCATCAGGGGTCGTAATCGTATCCTCGGTATTGATCATCCCGGGAATTGCTGCTCCTGCACGTACGACGGTATCATAGTTCCCGTGCTGATAAAAGATCCTGAGAGATGGTCTTATATTGGCAAAGCGGCTGTTCAGGTCCGTAGTGAATTCTCCCATCTGCTTGAGATCGATCAACTGAGGGCTTGGTCCCAATAGAGCTGTCCCTAAGTTTGCCAGGTTGGCACCCATATGTGGCACAGACAATGAAATGATGAGGCGAACCTTCCTGCGAATTTCTTCCGGCATCCAAAGAATAGCACTTTTTACGACAAGTCCACCCATGCTGTGGGCAATAAAGGAAATAGTATCATAATTCTCCTGTACATCCCTGATCTCAGATTCCAAATTCCGAGAGATATTATTGATGCCAATATTGAACCCGTTCAGATCCTCATGCGGTTTATTCCGTGAAAGGCCTCTTATTGTACGCATTATTCTTTTGAATCTGGTTAACTCAAGGATCTTTGTTTGGTATCTGAACAGATAAACGTCAAAATTCTGGATGGAGGCGGACATTCTAAGGTTCTCTACAAAGTGCTCATCGGTCCCCTCCCATGAATCGAAAGAACCATTTAAGCCGTGAACTAAAATGAGTGCATTTCGACTCTGGGAGTTTTTTATCCGTAATTCCATTGTTACTTGTTATGGGGGCAATCAAGCTGGCCTGAAAAGATCGCCAAGCTGCCGAAGGTACAATATCTCCGTTTCATTCCCGAATGGATAGCCTTCCCCACTCCCTCCCGGCGCCGGAAGAGCGACTCCTACGATTGCTCCCGCCATCCCTTACATTCAAATCTATCTTCGCCTTACAAATGTCTTTAGGGAAAAAGCGGTAATAGAGTCCCAATTATCACAATTGGAAAAAGCAGATAAGAGTGTCATAGCGCGATTAGACGAAGCGATTCCGCTGTTGACCAATTTGAGGAACTTATACATTTCATGTTCATTGGAAGGGCAACAACTATTATTAAGGAAGATGTTCGAAGTTGGATTCATGTTTGACGACACACGAGTTCGAACACACTCTCTGAATTCAGCCCTCGTCGATAACTATCTCAGAATGAAAGAAAAAGGGCCACTTTTAGTAGAGCAGCCCGATGACTTTTTAACAAATTCCTATAGTTGTACCGCGTAGGGGAATCGAAATCTACCCCGCGATCCTTCAAAATATTCCTTCATGATAATCAAATTTTTATAAGAACTTTT
>Ga0207695_10009732_pt1 | contig 11832 bp, 11 predicted proteins | sample KBSC54metaG_FD_184354 | JGI IMG/M metagenome (GOLD analysis project Ga0207695, IMG submission 184354) | Corn rhizosphere microbial communities from Kellogg Biological Station, Michigan, USA - KBS C5-4 metaG (SPAdes) (version 2) | ecosystem: Host-associated > Plants > Roots > Rhizosphere > Soil... | reverse complement strand
GATAGTAAATGGTAACAGGTATCATTTTCTGAATAATGAAGATGTAAAGAATATGTTGATAGATGATCGTCATATAGATATTAACCATGTGCCGGTGGGTAAGTTGGATATACATGCCATGGAAAACATCATAGCCGCTAACCCCTGGGTGGGCGAAGCACAGGTGTATGTTGACAATAATAGGCTGATGCATGTTAATGTAACCCAGCGTGTACCTGTGGCCAGGATATTCGAAAATGATGGTAACAGTTATTATATAGACACTACATTAAGTGCACTACCATTATCTGACAAGTATGTGTATTATACGACGGTAGTTACCAATGTGCCTGAAATGAAAAATGATAGTCTTAGCAAATCGCTAAAGGCGCAGGTACTCAAGCTCGTGCGCTTTGTAGAGGCCGATACTTTCTGGAATGCTCAGGTATCGCAGATAATAATGGATTCTGACTACTCATTTGAAATAGTGCCTGTGTTAGGTAATCAAAAAATATTGCTTGGCGACACAGCAAGGCTGGCTGAAAAGTTTGATAACCTGTTCCTGTTTTATAGGAATATACTAAATCGTGTGGGTTGGGATAAGTATGAAACGCTTGACCTGCGATTTAAAGACCAGGTTGTGGCTTCTCCTGCACTGCCATGGAAGGCGCCCGTAGATAAGGCGATGAGTAATATGAATTGGGTGAAAAGCATAATAGATATGGGCGCTAAGAAAGAAGGTGTTTCGGATACTGGTACAAAGGTTGCTGCTCCTCTGCATATTGCAACCGCAGCAAAGACAGCAAAGCCAGCGCAGCAAATGACATCAGTAAAACAAATTAAGAAGACAAATAAAAAACAGACTGTTAAAACAATAATTAAGTCGAATACTAAACAAAAGAGAAACAAATAAAACTTATCACTTAGAGAACGCTATTTAATCTTTTTAAAACACAACGCAATATGAGCAAAAAAGAACAACCAATTATTGTCGGCCTGGATATCGGCACTACGAAAGTGGTTGCCATTGCAGGAAGAAAAAATGAATTTGGTAAGCTGGAAGTGCTTGGTTTCGGACGTGCAGAATCGGCTGGTGTCAGCCATGGTGTAGTCCTGAATATTGAGCAATGTATCCGCTCTATCGAACAGGCAATTGAAAAATGTCTGCAGTCTAATCCTAACCTCGAAGTAAAAGAGGTATACGTAGGTATTGCAGGTCAGCACATCAAAAGTCTTCAAACGCGCGGCGACCGTGTTCGCGTAAAGGTGGAAGAAGAGATAAGCAAAGAAGATATTGACCTGCTGGTAAGAGATCAGTACAAAACCTATATACCGGCAGGCGACCAGATAATAGATATCATACCGCAGGAGTTTACGGTTGACAGCACTGCCTATGTAATAGATCCTATTGGTATGAGTGGCGTAAAGATTGGTGCTAACTTCCACATCATAACTGGTGACAGGAATGCTATACGCAATATCAAGCGTTGCGTAGATAAGGCCAATCTGAACACAAGAGATCTTGTACTGCAACCATTAGCTTCTGCTGCCGCTGTTATGAATGAGGAAGATCTTGAAGCCGGTGTGGCAATAGTAGATATAGGTGGTGGTACTACTGATATGGCTGTGTTCTACGACGGCATTCTGAAGCATACTGCCGTAATACCTTACGCAGGTGTAAACATTACAAATGATATTCGTAATGGTCTTGGTGTATTGCGCGCTCAGGCAGAGCAGATGAAGGTGCAGTTTGGCACAGCACTGGCAGACGAAGCTAATGCGAATGCATACATCACCATCCCTGGTCTGCGTGGCTTACCACCGAAAGAAATTTCTGTGAAAAACCTGGCGCACATCATACAGGCGCGTATGCAGGAGATACTCGATTACGTAGTATATCACCTGAAGCAAGTGGATCTGGATAAGCGTTTGTATGGAGGTATCATACTCACAGGTGGTGGTGCACAGCTAAAGCATATTATACAACTAACTGAATATATAACAGGCCTTGGAGCACGCATTGGCTATCCTAATGAACACCTGGCAGGCGGACATGCAGATCAGTTAATGAATCCAATGTATGCAACCTGTATCGGTTTGATATTGCGTGGCTACCATGATTTTGAAAATGGGCGTATGCGTTTTGTAGGTGAAGGCGGTAATTATATCCATATTCCCGAAGAGCAGGCAGAAGCCATTGTTGAGGCAAAAGAAGAAGTTGCACAACCAATGATAACTGAAGAAGAAAATGAAGCGATGCAGCACAAAAACAGGAAGCGTAACGAAAATTTGAAACGCTTGTTCGACGGGCTGAAAGGAAAATTTATGCGCATTTTCGAAGAGGTAGAGGACGAGGAAATTGAATAAAACTTTTGAACATAAATATTAGCACCCACACACAACTTGAAATATTTATTTTAAAAGAATTACTAACCCAGAATAAAAAACAAATCTTATGATACATTTCGAAATTCCAAAGAACCAGTCATCTATAATCAAGGTGATAGGTGTAGGCGGTGGCGGCAGCAATGCTGTAAATTACATGCACGACCTTGGTATTGACGGCGTTGACTTTGTAGTATGCAACACAGACTCTCAGGCATTGGCTTTAAGCCCTGTGTCGAATAAAGTGCAGCTTGGCCCGCATCTCACACAAGGGCTTGGTGCAGGGGCTAATCCTGAAATTGGTAAACAGGCAAGTGAAGAATCTCTTGAAGATATTACTAAGATACTAAAGGTAAATACACGCATGGCTTTTATCACTGCCGGTATGGGCGGTGGTACAGGTACAGGTGGCGGCCCTGTAGTTGCTAAAATATGCCGCGAGTTAGGAATACTGACAGTGGGTATTGTTACCACGCCATTCACTTACGAAGGTCGTAAGCGTATGAAGCAGGCACAGGAAGGTATTGACCGTATGCGCGAGCACGTTGATACTATTCTTATCATTTCAAACGATAAGTTGCGCCAGCAATTCGGCAACCTGCCCTTCACCCAGGCTTTTGCTAAGGCCGATGATATATTGGCTACTGCTGCAAAATGTATCACCGATGTAATCACTACTACAGGTCAGATAAATGTAGATTTTGCAGACGTTTGCACAGTAATGAAAAACGGTGGTGTTGCTATTCTTGGTAGCGCATCAGTATCTGGCGAAAATCGTGCATTACACGCAGTAGAACAAGCATTGAATTCTCCATTGCTGAATGATAACGATATACGCGGTGCTAAGTGGTTATTGCTTAACATCACATCTGCAGCAGGCGAGTTTGAACATACTATGGATGAAGCTGAAGCTATCCAGGCATATGTACAGCAGCAGGCTGGCGATTATTGCGATGTTATTCTTGGTATGGGCCACGATCCGAACCTGAACGATAAAATATCTGTTACAGTTATAGCTACTGGCTTCAATCATAAAGAACTGAATGTAGAGATGCCTGCTAAAAACAATGAGCCTGAAAAGATCATTGTAAAGCTTGGCGAAACTGCACCTGTTGAAGTAAAGACTAACATGGAGGGTGAGAATGCCGAAAAAATAACTAATTACCTGAATCCTACTTTAGTAGAGATGCCTACCGCGAAATCTTCGCTTATGGACATTAAGCCGGCGTTCCCAACTACAGCTTCAGAGCAACCTAAAGAAAGCTTTGTACTGGAAACACCAAAGGAAACAGTACAGGATAACGTTATAACTAACACAACTGCCCCTTCACCTTCTGCCTCAACTTCGGCACAAGTACAGACTCCTGCTTCTGCACCGGTTGCAGCAGCAAAGACTGAAGAAAACACATTGCAGCTCGTTATAAAAAATGAATTGCCTAAAGAGCAACCTTCATCATTCAAGATTGGCGAGCATGTTTTAACTGCTGACGAGCTTGAAGAAAAAAGACGCTTTGAAGAACAGAAGCGTTCTTTAGAAGAACGTGCTGAACGGCTGCGCCGCATGAGCTTCAATATAAAAGCTACAGAAAGCAATGACGATCTGGAAGCTGTGCCTGCTTACGTTCGTCGCAACGTACAGCTAAATGATGAAGTAGCATCTTCTGATGTATTCTACAGTGGCTACAGTGTTGGCATCAACGATCAGCAAAATAATAACAAGGGTTCTATACAAACCATCAATACGTTCCTTGACGGTAAGAAGCCTGATTAAAGAGTCTCTTTTGTTTATATTCATATTGCGTACAGCTCCCGTTTTCTAACGGGAGCTTCTTTTTATACATTTTTTTAACAGTTGGAAAATTGATGTTGGTATGGTAAATGCATTATTGGTCTTATAGTTCATCATTTAAAATAAACAATTATGAAACGGATAATTTTTGGAATGCTCATATTAGGCTCATTATTTACTGCTCAGATAGCATCAGCGCAAACGCGTACCCCCGTTATAAATGAACGGCAGGAGCATCAACAACATAGAATAAAACAAGGAGTGCATAGTGGCGAATTGACCCGCCATGAAACCCGTAACCTGGAAAGACGGGAAGCAAAAATTCAAAGAGATAAAAGGATAGCCAAGGCCAACGGTCGGGTAAGCCCAGCTGAAAGAAGGCACCTGAGGCGCGAAGAAAATCGTACGAGCCATGCCATCTATAGAGATAAACATAATGCTGTAGTGCGTTAATATCCAAATCGAAGCCAGTTTATAGCCTCGGAATCTGTTTCCGGGGCTATATTTTTAACGTTTATTTGAATAATAGAATAAAATATATTTAAAATATTCCAACCAATAATTAAAAACTCACGTCTTATTAAGTGTTGGCAATAAAAGACATGTGCGAGAACGGACAGCCGGATTGGGTTACTTTAGTTAAAAGAAAAATTTGGCTAGTCCGTTTTTTTTAACTTTTTTGCAACATACATTCAAAAACACTTATTAAATAGTCGTCTATAGCTAAATATTCTACCTAACATTTCTTCTTGAAACATGGCGTGATCTGTACGTAACGTTTTAAAATAGGTAGGAGTTTATGCAACTTTTCCACCAATTATCAGATGCTGAACTGATTCATGCGTTTTTGCAGGATAATGACGAAGCATTAGAAGTACTTGTCAACAGGTATAAAGACAAGATATATACAGCCGTGTATATGCTTGTAAAGGATAAATATATAGCCGAAGATATCTTCCAGGATGCTTTCCTGAAGATGATAAAGACTATACGCGAAGGCCGGTATGCCGAGCAGGGAAAGTTTCTTCCCTGGGCTATAAGGGTAGCGCATAATCTCTGCATGGACCATTTCCGCCGTACGCGGCAGAATATACCGGTAACCATGGCCGACGGCACCGACATCGGCCATCTGCTGCCTGCAGTTACGGACAATGCTGCTGAAGCTATGGAGAAGCGACAAGTGCATGCAGGTGTTCGCCACCTGGTGGAGCAATTGCCTGAAGAGCAGCGCGAGGTTATCATCATGCGTATGTATGGCGATTTGAGTTTCAAGGAGATTTCTGATATCACTGGTGTTAGCATTAATACAGCTTTGGGTCGTATGCGCTATGCGCTTATAAACCTGCGCCGTATGATAGCTGAAAAACAAATGGTATTGCGCTAAGCATCTTTTTTCTAAATTTGGCTGCATGGCAGTGTTACCACAGTTTTTTTTAGACCAGCATTTCAAAGAACACACGGAAATAGGACTTGATGAGGATACCGCGAAGCATATAGTGCAGGTATTGCGTATGCAGCCGGGCGAACAAGTACAGCTTACAAACGGCAAAGGTTTTACTGCCATAGCTACTATAAAGGACGCTGCCAAAAAGAAGTGCAGCGTTTCCCTCGATGCAGTTACTTTTCACGAACAGAGGCAATCGGCGCTTCATCTTTGTGTTGCCTTTACCAAGAATACCAGTCGCAATGAGTGGCTGCTGGAGAAGGCTACGGAGCTGGGTGTACGCAGCATTACTCCGCTTATGGCCACCCGCACCGAGCGCGAGCATATACGCTACGATCGCTGGCACAATATACTGGTAGCGGCCATCATGCAGTCGCAGCAGTATTACCTGCCTGTATTGAATGAGGCAAGCACTATAGATAAGGTATTGAAGCAGTATGGTCATGTATCGCAGAAGTTTATAGCACATTGTATTGCGGCGCATCAGCGTCAGCCTCTTTCTGAAGTGTCAAAACCCGGCACCGAGACGCTTATATTGATAGGCCCTGAAGGGGATTTCACGGAAGATGAGGTAGATTTGTGTATGCGGCACGGTTTTGTGGCAGTATCTATGGGCGCGCAGCGTTTGCGTACCGAAACAGCAGCTATGACTGCCTGTGCATATTTTAACCTGGTGAATCACTTATGAGATATAGGAATTGGCTTTTAGTTGTTTGTTTGGTTTTCATCTCTGTTGCTGTGCAGGCACAGAATATGAAGCTTGCATTGCTGGTGTATAATGGCGGCGGCGACTGGTATGCTAACCCCACATCCTTACCTAACCTTGCTGCGTTTTGCAACCAGCAGTTGCATACTAACTTCGATACCAAACAGGCCGAGGTGGAAGTAGGCAGCCCTGATATTTTCAATTATCCTTTCATTCACATGACGGGTCACGGCCGCTGGGCGCTTAGTGATGCAGAGGCGCAGAACCTGCGTAAGTACCTGGAGGGTGGCGGCTTCCTGCATATTGACGATAACTATGGTTTAGATCCTTTTGTACGCCCTGCATTGAAGAAGGTATTTCCTGAGACGGAGTTGGTGGAGTTACCTTTTTCTCATCCCATTTATCACCAGCATTTCAACTTTACTAACGGGCTTCCTAAGATACATGAGCATGATAACAAGCCGCCTAAAGGCTATGGTCTTATCTACAAAGGCCGCCTTGTGTGCTTCTATAGCTACGAAACTGATCTGGGTGATGGCTGGGAAGACTTCGAGGTGCACCGCGACCCGCCTGAAAAGCACCAGGCTGCCTTGCAAATGGGCGCTAACATTATACAGTATGTGTTTATGAGCAGTACTGCTACACCTTAGTATCAGCTAGCCTTTTTAGGGTTTAGGAAACCCATTATTACCCACCAGCGAAAACGCTCCAGCATATAAAATTTAGACCACTGGCCGCGTAGCAGGAAGCCTAAGCCATACATTATAGCATAGCCCCACTTCGCTACATACTCTACAAATTTTTTCAGCAGCGCCATATTCTGGCCTTTCAGGCGCAGACGCTCGCCGCCGCCTATACCCATGCTGTGGCGGTACACATAGTTCTTGTCAAACTTGTTGCTCTCTACCGCGTGTAGCACCTCGACCTCTGGCAGATAGTACACTTTTTTGCCGTAGTTCAGTATGCGTATGTAGATGTCTTTTTCTTCAGTGGCTAGGAGCCCGGTTCCTTTTCTGCCGAGGTCTGTATTGAAATAGCCGATCTCTTCGAATACTTTTTTGCGAAAGGCCATATTAGCCCCGCAGGGATAGCGGTTGCCGGTAAGGCGCTTGTCCTGGCTGCCGAGGTTGAAATTGCCTACCAGGCCGAAGAAATACTTCGAGTACCAATCGGGGATGCCGGTAAGGAAGTAGGGTGTTATCTTGCCGCCTGTGGAATACACATCGGGGTTTTGGTCAAAGAAGTCAACGGTGTATTTCATCCAGTTGGGCTGGGCCAGGCTGTCATCATCCAGGTACATCACTATTTCTCCCTTTGCCTCATGTGCGCCACGGCTGCGGGCAAATGCCACGCCCTGGTTGTGCTCTACATAGTAGCGGAAATTATAGTCGGGGTGCTTTGCTTTATACGCCGCAAGCAGCTCCAGCACATTGTCTGTGCTGTTATTGTCCACCACTATCACTTCGAAGCGGCTTTTGTCAAAATCCTGTTTAAAGATGCTATCCACTGCATCTACCACAAAACGCGCCCTGTTGTAGGAGCAGATTACGGCAGATACCTTTAATTGATTATCCATTGATAATGCAATTTACAATATTGTTTTAAATGGTGTGGAGTATAGCTTATAGCGACTATAATACAGCCCTGATCCCTCTTCTCAATTTTAACTATATGTGTTGGGACAAAGGTGGATAAATAAAAAGAAGGTTAGCCCTTCTTTTCTCTTCGCTCTATTAATTTGGCTGTCCATATTTTCGCCTCATTCCAGGAGTAGATGTTTTTTCCCCACATACCTCACAGTCAATGGAATCTTTATCTCGTACAGGAATTTTCTGTTTTGTTAACTCATAAACCGACCCGCAATTCGGGCAAGTAACTGTACCGTCTGCCATGTTATTCGTTTTTACTTTTAGCTGTTTCTTCTTAGTCCCTGCAACCGCTTATGGGATGGCTGTTAAATTTGGTTCGCAGTAAATACTTTGATACTGCTATTGTTTCGACTGTATATTATAAGAGCAACTAAGGCTACCCTTTGTTATGCTGTTTTTTTAATAGATATTTTGAGCTTCGGTTTAGGTCTAGCGCCAAAATATTTCACATCCAATTCATCTATATTAATATCAAGAATAGAAGCTAAATCGCTTTTTTGATAGTTCAAGTCCTCAATATAGGTTTCGAGTATTTCGCTTACTAAAGTGGGTTTATCTCCTTCAATTTCGACTGGCTCCTTTTTTCTGTATCCCAGTGTTCCCATCTGTTTCCATAGGTATTCATACTGGTTTTGAGTAATAGCATTTAGTTTCTTTGCTTTCACCAAAATAGCGCTCATAGAGACTTTCCAGTAACGCTTTAATTCAGCTAGTTTCTCAATGTTTAACCTGACTAAATAAGGGGTAATTTCTTTAGATGGTAATAGCAGTTCGCTTGCAAATTCATTTGCTTCATTCTCTACTGTTTTTCCTTCCCTATCCTCCGGAATTATTTTCCCAAAGTGAAGTATATAGTGCGCCAATTCATGTCCTAAATTATATCTAATGCGGTCTGCTGGTCGTCTTGTATTAATATATGTTATAGGTATATGATTTTCGCTCGAATAAGTAGCTAATGCATCCATGTCGCCTAGATCCAATGGGACAATTATGATACCATTATCTTCCATAACTTTTGCTAAGTCGTTTATTCGACCTCTTGATATTTTCCATTTTTCCCTAAGAAAAATCGCCGCATCAGTCGGGCTCCCATCTGTTTCGATGTCCCATGATGGAATATTAGGTATTGGTAATTCCACTGCATTTATCAACTTGTCAATTTGCCATTCTGTTAAAGTCATCTTTGCCTTACATTCTTTCAGCTCCTTAACAGGTAATGATATTTTTTTCCTATAATGCCCTTCAACTCTAAATACCTTTTTATCGCTAAAAAAGAGTTGTTTGGGGTACTCTAAAACATTTACTATTTTCTCAATCAAATCCTCGTTAATACTTATCCTGCCATTTTCAATTTTTGAAATTGTGCCTTGTTCTACACTAAGTATATCCGATAATTGCGCTTGAGTATAGCCTCTAGACTCTCTCGTCAATGCGAGAATCTCTGTATTGAAGTTGCTCATAGCTTCTCATTTTAATAATTATTAATTGTATTACCCTTCTGTCCCTGTCTTTTCGTCTGGCTTGTTTTCTTTCTTCGGTTTAACTCTTCTAGTTTGCGGTTTAACCTCTGTAGGTTTTAACTCAAGTGACAATTGTTCTACACTATGCCCCTGCATATCATAATACCAATTAAGGCCACCGCTAAAACAAGCTAAGTGATACCCATTAATGACATTCCATGCTAGGTCAGGAATATATCCGGCATAAACAAATGTAGGGGTAGCAGGGAAGCCTTCTAATTGCTGTTGGTGTATGAATTTTGAATTTTGTTTTGTTTTAGCATTAGATATTGAAAGCGAAGTATTCATTTTTTTAAAACGAATAAAAATAGAATTGTTAATTAATATCCCAAACACGCCTCGCCACTCATTTATAGTAATTCCCTTTATCCCGCTAAATTCAGTTGTGACATTCGCCTTTATTAAATCATGTATCACACACGCCTTGGTTCGGTTCTTGAATATTACTATAGCTTCTTCTTCCGATAGGAATTTACGAACAGATATGTAAGTATTAAAGGCCTTATCCATGCAATTCATTATCTTTTCATAATAAGGTGATAGTAATTCATCTGCCTCTTTGAATGTTAAAATGTTTCTCATTTTATATCTGTTTACTTCACAAAGGTAAAATTTTCCTGAATATTAAAAAAAATATTCCAGTTTTATTCAAAATAATATTCCAATCATTAGATATTATAAGGGATGAACCGCGGCTTTTATGGCATATACCGTAAGCCCTAAACACTTACGTCATTATTGCAATGAATTTATTTCCCCTAAAGGTCTCTTATCAGAAGACCCATAGGAGAAATGAAATCACTTTAAAAATTCCCTCAGGTTACACCTCTATATATACCACGCTAACCTTCAATAACTTAAACGCGAAAAAAGTTTTATGGTACCGCACTTAGTGCGGTACCATACCGCATTTACTGTAGTACCATAGATTTTCAATTTGCCCAGCTCAAAGCCTCATCAGAACTTACGGCGGGAAAGCTCTAAAATCCTTTCCGCCATAAAAATATTGGGAATCGCATTGCCGCATTCCATCACATTGTCGCATTTATCATTAACCCCGGCAATCCCTTAATCCTATAAATCCTGGTTCAAATGAAACCCTATCAACAAACCCAAGCCCGCGAGCTCTACATGCAAGGCGGACTTAACCAACAACAAATAGCAGACCTCCTAAATGTCAACCGAAAAACTGTGGGCCTGTGGATACAGCAAGGCCAGTGGCGGCAGCTTCGTATTGCTGCCCAGCAATCCCCCGCTATGCTCCTGCAGGATTTTTACAATCAGCTTGCCATGCTCAATGAAACCATCCACCAAAGAGGTGGCATACCTACCATTGAAGAGTCCGTTGTCCAGCGCAGGCTTATTATGAATATCCAGAGTTTTAAGCAGCAGCCTGTGTCCAACTATATGCAGACTTACACCGAGCTAATAAATGAAATAAGAAAACAAAATCCAGAAATGGCAAAGCAGGTTACCCTGTTGGCAGATGCATTAATAAAACAAAAGACCGGCAACAAACGTCTCTACACCTCACAAGATATGTTTCTCACCGACGAGCTCGAAGAAGAACTCGAACAGGAGTTAAATGAACAGCCTGAAAGCATAGCTCCCCCTTCAGGCGGCGGAGGGGCTAATGCGACATTTTGTGACATTTCACAAAATGCTAATACGGTTGATGACAGTGAGATTCCGCTTGCAGAACCTCCCAAACCGGGCGAAAAAAATAATTCGGAAATTGGGACAAATAAGTCAGTTTCTAACCATGTACCTGCTCTCAGCAATGGTATCATCTGGCTCGGCGATGGTTACGTGTACGATCCTGTAATTGGTAAGAAACGTGAAATAACATTTAGTGAGCTCAATCAATTCAAAGACTTAAATCCTCCGCCTCCGGACCTTAATTCGTTTTAGCTGGTATAGAATTACAAACCCGGTAGAGCTAAATAAGTGCATTTAATACGGGCGTTACAAACGAGGATTAGTGAGGGACCTGCTATCGGAAGGCTCTTTGGGAAAGGAGGGATAATTTGATATTATTTTTTAGTATTAAGTATATATTTGTATTGACTATACTTTTGTTAAGAGGTATGCTTATTTTTTTGTGTGGATTTTAGCTTAGCGGATGAATTTTGAAGACACGTTGCGGTCTCGTTATAACAGAGTGAGCATGCATGTTTGACTAAATAATTATCAAAAACATTTTCCTGATTCCCTAAAAAAAATCAAACAATGAAAAAGCAATGGTTGTTATTAATGTTACTATGTGTCTTTGCTGCCCGTGCAGGTGTTTATCGCCACGATGTACCTGCTGAAAAATATAAGAAGCTGGCCAGAGAACAGCAATTTGATTGCGTGGGTAT
>Ga0207695_10009726_pt1 | contig 11835 bp, 10 predicted proteins | sample KBSC54metaG_FD_184354 | JGI IMG/M metagenome (GOLD analysis project Ga0207695, IMG submission 184354) | Corn rhizosphere microbial communities from Kellogg Biological Station, Michigan, USA - KBS C5-4 metaG (SPAdes) (version 2) | ecosystem: Host-associated > Plants > Roots > Rhizosphere > Soil... | reverse complement strand
CTGATCATCATTTGTAGTTTGCATAGATACTCCAAAATTATAAATGTACCAACACTATGCAATGATAAATCTAAGTTAGATAGGGGTGGTTAATTTAGCGGACACGGCCCAGAGTCAATTGATGTGGGTGTTAGCTATGCTGAAGGGCGAGCACTGGCAGTTCATGAGCAATCCGTAAATTTTTTCAATGCCATTCAGCGCAATGAATCACCCGATTACAAATATCATCCATAACCAATAAGATCTATAAGATATCCCAATTTTAGGATATCTGGTCTATAATAAGGAGATAAGAACGATGAGAGAAATTACCTGGGTGGGCAGTTCTCTAGAAGATTTGTCTGAATTCCCAGAAGATGTAAAAGATGAAATTGGATATGCGCTTTTGATAGGAATAGGTGGTGTCATGGAGATAATATCAGATTTTGATAAAAATACGTACAGAGCAGTATATGCTGTAAAAATAGGAGAGATCATCTACGTTTTGCATTGTTTTCAAAAAAAATCAAAACATGGCATAGCAACACCAAAACAAGAAATAGAATTAATAAAAAAGCGATTACAAACAGCTAGGCAAATTGAAGTGAAGAGGGAGAAATAAATATGAGCGATCAAATAAAATTTACCAAAAGCAGTGGAAATGTTTTTTCTGATATTGGATTTAGCAATGCAAAAGAACGTCTTGTAAAAGCTGATCTTGCTATCAGGATAAATAAAATAATTAAAAAAAGAAAACTCAAACAAGAAGATGCAGCTCAAATTCTTGGCATAAATCAACCTAAAATATCGGCCATTGCCAATGGTAGACTAAAGGATTTTTCTATTGAGAGGTTAATTGAATTCTTGAATAAACTAGATCAGGATGTGAAAATTCTAATTCACAAAAAGCCTAAAAATACAAAAAGGCTTGCTATATTTAAAGTAGCAGCTGCCTAAAGAAATTATGCGTGCAGCTGATAAGGGCATTCCAGCAGAGCATGGTAGACATAAAATTGTTGAATTAGTTGCATCAACGTTGAAGTTTGAGGTTTATATTTAAGATATTATAACAATAGGCTGACGAATGAGCATCTTGTCCCCAACTCTAGAGAATGTAAAGATTTGTCTGAAGCAGATTTCAGCTCATACGGATTTAAACGCTTTTATTACTCTTGATTCTGAACAAGCGCTGGCTGCTGCTAAAGAAATTGATGCTAATCCTAAAAAAGGTAGGCTTGCCGGTATGGTCATGGGTATCAAAGATAATATCCATGTTCAGGGGTTCACGAATACTGCCGGTACACCAGCTTTAATTCATTTCAGATCTGAGCAAGATGCGCCGGTTGTTGCTAAATTACGTGCCGAGGGGGCTATTATCATCGGTAAAACCAATATGCATGAATTGGCTTTTGGTGTCACCGGGACAAATACCCGATTTGGTTCAGTGAAAAATGCTTATAACCCAGAATACATTTCTGGTGGTTCTTCTGGTGGCTCAGCAGTTGCTGTTGCTACAGGTATGGTCAGAGCTGCTTTGGGTACAGATACAGCGGGTTCTATCCGCATTCCAGCTGCTTTAAATGGCATTTGTGGCTTCCGACCTACTCATGGTCGCTATCCTCTTGAGGGAGTGACACCCCTGGTGTCAGTAAAAGACACCGTAGGTTCCATGGCTAGAAATGTGGATGATCTTGCTTTGCTCGATGCTGTTATCACTGATGAGAATATTGAGTTGCCCCAAGTTAGCATAAAAGATTTGAGGCTGGGTGTGCCAGAGCATTATTTCTTTGACCAGGCCTCATCTGAGGTGAAACAGGCATTCAATCAATTTTTATTGAAATTGGAAAAAGCGGGTATCAGCTTAATTAAAGTAGATATCCAGGCGCTTGCTAGATTAATTAAAAAAGTGAAATCAGTGATATTTTATTCCATAGAAGAAGATTTAAGTGACTATCTTGAGCGTTACCAGACTGGAATATCGATTCAAGATTTAATCAATCAAATAGCGAGTCCAGATGTTAAAATGCGGCATGTCAATTTTTTATCATCGCGGAAAATTCTGCAAGAAGAACATTGTAGGCAAGTGATGCAGGGATGCAAAGCAGAGATTAAAAAGCTTTATCGAAGATTGTTTGCTAAACATGATATTCCTGCCTTGATTTTTCCAACAACGCCAATTACCGCGCTCAAGTTTGAGCAAATCCAAGAGCCAGAGACGGGAAATTTATTCCGATTGAATACAGAGCCAGCTTCTTGTGCAGGTTTGCCTGGATTATCTATCCCCATAGGTTTGAATGCTCAAGGCTTGGCGTTGGCAGTGGAGTTAGATGGATTGCCTGGATCGGATAGAGAGTTGCTAGCTATTGGCAAGCTTATAAATTCGATTTGAACCTTTGTGCAGGAAAAGATTGATTAGTAGCCATTGCAGTATCATCTTGGCGAACCTTAAATCCTTTTTGAAGCTGCTTTTGGACGCTTTTTAATTCCTGAAGAGTGCGCTCTAGTTTTTTGATTTCTTGGCCTCGATTAGAGTTGATTGTGGATTTTTGCCCCGGTGCTGCTAAACTGGAAGTATCTAGCTGTGTTGCAATGATGGCGGTTGTGATAGGATGTTTTTGCGATAGAGCGCCATGAGATGCAGATAATTGTTGTATAGAGCCATTCATTTGAGGATTTTTTATTTTTCCTAGTTCGGTTTCTAGATTTTTTATCCGATTGTCGAGATTGACGTAAACACCACGAAAAATGCTAGAGCTTCGGCGACTGCTATTCTTGCTGGATCATCCGGATTAAGTTTAAGATAATTTTCCTGTAATTTTCTAAGTCTGGCAGCATGTTTTTGGGAATATTCAGCATCAATATTTTGGTTTGTACCATTTCCTGTTTTGTAAACATCAGGATGTTGGTTGCTAGCGAAAGTGATTTCACCGATGATCTTCTCAATAAAAATATCACACAGTGTTTTTTGATTAAATTGAATAAAGTCTTCAAGGGGCATCTTATTATCGTTAGGGCGGGGCATTGTGTTATCGGCTCTGGAACGAGCGGTTAGCAATCGCCTTAGAGTGGCCTCATCGCCATTTCGTGAGGCATCCGTGAGTAGGTTCCAAGCTGTCACGCCATCAATGTCGTTGATTTCTCCATCATGGGATGTGAATTTAAGATATGATAGCAAACCTTTATAATCTTTGGCTAATTCGGGAAAAATACCCATGTTATTACCAAATAAGAAACCGGCTTTATTATGCTCTTCGCTGGGTGCATCGGGTAAGCCAGCCAGTTCAAATAATTTCTTAAGTTGAGTAGCAATCCCAAACTCATTTTTTGAGTTAAGAAAATCTTCAGCTAATGGAACAGCATTGCCAAAAGCCTCTCTGAGATTAAGCGCTGCTAAATTAGAATCTACCAGACTGATGAGAGTGGCAGCTTGATCTAGAGCGGTATATTTTATGATATTTTCCTGAAGCACTTTCTCTAGAGCATTTTTCTGGACAGCGTGTAAAGTGGGTTGACCATCAGACACTTGTTTTAACATAGTTGTTGCGGCAACAATGGTTTTCCAGGCGATATAAGGCAAGATTGCTTTATATTCCTTAATAGCCTGGAATGCTTTTTTTTGTTCTTTGTTATCAAAAATCTCATTGACTCTTTTCTCCAAGGTTTCGAGTTTTTCAGTCCATTTTTTTATAAGTAAATCAGCGCTTTCTATTTCATTGAGTAATGCAATCATGGGGTACTCTTGAACGATATCATGCCAATTGAAGCTGATGCTAACCAGATTTTTAATTTCTGGGGTGATAGCGACAGCTGCTGCTGCATTGGCACAGCCCACGGTATGAGAGCTACGATGATAGTTAGTGCTGTCCTTTTCATGTATAACATGTGTGCTTTCGCCTTCATTATTTAAGTCCGTGGTGGTGTCTTGGATTTCGTGGGTTAATCCCAGGGCTATTAAGCTTTCGTGGAAATTTTTTGAAACTGGGGTATATTGAGCGGAGTAGCGGCGATCCAAGGCAATAGTCAGAGCCATAGCATCCTGATAAGTAGATAATAACTTGTCCCAGGTTACTTTAGTTTCCCGATCAGGATTCAATACCGGGTTTTTTCCCTCTAGTTGTTCTTTTATTTCTTGTGCTTGCTGGGCAAGGGTATTTTCCTTCAATAAAAGACCTAAAATCCCATCGGGGTTTCTAATAGGAGAGTTTGCAGGGAGTGAGGATTTTAATTCTGCAAATAATTTTTGATAGGGTTCTCGGCTCGTGCTCATGGTAGAAGGCACCTCTTTAATATTTATTAGGCTTTACCTTAAGCATAGTTCATGATTTAGCTTCTGTTGGATGTGGGTGCTAATAATAAATGTTTGATTTATATAGTATTTGATTTTGCAACTCCATGGATCCTCCCTGGCCATGGTGTAATTGACTATAGCCGTTTATTCAAGGAGAAGAATGTGCGCCTTAAGGACAAGATCGCTATCGTAACGGGCTCAGCTAGCGGGATTGGCAAGGCTATCGCCGAAAAATATGCCCAGGAAGGGGCTAAGCATTATGTCTGCTCGAACTCACTCCTACGATTGGAGCCATCAATGCTTCGTTGATAGCAGGCAATCAGCCTTAGAACCACATTTCTCAACTGAAGCAATTCTTGGCGCAAGGATTTTGAATTTTCTCAGCAAACTCAGTAAGAACGTATGACAGTGGGTTGACAAGATACCTTGGGTGTTCTACAACATCCTGAATGTCTCGAGCTAATTTCCGATGAGGTTGGTGTAATCATGTATGATTTTAGCAATGAAAAAAACCAATGCGCGCCTCCGATTTACGTAAAGGTCTATTGTCATATGCCTCATCATCATTACTGACCTCCATTTCAGTAACATTTAATTTTGAGGCAATTCGTATAAACTATAACTACTTCATAAATATATTATAATAATATTGACTAATATTGATTACCAATACGTCACACTATATGAGGTTTTCAATGACAAAAGATGCAATCTATCAAAAGATGCTCATCTCACCAACTTATGATGCTTTTATGCAGGCAATGAAGGCCTATAATACTAGGCTAGTCATTCTGCACATGATGGATTCTATAGGGATCAATCTTGAAGAGCGTTTAAAAGCAGACATCAATGATGACAGTTTTATAGATAACAAGAAATATGCAGATACTTTTGAGAGAGATCAGCGATTTTACAATCATTTTCAAGCTACTCAAGGCATGTTTGTACAGCATGCATCATCGGTTTTGCAATATTTTGTGGAGGAAATCAGGGCTAAATACAAGCTAATCGCATTGAAATCATTAAATCTTAAACCTGCTGATCAACAGTATATTGAGATAGCTGCTGCAATTGATATGATGTTCAATTCATCTTTAGGGGAAAATGAACTAGAATTAGCTTTTGCCAAGCTTAAAACAGAGAAGTTTAAGTTGTTTGACCATATTGCTAGCGCCGAACAGGCTCAGAAGTTGATCATGGCAGATATTACTGAGCTGATGGATCGAAGATATATGCAGGAAGCAACCGCATATTATGGGCTTATGCATATACACTTACCAGGAAATAGTACTTATTACCGCGGTATTCAAGTGCATCCAAAAGACGTTGCTAAAATTATTGAGCAAGATTTTACTGAAGGACATTATTGGCGCGAGCGCAGTTATAAAAATCATTATACCCCAGGTCTTTTTCAATTTGATGTCCGCCTTGGTAAAAGATCTCTTTTTAGACCAATACGAGACACATCAAGTGGCATATCAACTTCCAGCACATTTAATAGTGCTTTTGAATATGCCAATATGGATGCTAATACTCGGTTGGTATATGAATTTAAACCAAAGCAGCAACGTCAAGCCTATAAGATGAATATGGCATTAACTGAGTACGTATTCGCACATTTTTCTCGCCATGAAATTGTACGAATATATGAGTTTAATCCAATATCCACAGAATGTACCGAGTACTCCGTAAAAATACATCCCAATCCAAATTTCCAAGGCATTCCAGACAAGCCACTATATGAAGACGGCCAGATAATTGAAAGACAAAAAGATGTTGGGCCTAGCAAGGATGAGTTACAGGCATATCAGTGGGACTTCGCTTTCAATGTCTATCAACACATCGATACTGATGCAACTTTGACTGACAAAGAGAAGGTTGCAAAACGCAGGCAGATCACGCTGGAGAGCAAGAATTATTCTTCTTATGTGACGAAGCTCCAAGATTGCCTAAATGCAAATGAATTGACTCTTTCCATGTCTAGACAATTTAAGAAACTGCAAGCCGCTTTGCAAAATAATGATAGGGCTATGGTTAGATTCCTGCAAGAAAAAACCAAGCTTTTCATCGGCCAGGATTCTAACGGCAATAATCTTTTACAAATGGCTATTTTGCAACGAGATCCTTTGGTTTTCGAATATGCTATGCAACAAGGAGCGGACATATATCATAACAATCGGCAAGGCTACAATGCTATTGATTTAGCTGTTCAAACAGGTAATGCCGATTTTTTTGAGAAAATGCGCGCTTCAAGGCAATACAATCCAGCCACCCCAAATATCCGTGGACAAAATTACTTATGGTTTGAGGAATGCTTGCGAGGTGGATTGTTGAGTATCCGTGATCTTGCGAAAAAATCCACTTCAAGATTATTAACTAAAGAAACGGAGCTGATGGTTATAAAAAAATGGGCTCGTTTTAAAGAGTTGCAAGCTTTGCCAGAATCAGATTTTTATAGATATACGAGCGACGCTGCTTTGACACTCTATGAAATTGGGCGCACCAATCTTACTGAAGTGAAGGGCTATATGCCTAGTCGTGTCATTCAAGATGAATATCGAAAACTATATAGTTATGGTCTGCGGTTTGATGATATTAAGCATCTTGATTTTGAAAATACTCGATTTCTTAGTGGTCCAGAGATCGCACAATTTAAACAATGCTATCATTTATCTGGACATGACTTATTGGAGATTGGCATTGAAAAGCTTCGACTATACACGTCCGCTAGCGCTAGTCTTTTGTGCAAAAATTACAAAATCAGTTTGGCGGAACTACAGCAATTAACTGCAGATGAGATAAAAAAATATGGTTCAGAGGAGGCTGCTAGGCTAAATATACATTATAAACTTACATTTTCAGAGTTAAAAGCTCTCAGGTTTGAGCAAATCACCTTATATGGATCAGTCGAGGCATTCAGGATGGCCAAGCATTTTGGCTTTAATTTTGCGCAATTACAAGCCTGTAGCCCGGAGGAAATTGGTCTTTACGGTTCTGAAGCAGCTGAAAGGCTGCATAATTTTTATAAGTTGTCCTTTGATGATTTGAAACACAGAGGTGCTGCTGATATCGAAAAATATGGGGGAAAATGGCATTTTATTGATATCCATAAGCACTGGTCATTATCTGATTTGGAAAGCTTGAGTAACGATGAATGGAAACTAATACATAGCTCTATGGATTATCAAAATGTGATTTACTATATGAATGCTACTGTACGTGAAATACGTAGTCTCATTGCCGCCGATTCACAAAAAGTAAAATTAATCGTTCCAATATGCCGTTACAATAGTCACCTCTGCAAGGATCTTGGATTCACCATACATATTTTGCTTGGTTGTGAGCTACAACTGTTGCAAGCTCTTGGAAAAGAAGGGGGTTACTATTTTCCGTTGGAAACTTACTTTCATCTTGTTCCAGAAGAATATGCGCTTCATCGAATGAAGTATATTTACAATTTTCGCATATTTTTATTCTCTACTTCAATTGATGGTAATACTCAACTTGAGTTGGCCATACGACATAATAAAATAGAATATGCTAAAGGGATAATAAAATTTGCCAAAGATAAAGGATGTTTCGAAGAGTTATACGAGGATATCATGAAGCGCAGAAAATCTGACGACAGCGTAGTGACACAAATTCAGTCACTGAGCCTAACAAATGATGCGTCACAATCATCTGTGCCAAGACCAGGTTTTTAATAAGCATGAAATATTTTGAGCGAAGAGGTCATATATGGATCTAGAGATTCTTGGTGCAAGGATTTTAAATTTTCTCAGCAAACTCAACAAGAACGTATGATTTTCAGAAATTATCACAAATTCCTCCCAAAAAACTCCCGAATAATTTTTTGGTAATTAGGAGCAAATTGACCATGAGCACCCTGGTCGCGGAATAGGAATTCCGCTTTGGGGTTAGATTGTAAGGCTTTTTGTAGCGCTTGGGCATGTTTAAACGGAATAACCTGATCTTGTCGGGAGTGAATGATGAATATGGGAATTTTTAAGTATTCTGCGGCTTTGGCTGGAGAAACTTGTTTGAGGTCATAGTCTAGAAATAGCCAGGCCCAGAGGCGGGTTAATTCTATTAGCGGATAGCGTAGCAAAGGAATGGAATAATATTCTTCCGCCAGCCAGTCAAGGTGGGCATAGGCTGATTCGGCAACAATCGCTTTAATGGCAGGAGCTTGGGGTGCTGTCATTAAGGCTACGGCCCCACCTAGAGAAAATCCCCAAACCCCTACTTCATGAATGTCACGGGTGTGCAAATATTTAAGAGCAGCTAGTAAATCCAGGACTTCATTCTTGCCGACGGTAGAATAATGTCCGCCACTTTCACCACAATAACGAAAATCGAATAACAGCAAATTAAATTCAGGATGCAAAAAGGCCATAGCGGGTAAAATGTCGCCTTTATCAGCAGGATAACCATGCAAAAGAATCAGGGTCTTTGCTTGGGGTTCTTTGCTAGGAATAAACCAGCCTTTGATTAAAATCTTGTCTTGGGTAAGAAATGACACTGCTTCATAATGTAGACTGAGATTTTTGGGGGTCAATGTACTAGTGAGTCGAATGGGTCGAATTGCTAGATAAAATTCGAATAGGCTAAAGAGCAGCAAAAACAGAGTAAACCCAGCAATCATCATGATTATGTTTTTCATGTTATCCTGCTTTTAGGTCGAGTGTCAGTTAGTGAGCATGACGATTTTGTTTATAAAAATCAATAGATTATTTCTAGCTGCCAATGCTGTCATGTAGATCAGGCTTAGTCATTGCGAGGAGCGCTAGCGACGTGGCAATCCACATGGATTGCTATTTCGCAAAAAGCCTGCCACGTCGCACAGAACGCTCTTCGCAGCTTCGGCTTCTCAATGATGGAGCTGATTTATGCGGCAACGCCTCATTTGTTGAGGCAGGAAAGATTTAATTTTGATCAAAAATTATTTATTAGATTAATTAATTTATGATATACTGCTGCGTAATTACTGTACGCTACGAGGATAACCAATGAATAGTCATTCGCTTATAGATGCAGCAAAAGATGCTTTAGAGGCTTCCATTTTTCCACAGGAATATAATAATAAATTTTCTTATGAAGCAATAGGCATCGCTCTTTTAGGAGTGACTTTACTTGAAGATCTTGAAGCTAAAAACATTCCAGACAGTAAGAAAAATGAAGAAATTAATATTATCGCTATTGGAGCTATAGTGGCTGCTGTTGCATATCAATCTATGCAATGGGGAGAATCAGAGGATTATTCACATATGTATCTATCCAATGATCCTGCCAGTGCCTACTATAAAAAATCATATTCTTTATATTTCAAAGATTGGAATACACTTAAAGCTATCAATGTAATCAATACGGAACAACTTCGTTCTCAATATGATGAGAGTACTTTTAATACCATGGGTAGGGAAAATCCTCTTTTGGTCCTGATGATCTTAGAAACAGGTACTAAAATCATGAATGGACAATTGCTTATAGATTGTGAGGCATTGAAAGCAGGTTTTCCCCACTTAAAGACACAGTTTGATGCTATTCCTAAATTAGCACAGGAAAATGTGGAAGCAAAATCTGCAGAAAAGAAAGTTGATTATAGCAGCATTACCTTGGCTCAATTCAAGCAAGCAGGAAGCATTGCAAAAATATTTAAAGAAGCCATTGAGGCTGCTTGTCCTTCTCAGGATAAGACTTCTGACAAACAAAAATTTGCTAGGGCTGTAGAAGACTTGCAAAGACAGGTTTTAACTAATTTTAGGAATGGTGATCCTTTGTTTAATGCTAGTCAATGTATGCTTATTGCTCGTCATACGACTATTTTAGCAAGGAAAGTTGGTCAGGGTATGGTTACTGATCGTAACTGTGAGACCTTTGATTACAATACCAAGAAATACAGAAGCAATAAGGGAGTAGCTATTGTGCTTGCAGCTATCCTTGGTATTGTTGTCGGTATGATTGCGGGAACCGCTGTTGGTTTTGCTGTGGGCGGTATCCCTGGTGCCATTGGAGGTAGTGCTGCTGGTTTAGTAACGGGCGGGGTTTTGGGTGCTTCTGCTGCTTTTTGGCAGGCCCGGAAACAGGATCCCGTGATACAAGTCAGTCAGGCAGCGAAGGCAGTGATGCGGATTGCTTCGCCTGCAAAAAGCACCGGCTCGCAATGACAGAGCTGTAAATATATAGTAAAATTTGAGTCATTAATGGAGGATACGCAAATGAAGACTCGTTTATCAGATACTACCAAGGATGATTTAGAAGTCTTTATGCAGGAAGATGTGGAAGCAAAATCTGCAGAAAAAAAAGACGATTATAGTAGCACCACCTTGATTCAGTCCCAGCAAGCGGAAACTATTGCAAAAATATTTCAAAAAGCCATTGCTTCTTGTCTCGCTCTGAGTCAGACTCCTGACAAGAAAAAATTTGCTAAGGCTGTAGAAGATTTGCAAAAAAAGGTTCTGACCCGCTTTAAAAATGGTGATCCTTTATTTAATTTTAATAAATCTACGTATATTGCTAATACTATACTAGCTTTAGCAAATAGAGTTGATAAAGATAGGGTTACTGATAATGACTGTAAGTTTTTTGATAAAATGACCAGGGAATATAGAAGCGATAAAGGAGTGGCTATTGTGCTTGCAACTATCCTTGGCATTGTTACGGGTATGATTGCGGGAATGGCTGCGGGTTTTGTTAGTGTTGGTTTGATCTCGGGTGGGGTTTTAGGTGCTTCCGCTGCCTTTTGGTATACTCGGAAACAGGATCCCGTGATACAAGTCAGTCAGGCAGCGAAGGCAGCGATCAAAGCTCCCAAAAATTAGCGGTTTTCTGCCTGCCGCCCAGGGCTTTATTTAATCAATTGCACACTGGTAACCAGGCGGCAGGTGCGAAGGTTAACTTCATTGCTGTCATTGCGAGGAGTGTTTTTTGCGACGAAGCAATCCATGTGGATTGCTTCGTCGCAAAAAACACTCCTCGCAATGACAGTTCCTTCTTTTTTAAGCCTCTCTCATCTTGACAATAACCGGTGTTCCAACAAGTTTTAAGCGTTTTTGATAGTATCCCGCCAAGTAACGCTTATAGGAATCTGGTAAATGTTCAGCCAGACTGCCGTGAATGACAATGATGGGTGGATTATGTCCGCCGGTATGAGCATAACGTAGTTTGACTCGTCGGCCGCGAACCAGAGGGGGAGTATAAGCTTCGACAGCTTGTTGCAATAATTCGGTTAAATAAGACGTTGAGAATTTGGTATTGGCAGATTCATAGGCTTCATCCACATAGTCTAGGAGTTTGCCCACACCGCTGCCATGCAAGGCGGAAATATATTCGATGCGGATCGTGGATAAAAAGTGCAAGCGCCTAGCGACGCCATTGCGGGTATTTTCTCGGTCTTCTTCAGTCATGTTGTCCCATTTGTTAATTGCCACAACCAGGGATTTGCCAGATTCCAGAATAAAGCCTAATAAACGCAAATCTTGTTCAGTCACTCCTTCGCGGCCATTCAATATAAAGAGCACGATGTTGGCGGTTTCAATGGCTTGCAAGGTTTTGACGATAGAGAATTT
>Ga0207695_10009725_pt1 | contig 11836 bp, 5 predicted proteins | sample KBSC54metaG_FD_184354 | JGI IMG/M metagenome (GOLD analysis project Ga0207695, IMG submission 184354) | Corn rhizosphere microbial communities from Kellogg Biological Station, Michigan, USA - KBS C5-4 metaG (SPAdes) (version 2) | ecosystem: Host-associated > Plants > Roots > Rhizosphere > Soil... | reverse complement strand
ACCCTAACCTGCACCAAAATCCAGGTTATTAATTACTTGAATCAGGATATTTATTTGAAATGGAGTGGCCTAATTGCCGCTCCATTTTTAGTTATGTATATTTAATCCATTATGAGATTGCGCTATCTTCTATTTCTCGCCAGTATATCGTCTTGTTGCCTTTTTTCGTGTAAGAATATTAAAACGGGGTCCGATTCTAAAGACAACCTGTTTCAACTATTGCCGTCGTCATCGACGGGTATAAAGTTTAGTAATAATGTAGTCGAGGATGGAGAATCTAATGTTTTTAATTATCGTAACTTTTATAACGGCGGCGGGGTTGCAATAGGTGACGTAAATAATGATGGCAAACCGGATATTTTCTTTACGTCCAACCAGGGCGAAAACAAATTGTACATCAACAAAGGCAATTGGAAATTTGAAGATGTAACCGCAAAAGCAGGCATAAAAGGATATAAAAGATGGCATACCGGAGTTACCATGGTGGATATCAATGGCGACGGTTGGCTTGATATATATGTATCGAATAGCGGCGGTATAAAAGATGCGGATAGAGCCAATGAATTGTACATTAATCAAAAAGACGGTACTTTTAAAGAAGAGGCTGTCAAATACGGGCTGGCAGATAAAGGGCTATCAACGCAAGCCATATTTTTTGATTTTGATCATGACGGGGACCTGGATTGTTTTGTGTTAAATAATAGCTACAGACCAATTGAAAGTTTCGGCTATAACAGTGATATGCGGAATGCACGCGATCCATTGAACGGGGACCGGTTATACCGAAATGATAACGGAAAGTTCGTAGATATAAGTGAACAGGCAGGAATTTATGGAAGTGAGATCGGTTTTGGCTTAGGCGTAGAAGCCGGAGATTTGTTCAACAGCGGCTGGGATGACATGTATATCTCAAATGACTTTTTTGAACACGATTATCTTTACCAAAATCTGCATAATGGGAAATTTAAGGAGATCAGCGATCAGGCTATCGGGCATATGAGCTTATCTTCGATGGGATCGGATATGGCTGATGTAAATAATGACGGGTTCCTTGACGTTTTTACAACTGATATGCTGCCCGAAAATGACTATCGGCTAAAAACGACAACTAAGTTTGACGAGTACGATATTTATAATTCTAAACTTAAAAATAGTTTCCATCACCAGTTTTTAAAAAATTGTCTGCAGTTAAATAATGGAGATGGCACTTTTAGTGAAATAGCTGATTTGGCGGGTATAAATGCTACTGATTGGAGTTGGGGGGCATTGTGCTTCGATTTTAATAACGATGGCTGGAAGGATATTTTCGTAAGCAATGGTATTAGCCGTGATCTAACCAACCAGGATTTCCTGACTTATTTCAGCAGTCAGGAAGTGATGACTGAAGTGCGGCACGGCGGCTTTAAAGCCAAAGACTTCCTCAATAAAATGCCGAAGACTCCCATAAGCAGCTACGGGTTTGTAAATCAGAAAAATCTTCAATTTAAGAACGCTACCCAACAATTAGGTTTCGAAACGCCTTCTTTTAGTAATGGGGCCGCATATGGTGACCTGGATGGGGATGGCGATCTCGATCTCGTTGTCAATAATGAAAACGGAGAAGCTTTTATTTATCGCAATATGACTTCAGAAAGGGCTCATGCTCATTACCTTAAAATTGATCTGAAAGGTAGTGGGATGAATACTTTTGGTATAGGGGCGAAGGTTACTATTTATACAAACGGCATGCAGCAATTGATCGAGCAAATGCCGACGCGTGGTTTTGAAAGCAGTATTGAACCCATGCTCAACTTTGGGACAGGTATGTTTAAAACGGTAGATAGTTTGCGAGTGGTATGGCCAGACCTGAAGATGCAGACATTAAAGAATATTAATTGCAATACTACGATCACTCTTTTTCAAAAAGATGCTCATCAAATATTTCAGCCCGCAAATACAAATAAGACAAAACCATATTATAAAAATGTAACATCCCAGCAAATAGCTGGCCATATATACCATAAGGAAAATGACTTTAAAGATTTTGATGTTGAGAGATTAACCCCCAAAATGATATCGACCGAAGGTCCCAAGCTTGCTGCGGCTGATGTAAATGGTGACGGATTAGAAGATTTCTTTGTGGGAGGCGCTGCCGGAGATACGGCAAAGCTTTTTATCCAGCAACCTGACGGAAAGTTTATTCAAAAGAAGGAGTTTGTATTTGAACAGGATAAAAGCAGCGAAGATATAGGGGCGTTGTTTTTTGACGCCGATCACGATGGAGATATGGACCTGGTGGTTGTTTCCGGTGGAAATATGGAAAAACCGGGGTCACTTAACCTGCTGGCCCGTTTATACATCAACGATGGCAAAGGAAACTTTACCCGCAAATTTAATGGCTGGCCAATTGTGTCCGTCAATGCTTCGTGTGTCAGATTGAACGCCAATAATGGTGATCTATTTATAGGAGGCAGAAGTGTTGCCGGCGAGTATGGCGTTATCCCAACGAGTAAGTTGCTGAGAAATGATGGACATGGGAACTTTAGCGATGTGACTGCTAATATAGCCCCTGAGCTGGAAAAATTGGGGATGGTTACCGATGCTCAATGGGCAGATATAGATGGTTCCGGGAAAAATTCACTGGTTGTAGTCGGCGACTGGATGCCTGTAACGATCATGAAATACGTAAATGGCAAACTTCAAAAAACGAAGGAAATAGTTAATTCCTCAGGATGGTGGAACTGCTTGACAATTGATGATTTGAATGATGACGGCAAACCCGACCTCATCGCAGGTAATAGGGGACTAAATTCAAAATTAAAAGCAGATGTTGATCATCCTGCCAAACTTTACGTGTCAGACTTTGACGATAATGGTCAGATAGAATGCGTACCAGTTTACTATAAAACAGATGGCAAGGCTTATCCTATTAACCTGCATGATGATATTATCAGACAATTGCCAGGCCTGAAAAAGAAATTTTTGAGATATGATGCCTACGCAGGGAAAGGCATTGAAGATATTTTTTCAGAAGAGCAGTTAGCAAAGGCATCGGTCTTGACTGTAAATCAAACCCAGACCTGTGTTTTTTATAATAACGGTAAAGGCGAATTTGATATGAGGCCGCTGCCGATCAGGGCCCAGTTTTCAACAGTGTTTAGCATTTTGGTAACCGATATAAATCATGACGGTATAAATGATTTGTTTTTGACCGGCAACTTTTATGGATTAAAACCAGAGATAGGAAGGTATGACGCCAATTATGGTGTCACCTACCTGGGCAATAAGAGTCATGGATTTGACTATTTGCCGCCAGCACAGAGTGGTTTATTTGTAACAGGCGAAGTACGGGATGCGGCACTGATTAATACAAAGAATAGTAAAGTCATTGTCGTTGCACGCAACAATGACGCTTTGATGCTGTTTAAGGGAAATTGATGCGCAATCATTCAGGCCCGGAAAAAACAGCTTTCTAGGCCCGAATGATTAAAAATAGCTACTAAAATTTAGCTGGATATTTATTTTATCAGTATCTGACGTAGGAAGTTTATCGTCAAGGTAACTTTCGAAAGGTAAGATAGCAGTCTGATACGAATGATCTGTAAAATATTGACGTAAACTTGCATAAACCTTTTTGCGTTGGTTAAAACTCCCAATGTACTTTATTGCATAGAGCGGTCCCCCTTTAGGCATTTGTGTGAAAATAACCTCATTTTCGCTTTTAACCTTTTTATCAATGTAAAAGCCCACGTTAACCTGGGTAGAGTCTTTATCGCGTAGTAAAAACTGGGCAATTAATGGCTCTACTTTCTTAAGGTTGTACTTTTTAAGGTATTCCTTCAAAATGACTTGCATATCGGCTGCAGCGGTGAATTGATCCTTTGTTGGTACTTTTCTTTTTATTTCAATGAGGTTTTCATCGGGTACTTTGGTTTTGAAAATATTGTAACCGTAAAGAAGGCTATCCGTCTCCATAAATCTTTTTAGATCATTAATATGTGTGTCGTCGAAAGACTTTTTGTCGAGCTTACCGATTAGGCAATTGATAGCCGAAGTTTTTTTAGATACAATGATGGATGTCTTGTTAGGGGTATTATCCGGAACAATGACATAGTTATAGTTTATATTTTTGCCATTCCAGCTATCCTCAATTTCGAACAAATAGCCTCCTGATTTTACTTCTATTTTTTTTTGACCATAATTTAAGCTGAATGAATTAGAATCCCTTTTGACTAATATTTTGCTCGTGTCTGGGTCTGGGATGGCATTCATATCTGACCGCCATTTTCTCCAGCTTGCCGGGTTGGACAGATGCACAAAAAGGTTTAAGAAAGGGGATTTTATAGTGATGTTTTTTTGTTGGGTAACCGGGATAAAGCCGGCAGCTATAACCATGGACAACGCTGATAGGATAAATATTTTCTTCTTCATTTAAGTTTAGCAACAGAATAACTCCGAAAGTATAGAAAAAAAACCTTTTCTGAGTATAAGAGGGCAATATTTAGCTGAAATTTTTTAACCGCTTTTGTGTCTCATAAACTTTGTTTCATTGGCTATTAATTGATACTTTTATTGCACTAAGTACCTGAAAAATTTACACCAATGAGACCGAAGAGCTATTCTGAAAACATTATTGTTATTACTTCCTGTTTGTTCCGGTTTCTTCAAAGATAGAGGTATAATAAATGACCAAAAGTTTTGTACGGGTGAGCCATGGATGGAAGATTTTTTATATACTGCCTTTCTGTATACTTATTGCACTGATAATTTGCTCATGTCAAAAAAAAGAAACAGAGCAACCATTGTTCAAGTTACTGTCTTCATCGCAAACTAATATTCATTTTATAAATAAATTGAGTGACGAAGATGCTCCAGGCATTTTAAATTACCTGTATTTCTACAATGGTGGTGGTATTGCTATCGGAGATATAAATAATGACGGTTTGCCTGATATATATTTCACATCAAATAAAAAGGGGGGCAATAAACTATATGTCAATAGAGGTAACTATCAGTTCGAAGATATAACCGATAAAGCCGGTGTCGCCGGAACTGCCGATTGGTGTACAGGCGTTACGATGGCCGATGTAAACAATGATGGTTATCTGGATATTTACGTTTGTTCGGTTGCAGGCAAACTTGATTTGAAGGGACACAACCTGCTATATATCAATAATCATGATGGTACGTTTTCGGAGCGGTCTGCAGAATACGGTCTTGACTTCTCGGGTTATTCAACACAGGCTGCGTTTTTTGATTATAATCATGATGGTAAGCTGGACTGTTTTCTTCTCAATCAATCTAATCATTCCGTCGAGACCTATGGAGACACCAGTTTGCGCAGAAAAATAAATAATCAGGCGGGTAGTAAATTGTACCTGAATAAGAACGGCCATTTTGTTGATGTTACGCTCCGATCCGGTATTTATAGCAGCGCGTTGGGTTATGGCTTAGGAGTGGCCGTTGGCGACTTGAATAATGATGGTTGGGAAGACATTTATGTAGGTAATGATTTTCACGAGAACGATTATTACTATATTAATAATCATAATGGCACGTTTACCGAGGCCGGTGCCAAACACTTCAATCATTATAGCCGGTTTAGCATGGGCAACGATATAGCTGACTTTAATAATGACGGCCAGTTGGATATTGTAACAGCCGATATGCTGCCTGGCGATGAAAAAATATTAAAGACCTATGGCGGCGACGAATCATACGATCAATACAAGGTGAAGATCTTGAATGGCGGTTTTCAATATCAGTACTCGCGCAATTGCCTGCAAAAAAACTTAGGAAACGGAGAAGCTTTCAGTGAAGTAGCTTTGATCGATGGGGTTGACGCGACCGATTGGAGCTGGAGCCCGCTATTGGCCGATTTTGATAACGATGGAATAAAGGACCTTTTTATTGCCAATGGCATTAAACGTCGGCCAACAGATATGGATTATGTAAGTTTCATATCTAATTTTTCAGTACAGGCCATGCTTAATTCATCGCACGAGATTGACCATGCTGTTGTTGATAAAATGCCTGGTGGCGAGTCCCATAGCTATATTTTTAAAGGCACACCAAGCGAGAAATTTGCCGATAAAAGCCTCGTATGGGGCGTTAAGGATGCAATGATCTCGAATGGCGCGGCATATGCTGATTTGAATAACGACGGGCATCTTGATCTAGTGACCAACAACATGAATCATGAGGCCTGCATCTATAGAAATCAGTCAAATAGCACGCATTATCTCAGCCTGAAATTTAATGGCAAAGAAGACAACAGGTTTGGAATTGGGGTCAAAGCTTATACTTTCTCAGGCGGACAAATGCAATACGAGCAATTGATGCTGACGCGCGGTTTCCAATCATCAGTGGAGCCCAAACTGCATTTTGGGTTGGGTAGTAAGCAAAAAGTAGATAGTCTGATGGTTGTTTGGCCAAATCAAACATACCAAGTAATTCGGAATGTAAAACTCGATCAAACTTTAATGATCGACCAGAAAAACGCCGTCGGTCATTTCGATTATACCAGTTTCTTTCCGGCTAAGGCGCCTATGTTTACGAATATTACCCAACAAGTTGACATCAAATGGCAGCATCAGGAAGACAATTTTGTCGATTTTAATTTACAACCACTTATTCCGCATATGCTGTCGCAGGAAGGGCCGAGAATGGCTGTTGCTGATGTAAATGGTGATAAGTTGGATGACTTTTATATCTGCGGGGCAAAAGGGCAACCAGGGGCTTTATTTATACAGCAACCAAATGGTACGTTTAAACAATCTCAGCAGCCTGCATTTGTAAATAATGCCCTGAGCGAAGGTGTCGATGCTGTATTCCTTGATGTAAATCATGACGGCTTTCCTGACCTATATGTTGTTAGCGGAGGCAGTGAGTTGCCCGATGGAGATGCGGCATTGGCCGATCATTTATATATCAACGATGGTAAGGCAAACTTTAAGGAATCAAATGAAATTCCTGCCATTAGGTCCAATAAATCTAGCGTAGCAGTCGCTGACATAAACCATGATGGTTATCCTGATATTTTTCTTGGAGGCGCCCCTGCTGTATTAGGCTACGGTACGATACCCGGGTCTTACTTGTTGATAAATGACGGACACGGGCATTATCAACAGGCAAGAATACCTGAAGAATTGAAACATGCAGGTTTGATACGATCTGCTGCCTTCTCTGATATAGACGGTGATGGCTGGGCTGACCTGGTTGTAGCGGGCGAGTGGATGCCGGTCAAGATATTCATGAATCAAAGAGGGAAGTTTATTCAGAAGCACGATAATGAACTGGATAGGCTATCAGGCTGGTGGCAGCGGGTCGCATTGGTTGATGTGGATGGCGACGGCAAAATGGATATCATAGCGGGTAACTACGGGTGGAACTCGAAACTTAAACCAACTGTTGAGGATCCGGTAAAATTATTTTTATCTGACCTGGACAAAAACGGTACCATCGACCCGATACTTACTTATAGTATTGACAAAAAGGATTATACTTTCTTAGGTAAAGGGGATATAGAGAAACAAGTGCCGATTTTGAAAAAGAAATTCTTGTACTATCATGATTTCGCTGGCAAAACGGTGCAGGAAATCTTCGGCGACTCATTAAGTACAGTTCCATGGATAGCTAATTCGTTCACCTCTGGTATATTCTACAATAAAGGACACGGTAATTTTCAATTTAAGGCTCTGCCATCTAATATGCAGGTGGCGCCACTATTTGGCTTAGCTGCGTTGCCGGATAAGGGAATACTAGCAGGAGGAAATTTTTCAGGAGTTGTACCTTTCGAAGGCAGATATGATGCTGATTACGGTGATGTTTTGCTGATAGATAAAGCAGGAAATCATAAATTTATTTCACCTACTGTATCTGGATTCTTAGTAAGGGGAGAGGTGCGTGATATCAAGGCTATCAGGACGGCAAAAGGGACGATCTACGCAGTAGCGATAAACAATAGACCAATTGAGTTTTTTAAACCAAATTAACTGAAATGAATAAGATATATACTTTATTGTTAGGCATAACTGTTCTATGCAGTTCAGTTGCCCGCGCCCAGGAACCGTGGGTAATAAAGGCAGATAAGATCGACCCAGCGAACTATTATGGCGTCACAGTCGCGAATGGCATGATCGGTATCGTGTCGTCACCGGAACCATTTAAAGTAAAAAATGTGGTACTGGCTGGCGCTTATGACCTGTACGGACGTGGTAGGGTGAGCAACTTCCTGAACAGTTTTAACCTGCTTAATATGTACCTGGAGATCAATGGCCGCAGGGTTGAGGCGAAGAATATCCGCAATTTTAAACAAGAACTTGACATGCAGCATGCAGCTTTCACCACCACGTTTGATTATGATGATGATGCGGCTATCAAATATACCTATTATTCTCTGCGCCATCTGCCTTTTACAGTTTTGATGGATATTTCCATTACGGCCAAAAAGGCGATCAATATCACTGCGGCCAGTATAATGGAAGCCCCGGACGCTTTAAAGGAAGTGCAGAATTATTATAATGAGATTGACCGGCCGCATGTGACCATCAGCTTGCTGACCTCAACAGCAAAAAGTCCGACCGGTAAACTGTTGTTATGCGCATCGAATACTTTCCTGTTCAATGAAGCGCATGGACATGAGCCACGTGTGATCCACGAAATGTGGGACAATAATATGCACCTGATGAAATTCAGCAAGAAGATCGACGCAGGTCAAACCTATAAATATGCTGTTGCGGGTTCATCTATTACGTCAGCGCATGATGCTGATCCGTTGAATCAAGCTGAGCGCTTAACCATGTTCGCCAAATTGGAAGGGCGCGATCGTTTAGTACAATATCATGAAAAGGCTTGGGGCGAACTCTGGAAAAGCGATATCAAGATTGAAGGCGATCCACAATCACAGCAGGATATACACAGTATGCTGTATCATCTTTACTCATTTTCACGTGCAGGCACAGCTTACTCACCTTCGCCAATGGGCTTGTCAGGTTTAGGCTATAATGGCCACGTTTTCTGGGATGCTGATCTGTGGATGTATCCTGCTTTGTTAGTACTGCATCCTGAAATTGCCAAATCATTGGTGGAATATCGTTATCAGCGTTTGGCAGTTGCCAAACAGAACGCCTTTTCGCATGGATACAAAGGAGCAATGTTCCCGTGGGAAAGTGCCGACAGTGGAGTAGAGGAAACGCCTGTATGGGCACTTAGTGGGCCTTTTGAACACCATATTACTGCTTGTGTGGCATTTGCAGCATGGAATTACTATTGTGTAACCCAGGATAAGCAATGGTTGCAGGAAAAAGGCTGGCCGATGTTATCTGCAACAGCTGATTTTTGGGCGAGCAGGGTAGAACGAAACGGTCCGGGCCATTATGACATTAAAGACGTGGTCGCTGCTGATGAGTGGGCTGAGAATATTGATAATGATGCTTTTACCAATGCTGCCGCTATCGCGAACCTGCGAAACGCCACAGAAGCTGCTAAAATATTGGGCCTTCAGGCGGACCCGGACTGGGAAGTGGTTGCCCAAAATATTCCGATCCTGAAAATGGATAATAGTATAACGAAAGAATTCGCGTCTTACAAAGGTGAAGGCATAAAACAAGCCGATGTTAATTTGCTTGCATATCCACTAAAAATTATCACTGATTTGTCGCAAATAAAGAAAGACCTTGAATACTATGAAATCCGTGTACCGAATGAAGGCACACCTGCAATGACTCAGGGCATATTTGCGTTATTATATTCAAGAATTGGCAACGGAGACAAAGCATTACATTTCTTTAAAGATGCTTATGAGCCAAACCTGAACCCGCCGTTTAGGGTAATTGCTGAGACCAAAGGCGGTACCAACCCTTATTTTGCAACTGGAGCCGGCGGGATAGTGCAGAGCTTATTAATGGGCTTTGGAGGACTAGACATTACGCCGCAAGGTATCGTTCAGGTAAAAAGCATGCTGCCCGCTAAATGGAAATCGGTAACCATAACCGGTGTAGGAGTTGACAAAAAGACCTATACTATCAAATGACCAATTTAAACTATTAATATTTTTATGAGACGTAATTTATTTTTTGTGCTGATCGCCGCTGCGTTTTTTACCTCGTGTAAAAAACCTGATTATGGGAAGATATTGCATGACCCAACTTTGTACAGTCGAACTGTACATGATTTGAATGGGGTAGTAATGGGTAATAATTTTACACCTGTAGTGGCATCACGTAACTATGCTTATGCTGCGATTGCGGGTTATGAAGTGATCGCTGCTGGCCAGCCGGATAAATATAAATCGCTGGTGGGGCAATTGAATGGCTTTACAGACGTTGCTAAACCATCTGCAGGTGAAAAGATAGATTACCAGTATGCATCCATCCTTGCTTTCTGCAAGGTCGGAGAGGCGGTAACCTTTCCAGAGGGCAGTATGAAAGATTATACCGACAGTCTGCACCAAATCGCCGTGACCCACGGTATGCCTTCGGAGATGATTACCAACTCAGAAAACTATGCCAAAGCAGTGGCAGGTTCTGTTTTGGCCTGGAGCAAAAAGGACAACTATGCCAAGACCAGAAGTGCTTCCAAATTCGCGGTAAATGACTCTGCCTGGAGATGGGTACCAACGCCCCCGGCTTATTCAGAGGCTGTTGAGCCGCATTGGGGAGAGATCAGGACAATGGTAATGCACGATGCCAGAGAGTATAGCTGTCCGCCGCCACCAACTTTTAATGTTACCGATCCGAACAGCAAATATTATAAGGAGGTAATGTATATTAAAAAAACAGGCGACAGTTTAAATGCGGAACAAACCCATATTGCTGACTTTTGGGATGACAATCCTGGAAAGTTGAATGTGTCTGGCCACGTGATGTTTGTGACAAAAAAGTTTTCTCCTCCCGGACATTGGATGAGTATTGTCGGCATCGGAGCTCGAAAAGTTAATGCTGATTTTAATACAACGGTGTGTGCTTATGCGAAGACAGCCATCGCCTTATTTGATGCATTCATCGAGTCGTGGACGGCTAAATATGTTTATAAAACAGCTCGTCCTGAAACTATTATCAATAAGTTTTTTGATAAAAATTGGAGGCCGCACCTACAAACGCCGCCATTTCCGGAATATACTTGTGGGCATTGCACCATATCGGCAGCAGCAGCAGAGGCACTTACAAGCGTATTGGGAGACCATGTAGCTTATACCGATACTTCTGAGCTCGAGTTTGGCATCAAAAATCGATCCTACAAATCGTTTAAAGATGCTGCTGAAGAAAATGTTCTGGCACGTTTTTATGGGGGAATACACTTTCATAATTCCTGTGTCGTGTCACATGGTTTTGGCACCATTGTGGGCGACTCAGTTGTCAAGAAATTGATAATGAAAAAATAGAATTTTGATAATCAGATTAATCGAAAGGCGGCTGAATAAACGGCTGTCTTTTTTTATTTTGGCCTAACCAATTTAACCTGCCCAAATTATGCGCAATATTTTATTTTTTGTCTTTAGTTTATTCATCGTCTACGGATGCAGAAGCAGTCAGTCATATGCTGATAAGACTTTGCAATCTTCGGCAAAATCCGACTCAGCAGCAGATTGGGCATTACTGCCATTTAAAAAGTTGGATAGTGTGAACCCCGTCCTGCAGCCGGGGAGCGGAAGCTTCATCGATCCGATACGTAAAACCAAAGTTTTGTGGGAAGAAAAGGACGTGTTTAATCCGGCTATAGTCCAGAAAGACGGTAAAATATATATGCTTTACCGCGCACAGGATAAAATCGGTAAACCAGGCGGTACTTCGCGGATCGGACTAGCTGTAAGTACCGACGCTGTTCATTTCACCCGCATGGCTGCACCGGTATTATA
>Ga0207695_10009724_pt1 | contig 11836 bp, 16 predicted proteins | sample KBSC54metaG_FD_184354 | JGI IMG/M metagenome (GOLD analysis project Ga0207695, IMG submission 184354) | Corn rhizosphere microbial communities from Kellogg Biological Station, Michigan, USA - KBS C5-4 metaG (SPAdes) (version 2) | ecosystem: Host-associated > Plants > Roots > Rhizosphere > Soil... | reverse complement strand
CCCCCCGGGTCTCATTACTTGGGGGGCGGCTTCAGTGGATCACCCATAAACCCCAACTTCCCGGCGCTGTTCTCGTGGAACAAACTGCGTCCCGGATGTGCCGCCTCTCAGATGGAATCCCACGTGCTTTAAAGTGCGCCGTGGCTGACGGTATCGATGAGTTTCCAGCAAAAGAAAGAAAGGTTTACTTTCTGGACAGAGAAAGTTTTACTGGCTACCTCGAAACACAACACGCAGAGGTAGCGGGGGCAAGCCCGTCATGCCGTAAGGAAAAAAGGAGATCACTATGAAAACGACACTTTTGACGGTGGGGGCACTCGGAATGAGCCTTCTGGGGACGGGATGCGTCGCAACCCACAAATATGTAGCGAAGACGGTAGCTCCGGTGGAACAGCGCGTGAGCGGAACCGAGGCCAAGAACACGGATCAGGATAAGCAGCTCTCAACCCATACCACGGAGATTGCCGACCTGGATAAGGACGCATCGCAAACCAAGGAGCGTCTGCGCGACACCGATGCCAAGGCCACACAGGCTGGCGAAGCGGCCAAGATGGCGGATCAGCACGCTGGCGCTGCCCAACAGTCCGCTGACGGCGCGAAGACTGCCGCGGACGGCGCGCGTACCTTTGCCGAGCAGGGTCTGAACAAGCTGGATCAGTCGATGCAGGCGATGAATAAGTTCCAGGTCGCCAAAGAAGAGTCGGTTCTGTTCGACTTCAACCAGGACAAGCTGACTGCGGACAGCAAAGCGAAGCTGGATGAAATCGCGCGGCAGGCCATGGGTATGGAGCGTTACGTAATCGAACTGCAGGGCTTCACGGATAAGAGCGGTTCGCCGACTTATAACGAGACCTTGAGCGAAGCGCGTGTACAGGCTGTCGCGCGTTATCTGGCGAACGAGCATCAGATTCCGGTGCGCAGCATTTCGATGCTGGGTGCGGGTTACGCCCGGCCGGTTGCCGACGACAAAACGCGCGAAGGCCGCAAGATGAACCGTCGCGTGGAAATCAAGCTGTGGGTTCCGGAAAGTCAGAGCAAGACCGCGGCATCTAGCGGCGCCGGAAGTAAGTAGAATCGGTCCTCCACGGCTGATGTCATAACGATCAATCAGCTTGGGCAGCGCTTAAGTAGGCAGCGTGATTTGGTCACGTGGCCCTGCTCAAGTGGCTGCCCTTTTTCTATGGAATTCCGCCGCGGGTGCTCCCGACATTTAGGGCTCCCGTGTCCCAGTCATGTTATTCTCAAAACTATCCGCAGGTAGCAGTTCTAAAAGTGCAATTCTGATCCGCTTCTCTCGCGGCCTAAGCCGGGCGTGAAGAAGGAAGCGGTTGACTGATCCCTGCGATGAAGCGAGAGTTTGAGCGATGCCTACCCAAAACGTAGGGATGCAGAATACGGAGTCGGAGTAATGACAATCCCTTCAACCGCCGATAGCGGTACTATGAGAATCCTGTCGGTCCTGGCGTTAAGCGCTCTATTCGCGGGCGCGGCGCCGACGAAGGAAAGCGATTACTATAAACTACCCAGTGTCGAACGGATTGGAAAGAACCTGTATAAGTCCACGACGGCGATCGTTGAAACGCGCGCCTGTCTTCACCAGCCCGTTGACGACGAAGATGCTCTTTTGAAATATCTGGGACCAGAAAAGTATGAAATCCTCTGGGAAGACCGCTCAACCTGCGAGGTCGAGAGGGTCGCGCTGAGCGATAAGCTTCCGATATAAGCCATTTTTGCTCTGCGGCTTCCGCTCATTGATGCCACATCTCAGCCGTGCGCCGCTAGGATCGAATTCCGGCATCGCCAGCCTTGAGGGTCGCTGAAACATTTTCCCTTGAGCCCATCTACCCTAAAGCGCTTTGCTCGCGCGCTGGCCAACTCGGTTGCCTTCCGATAATGAACATTATCAGGGAAGGTTAGGTATCACTTCTCCAAGATGCCAAAACTCAGCCAAGTGGATAACTTCCGAGTTGCTGACCACCCGGACGGTATCCAGCCAACCTGTGCGAGTGTTATCGGAGCTATCACCCTGTTTTTGCCGAAGTTGGTCGCCGTCACCACTGGGTAGACTTCACTGACGATGATGTGGTCTCTTGCCAACTCGAGTCGTGCCGTGAGACTGAACCCAAGTAGAGCGCGCTTCGAAGCGGAGTAAACGCTGTAATGCGGAAGGATTCCAAACGCAGTACCCGAATTGACGTTTACTATGCTTCCCCCTCCTTGGGCTCGCATCACGGGAATCACAGCCTGCATCGCGACAATCGGGCCCAAGACATTGAGATGGAATATCTCATCAAACAGGGCAGGCTCTATTTCTTCTATGCCGGCTGCGTAGCTGCGCCCAGCGTTGTTAATGAGGCCGTCGATGCGGCCGTAGTGCTGGTGCACAGTTCGAACTGCTTCGCCCACACGATCGAACTTCGTCAGGTCGACGGTGACGGGCAAGCTGCCGGAAAGCTGCTGGGAAAGTTCCTGGAGCGCGCTACCCGTGCGTGCCAACAGGGCGACCTTAGCGCCTGCACCCGACAGAGCAATTGCGGTCGATCGCCCTATTCCCGACGAAGCGCCCGTAACGATAAACACCTGATCTTTGATTTGCATATTGAGATCGATAGCGCACAGCGGTCTGCGAGTCGGAGTCCTCGGGATGAGAACCTATCTCGCTGCTGATGTGCCGCCCCGGTTTTCTTGTAGCGGCCATCGTAATCGCCCGTAAGCTTAGCAGCTTTGATCTGCTCCATCGTCATTTCCCATCCATCATATCGAGAAACCGGTCGCGGATGATCGTCACCATATCCCTGTTTCGCCGTGGAAAAAGATAGCGGAAGGATGGCTGACCATCCGGGAGGTATCTCGCGCGTTCGGCGTGGTAGTGGTCACGTTTAAAATTCTTTACCATGACCTTCCGGGCGATGTGCTAATCTCACGCAGGGAGAGGACAAAACATGGCAGTGAAAGCCACTACAATTGCACTTCTGTTGGCGGCTGGAGCATTAGCGGCGGATGTGACTTCGGCACCTACGTTTCACAAGAACGTGTTGCCAATATTGCAGGATCATTGCCAGGAATGTCACCGCCCTGGCGAAATAGGTCCCTTTTCGATGATGTCTTACCAGGAAGTAAGACCCTGGGCGAAATCCATCCGCCAAGCGGTAGTGAGCAAAAAGATGCCACCCTGGCATGCCGACGATGCGCATTCTGCCAAGATGTCCAACGACCGGTCTTTAAGCAAAGACGAAATTGACGTGCTGACAGCTTGGGCCGATGCTGGGGCGCCTGCCGGTGACCCGAAAGACGCTCCTGCGCCGCGCCGATTCCCCGAGGGATGGAACATCGGCAAGCCAGATGTTGTTTTGGATTTGGGCACGGACTTTAAGGTTCCCGCAAAAGGGGCTGTCGAATACACGCTTTTCCTGGCGCACACCAATTTCACTGAAGATAAGTGGATTTCCGCCGTGGAAGTGCGCCCGAGCCAGCGCTCCGTAGTGCATCACATCGTCGTGCACGTCCGGCCTCCGGGATCGACCCACTGGTCGTATTTGAAGATAGGTGAACCGTATCCGGAGTCCATTATGCCGAAGGAGACCCCAGTGAATCGGCCGCCACAAAGCGACCGGTCCGTGTTGACCTTCACGCCGAATCAGGATGAGTGGCTGGCCGAATATTTCCCAGGCTCCAACGGTTTCGTCGCACCACCGGGAAAGGCCAAACTAATTCCCGCCGGTTCCGACATTATTTTCCAGATGCACTACACGCCCAACGGAAAGGAAACCGTGGATCGCAGCACGATCGGCCTAGTCTTCGCAAAGGAACCGCCAACCGAGCGAATCTTCAACGTTGGACTAAATAACATGTCGCTGCGTATTCCTCCGGGAGAATCGCACCACCGCGTTGACACCAATATCGTGATCCCGAATGACGTCACCTTGGCCAGGATTACGCCTCACATGCACTTGCGCGGCAGTGGTTTTGGCCTGGAGGTCACGTATCCATCGGGAGAGCGAGAGTCCATCTTGGAAGTGCCACGGTTCGACTTCAACTGGCAGATGACTTATGTACTGGATAAGCCTAAGCTGCTGCCCAAGGGCACTAAAGTTCACATGACCGCGTATTACGACAACTCGCCGAACAATAAGTACAATCCGGATCCAAGCAAGGAGATCTATTGGGGAGAACAAAGCTGGGATGAGATGATCACCGGCTTCTTCGATATGACGATCCCGCTTTCCGCGGATCCCTCCAAGGTGCTGCCGGCACCGATGAGAGCGGCCGCGCCGGCGCAAACCGCAGCGCGATAGCTTTGCCCCCAGCTCTAGTCCCATTCGCAGAATTTCTCGACGCCGACGGGCGTACTTGGTACATGATTGGTCGAAGTGGTGTTTAAGAGCCGTTGGAGGTTGGCACGCATCAGGAGGAGCCCAAGTCCTGAGTGACGGCGTAACCGGAAGGTATTGTCAAAAAAGTAGGGGCAGGGTGCCTCACAAGTTCGAGTCAGGTCCGCCCACTCTCTTCGGATGTACATTACAAACCGGCTATCGCGCCCCGGCAGGCTCGCCGAATCATCGGCTCCAAAGCCTGCACGCATGCCAATCCTTCGGCAATGGCTTCACTTGCGCGATGAAAATCGAGCCAAGAAAAGTCCCCCAGTCTTGGGCATAGCAGCACGTCCGGAGGATCGCCAGCCAGTCGCGTCCGGGTAATACGATCCTGCATGATGTTCAATGAATTCGCCAATACTTCGAAATAACTTGGATAGTCGAGTCCGGCCTGGAGCACGCGGTGAAGAATTGGACCGACCGCGTCCATCAGCCACCGAGGCACCTGGGCCGAAGCGGCAGGTGCGGTGGTTGACGCGGTCAGATCAATATCGGATCCGCTGAAGCGGCGCCCGACCAATTCCGAGTTGAGATCCACAGCGATTACAATGTCGGCACCCAAAGCGCGCGCGAGCGACACCGGTACGGGATTCACCAGACCGCCGTCGATCAACCACCGATCGTCATGCCTCGTCGGACTGAAGATTCCCGGCATACCGATTGACGCGCGTACCGCGTGCCCGATCGGTCCTTGCTGAAGCCAAATCTCACGTCCCGAGGCAAGATCGGTTGCCACCGCAGCATAACGGGGAGCTTGTGTTTCGATCGAGCCAGCGACTCCCAAGCTATCGAGAAAAGTTTCTACGCGCTTGCCTTCAATCAGGCCACCGGTCGCGAGATGCACGTCGAACATTGCAGCAACATCGCGCCGGCCGAAATTCTCCATCCGGGCCTTAAGCGCGGCAAGTTTGCCGGTAACGAAGGCGGCTCCGACCAACGCGCCAATAGAAGTGCCTGAAACAACCTCCGGCACCAGAGGATATTGTCCGGCCGACGATAGCTGTAAAATTGTCCTTTGCTACACGTCCTTCGATCCTCGCGGAGAAAGTAGCGTAACATGATCGATCACGGAAATTTAACGATGCGAAAACGTTCTCTCTTGTTCCTTTCGTTGCTGGTTCCAGCCTTTGTAGGCCTCGGCGGATATGCCGTCCTCAAAGCGCAGCAAAAGACTTCGGCGGCCAGCGCCACGCGCTGGTCCGATGCGTCCACTTGGCCTGACAAGAAGGTGCCGACCAAAGATGCTGTGGTCACCATTGAAAAGGATATGAACGTCGTCCTCGACGTCTCCCCGCCACCGCTGCGCAGTTTGACGATCAACGGCAAACTGAGCTTTGCGGACGATAAAGATCTGGAACTGTCCACCGAATGGGTCATGGTGCACGGGGAACTGGAAATCGGCACCGAAGCCAGGCCCCATACGCGCAAAGCGACAATTACCCTCACCGACAACGTCAAAGACGAAGATATGAGTGGAATCGGTGGAACGAATGACCGCAGTGACCGCGGGATCATGATGATGGGTGGAACCCTGAACCTGCACGGTAACCGGACGAACTCCTGGACGAAGTTGTCCAAGACCGCCGAGGCAGGCAGCAACTCGATTGAAGTCCTGAATGCCGCTGAATGGCGGGTCGGTGACGAGATTGTCCTCGCGTCGACGGATTTCGATCCTCATCAGGCAGAGCGACGAACCATTGCCGGCATCAGCGGCGATACAATCACGCTCGACAAGAAACTGGACTACATGCACTTCGGCAAGATCACCTTCGACGTGGATGAACGCGGCGAAGTTGGCATGCTGTCGCGCAATATCGTGATCCAGGCTTCGCCTGACGCAGACACGACGCTCTTTGGCGGCCACATCATGGCGATGAGCGGGAGCAAGATGTTTGTCGAGGGCGTCGAGCTCAATCGCATGGGTCAGAACATGCATCTGGCCCGGTATCCGATCCATTGGCATCTGATCGGCGATGCGCAGGGGCAGTACATCAAGAACTCGGCGATTCACGACACCTACAGCCGCTGCGTGACCGTGCACGGCACAAATGACTTGGTCGTCGAAAACAACGTAACCTACAACAACATTGGTCACTGCTTCTTCCTGGAGGATGCCGTGGAGCACGGCAACCAGTTCGTGCACAACCTGGGGATCCTCACCAAGTGTCATCCTGACGCGCCGTGCGTCCCGACAAACCTCGGCCCGTTCGGATCGGGGGGCGGCCAGAATTTCGATACGGCCGGCCAGAACGCCAAGGATATCCTGATCCCTTCCGACAACACGGCGTCGACTTTTTGGATCACCAATCCGGACAATATTTACCGGGACAACGTGGCCGCGGGGTCCGATGCGACGGGTTTCTGGTTCGCACTGCCCGAGCATCCGACAGGTAAGTTCGAAGGCACGGACGTCAGTGCGAATACCTGGCCACGTCGAACCCCGCTGCGGGAGTTCAAGGGTAACACCGCCCATTCGAACTTTGACGGCTTCATGTCCGACCGCGGCCCCAGGCCCGATGGCCATTTTAGGACCGGCGGCCATATCGCCCTTGCCAATCCCACTGACGCGAACAGCCCTCAAGTGGAGACCGTCATCGAGGGTTTCGCCAGCTACAAGAACCGGAATAGCGGCCTCTGGACCCGCGGTGAGATGGACCTGTTCAAGAACTTGAAGCTGGCCGACAATGCAATCGGCTACACGCATGCGTCCGGCAACTTCGGTCGTTCCGCCTTTACGTCACGGGTGGTTGACTCGCTGTTCGTGGGCGAAACCGAGAACATCGGCAACCCCAGGACGCCGGCGGAAATGGCTTACGGCCGCAGCTTGCCGGAGCACGAACTCGCGGATTTTCCGATCCGCGGCTACGAGTTCTACGACTACCGTCATGAACTGGACAATGTCACCTTCGTGAATTTCCAGGACAACGCTACCCGCAAGACGGGAGCGATCTCTTACCTGCTGTATACCAGCTTCGGAATGAGCTCCAACAACACCATACAACGCGCGAAATTCATCAACGCCAAGCCGGTGTATTTCCCACCGATGGAGCGTAAGTGGAGCAACGATGATTACGGCAATGGGAGCTATAAGACTGCGGTGTTCCACGACGTGGACGGCTCAGTCAGCGGCGTCCCGGACTCCTACATTCTCATCAATGACGAAAATAACGGAATCGCCATCGACGAAGCCTGTGAGAACAAGCCGACCTGGAATGCCGCGGTGTGCAAGGGCGATGTCGGACGCTTGGCTGTTGGCGCCCCCGGGGCAGCCACCGCTCCTACTCCAGGCGCCGTTCCTGCCCTAGCGGCACTTCGTGGCGGTCCCGGGGAACCTCCTCAGCCGCCAGTCATTCTCAGCCGCAATGGCAAGGAAATCACCCTAAACGGTGAAACCAACATACGCGCTGGCACCGAGATCAAGGTGACCACCGAAAGGCCGTCCGTGGCCCTGCGCCTCAGCGAACTGGATAGCGGCTCGTGGGTGATCTTCGAGCTGCCGGGATTCGCCGCTGCAGCCTCGGGTACGCCGCAGGACAGCCTGGATGCGCTGCGCAACGCCAGCGCCACCTCGTACTACAAGGACAAGGACTCGCTCTGGGTCAAGGTTGTCTCCAACGGTGAAGGTGCCCGCATTAGCGGCCCTGGCGCCGGAGGAAGCAGTGTCCAGGTCAGCCGGTGAGCTGAATCCTGTCGTATGAGCAAAAGCCCCCGGCGCAGGCCGGGGGCTTTTTGTTTCGTACCGAATCTCAAACTCGCCGCTTGCGGATTCAGTGCTTCGCAACCTTAGCGCGCCCCCCCACGCACCATGCAGGGAAGTTTGAGTTCCGATAATGAGTATTATCGGGCTAGGCGAGACACCTAAGGAAACGGGATTTCGCCGCTTCTACGGCGTAACCAGCCTGCGGCGACGCCGTGTTGCGCCCGAATTAAAAGCCGCTGAGCTGCTCAGTGGACTGGTTCGCTAGAAACTCATGCATGCCTCACACGCACAGTTGCTATGATTTGAATTGCAGTTGCAACAGTATCCAACATGGCCGTCTCGCAGGATCGCGAATCTCGCGGGAGTAACGGCAATGTCTTTGTGCACATCACCGAACGGCTCTAGTCGGTAGCCGGCGCCCTTTCGATACAACGCCGCCTCAGCGGAAAACTGCGGCAATCTTACATCGTTCATGGCTAAATTTCCCCTTTCTTGTTGTTCTCTCTGCCTCAGTTAGAGGTTTAGCAACTGGGGCGTCCATACTGAACGGCTCGTGTCTTCCAACCTACGTCGCATGACAAAACTGGGTTCTTAGTCAGTTCAGCCGCGTGGTTTACATCCAAATGCCGAACTCGCCAGGTTCAATAGGGTCATAAGCTCATGCAGGCATAGCAGTCGCATGCCGAATGAACTCCTCCGCCTTGGCAACTGCAGCAGTAGCCGACATGCCCTCGCTGCATGATCTTGAAGGCGGCAGCAGACACGTGGTTCTCGTAGCTGACTAAAGTGGTCATACCTACGTATTGCAGACACGTCGGTTGCAGGGAAAGTTCCGCCGTGAAGTTCGGAATTGTCACAGTAATCCTCCTTCTAGCCAATTGCAAGCAATCGGCGCACCCTCGACTGATTGATTATACAAGTCTACACCTCCCCTAGGTGCGTTCAGGTCTGTGGTGTCTCGGCCATCGTCGGACTTTTGATCCCGTGATCGGTCGACCGGCTCTTTGATTAACGGAAAACCTAGTTGCGAAAAGAATAAGGTTATTCGAAATAAGTACACAGCGATAGTCGAAGCGTGCGAGAATTCTCGGCATCGTGAATTTAGCATCTCTGGTCTATCGTCCGGCTGAACAAACGTGACGTTGCGCCGGCTGGGGGAAGTCTTACGTTTTCTGCGTACTTCGCTGCCTTCTATTGGCGCATGCTGGTGGACTTTGGTGGGCGGGTGTGTGCCGCCCGCCTATGTCGTCTATGCGCCTTGGCCGTTAAAGTAGGCCGCAATCTGGCTCCACTTGGCCCAATTCGCAGCGCCAATAATGTAATCTGTATACAATTCGCCGGCCTTGGCTCCGGTTCAGGAGCCGAGGACGCTTAATAAGAAATCTGGTGCAATCAATGTCTGCAATGTAAATTCGTGGACTGATTCAAAATAATGCTTGACTAAACCACGGTTGCGTGGAATGCTGATTAACGAATCGACAACGTCGTAGGGTTCCCATGGAATTGGGCAACTTAGCAGCGCTGATGGTGCGCAGCAGCGGCAGGCCGGAAGTCCGGATAGGACTGATCGATGGACCGGTTGCAACTCAACACAGCGATCTGGCGGTGGCTAATGTCCGCGAGATTTCAGGGTCCAATGGTGCTACGTGTTCGCAAGTAGGAAGCGCCGCATGCCTACACGGAACGTTTGTAGCTGGGATTTTGTTTGGTAAGCGAAGTTCGCCCGCTCCAGCGATTTGCCCTGCCTGTACTTTCCTTATACGCCCTATTTTTTCTGAGCATATAACCGGAAGTGAACGGATGCCGACCGCGAAGCCGGAAGAGCTTGCCGCAGCGATTAATGATTGCATTGACGCCGGTGCAAATCTTATCAACCTGAGCCTTGCCCTTGAGCGCCCTTCGACTACAGGCGAGCAGGCCTTGGAAGAGGCACTCAATCGGGCCGCCAGACGAAGTGTGATTATCGTCGCAGCCGCCGGCAACCAAGGTACCCTCGGCAGTACGTCCATCACTCGCCATCCTTGGGTTATCCCAGTGGTCGCCTGCGATCTTCGTGGCAGGCCGTTGAAGGAGTCCAACCTCGGAACTTCAATCGGTAGGCGAGGTTTATGTGCTCCTGGTGACTCCATCACGAGTTTGAACTCCGACGGTCCCCCGCTCGCGCTGGGGGGAACGAGTGTTGCGGCACCTATTGTAAGCGGTGCCGTCGGGCTCTTATTGTCCGAATTTTCTGCAGCGACGGCTGCACAAATTCGGCTGGCCATTTGCGGATCCGTTTCACGGCGACGAGCCTCCGTTGTACCCCCATTGCTCGACGCGGAGGCAGCGTATCAATCTTTGTTAAGCACGCTAAACCCGAGTGTTAGGAGGCGAGTTGCATGACAAAAACAAGAAGTCCCCGATTTCAAAACGAACTTCCACCCCGCCGGGTTATTTTGCCCGGGTTCATCGTCGACAAAGAGATCGGACTCGGCGACGCCATTCAGCGGGTAACATCCTATCTCGGGATCAAGCACTGTGGCGGATGCGAACGCCGGGCGGCTGCTCTCAACCGCCGCATAGCAATCGGAGGGCGCCTTTCCTCTTAGCGTAGGAAACCCTCAAACCGCCCGCCAATATGTATCCGGTAATACTGAAGGAGAAAGATGAAAAGTCAAAATGAAACTGTGGTAAGCCCGGAAGATCCAACCGCTCCGGCGATAAGCGTTCAAGGAGTTGGATCCTTGTCGGATATCCGCGACGGCGTTAGGCCTCAAAGCGGAGATGGCAGTTGCGGATGCGGAGCCGGAGGCGCAACTTCAAGCCCCGCTGGTGCCCCAGTGGTGTCTCACGTTTATGCCATCGGTCAGATTGAAGCTCGTTTCCCGAGGCTCTCAGTGGAAAAGGAATTTGCCCAGGCCATTGGACGCGAGGATACTGCCGGGAAAACCGATCAACAATCCTTCTATTCTGTGCTGTCGAAACCCGAGAACCGTTACCTTGTTCGTCAAATGTGCTGGGTATTGACAATTCAGGGCCTGGATACATACATTCTCCAACCCCGCGACCCCAGGGATTTTGATCGGCTAGCGGACTCCATCCGGCCCGAGATCAGCCCCTTGCATCTCAATGTTGTGATTGGTTTGCGTGGTCCGATCGCACCGCCCGAGTATTGTAACGGACTCATGGTCCCGATAGTTGGATTTGACCAATTGTATTCCTTTGACCGTGACAGCCTTATCAAAGCTATTCCTCGACCTGAGAAGACAACCGGAAAGCAGTTCGAAGCGGCCGCGGCGGAGGTGCTTGATCGTATCCTGCAGTTGGCCGATAACGCGGGTGCGACGGACGATCACATTGCGATGAACTATCTGACGGTGCGCTACCCGGGCGCCTATATTAAGACTGCCGAGCAGTTTGCGAGGGGTTTTGCACTGACCGGCGTTGAAGTGCTCCCATCGCCCTTAAGTAGCACTCGGAAAATCGTCGATGTCGTCTTCTCCTATACAAATCGCAATACCGATTTCACCGAGAAATTCTCGGTTCGGGTGGATGTGACAGAGGAGTTTCCATTCCTAGTGAGCAAGTTGTCGCCTTACATTGATCGCTGAATCGAATCAGATAAGGGAGATGTGAAATGAACAGAACAGATATACCTGGATTTCGGGCGGAAGGGTCCCTTTCGAGAAAAGGGCAATATCAGCAATCAGCAACTGGAGTCCAAGATTCCCGGGTCCGAGAAGTTATTCCCCAAGTCCCGGCTGGGGGACCAGGGAGTTGGGAC
>Ga0207695_10009719_pt1 | contig 11840 bp, 6 predicted proteins | sample KBSC54metaG_FD_184354 | JGI IMG/M metagenome (GOLD analysis project Ga0207695, IMG submission 184354) | Corn rhizosphere microbial communities from Kellogg Biological Station, Michigan, USA - KBS C5-4 metaG (SPAdes) (version 2) | ecosystem: Host-associated > Plants > Roots > Rhizosphere > Soil... | reverse complement strand
GAAAAGAGCAAATTCAAAGAAGCCTCCATTATGTACCGCAGAGCCCTGCAAAAGGATCTGCGATTTGGCGACGCCTACTACCGGCTGGCTTTAGCCGATATCAAACTGGCTGCCTTTGGCGACGCCGTGCGCGCGTTTCGCCGGGCGGTGGAGTTGGAGCCGGATAATACGGACGCCGCCATAAAACTGTCCGACATCCTCTTGGTCGCGATCAACCAGGACCGGGATCACGGCGAAGATTTGATGAAAGAAGTGAAGCAGCTTGCCGACAAGATACTGCAAAAGGACTCGAATTCCTATGACGGGCACCGTATCGAGGGGCAGTTGGCGTTGTTGCAGAAGGATGCGCCGGGAGCGGTAAAACAGTTTGAATTGGCCACCCGCGCCAAGCCCGGTCAGACGGACCTATCGCTCGCCTACTTCCAGGCGCTGCTCTCCAATCAGCAAGCGCCCGAGGCCGAGAAAATGGGCCTGGCGGTGATCGATAAGAACAAGAACTTCTCGCCCATGTACGACGTGTTGTACGTCTACTACATGCAAAACAAGCGGGTGCCGGACGCCGAGCGAATTCTGCAGCGCAAGGTTGAAAACAACCCGCAGCAGGGCAATTACCTGGTGGAACTGGCGGCGCACTATTTGTTCACCAAGCAGAACGATCAAGTAGACGGCGTGATGCGGCGTCTGTCGGACGAAAAGCAGTTTCCGGAAGGCCATTTGTTGGCAGGCGATTTCCTGTATTTCAGAGCGCGCGACTTCGATCGGGCCCGCGCGCAGTATGAGGCTGGGGAGAAAGCGTCGCCGCGCGATAAGTTGGTGTACCAGAAACGCATGGTCGAGTTGCTCACCACCACCGGGCGCAACCAGGATGCCAACCAGTTGCTTGCCACCATCCTTAAAGAGTCGCCCAACGATAGCGATGCCGTGGCGATGCGGGCCGCCCTGATGCTGGTGACCGGGGATCTGAAGCAGATCAATCAGGCCGTCAACGACCTGCAATCGCTGGTAGCCAAGAGTCCCAACAACCATCTGCTGCGCTTCAATCTGGCGCGGGCCTACGTGGCCAAGAACGATATGGACCAGGCGCGCCTGCAACTGGAGGCCGCGATCAAAAGCCGCCCGGATTTCATACTCGCCCGCGATATGCTGTCGCGAATCTATCTCAACAAAGGCGACTACAGCAAGGCGTTGAAGGAAGCCGATGACACCATCGCGCTCGACAAGAACGACATGCCGGCGCGGCTTAACCGCTCCAGTGCGCTGATGGGAATCGGGGATGCGCAGAAGGCGCGGCAGGAACTCGACTCGGTGCTGGCGATCGCGCCCAATAATCCGGACGCCCGCTACCAAGCCGGATATCTGGCCTGGTCGGAGAAGGATTACAAACGCGCCCAGCAGGTATTTGACGATTTATACAAGGCGAATCCCAAAGATGCGCGCGGAATGATCGGGTTGGTCGAGACCATGGCCAGCCAGAACCGCATGGACGAGGCCATCAAGCTGCTGCAGGATTCAATTTCGCGCCAGCCGGAGCGCCGCGAGTTCCGCCTGGCGCTGGCAAACTTATATGTGCGCGATCAGCGCTACGATGACGCCGTCAAACTTTTGCAGGAGCTGTTGAAAACCGACCCGAAGTCGGGGGATCTCCTGCTGCGACTGGCAGAGACCCAGCGCCGCAAAGGCGATGTGAACGCCGCGATCGAAACCTTCCGCCAAGCCAGCCAGGCGGCGCCGGCAGATACCCGGCCGCTGCTGCAGCTTGGCCTCCTGATGGACGGCACTGGCCGCCGCGACCAGGCCAAGCCGATTTACGAGCAGATTCTGAAGATCCAGCCGGATCATCCGATCGCACTGAACAACCTCGCGTTCATCAAAGCCGAGGAAGGGCAAGATCTGGACGAAGCCTTGACCATGGCGCAGCGCGCCCGCCAGGGCCTTCCCAACTCGCCCGACGTCATGGATACGCTGGGCTGGATCTACCTTAAAAAGAATCTGAGCGACGACGCCATTCGTACCTTTAAGGAATTAATCGTCGCCGCACCGAACAGCGCCTCCTACCACTATCATTACGGGATGGCGCTCCTGCAAAAAGGCGACAAGCCCTCTGCGAAACGGGAACTGGAGACGGCGATCCGCTTCAATCCCTCCAAAGACGACGGCATTAAGATTCGCCAGTTGTTAGCAAGCCTGTAGGCGAGCGTACGAATCGGTGACCGGTTCCCCGGCTGTACCCTATTCTCCGGCGGTTCCCTACGTGGTTCCGTTTGCCGTCTTCATCGCCCTGATCGGGCTGGGCCTGATATTGCCCATGCCCGCTCTTGCCGACCAGGTGCTGCGGCTGGCAGTGATGGCGGTGGTGCTCTACTTCGTGGCGCGCCCGGCGCTGGATTTCCATGTAAAAGAGTGGTCCGGGTCCCTGTTGATCGGCGTCGCGATCTTCGTGCTATGGATTGCGCCGGACCTGCTGTCTCCCTCCTACCGGCATTCCTTCCTCTTTGACAACGCATTGATGGGAGCGGCGCGCAGCAGCATGCCGGAGGCCGCGCGGCACGACGTTCCCGTGCTATGGCTGCGGAGCTTGCGGGCGGTACTGGTGGTGCCAATCATCGAGGAGTTGTTCTGGCGCGGCTGGTTGATGCGCTGGCTGATCGAACCGAACTTTCAGCGCGTGCCGTTGGGCGCTTACTCGGCGGGATCGTTCTGGGTGGTGGCGATCATGTTCGCGAGCGAACATGGCGCCTACTGGGACGTAGGACTGGCGGCGGGAATCATCTTCAACTGGTGGATGATCCGCACCAAGAGTCTAGGAGACCTGATGCTGGCGCACGCGGTGGCCAACGCCTGCCTGAGCGCTTACGTGGTCGCGGCCGGGAAATGGGAATACTGGCTTTGATCTGGCGGCATAGCCCGGCGGGGCTTTCTTAAACTGGCTAGGACTTCTTAAACAGGCTGTCGAAGGCTGCGCGCGCGTCATCGGCATTACGCGGCGCCGGGCCGCCGTTGCCGCCCTGGCTCGCTGCCGGAGGCGCAGCGGCCGCGGAATCGCGCGCCACGGTGACACGCGGCTTGAACAGCGCGCAGTCGTTGGCCTGGTCCTTAACGACTATACGTACTGGCACCGGCTTCACGCATTGAAAACGCGTCGAAGGCTCAAAGTAGGCGCACTGCTTGCAGCAGTGGAGCGCGGCGTGGCACTTGGGGCATTCGGCTGGGAAATCCGAGCCCGCTGGCAGCGGAGTGGAACAGTTGTAGCAGCGCGCCGCCGCTACCGCCTGTACCAGTCTAGGCAAGCGGGGGCCGGTCACATCGATCGGCGGACGCGGGCCAGCCGGACGAGGACGTTCGTCGCGCCGGGAATCGTTGTTTCCGGAGAAGTCGCGGTTGGATTCCTGGTAACCGCGCTGATTGTACTTTCGATCGCCGTCCATAATGTTGCTAGAAGGCACTCCTTGAATGTGAATCTACAACTCGCGCTGTGGTGGTTGGAGCCCGGTAATTTCGGTTACGAGAGACGGCAGAACAACCAGACTTGGGGGCATTTAAAGGACTGGATGCTCACGAACTGCCTAAACCACTATGTACCACGGAACGGCTGCGGAATCCAGCAAAATCTTTTTCGGTTGATTGCGAATCGGCAATTCGCTTTCTGGACTTTAGATGCCGCCCAGCTAAGAATCGTTTCCAGGCAACGCTACATCATCCACTTTATGGGGGCGTTACATGGGCGATTCAAGGGATCCGCATAGTGATTGGGGGTCACGCGGACGGAAAAACCCAGCCGCCCGGTGGTTAGCGGCGCAAAAGGCCGTCCAAACAGGAATACCGTCCCTTGTTGTTCCAGCCGATCGAGCGTGAGCACGTGGGCTTCTTCCAGGTCGCCATGAGCGCCGATCCTGCCGACCAGGGCCTCCACCCGAACGTCGGTGGGGGCCAGGCCCGCGAGGTCGATGCGCGCCCGCAGGGGCAGGGACGCGCCGGCATGCACGGTGGCATCGCATCCGGCGCTCGCCTCCAGGAAACGAATCTGCGGCCACAGCCGAGTCACCTGGCTGTTCCAGACGGTGTGCTGATGGGCGGCTGCGAAACCGTCGCGGGCCATCGCCTCCCAAGCGCGGTGGGCGGGTTCATACAACTGCGAGCGGTAGTCTTCGACCATGCGTCGGCAGTTGTAATGAGCGCTCACGTAGCTAAGGCTCTGCTTTACGCGCTGCATCCACTTGACGGGGACATCCTCCACGCGATCGGAGTAATACAGAGGCACGATTTCGTTTTCGAGCAAAGAATAGATCGCCGCGGCGTGCGCTTCGTCGCGATCCGGCGAGTAAGGTTCGCGGTTGCCGATGGCCCAGCCGCCGGAGTCTTCCGCCGCTTCGTCAAACCAGCCATCGAGAATACTCAGGCTCAGCACGCCGTTGATCCCAGCCTTCATGCCGCTGGTGCCACATGCTTCTTCTCCGCGGCGCGGAGTATTGAGCCACAGATCGACTCCCTGCACCATCTCACCCGCAACTTCGATGCCGTAGTCTTCGACGAAAACCACGCGGCCGCGTAGCTCCGGGTCGCGCGATAACTGCACGATCTCGCGAATCAAACCCTTGCCCGGAATGTCTTTGGGATGGGCCTTGCCGGAAATCACAAGTTGCACCGGCATGGTGGGATTGGTGAGAATCCGCTTGAGCCGCGGCAGATCGCGGAACACCAGAGTGGCGCGCTTATAGGTGGCGAAGCGCCGCGCAAAGCCGATCGTGAGTGCCGCCGGATCCAGCACTTCTCCGGCGCGTTCCACTACCGGCGCGGGCGCATTGCGCGCCAGGGCGCTGGCAACAGCGCGCTCGCGGACAAAACTGACCAGGCGGCGCTTGCGGCGGCGATGCGCTTCCCACAGTTCGCTCGATGGGATATCGGCGCTCTGCTTCCATGTCTCCGGCTCGTTATTGCCTTCGCGCCAGTCCGGCTGGAGGTGCTGATCGTAAAGGCTCGCCAGGTCGCCGTTGATCCAGGAGGGCACGTGCACGCCGTTAGTGATGGCGGCTATTGGGATTTCCCAAACCGGCAGGCCGGGCCACAGGGCTTCCCACATGCTCTGCGAAACCTGGCGGTGCAGCCGGCTGACGGCATTGCGAAAAGCCGAAGTCTTCATGGCGCAGACGGCCATCGAGAAGGGTTCGTTGGGCTCGGCGCCGGCGGCGCGCCCCAGCGCTAGAAACGAATCCAGCGCGATTCCCGCCTTGAGGCAGTAGGGCTCAAAATGCTCCCGCACCATGCCCAGGTCGAAGCGGTCGAGTCCGGCGGGCACTGACGTGTGAGTGGTAAAGACGTTGTTGGCGCGGGCGGCATGCTGCGCTTCTTCGAAGCTAAGGCCGTGCTCCGCCATCAGAACTCGAATCCGCTCGATGGCCAGGAATGCCGAATGCCCTTCGTTCATATGATAGACACTGGGGTCGAGGCCCAGCGCCTTGAGGGCGCGCAGGCCGCCGATGCCGAGCACGATCTCCTGGTGTATGCGCTTGAGGTCGTCGCCGCCATAGAGCTGGTTGGTGATCTCGCGATGCTCGGCCGAGGCGTTCTGCGGGATGTTGCTGTCGAGCAGATAAAGCTTCACGCGGCCCGCGTCGATACGCCATACCTTCAGGAAGACTTCGACGCCGCCGAGATCCACGCTGACCAGCAGTTCTCCGGGCGATGGATCGTCATTATCCGGGCGATTCACCGGGGTGATGGGCAGCGAGTAGAAATCGTTTACCGGAGTATGTTCCTGCTGCCAGCCGTCGGGATCGAGCCGCTGCTGTAGATAACCGTTCTGATACAGCAGGCCCACGCCCACCAGCGGCAGCAGCGCGTCGCTCGCGGCCTTCAAGTGGTCGCCGGAGAGCACGCCCAGTCCTCCGGAATAAATGGGCAGACAATCCAGCAGGCCGTACTCCATTGAAAAGTACGCCACCAGCATGTTGTCGGGTGCATGGACCGCCAGATAGGTGTCCAGAATTTCACAGGCGCGGCGGTAGAGGGCGAGGAAGCGGGGATCTGCAGCCGCACGTTCGAAAGCAGCTTGCTCCACGCGGCCCAGCATCACCACCGGATTGTGATTGCTGGCTTTCCAGGCGGCCGGATCCAGGCGCCGGAAGACCCCGCGCATGGTATGGTTCCAGGACCACAACAAGTTCAAGCCCAACTCCGGCAGACGGCTGAGTGCGGGCGGCAGGGCGGGCACGACTAGAATCTCGCGCACCGGATAAATTTGAAACGACATCGGTTTAAGTAGACCGCTGAGACAATTTTTAAGGATATCAGAGCGGCATGTTCCCTGAACTTCGCGTTATCCTGAAAGCCGGATCATGAATCGACAGACAGCTCTAAACTGCGTTGCGGGTGGGCTGCTGTTGGTGGCTATCCTGGCTGGGACCGCGTGCGGCAATGGCCGGAAGATCGCGGTGGGATCGATGAATAGCACCGAGCAGATGCTGCTTGGCGAGATTGTGGCGCAGCATCTGGAACATCGCCTGGCGCGTAAAGTGGACCGCCGTCCGGAGCTGGGTGTGACGGTGAACGCGTACCAGGCGCTGCAGAGCGGCGAGATTAATCTCTACGCTGAGTACAGCGGTTCTATCCTGACCGAGATCCTGAAGGAGCAGCCGTCGCCCGATCCTTCGCTGGTTTTCCAGCGCGCTCGCGGCGAGATGAAGCGTCTGGCGCAAGCGGAGCTGCTCGATCCACTCGGAATCGATAATCCTTTCGTAGCGGTGATTCGCGCGGACGATCCGCGCGCGAGCAAAGTATCGACACTGAGCGATGCGGCGGCGGTGAAAGATGGGTGGACTCTGGGCGTCACCGCCGAATTTCAACAATTATCCGACGGGATGCCGGCACTCACGCAGTATAAACTGCCCATGAAGGCGGCTCCGCGCAGCATGGACGGAGCGCTTTTGTTTAAAGCACTGGAGCAGGGAACGGTGACCATGATCGTGGCCCGCGCCACCGACGGTATTCTCACGCAACCCACCTGGAAGATGCTGCGCGACGACCGCAACCTCTTCGCGCCCAAGCAGGCCGCGTTGCTGGTGCAGGACAGTCTGCTGGTGGCGCTACCGGCGGTGCGGCCGGCGGTGCAGGAGCTTTCCGGAAAATTCACCACCGATAAGATGCGGAAGTTGAATGCGCAGGTGGACCTCGGTCATTTGCAGCCCAAAGATGTTGCGGCGTCGTTCCTGACCGAGTCGGGACTGCGGTAGGCTCTCGTCGAGCGCCGCCGGTGACACGCCGGTCACAGCCGTGGAATCGCGTTTCCCTCGCAAAACCTGCAATTTCAATGGATTTTGCAGCGCTTTTTGCGGCGTCGTGAGATAATAGTGATTACTCCGGGGACGTCTCCACTTCCTGATCTAAAACTTGATGCACAACATTCACGAACAACTCCGCCTCGCGTTTGGATTCACTTTCGAAGACCTGTACAGCCGCGAAAGCTTGGTACGGCTGGATGCGGCCTTTTGTCACAGCCTGCAAGCGGCCGAGGCCGGGCTGCTTCGACAATTGTTGGAGGCGCGCAAGGATCCCGCCGCGTTGGCGCGCAAGCAGCAATCCGAATTGATGATTGCGATCGCGCCGCATCTGGAGGATTTCATCGGCGAACTGTTCGGCATCGCGGCGGAAGTACGTACGTTGCAGGCCAAGCACGACGCCTTGGCGCCGCTCTACGCGCTAAAACGAAAGTTCGTCCAGAAGAGGGCGATCAGCGGGATGACGGCGGAGAAGGCCGCGCTGATTCACGGCGGGGCGCTGGGGGCTGAGCTGGAGTCGCTCTTCAGCGAGCCGCTGACCGAGCAGAGTTTCGTCGAACACGTTTCGCACTGGCTGGAAAATGAGGCGGAGCACCAAGCGCAGTTGCATGCCGCGCAACAGTACGCCGCGTGGGCGGCGCTTTCCCCGGCCGGACGCCACAAACATCAGCACGGTGTTTTGTTTAAGGTTCCGCATAAGCTCGATATGGAGCACTTAGTGCCGGTCCGGACTCTCCAAATAAATGGAATGGCGGAACTGGCGCTGCCCGAGAGCCACTGGCGCCATCGTGAAGGTTTCAAGCTGACCGACGCCGGCATGAACCTGACCGGCGCGCTCGATCAGGCGCACTATTGCATTAAGTGCCATAACCAGGGCAAGGACAGTTGCTCCACCGGACTCAAGGAAAAAGACGGCGGCTTCAAATCGACTGTCTTCGGCATTACGCTGGCCGGGTGCCCTCTCGAAGAGAAGATCTCCGAGATGAATCTGGTAAAGCAGGAAGGCAATTCCATAGGCGCGCTGGCGATTGCCACCATCGATAATCCGATGATCGCCGGCACTGGGCACCGCATCTGCAATGACTGCATGAAGGCCTGCGTATTTCAAAAACAGGACCCGGTGGATATCCCGCAGGTGGAAACGCGCACACTCAAAGATGTTCTGGAACTGCCGTGGGGCTTCGAGATCTACAGCCTCCTGACGCGCTGGAATCCGCTGAACTTCGCGCGTCCGATGCCCAAGGCTTCGACCGGCTACAAAGTGCTAGTGGTGGGACTGGGGCCCGCGGGCTTCACGCTTTCGCATCATTTGATGAACGATGGCCATGTGGTTGCGGCTGTAGATGGACTGAAGATCGAGCCGCTACCGGAGTCGATTTCCGGCGTGACGCCTCTGGGCGAGCGCGTGCCGTTCCGTCCGATTCGCGATGTGAACGATCTCTATGAATCGCTCGACGACCGCGTGATGGCGGGCTTCGGAGGCGTGGCGGAGTACGGCATCACAGTTCGCTGGAACAAGAACTTCCTGAAGATCATCCGGCTATTGTTGGAGCGCCGCGAAGAATTCCGCATGTTTGGCGGTGTGCGCTTCGGCGGCACGCTGACTGTCGAAGACGCTTTCGGACTAGGCTTCGATCACGTGGCGCTGTGCGCGGGAGCGGGGAAGCCGACAGTAATTCCCATGAAGAACGGTCTGGTGCGCGGCGTGCGCCAGGCGTCCGACTTCCTGATGGCTTTGCAACTCACGGGCGCTGCCAAGTCCAATTCGCTGGCGAACCTACAACTGCGGATGCCCATCGTGGTGATTGGCGGCGGCTTGACGGCCATCGACACGGCCACCGAATCGATGGCGTACTACGTGGTGCAGGTGGACAAATTTCTGGAGCGCTATGAAACGCTGGCTGCTGAAAAAGGCGAAGCCCAGGTGCGCGCGAGCTGGACTCCGGAAGAGATCGCGGCCGCCGATGAATTCCTGGCCCACGGGCTGGCGATTCGCGCGGAACGCGATCTGGCGGCGCAGGAGGGCCGCGATCCTAAGCTGATCGACCTGCTCAATTCCTGGGGCGGAGTCACCATCGCCTACCGGCGGCGCATGATCGATGCGCCCAGCTACACGCTGAACCACGAGGAAGTGGCCAAGGCGCTCGAGGAAGGCGTGCGTTTCGCTGAGAGCGTAACCCCGGATGAAGTAGAAGTGGATCAGTACGGCCACGCCGCCGCGCTATGGGTGTGGGTGAAGACGCAAGCCGGGGAGCGCGTGCGCATGCCCGCTCGTTCGATTTTAGTCGCGGCCGGCACGCAACCCAATACAGTGCTGGCGCGCGAGGACGCCACTAATGTGTTCCTCGATGGCAAGTGGTTCCAGGCCGTGGACGAAGAAGGGCAGCCGGTGAAGCCGCAGCGCCTGGCTAAGCCGGACAAGGTTTCGGTGTTGATGTCGATTCGCGAAGACGGGCGAGGCATCAGCTTCTTTGGCGATCTGCATCCATCGTTCGCGGGCAACGTGGTCAAAGCCATGGCCAGCGCAAAGCAGGGTCATCCGGTGGTGTCGCGGTTGTTGGCTCGGCGGGCGCCGACGGTTCCGAAGCCGGCCGATCTGCTGCACAAACTGAACCGCGAGTTGCGCGCGAAAGTGCGCGAAGTGATCCGCTTGACCCACAACATTGTGGAAGTGGTGGTGGAAGCTCCCATGGCGGCGCGCGCCTTTCAGCCGGGACAGTTCTATCGCCTGCAGAATTACGAAGCGCTGGCGCCGCGTTCGAACGGCACTGTGCTGGGCATGGAAGGCATCGCACTGACAGGAGCGTCGGTCGATCGCGAGAAGGGGCTGCTATCGACCATCGTGCTCGAAATGGGCGGCTCATCTGATCTGTGCGCGCTACTGAAACCGGGCGAGCCGGTGATCCTGATGGGTCCGACCGGGACCCCGACCGAGACGCCTGCGCAGGAAATTGCGCTATTGGTGGGCGGCGGCTTGGGCAATGCGGTGCTGTTCTCGATCGGGCAGCAGTTACGCGCCAATGGTTCGCGAACGGTTTACTTCGCGGGGTACAAGAAGATCGTCGACCGCTATAAGATCGAGGAGATCGAGAAAGCCGCCGACGTGGTGGTCTGGTGCTGCGATGAGGCTCCGGGCTTCACGCCGGGCCGCGCGCAAGACAAAGCCTTCGTCGGGAACATCGTGCAGGCCATAGAAGCCTATGGGAGCGGCGCGCTGGGCGAGGCGGAAATCCCGCTGCACTCGGTTGATCGCGTGATCGCCATTGGTTCGGATGGCATGATGGCGGCGGTGGCGCGAGCGCGGCACACGGTGCTCAAGCCGTACCTCAAGCCGGATCACGTCGGCGTCGCCAGCATCAACTCGCCGATGCAGTGCATGATGAAAGAGATCTGCGCGCAGTGCCTGCAGGTCCACAAAGATCCGGTGACCGGCGAAGAGACGGTGGTGTTCAGTTGCTTCAATCAGGATCAGCCGCTGGATCAGGTGGATTGGGCAAATCTGCGCACGCGGCTCTCGCAGAACGGCGTGCAGGAAAAGCTGACCAAGCAATGGATCGACCGCTGCCTGCGGCAGATGGGCGTGCGCGAAGAAGTAACGGTATAGATCAGCACTCTCGCGTGGTCGCGGCCCACACGATCCACAGCGCCGTGCAAATCCCCATCGCCAGCCAGGGACTGAACAGCCCGCCGATGGTTGCGGCAAGGTATAGCGGTGGACCGAGCCGGTAGCTTTTTCGCAGGCGCGCGACCCTTACGGCGTTCGCGTTAGGATCCAACACTAAAGGTCGGAACGCCGCCCATAACAGCACCGAGAAACCGATGCTGATCAGCACGAAGAATCCGGCGTAAAACGTGCAGGCGGCTCCGGCGGCAGGGGTACGCAAATACTCGGCGACCACCGCCGTCGGGAAGGGAACTACCGTTACCAACATCAGGAGAAATCCGTTGGCGAATAGCAGCGTGGCATCGGCGCCTCTCACCAGACGAAAAATCGCGTGATGGTGCACCCACATAATCAACACCGTAAAAAAGCTGGTGAGAAAAGCGAAGTAGCTCGGCCATTCGGCCGCCAAGCCGGCGATGAGATGGGCCGGCATGTTGCCGCCTGCTTCGAAATGCGGCACCTTCAGTTCCAGTGCCAGGAGCGTGATGGCAATCGCGAACACGCCGTCGCTGAAGGCTTCGAGGCGTCCCGTTTCCTTTCCGCGAGTAGCCACCGTCTGCGTCTTCTCTGGCATGTTTCTATGAGTATTTCACTTCCGCGGAGGACTGCGTCCAGTGGCGGGATGCACTATATTTATCTTGTGGCGGAAAAGCCCAGTGCGATCCTGGCGGCAACTTTGCTGATGATGCCTGCGCTGGTCTCCGCACAGTGGTTGAATTATCCTACCGCCGGTGTCCCGAAAAATCCCGATGGCACGCCGAATCTGACAGCGCCCACCCCGCGCACCGCCGACGGCAGACCGGATTTCTCGGGAATCTGGGATACGCCGAAAAACCGGCCGTGCCCGCCCGGCGGTTGTCCGGACCAGGAAGTCAGCCAGGAGTTCGTCAACTTCGGCTGGAGCC
>Ga0207695_10009713_pt1 | contig 11846 bp, 9 predicted proteins | sample KBSC54metaG_FD_184354 | JGI IMG/M metagenome (GOLD analysis project Ga0207695, IMG submission 184354) | Corn rhizosphere microbial communities from Kellogg Biological Station, Michigan, USA - KBS C5-4 metaG (SPAdes) (version 2) | ecosystem: Host-associated > Plants > Roots > Rhizosphere > Soil... | reverse complement strand
GGCTCGACTCGCGCAACATCCGCATCGCGATCGGCGTGCTGTGCGGCGGCCTCGCGGCGTTCGTGTGGCATTCGGTCACGTCGACGCGGCACACGCTGTTCAGCCTGCGACTGTTCGCCGACCGCAACTTCACCGCGGCGTCGATCGTCGGCGCCGCGATGGGCCTCTCGCTGTACGGCGGCATGCTCCTGCAGCCGCTGCTGTTCGAGAACATCCTGCAGTTCCCCACCTTCGACACCGGCCTCGCCATGATGCCGCGCGGCATCGGCAGCCTCGTGAGCATGCTGCTCGTCGGGCGGCTCCTCGGCCGCTTCGGCGCCAAGAAGCTCATCTACGCCGGCATCGCGGCGAGCCTGGTCGGCGCATGGATGATGACGGGACTGAACCTGGACATCACAGGGCGCACGACGCTGGTTCCGCTGCTGCTGCAGGGCTTCGGCATCGGCTTCGTGTTCATCCCGCTGTCCGCGGTGGCGTTCGCAACCCTGCCGAAGGGCCTCGCCACCGAGGCGGCCGGTGTCTACAACCTCATCCGCTCGATCGGCTCGTCGATCGGAATCTCGATCGTGAGCGTCTACATGACGCGCAGCGCGCAGGCGAGCTGGAGCACGCTGCGCGGCTACGTCGACCCGTTCCGTCCCGAGGTGCGGCAGTACCTCGATCCGCTCGGGCTGAAGGCGCGCGGCGCGGGCCTCGCGGTGATCGCGCAACAGGCCGCGCTGCAGGCGCAGATGCTGGGCCTGCTGCACGCATTCTGGCTCATCGTGGCAAGCTTCGTGGCCATGATACCGCTCGTGATGCTGCTCCGCCCGGCGAAGGGCAACGCGCCGGCGCCCGCGATGGCGGCCGAATGAAATCTCCCCGCACTGCGCTGATCGAGGGCGCCATCGCGCCCACGCTGTTCTTCTTCACGCTGCCGATCCTCGCGAGCAACGTGCTGCAGTCGCTGAACGGCTCGGTCAACTCCATCTGGGTCGGTCACTACCTGGGCGAGGCGGCCCTGACCGCGACATCGAACGCGAACACGATCCTGTTCTTCCTGCTGACGCTGGTGTTCGGCGTCGGAATGGCGGCGACGATCCTGGTCGGCCAGAGCGTGGGCGCGCGCGACGTCGCGCAGGCCAAGCGGGTGGTGGGAACGAGCGCCACGTTCTTCGTCGTGGGCTCGCTCATCATCGCGGCGCTCGGCGGCGTCGCGACGCAGCCGCTCCTCGCCGTCATGCAGACGCCGCCCGATGCGATGCCGTACGCCACGGCGTACCTGCGCATCATCTTCGCGGCGATTCCGTTCCTCTTCGCCTACACGTTCCTCATGATGGTGCTGCGCGGGGCGGGCGACTCGAAGACGCCGTTCTTCTTCCTGGTGCTGTCGGTGCTGCTCGACATCGCGCTCAATCCGCTGCTGATCTTCGGCGCGGGACCGATTCCCCGGCTCGGCATCGCCGGCTCGGCGCTCGCGACGCTCATCGCGCAGGTGGTGAGCCTCGCCTCGCTGCTGGTGCACCTTTATCGCGCGCGCCATTTCCTGTGGCTGCACGGCGCCGAGTGGCGGCTGCTGCGGCCCGATCCGCGCCTCTTGCGCGCGCTCATCGTGAAGGGACTGCCGATGGGCCTGCAGATGATCGTGCTCTCGGGCGCGTCGATCGCGGTGATCAGCCTCGTCAATCGCTTCGGCTCGCAGACGACGGCGGCCTACGGCGCGGCGCTCCAGCTCTGGAACTACATCATGATGCCGGCGCTGGCGGTCGGCATGGCGGCCTCCTCGATGGCGGCACAGAACGTCGGTGCCCGCCGCTGGGATCGCGTGCGCCGCACGGCCGTGACCGGCGTGCTCTTCAACGTGCTCATGACCGGCGCGCTCGTGGTGATCCTGTACCTGTTCAACCGCGCCGCGCTCTCGCTGTTCCTTCCCGACGGCAGCGACGCGCTCGCGCTGGCGCAACACATCAACGCCATCGTCGTATGGTCGTTCGTGCTCTTCGGCATCTCGATGGTGCTGGGCGGCGTGGTGCGTTCGACCGGCGCCGCGGTGCCGCCGCTGATCGTGCTGTTCGTGTCACTGTGGCTCATCCGGTTGCCGCTCGCGGTGGCGCTGATGGGCCCGTGGCAGGCCGACGGCATCTGGTGGAGCTTTCCGGTGGGCGCGGGCGTTTCCGCCGTGCTCATGTGGCTCTATTACCGCTACGGCGGATGGCGTCGCGCGCACATGCTGGCGCCGGCGCGTGCGCCCAATCCGGCCGATTGACCCGTCAAAGGCGATCGACGCGCGCGAGCGAAGGGAACAGCCGGATCCACAGCGCGACGACGACGAGCGTTCCGAGCCCGCCGATCACCACGGACGGCACCACACCGAACCACGCGGCCGTCATGCCCGACTCGAACTCGCCGAGCTGATTCGACGTGCCGACGAAGAGCGCGTTGACCGCGCTCACGCGGCCGCGCATCGATCGGGCGTCTGCAGCTGCACGAGCGACTGGCGCACGACGACGCTGATCATGTCCGCCGCGCCGAGCGTGATCAGGGCCATCAGCGAGAGCGCGAACGAGCGCGACACGCCGAACACGATGGTCGCCACGCCGAACACCGCGACCGCCGCGAACATGGTGCGTCCCGCGTGATGACGAATCGGAAAGCGCATCAGCCATAGCGCCATTGCGAGTGCGCCCACGGCCGAGCCTGCGCGCAGCACACCGAGCGCCCACGGTCCCGAATGCAGGATGTCGCGCGCATAGATCGGCAGCAGCGCCGTCGCGCCGCCGAGCAACACCGCGAAGAGATCGAGCGAGATGGCGCCGAGCACGGCCGGCTGGCTGCGGATGAAGCGAATGCCGGCGAGCACCGACTCGAGCGTGACCTTGCCCGGCGGTGCCGCAGGCTCGCGCAAGCGGATCGGTGCCGTCGCCACGATGGTCACCACGAGGAGCGCCGCGGCGACGCCGTACGCGAGGGTCGGTCCGGCGACGTAGAGCACGCCGCCCAGTGCGGGGCCCGCGATGAACGCCGCCTGCGCCGCCGACGAATTGGCCGCGATGGCGCGCGCGAGGAGCCTTCGCGGAACCAGCGCCGGCAGCAGCGCCTGCATCGCCGGCTGCTGGAAGGCGCGCGCCGCGCCGGTCAGCACGACCATCGCGAAGATACCGGGCACCGCGATGGCGCCCGTGAAGCTGCCGATCGCGAGCACGAGCGTCGCAAGCGCCTGCAGCGACGCCGAGGCCTGCAGCGTGCGGCGCCGGTCGAAATGATCGGCGACCTGCCCGACCACGAGAACGAGCACGAACGAGGGCAGGAATTGCGCGAGGCCGACGAGGCCGAGGTCGAGCGCGCTGCCGGTGAGCGCGTACATCTGCCATCCGACGGCAACGCTCAGCATCTGGTACGACACGGTCGAGGCGACGCGCGCGCACCAGAACAGCACGAAATCGCGCTGCGCGAAAAGCGAATCGTCCCCCGGCGCGGTCACTTCACCGGCGCGCCGGCGAGCGCGAGCACGATGGGCGTCGTGATGGCACCGAGTGCGGTGGTGATGACGATGGCCGAGGCGATCGGACCGTTGAGGACGTCGAACTGGCGCGCCATCAGGTACACGTTGGCGCCGACCGGCAGCGCCGCGAGCAGCACCACCACGGCCGTGTCGAGCGCCGACAGCCCGAGCAGCAGCGCCGCGGCGTACACCACGAGCGGCTGCACGGCGAGCTTCATCGTTACGATCGCCGCGCTCACGCGCCAGCCGGCGCGCACGCCGAATTCCGCGAGACCCATGCCGAGCGCGATCAGCGACAGCGGCAATGCCGCCTGCGCGATGAGCTCGAGGGTGCGGTCGACGAAACCCGGAAGCGGCACGCGCGTGAAGCCGAACGCGGTGCCGAGCAGGATGCTGCCCACGATCGGATTGGCGAGCACGCCCTTCACCGTCTTGCCGAATCCCGCCAGCGACAGGTCGCGATGGCGCGCCCATTCGACCGAAACCGTGACGAGCGTCCACAACGTGAGCGAATTGAAGACGAGCACGAGCGACACCGCGGGCAGGGCGGCCTCGCCGAGCGTGACCTGCGCGATCGGCAGGCCGAGCAGCACGTTGTTCGAAAAGATGCCGCCGACGGCGAACACGGACTGTCCCACGCCGTCCATCCCGAAGAGCAGGCGCCCGGCGATGCGCCCGAGCACGTAGACGATCAGGCAGCCGCCGAAAAATGCGACGAGGATGCGGGCGTCCACCGGCGGCAGCCGCGAGAAATCGCTCATCAGGCGGAACAGGAGCGCCGGCAGCGCGACGCCGAACACGAAGCGCGTCAGCGCGTCGGTGGCCGTGCGCGGCCAGTGCGCGAAGCTCGACAGCGCATAACCGACGAAGACCAGCAGGAACAGCGGCGCGGTGAGCCCGGCGAAGTGGGCGATACCGTGCATCGACTCCGCTTCGGGGCGCGTGCGCCGCGACGCGCTACGTCGCGCGATGGCCCACGAGCGCGAGGAACTCCTCGCGCGTGGCCTGCGATTCGCGGAAGGTTCCGACGACCGACGAGGTGACCATCACGGAGTTCTGCTTTTCCACGCCGCGCATCATCATGCACAGGTGACGCGCCTCGATCATCACGCCCACACCCGTCGCGCCGATGGTGTTCATGATCGCCTCGGACACCTGCTCGGTGAGGCGCTCCTGCAGCTGGAGGCGGCGCGCGTACATGTCCACGAGGCGCGCCAGCTTGCTGACGCCGAACACCTTGCCCGTGGGAATGTAGCCGATGTGGCAGCGTCCGAAGAACGGCAGCAGGTGGTGCTCGCAGAGGCTGTAGAGCTCGATGTCCTTCACGATGACCATGCTGTTGGTGGTCTGAGTGAAGATGGCGTTGTTGACGACGTCGCCGAGCGACGTTCGATAGCCCGAGGTCAGGAACGCCATGGCCTTCGCCACGCGGTCCGGCGTCTTGACCAGGCCTTCGCGGTCGGGGTCCTCGCCGAGCGCGATGAGGAGCTCGCGGGCCAGGGTGCGGATACGGTCGACGTCGACGGCCATGGCGCGTTCCGTTATAGGCGGGATGCAACGGCGCGACGTTAGCACATCGGGCGCGGGCTCACGCCGGGCGCCGCGGCGCTTCAGCGCCTGCTTCGAGCGACGACCGGCGCGCGTGCCTCGGGCGGCGCGGCGAGATCGGGCGCGTGAAACGCCCGCAGCACGCGATTGGGATAGAGCTCGAGCGCGATCGTCGCGAGCGACGACACGGCGACGAGCACGATGCCATAGTGCGGCAGCGCGGCGAGCACGCTCCACCCCGCCATCACGACGATGGCCCAGCGCAGGAATGCGAGCCCGAATGCGCGCCGGATGCGAAAGTCGGCGTCCGGCTGCGCGAGCACGAAGCGGTAGTCGCGCAGCAGCAGCCCCACCGCCGCGCCGAACTGCGCCGCGACGGCGAGCCACAGGTGGCGATCGTGCAGCGCTGCCGCGCGGTCGAAGTCGACGCGGGCGAGCACGATGACCAACGTCACGCCGAGCGGCACGGCGATCACGATCCACGGCACGAGCGCCGTCATGCCGAGCTGCACGCCGAGCCAGAGACGCCGCCACCATGCGGGGCCTTCACCGGCCTCGAAGCCGAAGAGGCGCCCGCACGCCAGCACGCACACCACGTAGATCGATGCGAGCACGTCGGCGAGGTAGACGAAGAGCAGATTGCCGGCCGACCAGCCGAGGAACAGCACGCCGGCGACGGGCACGGCCGCGCGCACCACGACCTGGATCACATCGCGCAGCGGCAGCGACGCCACGGCCCGCCGGCTTGGACGATCACGCGCCCGCGGCTTGCGGCGCGCCGTGACTGCGACTCGCGGCGAGCGTATCGAGCGCCGCGCTCACCGCACGATCGAACAGCGGCACCGGTTCGACGATCAGCATCGCACGCCCGGCGCCAAGCTCGTAGGCGAGGTCTTCCGGCGAATAGATGAATGCACGCGATCGCGAGCGGCTGGTGAAGATGTACTTGCTGCGCAGCGGGCTGATCCACGCGAGGCGCGCGTTGATCGGCCCCTTGTCCGTCCTGAACTGCAGCCACGTGCCCGGCACCATCTCGTTCACGTAGTCGTTGACGTTGGCGGCGGGCAAGGGCCGCGTGGCCGGTCCCTGCTGCGCGGCTTCGTCGGGCTTGGCTTCCGGTTCCTTCGGCTTGATCGCCGCGATGTGCAGCTGATAGAGCGCGTCGAAGAACGACTTCGCGCGGTCGGCGGGAACCTGCAGCGCCTGGGCGCCTTTGCGCAAGGCGCCGATCAGCGCGGGAATCATCTTGGTGAGGCGGGCCTTCTGCGCGGTGCGCTCCTTCGCGACGATGCTCCACAGCATGTCGTCGAGGGTGCGCAGCGCGCCCTGCACGGATTCGCCGTCGACGCCGTCCTGGTCGACGAGCGAGGTCACGTAGTCGACCCAGACCGTCTCGGCGAACGACCGCACGTCGAACGGCACCGAAAGTCCCGCGAGCTTGTCGCGGATCTGCGCCAGCACCTGCGCGCGGTCCTTCTCGCTCTCCTCCGCGGTCAGCGCTGCGTTGACGTCGTCGGCGAGCGCCTCCTCGGTGGTCCGGCGCTCGGTGTCGATGAAGCGCGACAGCTTCGCGTCGGCGGTCTCGAACACCGCCATGTCGATCTCGAAGTCGCGGCAGACCTCGTCGATGACGAGCGCCGCAGTGGTCGAGAACGCCTGCTGATAGCCGTCGTCGCTGCTCGCGCCGACGGCAGCCTCGGCGAGATGATCGAGCAGGCGCCGCGCCGCGTGCTTCTTGTCGGAGAAGAACGCGCGGTCGAGCAGCGCCGCCTTCAGGATCGGGACCTGCAGCCGGCCGAAGAGATTGCGCAGCGACTCCGGGATGGATGGATCGCGGAAGACGTAGTCGAACAGCAACGCGATGACGTCCATCGTGATCCGATCGGTCGGATTCGCGATCTGGTCGGCAACGGCGGTGCGGATGTGCGGAATCAGGTTGAGCGGGACGATGGCCGCGTCGCCTCCCGTCTGGGGCATGTGCTGCGCGAGCGCGCTGCGCAGGTCGAGGCGCTGCCAGGTTCCGAGGGTATTGAAGAGCGGCGTGGACGCGCCCAGCGCCATCATCGGGTCGAGGCCCGGGAAGAAGCCGTCGCCGCCGTCCTGCGCCGGCGCCGCCGATACCTGGGTGCCCAGGCGCGCCAGCGTGGCGAGTCCTGCGAGGATGTCGGGCGTCGGCACGAGTGCCGGGACCGGCAGCTCGGGCGCGGGTGACGGGGCGGCCTGGGCGATGGGTGCCGTCGCCGGAGCCGCGGTGGGCGGGACGGGCGCGGCCGGCGCGGTACGCGGCGAGGCGGGCGGCGCGCCGAGCGTTTCGGCGAACTGCAGCGCGGGCGGCGCGCCCGGGGTGCCCAGCGACTCCGGAACGACGACTTCCGGCACCTTGTCGCCCACCTCGGCCATCATGCGGCTGAAGGCGGGCAGGAGCTCGCTGTCGTCCTGCGGCCGCCATTCGCTGCGCGCACGCAGCGCCGCCTTGATCTCGGGCAGCACGTGGCGATCGGCGAGGAAGCGGTTGAGCGAGATGTAGATCTTGTTGATCGCCGGCGTCAGGTCGGTGATCAGGCGCTCCATCAGCGGGCGCCATACGCGCGGGTTCGGATAGATCGCGCGCGACGTCGATCCCACGGCGTCGAGGATGTAGTCGGGCGCGAAGGGATTGTCGATGTCGCGCACGCTCTTCTCGGGCAGCAGCGCATCGACGCGCAGGTCGAGCGCGGCCAGCTCCTTGGTGGTGAAGCGGCGCAGGAAGCCCGTGGCCGCGGTCAAGGCCGCCTGCTTCTCGTGATCGAACGCCGTCAGGACCTTGAGGGTCGCGGCCGAGGCATCCGCGTCGAGCCGGCGGCCCTTGCGCCGGTGGCCCGCGAGACGCTTCGCGAAGAGCTCGTCGAGCGTGCGCTCGAAGCGCTGCTGCCACTCGCCGCGCTTGTTACGGAACGCCTGGATCTCGCCATCCGGGATGTGGCTCACCGACTCGAAGAGGTCGCCCGACATCTCGAGCGACGCCCGCACGACGTCGTGGAGCTTCAGGGCGTACTGCGTGTAGCAGGCCTGCAGCAGGCCTTGCGCCTCCTCGGGCGTGAGCCGGCGCTCCTCGATGGCGTTTTCGCCGATAGCCTGGGCGGTGGGAGGCGGAAGCGTCGACATGAGCGCGGCTGGTGCGGCCCCGATTGTAGTCGCTGGACGCAAGATGCGTGCTTACCGCATGCTCGATCCGATGGCCGGATCGGCCGCGGCCGCGTGCGGCATGTACGGGCGATCCCGTGGTCGACAGAATGGCAGCGGCAGCGCGATGCCGCCGGCTTCCACGCGGCTCGGGATGCACGCGCGAGCCCACCGGAGCCCGGAGGGCTCGCGCCGTCAGTGGGGCAGCACGAGGTTCGCCAGCGCGTCGCAGCGCTGCTGCGACGACGAGCACGTGATCGTGCCGCTGTTCGGGTTGTAGTTACGGATGTTGAACCAATACGTCTGGCCCGGCGTGAGACCCGCGACGGTCGAAGTGCCCGAGCCGATGCGGAAGGTGAGCGTCGCGGTGTTGCCGATCGCGCGCCCGAGCGGCCCGCTCGCGCCGCCCAGGTCGGTGGGCCGGAAGTCGCACGCCGTCGACGACACGGTCACCTCGCGGGAGGTGGGCGGCCCGTTGAACTCCGACGTCGACAACGATCCGAATGCGCCTGACGACGCCGTCGACGGAACGGTGAAGCGCACCGCCCACGCGCCGTTCCATGCAAAGCCGGGCGCATGATTGAAGAACGTCGAGTAGACCACCTGGTTGTCCGAGCCCACGTCGCTGTAGAGCGCGCTCGGGAACTGCCCGCAGAGCCCCGCGGGCGGCGGCGCCGAGCTCGCCCAGTTGATCGACATGCTGGCCGTGTTGCCCGTCCCCCCGGAGTTGCTCGCCGAGACGGTCACCGTCTGCAGGCCCGGTCCGCTGCCGCCGGTGTTGCACACATTGGTGAGCGACGAGCATCCGGTCCAGTGGTAAGCGGATGGATTGCCGCTGCAGTACGCATACAGCGTCACGAGACTGCCGCTCACCGGCGGGTCGGTCTGCCGGGTGGCGCTGACCGCGCACACGGGCGGCGTCTCCGGCGGCGGCGGAGGCTGCCAGGCCACGCTGACGCTCGCCGGCGCGCTGCTGCCGTTGACGTTGCTCGCGACGACGCTGTAGGTCACGGTGCCCGGTGCCGCCGAGCTCGCCGTGCAGACCGACGTGAGGCTCGCGCAATTGCTCCACAGGTACGAGCTCGGATTGCCGGTGCACGTCGCGGTGAGCGTCACGAAGGAGTTGGCCGCAGGAGCGCCGTTGCTCGCCGAGAGCGTGCACGCCGGAAGCGCCACCGGATCGGCCGTCGGCGAGCACATCGCCACGGGCATCGACGACGAGCCGTAGCCCTCGGCGACGTAGCCCTTGGCGATCATCTGCTGCTGCACGCTGAGGCTCGTGGTGTAGCGATGGTTCGAGTCGACGCGGCCGTTCCACGCGCGGTAGATCGGGATGGTGCCGCTCGGGCACGCTCCGGTTGTCGTATCCGGCAGCGCGACGCCGAAGACGTCGCTCGACTCGAGCACCCACACGCCGGGAAAGCGCGCGGCAACCTCCTGGCACTCCGCGGGTGAAGCGGAATAGAAGTGCGAATCCAGGCCGGCGCTCGGCTCGCCGTAGAAGCGGCATACCGGGCTCAGGTTCGTCGACACGGTCGCTGGATCGGCGACCTTGAACGACAGGCCGGTGCGCGCCCATCCGACGAACACGTGGTTGTCGAGCTTGTTGATCTCATCCGCGCTCGCGGTGACGAAGTAGTGATCGAGCGCGGCGTTGTAATACTCGATCGCGTCGAGCAGCGTGGCCGACGCGGGCGCGGGCGCCGCGAGCAACGCAAGCGCGCACGTCACCGCGCACGCGCGGAACATTCGTTGGAGAGCATGGAGGAAACGCGATGGATGCATATGAACCGGCCGGCGGACCAACGGAAGCGAGGACGCATTCTGACGCAAGCGCGAGCACCCGACGGGCGCCCGTCGCAACTTGCGATGGACCTCGCCCGATGCGCGGGGGTTCATAAGCGACGCGGTTTCGGGCACGATGCTCGCCACGCTGCGCGACCGGGCCACCGCGTGGCGCGCGAAACGACACGAGGAACGCGACTCATGCAATGCTCCATCTGCGGCAAGGACAACCAGCCCGGAATGCGCTTTTGCGTTCATTGCGGCGCCGCGCAGACCCCGGTTCAGCCTGCGGCAACCACGAGCGTGATCGCCGCCATGACGCAGGCCGAGGCGCCGCCGGCGGCACGCGCCTCGGGTCGTCCGGGGCTCGCCGTGGACGCGCCGATCTCGCCTCCGACCGATTCCACGCGCGACATCCGCGCAGCCACGCCTGCCGCCGGCGAGGCGAAACGCATGCCCGCGAGCCCCGGCGTGGAGCCGACCGGCGCGTCCGTCGCGCCGGCATCCGAGTCGACGCGCGCGGGGGTGGCCGCGTCGGCCATCGGCACCGCGAGCGATCCCGCGGCCGCACCGGCGTACAGCACGTCGCCGCCGCGCAAGAGTGGCATGCTCGTGGTCATCGTCCTGGCGGTCATCGGTCTCCTGGGGATCGGCGGCTTCTTCGTCTACAAGGTCTCGGAGGACAGCACGCACGAGGCCGCCCCGGCCTCGACCGCGGCGGCCGCGCCCGCGCAGGCGTCGTCGTCCGAGAGCGCTGCTGCCGCGCCGGCCGTTGCGCCCGGTGGCGCCACGACCGACACCGCGCCCGCGCCCACGCCCAGCACCGAGCCGGCATCGGCGCCTGCGCCGGAGGCCAAGCCGGGCGATGCCGAGGCGGCCCGGGCGACGTCGTCCGGACCGACGCCGGCGCCCGCGGTGGAACCGCCCGCCAAGTCCGCCGGAAAGGCTTCGCCCGGTCGTGCGGCGCAACCGCGGCCCGGGTTACCCAAGGGCTCCGAGCCCGCCGTGACCCAGCCGGCCGCGACACCCGCGCCCGCGCCGAACCCTCCGCGCTCGACCACGGCCGCGCCGGCGACCCGTGCGGCACCGGCGGCCGATCGGTGGGCGCAGATGCAGGAGGAGCTCACGCGATGCACGCGCGAGGACTTCATCGCGCGCGTGGTGTGCGACCAGCGCGTGCGCCTGCGGTACTGCAACGGCTACTGGGGCGCCGTGTCGCAATGCCCGGCCTACGCCTCCGGCCCGGATCACGGCCAATGACGCGCATGTAGGTGACCGGCGGACAGCGGTTTCCGGACCCAACCGATCCCACCGCCGCGCCGCAGTCGATAGTCTCCAGGCAACGCTGAGCGCGCCGCGGTTGGGCGCTTGCACTGGAGGATCGCGCATGACCACGATCGTGGCGGCAGTCTTCGAGACCGACGCCGCAGCCGACCGCGCCGCGGACGAGCTGCACAAGGCCGGCTTCGAAGCCGGCGAGGTCGAGAAATTCGTGCTGACCCCGCCGGGACAGCACAACGACATCACGACCGGCGGCGACGAGGCAGCGGATCCGCACGCCAAAGGCGGCGAGAAGGGCGCGGCGGCAGGTGCGGCGATCGGCGGCGCGGTCGGTGCCATTGCCGGCCTGGCCGCCACACCGCTGGTAGGCCCGGCCGCGATCGCGGGAGGCATGGCGACCGGCGCGTACGTCGGCTCGATGGCCGGTGCCGTGAACACGATGAAGGACAGGCCCGCGGCGGTGCAGCCCGTCGCGCGCCCGGCCGGCGTCATGCTGGCCGTTCCCGCCGAAGCCGACGAGGACGAGGAAGTCGCCGTCGATCTGATGCGCGACGCCGGCGCCCGCATGATCGAGCGCTGCGACGGCACC
>Ga0207695_10009702_pt1 | contig 11854 bp, 8 predicted proteins | sample KBSC54metaG_FD_184354 | JGI IMG/M metagenome (GOLD analysis project Ga0207695, IMG submission 184354) | Corn rhizosphere microbial communities from Kellogg Biological Station, Michigan, USA - KBS C5-4 metaG (SPAdes) (version 2) | ecosystem: Host-associated > Plants > Roots > Rhizosphere > Soil... | reverse complement strand
CGCCGATCACATGCAGGCCCGGCAGGGGCTCGAACGCGTCATATTGCTTGACCATCTCAGCGGTGCGGGCGTCGAAATTGGCCCGGTCTTCCTTGGTCCACCAATCCTGGAAAACGCCTTTGCCGTCATATTTGCTGCCCTGATCGTCAAAGCCATGGCTGATCTCATGGCCAATCACCGCGCCGATGCCGCCATAATTCACCGCATCGTCGGCATTGGGATCGAAGAAGGGCGCCTGCAGAATGGCGGCCGGGAAGACGATCTCGTTGAAGGACGCATTGTAATAGGCATTGATGGTGGGCGGCGACATACCCCATTCGGTCTTGTCGACCGGCCGGTTGATGCGATTGACGTCGCGGTTCCACTCGAACACGGTCGCGCGCTGGATATTGCCGATCAGATCGTCGCGCTTCACATCGTAAGCGGAATAATCGCGCCAGTGATCGGGATATCCGATCTTGGGGGTGAATTGATGGATCTTCTCCAGCGCCTTGGCGCGGGTCGCCGGGCTCATCCAATCCAAGGTCTGGATGTCGGCCTCATAGGCCTTGAGCAAGTTGGAAACCAGCCGATCGGCCTTGGCTTTGGACTGGGGCGGGAAATAACGCGCGACGTAAAGCTTGCCCAGCGCTTCGCCCAAGAGGCGGTCCAGCAGATGGAGGCCACGCGTCTTGCGGTCGAGCTGCTGGGTATTGCCCGCCAGCACCATGCCGTAAAAGGCGAAATTGCGCTCGTCGAAGCGCCTGGGCAGATAGGGCGCGAAATTCCGAAGGTAATGCACCACCAGATAATCGCGCCAGGTCGAGACCGGGGTGGCGGCGAAAATCTTCGCCAAGGGTTCGAAGGCGGTCTTTTCCGCCACGATGGCATAGCGTTCGCTGCCATTGGCGGCGGTGAGCGGAATGCGCGATTCCGCCAGGAAAGAATCCCAGGGAAATTCCGGGGCCAGCGTTTTCAGCGCAGACACCGGCATGGGATTATAGATCTTGTCGGCGTCGCGGCGATCGGCGCGGGTCCATTGAACCTTGGCGATCTCGGTCTCCAGCGCCAGGATGCGATCGGCGCGCGCGGCCGCATCGCTGATCCCCGCCAGGGTCATCATGTCGGTGAGATATTGGCGATATTTGTCGCGCGTTTCGACCAGCGCCTTGTCGTCCTTCAGATAATAGTCGCGGTCCGGCAGGCCCAAGCCCGATTGGCCCAGATTGAGGGAGTAATTGTTGGGATTCTTGTCGTCCACGCCGATGCCGATATTGTAGATGCTGGAGGTCGCCAGCGGCACCGAGGCAAACGCCCGCGCCACATCGGCAGGCGTTTGCAAGCTATTGAGATAATCCAGATCCTTCTGGATGGGCTTAAGGCCATTGGCCTCGATCGCATCGGTGTCTTCGAACGCATCGTAAAGATCGCGCAGCTTTTTCTCTTCCGCGTTCAGTTGCGCGCGCGGCTTCTTCTCCAGATCGTCGATGATGGCGCGCATGCGCGTTTCGCTGAGGATCTGCAGATTCTGGAAGGAACCGGTCTGCGACCGGTCGGGCGGGATCACCGCCGTCGCCAACCATTTGCCGTTGACATGCAGAAAGAAATTGTCGCCCGGCTTCACCGCCTTGTCGATGGAGGAGAGATCGACGCCAAAGCTGCCCAGCTTGGGCTTGTGCGACGCATTGGTGTCTGCCGCCATCGCGGGCAGCACAAGAAGGCTTGTGGCGAGAAGAACAGGCAACAGGCGCATGGTCGGCTCCGGTTTTCGAAGATTATTTTGCGGGTTTGGGGGCGTCGATCACCACGCCGCCGGTCTCATTCTCGACCGTCAGTCCCGGTGTCACCAAGGTGCCGCCTGGCCCGGCCACCACCGAGATCGCCACCACTTTTCCCACCGCCAGGATGGATTTATCGCCTTGCTTGATCGCGACCACCGGCGCTTTGGGATCGAGCGCAAAACTCGTTTCGCCTTTGCAGCCGCCTTCGCGCGGCGCGCGGCCGGAACAGGTGGCCCCATCCGTGCCCACGCTGCCCCGGAACGCGATGGAAAAAAGGCCCGCTTCGGTCTTGGCCACCGTGCCAGTGACGATCCGCTGCTCGGGCGCCGATGGCAGGGGATAAAGCCCTTCGCCCACGCTTTTGAAAGACTCCGGCAGAAGATGAACTTCCTTCGCCTGCCACTTGCTCCCGTTCTTGGCCAAGGTGGCGCCCGCATAATCGCCCGGCTTCAGGGACGCGGGATCAAGCTTTTCCTCGTACATCAGGCGGGTGGTCGGGATCAGGCCGACGGACAAGCTCTGGCCCGCCGTGCCGGAGGTGAGGCTGAGGGTCTTGCCGTCAAAGGCCAGAATACGAGCCTTGATGCGGGGAATGTCCTGGGCGGACGCGGGTTGAACAAGAAGCGCACATCCGAGCGCGACAAGGAAAGCCGTTTTCATCCGGGCCACTTTAACAGCTTTGGCTCTGAACGAAACTCCAGGACCTTTGTGCCAGCCTCAGGCTTTCTTCCCCCGTGGCCGAAGGCCTGACGGGGGAAGATGTCTCTGAGCGCTTGCGCGAAAGAGACAGATGGGGGTCAAACTAAGCCGGAATTTCAATGGGCACGCCTGGTTCAATCTTGGACGGATGAATAACCAGCGAGCTTTTCACGCTGGCCACATTGCGCTCCGCCGTCACGGTCTCGGTGACGAAGGTCTGAAAGGCGGAAAGGTCCTGCGCCACGCATTTGAGAATGAAATCCACTTCACCCGACAGCATGTGGCACTCGCGCACTTCCGGCCATTTGCGCACGCGCTCTTCGAAATGCTTGAGGTCGGCGTCCTTCTGGCTGGCCAGGCCCACAAAGATGAAGCCGGTGACGGCATAGCCCAGCGCCTTGCCGTTCAGGACCGCGTGATAGCCCTCGATATAGCCGGCCTTCTCCAAGGCCCGCATCCGGCGCAGGCAGGGCGGCGCGGTGATCTTGGCCTTACGGGACAATTCCACATTGGTGATACGGCCATCCGCCTGCAGCTCCGCAAGGATGCGCAGATCGATGGTGTCGAGTTTGCGATTGTCCAAAGCCGGATCCTGGAATTGCGACCCGCGCTTTTACGCGCCCTGGGGGATAGACGCAATAATATTTCTATAAAGATGACTTTTCGGACAGGGACCCACAGGCCCTCTGCCAGGCAGCTAACATCATGCACTATTTCGTGTTTGTCGCCCGCTTGATCTTTTGAGCCCCTGCCCCGATATCAGGCGGCTTCGAAGTTTCGCCTGAAAGCCGGCCCATCCCATGAGCAGCAATCATTCCAAAGTGATCATCCTGGGCAGCGGCCCGGCCGGCTGCACCGCCGCGATTTATGCGGCGCGGGCGATGCTGGAGCCGACGCTGATCTCGGGCATCCAGCCCGGCGGCCAGCTCACCATCACCACCGAAGTGGAGAATTATCCCGGCTTCGCCGACGCCATCCAGGGCCCCTGGCTGATGGACCAGATGCAGAAACAGGCCGAGCATCTGGGCACCAAATTCGTCTCCGACACCATCGCCGCGGTCGATCTTTCGCGCCGGCCCTTCACCCTGACGGGCGATTCCGGCACGCTCTATACCTGCGACACGCTGATCATCGCCACCGGCGCCAGCGCCAACTGGCTGGGCCTGCCCACCGAAAGCCAGTTTCAGGGCTTCGGCGTTTCGGCCTGTGCCACCTGCGATGGCTTCTTCTACCGCGGCAAGCAGGTCGCGGTGGTGGGTGGGGGCAATACCGCCGCCGAGGAAGCTTTGTTCCTCACCAATTTCGCCGACAAGGTCACGTTGATCCATCGCCGCGACACCTTGCGCGCCGATAAGACCAACCAGACGCGCCTGGCCGCGAACAAGAAAGTGGAAATCGTCTACGACACCGAAGTGACCGAAGTTCTTGGCACCAGCGAGCCCAAAGGCGTCACCGGCATCAAGCTGCGCAACACCGTCACCGGCTCCGGCCATCAGATCGGCGTCGACGGCCTTTTCGTCGCCATCGGCCATTCGCCGGCCACCGAATTGTTCAAGGGCAAGCTCGACATGGATGAGAGCGGCTATATCAAGACCGCCGCCGATTCCACGCATACCAGCGTTGCCGGCGTTTTCGCTGCGGGCGACGTCAAGGATAAGATATTCCGTCAGGCCGTCACGGCTGCGGGCATGGGCTGCATGGCGGCGCTGGAAGCGGAGCGTTTCCTGGCGGCGTCGCACGGGGGAGAATTGCCGTTGTCTGCCTGAACGCAGCGGCTTTATGCGACATCGCGGGCGGCTGGGCCGTCCGGCAGGCGATGCGCGAGGGGGAGTGTCATGGACTGGGACAAGCTTCGCATCTTTCACGCCGTCGCCAGCGCCGGAAGCTTCACCCATGCCGGGCAGATGCTCACCCTCAGCCAGTCGGCGGTGAGCCGCCAGATCAGCGCCCTGGAAGAAGAAATCTCCACGCCCTTGTTCCAGCGCCATGCGCGCGGCCTCACCCTCACCGATGAGGGCGAACTTCTCTATGGCGCGGTGAGCGACGTCCTGGCGCGCCTGGCCGCCGCCGAGGAAGCGCTGAAGAACATCCATGACAGCCCCCGCGGCTCGCTGAAGATCACCGCCAGCCACGGCATCGGCGCCTATTGGCTGCTGCCGCGGCTGCAGGAGTTCCTGAAGGAGTTCCCGGAAGTCGAAGTCCATCTGGTGATGGACGACCGCGAACTGGACCTGTCACAGCGCGCCGCCGACCTCGCCATCCGCATGCGCGCCCCGGTCCAGGCCGACCTGATCCAGCGCAAGCTCTTCACCGTGCATTATCACATGTACGCGTCGAAGGATTATCTCGCCCGCCATCCCGCGCCCACCACGCTGGAGGAAATCTGCAATCACACCATCATCGTCTATGGCGAGACGGCGGCGCCGGAGATCCGGGACATCAACTGGCTGTTGGAGCTCTACCAGAAGAATTATCGCCCCGGCTGTCCGGGCAGCGTGATCCGCATCAACAACATCACCGGCATCCTGCAGGCGGTGGAAGCGGGACTGGGGATCGGCGTGGTGCCTGACTTTGTGGCGGCGGAACATCCCAACCTGGTGTCCGTCCTGCCCGAGGTTCCGGCCCCCGGCTTCGACGTCCACCTAGTCTATGCCGACGCCTTGCGCCAATCCAAGCGGGTGGCGGCGTTCCGGGACTTCCTGGTGAAGGGTTCCAAGGACTGGCAGTATTGATTTTCCTCCATTTTTTGGATGGCTTGAAACTCAATCGGCCCGTTCTTATTTCCTTTCTGTCGCGCTTTCTCCCCCCGGGCGCGACACCCGCGCTCTCTCCCCCCTGAGCGCGAAATAGGGCTGCCAGAGCTTTCACGCTCTGGCAGCCTTTTTCATGTCTGGGCAGTTAAGCCGCCCGCTGCGTCGCAACAACCTGGTCGGCCAGCTTGCCGTTCAACTCCGCGAAATGGTCGAACTCCATTTCGAAAGTGCCCACGCCTTGGGTGAGCGAGCGCAGATCCACGATCAGGTCGGAAATTTCCGCCATCGGCATTTCCGCCCGCACCGTGTCCCAGCCCCGCCAACCTTCGCGGCCGTCAAAGCCCAAGGGCGCGCCCCGCCGCGTGCCGATCAGGCCGTTGACCTTGGCGGTGGCGTCCTTGGGCACATGGATGGCGATTTTCATCACCGGTTCCAGCAGCACCGGGCCGCAACCCGGCATGCCTTCGCTCATCGCCAGCCGTCCCGCCGTCTGGAACGCGGCGTCGGAGGAATCCACGGAGTGATAGGATCCGTCCGTCAGCGCCACGGCGACATCGACCACCGGAAAGCCCAGCGGACCCGCCTTCATATATTCGACCACGCCCTTTTCCACCGAGCCGATCCATTGCTTGGGCACCACCCCGCCCTTGATGCGGTCGTGGAAGACAAAGCCTTGGCCGCGGGGCATCGGCTCGATGTGCAGCACCACATCGCCATACTGGCCGTGCCCGCCCGACTGGCGCTTGTGCCGCCCCCGCGAGGATGCGGATTTGCGGATGGTTTCGCGGTAAGGCACCCGGGGCGCGCGGGTGAGAAGCTTGAGGCCATATTTGCTCTTCAGCTTCTCGATCGCCACCTTCAAGTGAATCTCGCCCTGTCCCGCCAGCACCATTTCCTGGGCGGCCGGATTCTGCTCGAACACCAGCGAGGGATCTTCCTCGATCAGCTTGGCGATGGCGGCGGTGACCTTCACTTCGTCCTTGCGATCCGCCGCTTCGACGACGAGGCGATAGACCGGCGCGCCCAGTGCCACCGGCATGCGCTTGGCCATCACTTTTTCGGACGACAGACGGTCGCCGGTGAGCACATTGTCGAGCCGCGCCAGCGCCACGGTATCGCCCGCCCGCGCTTCGCTTTTCTTGATCTGCTTGTCGCCGCAAAGCGCCAGGATGCCGCCCACCCGCGCATCGCCGCTGGGACCATGCAGCACCGCGCCATCCTTCAGCGTGCCGGAGACGATCCGTCCCAGGCTGAGGCGGCCATGCCCGCCATGGAAAGTCTTGATCACCCGCACCACCGTGGCGCCGGTTTTTATGCCGCCGCGTCCGGCCGCCGCCGTCACTTCCGGCACTTCATGGCGCAGCGCCTTCAAAAGGCGCCGGACACCGTGATCGCCTTCCGCCGAACCGATCAGGACCGGCACCACCAGCCCTTCGGCGAATTCGCGGCTGAGATCGCGCATCACTTCGTCGCGCTCCGGCTCGATATCGCCCAAAAGTTCTTCCATCAGATGTTCGTCATAATCGGCCAGCCGCTCCAGCATCTGGAAGCGCGCTTCCTTCTCCCGGCGCAAATCCGAGATATCGATCACTTCCGAGGGTGCATGACTGCGATAGACAAAGGCCCGTTCCAGCGCCAGGTCGACAAAGCCCGTGGCGATGCCGTTTTCCCAGATCGGGATCTGGCGCAGCAGCAGCGGCTTTTCGCTGGTCTCCTGCAACAGCGCCAGCATGTCGCGCAGGGAGCCGGTGGCATGCTCGATCTTGTTGACGAAGATGTAGTGGGGAATTTTCGCGTCCGACAGCGCCTTGAGGAAAGGCTGCAGCATCTGGACTTTCGCGGGTTCCGGCTCGCACACCACCACCGCCGCGTCAATCGCGGGCAGCACGTTCAGCGTGTCGGCCAGAAATTCGATGGAGCCAGGGCAATCGAGGAACGTGAAATCCTCGCCCAGATATTGGGTGGAAAGGACATTGAGTTCGACACTCATCTGCCGGGCGCGCGCTTCCGCGGAAAAATCGCCCAGGCTGGTACCGCCATTGACCGAACCCTTCCGGTTCACCGCGCCCGTCACCGCCGCTATGCTTTCCAGCAGCAACGTCTTGCCGCTGCCATAAGGCCCGATCAGGGCGATGCATCGGGTGCCGGCTTTGCTTCTGGGATTGGACATGAGCGCCTCCTTCGCGATGAATTTTCGCGTTCAGGGCGCCTTCCAGGAGGTCCGTCCGCAGCCGGTGTAGCCCGCGGATTCAGGCCGCTATCGCGCCCCTCCAGCCCCTTGATGCTCGCGCCGCCGCACAGGTCGGGTCAAGGCTTTTGCGGATGCAAAAAGCGTCGCCCTCGAAAAATAATCATCGCGCGCAGGCTTGTTTTTCCCCAAGCCTGTTTTTTCAGCCCCCGCTTTTTCCCGCCGATGGCACCGAAGGCCCGGACGGCAGCGGCGAAGGCGCGCCGCCGGCATCGTTGCGGGCCATCTGCAAAGCAAAAGCGGCGGCACCCGGGTTCATCGCATCCACCATGGAACTTGGCATCAGGATGGTGGCGCCCCGTTCCTTGGTGGTTTCATAGATGATGTTCATGGCGCGCAGCTGCAGCGCTTCGGGACTGCCGGCATAGAGCTTTGCGGCATTGACGAATTTCTGCGCCACTTCCTCTTCGGCGGCGCCCAAGGTGACGCGGGCCTGCTTCTCGCGCTCGGCCTGGGCCTGGCGGCTCATCGCATCCTGCAGGTTGGCGGGAATGGCGACGTCGCGGATCTCCACCGAATTGATGGTGACGCCCCATTCGGCAGTCTTGGCGCCGATCACCTGCTTCAGGGTGGCGTCGGCTTCCTTGCGCTCCGACAGAAGCGCGGAAAGAACCGAGGCGCCGATCATTTCGCGCAAAGATGTCTGCGCCACACGCTGCACGGCGCTGTTATAGTCGGCGATTTCCAGTGCCGCGCGCTCGGCGTCATGCACCATCCAGAAGATGATGGCATCGACATTGACCGGCACCGTGTCGCGGGTGAGCGCCTGCTCGGCGCCGAATTCGGTGGTGCGGATGCGCTGGTCGATCCACATCGCCACTTGGTCCACGATCGGCACCAGGATGAACAGGCCCGGTCCCTTGACCGAATGCAGCTTGCCCAGCCGGAGGATCACGGCTTTTTCCCATTGCTGGGCCATCTTGACCGAATAGCCCAGGAAGATGCCGATCAGGGCCAGAAGCACGGTCAGCGCCACCGGCAGCTGGGCGAGATAGGACAGCACCGCGCCGCCCACGAAGATGATGAAGATCACGGCACTGACGGGATTCATGTGCGTCTCCTGTGACGGGCTGGGAAGCGGGGATGGGGAAATATCGGAACGATCAGGCTGGCGATTGGATTGGCGCGCCTGCTTGCGGCCGGCGGCGAGCAGCCGGCTCCACAGGATGATGGCGGCGATGATGGCGAAGAACAGGAAGGGGCTTCTCACGGCGCGGCCTGGCCGGAAAGATGGCGCAAGGCTTCCGCCAGTTCGTCCAGGCTGACGCCGGCGGCCTGCGCCTGGGCCGCGACCTTGGCGGCAAGGGTGCGGATTTCGGCGCTGCGGCTGCGCCCGGGCGGGGCCGGATCGGCGACAAAGCTGCCGCGGCCCTGCACCATGGTGACAAGCCCGTCTTCCTCCAGCGCGGCATAGGCGCGCTGCACGGTGTTGAGATCGACGGCCAAAGTGACCGCCACTTCGCGCATGGTGGGAAGCCGCGCGCCGGGCTTCAAATCTCCCCGCCCGATGGCGGCGGCGATCTGGTCGCGCAACTGCACATAGATCGGCACGCCATTATCCTGAAGCGTCAACGCTCTCAGCATGGGAGGATTGTATGATAATATTCATACAATTTAAAGCCCCTCCATTTTGGCCCCCATCTGTCCGCCACGCGGGCAAGCCCGCTAGCGGGACATCTTCTCCCGTCAGCGTGCTGCGCACGCACGGGGGAAGAAAGCCATGGCCTAGACGATCTAGCGCTTGTTGCAGCCTGCCGAGGCCCGCCTCCCCAGCGTGCGCGTAGCGCACTGGTGGGGGGTGAGTAGCGTCAGCGTGCGAACGTAGCAATCTCTCGAGGTTGCGTAGGGCGGAGGGGGAAAAGAAAAACTAGGCTGCGGCGGCTTGCGCTGCCCGCAGCCTACGGCGGATTAGCTCACCTTCTTCTTTGCTCACCAGCACGGCGGCAACATCGGCGCCGAAGGTCAGCTGGGATTCGATGATGGCGCGTTTTTCGCCGCCGCTGCTTCGCATCTCGCGGACGCCGTCTTCGATATAACGGCGCAGATGATTGGATGTCTCTTCCAGCGCGGCGCGATGCTTGGCGGCGAAGGATCCAGCGGCGGCGAAGTGGCGCGTTCCCACCACCAGCCTGGCATAGTTGAGCGCCAGGGCCCGCTTCTCGGCGGGAGCGGCGTGCGAAAAATCGGCCGAGCCTTTATGCATTGGCAAAGCACCGCCCAACTCCTTGATCGCGCGCTCCATGAAACCGTCCATCACTTCGCCGATGGCGGCGCGATCCTTGAGCAGGCGCTGGCCCCATTCGCCATTGCGCCGCACTTCGATTTCCTTGACCACGGCGCTGGAGAGATCGGCAAAACCGCCCACATCCGCCACCAGCTTCTGCGCATCGAACATGGGATGGCGTGCCGCCAGGATCGCGGCCTTCATCGCATCCATGCGGGCGAAGAGGATTTCGCCCACCAGCCCCATATCGGTCTTGGAGATCAGGGCGTCGCTGGTCTGGCGCGACACCATCAAGGGCAGCCTGAGCGCTTCCCAGGGACGCTGCAGCCGGTTCATCGCCACCACGGCAACGAAAGGCGCGACATCGGGATTGCGCAGGACCAGCGCGTCATAGCTTTCGCGCAGTTGCCAGAGAATATCCTCGGTGAGGTGCGGCAGAGGCTTGGGCAGCCGCGACTGGACTTTCTCGATCTCCTCGCCTTCGCTCAGCAGCAGCGCCATCTCGCGCGCATCGGCGATCTCGTCCGCACCGAGGAGCTTGGCCGTCTGGTCGCGGCCCAGCGCCGCGCGCATCGCCGAAGCCGCCACGATCCAGAAAGACCGGGTCTGCGCTCGCGCCTCGTCCGGCTTGCCGGACAGGATCAGCGCCTTGGCGGCGCTCAGATAGGTTTGGGTTTGCGCGGGCAACAGGATGGTGCTCACCCAGGTCCAGACCGGCATCACGCTGGCGCGGGCGATCACGGCCTTGTGCTTGGTTTTGCGCGCGCCCGAATCCAGCAGGTCTTCGAACGGCTGGCAGAACAGCCGGAGCGGCGTCAGGGTGCGGCTGGAATGGCCCAGGGACGGACGCAGGCCGCTGAGGATCGCGTCATGCGGCAGCTCATGGCCATCCATCAGGCGATCCATTTCGATCGCCTGGGCAAGTTTGCTGGCCGCCGTTTCGGGCAATTTCCCCAGAAGGCTTTTCAGCAAGCCGGATTTGTCGTCGGTCAAGGTCTACTCAACGCGCGCCGTTTCAGCCGCCGATGTTAGCGGTGGCATGGTTAACACCGCCTTTGCGGGATCGCGGGCCTACTGAATAGCAGGCAAGGTGAGGCGGGCTTCGAGGCCCCCCAGAGGCGACGCATCGAGCGCAAGAGAACCCGCATAAAGCTTGGAAATATCCCGCACGATGGCAAGGCCCAGCCCGGTGCCCGGCACGCTCTCGTCCAGCCTTTCGCCCCTTGTCCCCACCCGGGTCCGGTTTTCCGGGGTGAGGCCCGGCCCGTCATCTTCGACCGTCAGGGTAAAGCGGGCGCCTTCACGCAGGGCCCGCACCATCACCCGGGCGCTGGCCCATTTGCAGGCATTGTCCATCAGGTTGCCGGTCATCTCTTCCAGGTCCTGGCGCTCGCCCCGGAAATAAAGATCGGCCGGGCAGTCCCAATCGATGGCGATGTCGCGCTCGGCATGGATGCGGATGAGCACGCGCGCCAGGTCGGAGAGGACGGGCGCCACCGGGGTGCGATTGCCCAGCACATTGACGCTGCCGGCGGCGCGGGCACGGGCCAGATAATGATCCACCTGGCGGCGCATCGTATCGACCTGGCGACGGACCTGATCGGCCAGGGGACCGGGTTCAGCTTCCGCTTCGCTGGCGAGCACGCTGAGCGGTGTTTTGAGAAAATGTGCAAGATTTGACACATGGGTGCGGGCGCGGCCCACCACCTCGTTGCTGTGCTCGATCAGGGAATTGAGCTCGGTGGCGAGCGGCGCGATTTCCGCGGGGAATTTTCCTTCCAGGCTTTGCGCGCTGCCGTCACGAATGCGCGCCAGCGCATCGCGCAATTTGCGCAAGGGCAACAGACCCACCCGCACCTGCAGAAAGATCGCCACGACCAACCCTAAGCCCAGCACGGCGAAAGACCAGAACAAGGTGCCGTTGAAAGCCGCGCTGTCCGCATCCACGGTCGCAAGATCGCCCGCCACCAGGAATGTATAAGCGCGGGTGTCGCTCGGTTCGGGCGTGGCGCTGATGGGAAATTCCACCCGCCGCGACAGCACGCGCAGATGCTGGTTTTCCGGCCCCACCGCGAAGCCATAACTGATGGCGCCCCGCTTCACATTGCCGGTGACGTTCAGCACCTGGTCGAACAGAGAGCGGGAGATCTGCGCACCCGGCCCGCCCGCC
>Ga0207695_10009699_pt1 | contig 11855 bp, 10 predicted proteins | sample KBSC54metaG_FD_184354 | JGI IMG/M metagenome (GOLD analysis project Ga0207695, IMG submission 184354) | Corn rhizosphere microbial communities from Kellogg Biological Station, Michigan, USA - KBS C5-4 metaG (SPAdes) (version 2) | ecosystem: Host-associated > Plants > Roots > Rhizosphere > Soil... | reverse complement strand
TTACCGTCCGCGGATATCCACTTCGAGGGAATATGCGTCGCGTAACAGAACATATCTTTGCCACCTGGCCTCCAGGGTGACTCTTCGTAAATGCGCTGCCAGGGTCCCCAAGGATGAGAAGCGACCCACATCCCCAACACGCAAGGCTCTGCTTCGTCAGTTAGCCCACCGTCAATGGCCTTAAAGAAGTTCGCTATCATCATGTATCGCCGCAGCGGAGCGTTGTAGACTACACTCCCACACCGCCAATTGCGGGGGAATCTGTGTACTGGCGCACAAGCCGCAATGTCGTGGGTCCAATTGACACTGACATCATCCCGCCGCCCTGAAAAGAATTCGTACTGATCCCTCTTTAGAATGTTGCTCGTTGAGACGCGAAACAGCATCAGTGCCTCAGCCTCGTCTTGGGTCACAGTCGAATATCCATAAACATAGCCGTCCCGATTATCCCCATAGCCCTTCCCCATCTGAAGCAACATCACTCCCCCGGAGAAGTAACCACGTGGCTCGTCCCAGAAAATCATCGAGCCTTTATCCTGATCTTTAGGCGGCTCGAAGTAGACCGGCTGCGTACCATCCTGATTGCGCCACGTGCGGCCCTGATCCGTTGAGTAGATCAATTTGGTGCAACTGACACTTGGACTCACAATCGGATCATTGTGCGACAAAGCCGACCAATAGGCGGACCCATGCGTGCTGGTCACGTACTGGTAAACGCACTGATCAATCGCGAGTATCCCTCCACCGTAGTAAGACGGGTCCCCGCCTGGCCGATACCACTCGCGCAATGACCGGATGGGATAGTCCTCAATGGCCTCAAAGGTAGCACTATGAGGTGCCCCTCCCACCTCTATGAGAGCGGTTTGAAAATAGACATCCTGCGGTAACCCCGGCCAGCCCGTTCCTTCCCCAATCGCCACCAGCAGTCGATCGTCTGCCGTCCACGTGGCCCCTACAACTGATCCATAGCCGCCCGAGCGTACTGTCGTTTCTTCACGTCGATTAACCGACTTGATTTGCCCACCCTGTTTGCTGTCAAAGGATGTAGGAATCACCTCTCCCCTATCCGCCGCCCAAGACATTCTTGAAGTAGTCGCTACTGTTAGGCCTGCAGCACCGACCCGGCGGAGAAACGCTCTACGGCTTGCCATACACAACCTCTTCGGTTTTGAAACACTATTGCTACACGCCACTGGCGCCGCCAACAACGGATGCCAGGCGCTCGAAGTTTCTCTTCCACATCGCGATGCTACTGTCCCTACCGACGTTTACGAACGCAGACAACTCCTGCTGAGTCATCGTCCACGACTGGACTTCCAAGTACGCCTCAAAGGTTATAGCGCTGTCCCGCCCAAAGTCGTTGAGCGATAGGACCTCCACTCCCGTGAAGCCGTATTTCCCCTCTCTGATCTCCGTGTACGCTTTGTACACGAAGCGGCGCAGGGGTATGAGCAACATCGTGCGAAAGAAAAACGGCACAATCTCAGGTTGACCATTAAGCGACATGATCTTCTTCACTTCGCCTACCGCGTTTCGCTCGCCTTCGATGGTTTCGATGCGGAATTCATTCATCCACGTGGCTTGGTCCAGGAGATGCGGCCACACAACGTCAAGCGGATGGCTTATGACGGTGGTGACATTCGTGACTAAGTCTACAAGGGTTGATTTGTTCACTCTTTCTCCGGTGACTGTGCTTTCTTGGCATTACACCGTTGTAGTCGAGGTCGATTGCAGGCCCGACATTAGATCGGGCACGAAGTAGTCTCGCCAGAAGGCCAGGGCCGCCTCGAGAGCTCCTTTAGCAACGCCTCGCAGCTCCTCGATGCTCATCCTCTCGGAGTACCAGGTGTGCTCCATAAAAATACCGATCTCAGTCTGCCCACCACACCCGTACAGGCTTATGACGTTGTGTCCGGTCCAAGCTCCGTCCTTGCCCTCGATCTTTAACGGTAAGCTGTCGAAATAGATCGAGTGCTCTGGAATAACTCGGCGTACGATGTACGTCGTGCGAGGATCTTGTGGGCTATGCGCCTTCTTAACACCCAGATGCACGTAAGCGTCCTGGTTGTCAGCGGGCACACGGTCCCAAAAGAATCCGTAGCGGTTCATCCAGAGGTTGAAGTCCTTGAATACGGGCCACACCGTCTGCACGGGGTAGGCCAGGGTGATCGAGACATCGAAGGTGGCCTCGGCGGCTCTCCAACGGGCCCCGTGTGCAGGCCGGTCGGCGAGGTAGGTTTTAAAGGTAACGTTTGGAAGGGGATGGTTGATGACCGGTCCGCTTCCCACCGCGCTCTCTTCGTTCAGGGAGTTGCTTGCACTCATTTCAACGTACTCCGTAGCTATTGCGCGCGCCGGCGGCGCACCTCAATGGCCTGGTCAACGTGCCACTGGAGATCCGACAGCGGCACGGCCCCGGTCTCAAGCACCGTGGCGTGAAAATCCGTCAGGTCAAATTGAGCACCCAACCTGCTGTTCGCATCCGCCGTGCCATTGTGTGTCATGCGGTTTGCGTCCTACGAATGCTCGAGGCAGAAAGGCGAGTCCGCCAAATTGGGAGCTTGCGGGGTCCGTTGAAGCGCTTCGATGTCTTGAGCCACCGTCGCGCTGCTGCGCCATATGTGCCACGCGGGCCAGATCAGACCGGGGGAGACAAAGAGGAGCGCGTAGCGCAGAGACTCGGCCCCAAGCGACGGTGTAAGGAGATCGCTCAGCGCTCCGACGGCGAGCGGTCCGAACCCCGCTCCGACTAGATTGGCGGACAGATAGAGGATCGAGATCGCCGTTGCGCGCATTCGTTCCGGTACGACCGTTTGGATCGTTGCCCACAGCGGGCCTGTAGTGGAATACATCCCGATAGCGGAGATTACCAAGGCGAACAGCGCCACATGCAGGCTAGACGTGATGTAGATCGCGGTTGAGATGATCGCGAGAGTCACGTATGCAAGCGAGGTCGCCTTCAGTTGTCGGCGCTCGTCGTGAGTCGCATAGCGGGAGGCCAGCCTTCCTCCCCAGTAAGTTCCGATTAGCCCTCCGGCGCCGTAGATGAGGGAAAACCACGATCCCAGCTCGCCGGTTGCAAACTCATAACTGCGCAGAAAGAAGGTCGGCTGCCACTGAAGAAGGCCGCTCGTGAAGAAGAACAACGCTGCATAGGCCAGCAACAGGTGTCGGAAGCTTCTGACCTTCCACAATAAAGCAAGTACAGTCCGCAGAGGCGGAGAAGGTGCTGAACAGTCTTCCACCGGAGTTGAGACGACGCCTTCCTTAACAGCACCTTCGTTCTGCACGGGTTGCGTCAGCCGTGGCTCCTTAAGAGTAAGCCATGCGAGTAGAGCAAGAGCGACGCCGGGTAGAGCGAGCACCGCGAAAGTCACTCTCCATCCAAACTCTTGGTTGAGCCACCCCGCTGGAAAGTAGCCGAGGAGGAAACTCAGAGGAGCACCCATGGAAAAGACCGCTGTCGCGGTAGGACGCTCTGCACGCTTGAAGTAATCAGAAATGAGCGAGAACGAAGCAGGAACGGCGCCCGCCTCTCCAATCCCGACACCGACTCGAATCAACAGCAATTGCACGAACGTTCCAGCGAGCCCGCAAGCCGCTACCATGAGGCTCCACACAGCGGTACTCGCTGCGATGATGGTGACTCGATTACCGCGGTCCGCCCATCGAGCGATCGGAAGTCCCATCACAGAGTAGAAGAGCGCAAAGGCGATCCCGGTCATGAAGCCCAGCTGCGTATCGCTCAAGCGAAGGTCCGTCTTGATGCTTTGCAGAAGCACCCCAAGAGCCACGCGATCCACAAAGTTGAAGGCAAGGATGAACATCAACACGACGAGCAGATACTTCTTGTATCGGTTTGAGTTCGAACTTGCCTCGTTGGGTTGGCTCACGTAGAGGGACTCAGGCGTGATTGATCCACGCGAGCTGCCGGCGGGTGTAGCTCTCCAGGCCCGGCATGCCTCCCTCGGTACCAAGGCCTGACTGCCCATGGGGTTCCCCTGAGAAAGCATAGCCCGCTCCCTCACCGCTCGGCGGGGCCGCATTGATCAGGATCGAAGAACGGATGCCTTTCATGAGCCGCATCGCTCTGGAGAAGTCCGTTGTCCAGGCGTAAGCCACCAGGCCATAGATCGTCCCATTGACCAGCCGAATCGCCTCCGCCTCATCATCGAAAGGGATGACCGAGAGCACGGGGCCGAAGATCTCCTCCTGAGCAATGCGCGAGGTAGGGACAACGTTACGAAAGATCGTCGGCTCGACGAAATAGCCACCGGAGTCGGGTAATGCGCGCTGACCCCCAGTAACTAGCGTTGCCCCTTCGGCTTGCCCTACCTCGATGTAGTGCATCACGCGGGCGCACTGCCCCTCCGACGCGAGGGGTCCAAAAGTCGTCTTGGAGTCGAGTGCATCTCCGATAATGACGCTCTTAACCCGCGGCACAATCCTCTCGAGCAGTTGATCCTCAATGGATCGCTCCACGATTAGACGCGATCCGACGGCACAGATTTGTCCCTGGTTCGTGATCAGCATCTGCGCGATGCTGTCGGCTACGGCGTCAAGGTTTGCTATATCGGCAAACACAACATGCGGCGCCTTGCCGCCGCATTCTGCCAGGACCTTCTTCATGTTCGACTCGCCCGCGTACTTGAGCATCTGCTTCCCGACGGCTGTGGAGCCAGTGAAAGCCACCATATCCACGTCCGGGTGCAACCCGAGCGCTCGCCCCACCGTCTCCCCGAGCCCCGGAACGACATTCAGGACTCCAGGCGGCAAACCGGATTCGAGTGCGAGCTGAGCGAGGTGGATGGCTGAGCGGGACGCCAGCTCCGAGGGCTTCAGCACCACGCAGTTACCCGCCGCCAACGCAGGAGCGATTTTGAGCACCGCGTTAGAGGTGGGAAAGTTCCAGGGCACCACCGCGGCCACTACCCCGCGTGGAACGCGTCGGTGCGTGACAAAGCTGTTCTTGTCGCTCGAGAAGACATCGCCTGTGAGCTTGTCGACCGCCTCGGCGTAAAAGTGCATCAGGCCAGCGGCGCTATCGGTGTTGGCATAGGCCTCCTTAACAGGCTTTCCCATCTCGCCCGCATCGAGCGCATCGAACGTTGCGGCGTTGCTCGAGATCGCCTCGGCCAGCCGATGCAGCGTTCGCTTGCGAAACGAAGGCGGGGCGATGCTCCAAGAACCCGCCTCGAAAGTTGTTCGGGCCGAGTACACTGCTCGGTCAATGTCACCTGAGCAACCTGCAGGGATCGAGAGGAAGCGCTGTCCGCTTGAAGGGTTGACGACACCGACGGTTGCGGTGTCTTCACTCTCCGACAGGACGCCATTGATCAGTGGAAGGACGAGCTGATCAGCGAACTCATCAATGCTTTTCATCACAACCGCCACAACTTTCCCGGGTACTTCTTGAACACGGAGCCTCGCGCTCCAACCCCTTAGAGCAATGCGAGCCCCACTATCTGTAGCGGTAGTCAACTTCCACACCGACCGTCCTAGGCCGCGGTCGTTGTGTAAACTCTGCGAGCGTCGGCGCATACCCCACTACAGATATTCGCTGCAGCGCGCCGTATTCATTAGTGAGATTCTCTCCAAATAGTTTCATTGACCAATTGTTTCGGAAGTTAACAGTGAATCCAGCCCGCAAGAAAAATAGGTTATCTCCATGGGTCTCATCTACCGTCTTGAGCGGCGTGATACTGCGTGCAACCTGCTCGGACGTGTAATTTCCTGACACCGACAATTCTCCCGATGCGCTGGTGCCGAGGGGGATGTCGTAAGTTGCAAACAGACCTCCGGTGTACTCGGAGGAATTGTTCAGGCGCCCCCCATTGCGGAACAAAAGCAGACCTCCGGAGACAACGTCACTATCGACCGTGAGATCATTCCAGCTAAACGTCCCACCCACCTGCAAACGATCTATAGGATGAACGCTTACCGCGAGATCAACGCCGGGCCCACTTGCACTCTGACCGTTCACAACAGCGTTGATACCGCCTCCCTGGTAAGGCACGCTAATCTGCTGTTGGACGTCGCGCCAGTCGACGTAGTACACCGACGCGTCGATGGCCAGGCGATGCTGCAGGAAATCACCCTTCGTGCCCAGCTCAAAGTTATACAGCTTGTCTGGCTTCACAGGGGCGAGATTAGGGTCGATCTGTAGGGCTTGATATTGTTGCGGAAAGCCGCTCCTAAACCCTTCGGAGAAGGAAGAGTAGACGGTGATGCTCTTATTGGGGAACCACGATAAGACTGCGCGCGGCGTCGTCGCGCGGCTGACGGACTCGGCATAGAGTGGTGCCACTGGTGGCAGGGTCTCGTGAGACACGTCGTCGTGAAATTGGCGTACTCCGACTGTCCAGTCGAACTGATCATCTAAAAATCGTCTGCCAAACTCGCCAAAAACTGCATACGCCTTTGACGCATCAGAGTAACTAAGGATCCCGATGTTATACGGGAACACGATCTGCCAGTATTGTTCGCGCTCGTCACGGTAGTACGCGCCAGCGGTCCAATGCCAGGACCCCAGCTCCTTGGAGTTGAGAAGAAATTCCTCGGACAGCCCGTGCATTTTTTGGAACGCTTGAGCGTAAAGGCCGGTGAAAAATCCACCGAAGGGGCTGTAGTCTTCTTGCTCGGGCGCACAGAAGTCGATATTGCTCGTCATGCTCGTGACAGAGACATGGGAGAACTCGTAGATGAGCTTAGCGCCATACGTGTCGAAATCGGCGTCGTACGGTTCCGGAGTCGTCCCACTCTTTGGCGCGGTCCGATCGAGAAGCGAGTTGGATGGCGAATCGAAGTGATCGCGTGAACCCCAGTACGAAAGGTCGATGGTTAATGCATCGAGGGGCCGGTAAGTAATCTTCAGACGGTAGTTTTGCTTCCGCTCAGCGTTTGCATCTTTGTCATCCGGGCGATCTATCCACCCACTCTGATACTGATATCCGACGACCGCACGCACAGCAAGTTGGTTTTCTATCAGCGGTACATTGATCGCCAGGTCGCCTTCTCCGTTCGCCCTGCCGCCGTCGGTGTCCGAGCCCAGAGCGCGCACCTTCAAGTCAAATGCACTCGGATCCGCCTCATTGGGGAGGACGCGTACCACACCATTTTCTGCGGCTGCGCCGTACAACGTACCTTGCGGCCCACGGAGCACCTCAACACGTTGCAAATCGAAATCGTTTAGGTCGGGCACATACGCGTTCCGCACGAAGCTGAAAGGCGCGGTGTCTAGGTAGAACGCAATAGGACTAGCGCCAACACCAATGAAACTGGGAGCTGACACGCCACGGATGGCCAGCATCAAGCTCGTTTGGCTTGTGGTATTGATTACCACTCCTGGAACACGGCTCAGCTCTTCTAACACACCTGTGCTGCCAGACTGATCAAGGTAATTACCTGAGAGCACGGAGATCGACATAGGCACGTCCTGTACACGCTGCTCGCGCTTTTGAGCGGTGACCACAATCTCTTCTAGCTTCCCGGCTGAAGAATTAGGCTCGTTCATGCTCACGGAAGCAGGCGATGTACGGGTTCCTTGATCCACTTGGGCCACTTGAAATCGATCCCAGAGGCTTTTGCCCTGGGCTCCTCTTGCGTCCATGCGGTCATCCTGTTGTGGCAGGCCGCTTGTCCCAATAGAGAGCTGACTATCTGCGGGCATCACGCTGACTGTGTTGGTGCCGAGATAGCGGTAAGTGAGGCCGGTTCCGACGAGCAGTTTGCTAAGTGCTTCATCTAAAGTGAAGTTACCTGTGAGTCCGGAGGTGTGCAGCTCCGCAACATCATCAGAGGCAAACATCACGTCGATGTCCTCGGTTCGTGCCAAGCTTTTGAGGGCGGTTCCCAGACTCTCAGCGGGTATGTCAATCAGTTTGCGAATAGAGGCATCTGCAGGGCCAGCCATCGATAGACCAACTGCAGACAGACTTATCACAACCCCAGCTGCTAGGCGCATCGCCACTCCCCTGCCTCTTCCGAGGCGTTGCATATCCGTCGTTTCTTGTCGCGACGGATTCATGCATGTAAAGAGTGTTGGCGCACTATGGAAAGAAACCCCTCTGAAATAATTTCTTATTGGCGCGTGATCTTGATTTCGTCTTCGGTTTCGTGGCTCGCAGTACCGAACCGTTGGTGGAGAAACTCGACAAATTGCGGCGCGTCAGTCACGGCGAATACGCCGCTGATGCGCATGCCGAGGAGTTGCTCGTCGTCCGCGACCAAAGGTCTTGGCAGGTATTGATTGAACTCCTCAAGCACTTCTTTGAGCGATGCAGAGTCGAATACTAACTTTCCTTCGGTCCAAGCCGTTGCACTTGCGAGGTTGACGGGTTGAGGCACCTCAACTACTTGCCCCGTGGCGACAACCCGCTCGCCGGCGGCAGCAAAGACTGACGTCGGCTTATGACTCTTGGGCGCCGTTAGCGCTGTCGTTGTGCTAGGCCCTGTTGATCTATTCAAGGCGGGCTGCACTTCGATGTCCTGAGTATCGAAGACTGCGACTCGCCCTTCAACAACGGTCACAACAGTTGAGTTGCCTTTTCGATATACGTCGAATTGGGTTCCGACCGCACGCACATTTGTACCATCGCTGTGAACTATGAAGGGCCGGGAAGGATTTTTGGCTACCTTAAACAGCGCTTGCCCCTCGATGAGATCCACTTCCCGTTGAGTCCGGCTATATCTGACCTGGATGCGGCTGTGGGCGTTGAGCGCAACCGTGGAGCCATCCTTCAATGTGAGGGTGCGCTGCTCCCCGATTGCGGTCGCGTAGATCGGCATGCGGTCCAGATAGAGCCACAATGACAGGCCAGCACTTACGCACAAGGCCGCGAGAGATGCAGCCAGCGCAAAACGCTTAGTTCTTAACCTTCTGGGCGCAGGCCAGGCTCGACACTCTGGCCCCTCTTCCAGCGCAACGACATTGCTCTCGGCGCGGGCACGACGAACGAGCTCGTCAGTGCCATGCCGAATGTGGTTTTTGAGATCCTCAGCGTCCTCCCAGAAGGCTGAGACGCGCAGATAGGCACGTACATGTTCGGGAGATTTGCGCAGCCAGGAGTTGAATTCCCGACAGGTGTGCGGATGAACTTCCTCCTCACAGAAAGCAACGAACCACTGGACCGCCTCATCGCGGATTTGAGGGTAGACCGCTGAGCGCTTACTCGAACTCATGGGGTTTCCTCCATGTCCTCCATCTGCCGGTCGCAGAACGCGATCGCGCGCATCAGATATTTGCGAGCCATCGGCGCGGAGACACCAAGGCGTTCGGCGATCTCCTTGAGGGTTAGGCCGTCACAGCGGTACATCACGAGTGTGGCGTAGGCGCGCGGCGAGAGTTGCTCGAGCGCGCGGCTTACTTTTTCGAGACGTTGCTCACTTTCCACTTCGTCCGCGGGGTCGGGCGCTCGAGCTTCGGCTTGAAGCTCGGAGACGACCTGAAGAGGCGCCATCTTTTCCGGCGCGGCGGCCCGGCTCAGGGTGTACTGATGAAGCACGTGGCTGGCCACCGTGTAGAGGTAAGCCTGCGGGTTCTTGATGGCGTCGTGGTCTTTGATACGCAACAGTCGGAGGAAGATTTCCTGAACCAAATCAGGAACATCCGCCGCCGCACCTCGCATGCGGGCGGACAGAAAGCGCCGGAGCTGACGGCCATGGGTGTGCTCGATGGCGGTCAGGAAGACGCGTTTGGTCTCCTGGGTCACGGGGTTGCCACTAACTGCACCTTCACTGACTATTAGAGCGATGGGAGGGGTCTGAAGAAAACCCCTGCGCGCGAAAAATTTTTGATCTGGCCACGACTGTTGACAGCCCTTTCATCGGGTCGGCGTAACTGATCCCGGCGCCGGCCACGGGGTTTTTCGGTTAGACGCCGGTGGTTAAGATGCTCGATGACGACGCCACGGGCGCGAGCATGCCGCCGCCAGCGCTTGACGCGCCTGTTCAATGAGTTGTATTGCCGCAGGGTAAATCGTCCTGGAAACTGCACGCACAGCTCTTCGAACAGCTGTGTGGAGTTGATGTTAGGGAACTCCTCGAGGCGGCGGCAGACGAGAGGCCAGACTCTTCGCAAGGCTCGGTTGCTCGCCGTTCCCGTCGGAGCGTAGATGATCTGAGGCCGCGCCATCACCTTTGCGGTGGCAGGAGGAGGTGCCAAAACGGACCGGGCCAGGTGTGGCTGTAAATACCGGAGCATGCCGAGCTGCGGTCTGCAGACTACGCAGACAGCGCGGTTTGCATCTATCGAGAACGTCGGGCGGATCTCGCCCGCCCGCCAGGCGCTTGAGATTCCGGCAATGACCTGCCAGATCAGGCGCCTCCGGCATCATCGTGGGAGGCGCCTCGCAATCGGCGAGCGCTATCAGATAAGCCTGCACGCCTCTGATCTCCCGCCGAATCAATCACTTATGGGACCTTATCTAAGGCTCTTGTACCGGAAACCCCTACTTGAGGCGCTATACAGGATCAAAACGCTTTTATGATGCCTTTTAAGGCTTCATAATCAGAACTGCGTATGTGATTTCATGTCCTAAACGATATCTTAGCTAAACCTTGATACTAAATATGCAATCAGGCACCCATAGCCCTTCTTACGCGGTCAAGCAACTAGCGCGAACCTTAAAGGACAAGCGCCTGCTTCTCGGCCTCTCCCAGCGGGAACTCGCCGCGCGTGCTCACCTGGAGCAAAGCCGCCTGGCCAAGATCGAAACCGGTGCCACTGATCTTCGCGCTTCGACTCTTATACAGCTCGCCCGAGCGCTCGAACTTGAGATCGTTCTAACCCCTCGCCGGGTTCTGCCAGCTGTGCAAGCTATGACTGACAGCACGCGAAGACGATCTGAAGAGCCTGAGCGTCACTCAGTCCGCGGCACACCAAGCAGGGTGCTGCGGCATATCCAGCAACACCTGATAGCTCTTGAGCACATGCGGCCCGAAGCAAGCAAATTCACGCAGGAGCTCGAAAAGGCCAAGCGTGCCACCCTCGGGCTCATGGAGCATGCACCGGAGCTGCCTGCCTTCAGCTTACAGCCCCTGCGCCGTAGCGTTCACTGGCTCGCCGCTGCCCGCTCCAGAAAGGACAACCCAAAGCTATCCCTGGCTAAGGCCGCCGCACAACTTGAGGAGCTGCGGCAGATGCTGCCTGGGCTTAAACACCTCCAGCAGCACCCACAGCCCCAACGGGGCGCCTACAGTTTGGAGGAGGATGAGCTCTCGTGAGCGATGCGGTTTCAGTTCTTGAGGTGCTTCTGTATGGGCAGAGCATCGGCACTATCACCCGCACTGCAGGAGATACAACACTCTTTGCTTTCAACAGCCGCTACATTGAGGATGCGGCACGCCCGACTCTCGGATTGACGTTCAAGACATTGGATGGGTCGCTGCGCACACGACTTCGGACATACCAAACACGGCTGATGCAGTACTTCTCAAATCTCCTGCCCGAGGGGCATCTGCGTCAGTACTTGGCGAAGCGCGGCGATGTTCATCCCGACCGCGAGTTCTTTCTTCTGTGGCTGTTGGGGGAAGATCTGCCAGGGGCGCTGCGGGTTATTCCCGCACAAGGGGACGTGCTACCTCCAGCGTATGCCGGGGAGGCCCATGCAGAGTCTGACGGTGCGCGGCACGACCTGGATGAGACCCAAATCTTGCGGTTTTCGCTTGCCGGCGTACAGCTCAAATTCTCTGCGGTTCGCGCAAGCTCTGGCGGGCTCACCATCCCAGCCAAAGGCGTTGGCGGCTCCTGGATCGTAAAGCTCCCCTCACAGCGCTACGCCGGTGTGCCGCAGAACGAGTACAGCATGATGACACTAGCTTCCAAACTCGGGATGAACGTGCCTCTGGTAAAGCTT
>Ga0207695_10009697_pt1 | contig 11857 bp, 6 predicted proteins | sample KBSC54metaG_FD_184354 | JGI IMG/M metagenome (GOLD analysis project Ga0207695, IMG submission 184354) | Corn rhizosphere microbial communities from Kellogg Biological Station, Michigan, USA - KBS C5-4 metaG (SPAdes) (version 2) | ecosystem: Host-associated > Plants > Roots > Rhizosphere > Soil... | reverse complement strand
GGGTCTGGCGCACTTGATAATCTTCATCTTGCTGGTGATCGGCGTGAGCCATGGACATGATCCGCTGGACACGATCTGCGGCATTGGGATCGCGGCGTTCGTTTTTTACCAGATCTTTGACGCGGTAAAGACGGCAAAGGCCATCAACGCGGGACAGACGCCACCCGATCCGATGGGACTGGCCACGATGTTTAGTCCGGGCGGAGAGCGCCGCGATATTACCCGAGGGGCACCGGCTGGGGCGTTGATTCTGATTCTGCTGGGCGCTTTGTTCCTGCTTCAGAACACCGGCTTGTGGTACTTGAGCATGGACGCGCTGTGGCCTGCGATTCTGATTGCGCTGGGCGTGTGGCTCTTCGCAAAACGGAAGTCAGCCGCAGAACGCGGCGATTATCGGCATCGCAGCCTTGCCGGTCCAGCTGTGCTGGTGACGCTTGGCGTGATCTTCCTGCTCGACAACCTGCATAACCATTGGTGGAACGTGCCGGGATTTGGGCGCACGTGGCCGCTGATCCTGCTGGTGATCGGCGTTTTAAAACTGGTTGAGCGCGGCTACCTGGGTGGAGGTCACCCTCCAGCGGTTCCGCCGGGTTCTGGTGGGCCTTACGAGCAGCAGCCTCCTACTGAGGTGAATAGCGAGGTGAAAAATGGCTAGCACAGTGCAAACACCACCTCCTGCCCCGCCGATGAGGCCGGTGCGTCCGCCACGTTCCTTCGCCGGACCGGTTGTGCTGATCATCATTGGCATCCTCGGCCTGATGGGAACGATGGGGATGCTCGAGTGGCATCGAGTGTTTCTCTGGTTCGCGCACTTCTGGCCGGCACTGCTGATTCTGTGGGGAATCATCAAGCTGATCGAGTATCAGCAGTCGAACCGCTCAGGGGTAAGGTCGAGTGGGATCGGGGCCGGCGGAGTTGTGCTGATCGTGTTCCTGGTCGTAGCCGGGCTGACCGCTACTTCGTTGTCGCGAGTTGACTGGCAGCGCATGCAAGAGGAGTTCAACATCGATGGCGACAACCCTTGGTGGGGACACAGCTACAACTACACCGATGATTTCCAGCAGGCCTTCCCTGCGGGTGGAAACCTGAAGGTCACCAATGAACATGGCGCGATCAACGTGAATGCCTCGGATGACAATCAGATTCACGTTTCCGTTCACAAGCGCATCAACGCCGAGCGGCAAGACCAGGCTGATCGTTGGGACAAGGAGAGCAAGCCCCAGCTTACAGTTGCCGGTCAGCAGCTGACGCTGGACGCCAACACGAAGGGCGCGGGCGATCATTGGATCAATACGGACCTGGACATCGCGCTTCCGCGCAAGGCTTCGTTGACGATTTCCACGCGACACGGTGACATCAGCGTTATGGGACGCGACGGCAACGCAACCGTCACTAGCCAGGATGGCGATGTTGCCATCACTGACTTGAGTGGTGGCCTGACACTGAGTCTGGAAAACAGTTCGGCACGTATTTCGCAGGTGAGTTCCGACGTCACCATTCAGGGCCGCGCAAAAGAAGTTTCGATTGAGGATGTCAAGGGCGCGGTTCATCTCGATGGCGATTTCCGGGAAGACTTGAAGCTGGCGCGAATTGCAAAGGCTGTGAGCTTCCGAACGACGCGGACGGAGATGGACATCGCCAAAGTCGAAGGCTATCTGAACCTCGACTCGGGCGACCTGGAAGCGAACAGCATTACTGGACCGCTGCGCCTGAAGACGCGCTCGAAAGACATCATGCTGAACGGAGTGAATAACGACGTTCGTCTCACAAATGAAAACGGAGCGGTCGAGATTCACGTCAGCAAACTCGGCCCGTTGGACATAAGCAACAGCCGAGGAGACATTCGTGTCTATGTGCCCGCGAAGGCTGGATTCCAATTGCAGGCGCAGGCTCACGACGGCGAGATTCAGACAGACTTCAACTCCTTGAAGATCGAAAATGGTGATACTGGCGGCACGGGCAATGGCTCCGCGAATGGTGGCGGACCCCGCATGGTGCTGAACAACGAGCATGGGTCAATCGAGGTGAGGACGGACACGGGAATGGCGGCTATGCCTCCAACCCCGCCGAGTCCAAAATCTCCGAGGGCGCCCGATACACCGCAAGAAAGCGAAAACTAGAACTTTGAAACGGGCAGTGCAGGTAACGCACTGCCCATTTCTTTGCCTCTGTCATAGTACATCTCGTGGGAATTCAACTCCGAACTGAAGAACAGGAAGAAGTTCGAACCGGCTTCACCGGAGCGCCGCAGCAAGGCGCAAGCATGAGACCGAATTACGTTGCGCATAGAAGCTCCTTCGATCATCAGTTCGCGACAGCGGTGAGTGTGAAGTATTTAGTCTCCCTCCGAAGGAAGTGACTTCAGGTACTCAACAATGTCACTCTTCTCGCCGTTGCTGAGGCCGAGCGAGAAGCACGAGTCATAGTGGTTGACCACATCCAGCAGTGTGGGGAAACGTCCATCGTGGAAGAATCCGCGCTTCTGATGAGTCCACAGGCCTTCCAGTGTGCTGGTGCGGTAACGATGATCGGGAGCGCGATTGGCCTCGAAATCGTCGACACACACCTCGCTGCCCTTGTGCAGATTCCAGCCGGGTTCGGTACCCGTTGGCTCCGTGTGGCAGGATGCGCAATGGGCCTTGCCGTTAAACAGTTCATCCCCGCGCTTCGCTGCGTCTTCGTCGAAACTGCCGGCCGGAGGCGCAGGAGCAGGGATCGCCAATTGATAAAAATGAAGTGCGGGAAGCTTGGACGAGATCAGATCAGTCTCGTTGTGGACGTGTCCGAAGTGATTGGCAGCAGCGATCGGATACTGCTTCGCATTGTCCAATCGCGGATCGAAGAAGGTTCCTTTGCCGTGCATCTCCAGATTCGCGACAAACGCATTCCAGTAACTGACCGTGCCCCAAGCGCCGGTCCAGGTGTGCAGGTTCACCCCGGCCTTGCCGAAAGCTGGCGGGATCAGGGTTGCGGCGGATTTACCGTCAGGACGAAACGCTTTGCCGTCGAGGTTGAGTTCGGCGTCGAACTTGCCCGGGCCCCAGCTCATAAGGACTTTTTTCACTGTAGGGACATCTGTATGCAGAAGATTCGCAATCGGCTGAAGGTTGGGGGCGAGGGCTACAATTGCACCGACATTCAGATCCTGGTTCGACCAGCCATCCAGACGATGACCAATCACTCCTTCCGGAATTCCAGGAGCTGAGAACGAGTTGTCGACGCGGGAATGGCAGAAAGCGCACTGAATGCCGATGGACTTGAGGCTGCCATCGGTGTTGAAGATTCCCGTGACGCCAACCACGGCATTGAGTTTCAGCAACGCGAGGGTAACGGCGGGATCATTAAGATTCATTTGCCCCGCCTTGACAGCATCGACGATTGAAGAAGGGAGGGCGTCGGCATCGATCTTGAGTCCGACGGCGGCAGCGGTCGCAGGGCTAACGCCAGGACCAACGCCTCCGAATTTCGCGCCTTCGATCGCCTTATGGAGTTGGAGAGTGCCACCCCAGTAGTCTTCGTCACCAAAGGTGTCGAAACGAAAAATCTGGCGGCCATCGGCAACGAGTTGTTGAGCATTGGTGTTGGTAGTTTGATCGAAACTATCGAGGACGACGTTGTTCGCAGAATTCTTTTCCGCTCGCAGAGCGTAGGCAGTAATCAGGGATGCAGCAATTACGGTGACGGACAATACTTTCCACAGCGGTTTCATTCTTTCCTCCGAGCTTGCCCCGCGCGAGAAGTCGGGAGTAAATTCTCGCTACCCGGGAATGGAGTTTGGAGTGGGGCGATGGTTACGGACGTTTGTCTCTAAGCTGTAAAGTCTTTGTGAGGTTCTGATCTCCAGAGTTGATGCGGGGTCTGGGATACTGAATAATTCAGGTTGAGCGGCAGGATCATGATGAGATGTATCCGTGCAATCGCGATTGTGGTGGTGGCATTCGCGTGTTGCTGCCCGTTGGCAGGAGCTCGCGATATCGACACGGAAAAGTCGGTGCTGACGGTTCGCGTTTACAAATCAGGCTTGTTCTCAGCGTTCGCGCACGATCACGAGATTCGCGCGCCCATCCAGAGCGGTAGCTTTGACGAGCAGAAACACACGGTAGAGTTCAAGGTGAAGTCGGCGGATCTGAAGGTGCTCGATCCGGACGGTTCGGACAGCGAGCGCTCGCAGGTGCAACACACAATGGAAGGGCCGAAGGTGCTCGACCCGGACAAGTTTCCGGAGATCAGTTTTCATTCCACATCGATCGAAGTCGCAGGCCCGGGTAAGTGGAATGTGCAAGGCGATCTGACGCTGCACGGGCAAACGCACCCGGTCAAGGTGGAAGTCGAGGGCGCAAACGGTCACTATCGCGGCTCATCGCGATTTCGGCAGACTGAATTTGGCATGACGCCCATTACCATTGGCGGCGGGTCGATCAAGGTGAAGGATGAAGTCCGCATCGAATTCGATGTTGCCGATAAGTGAGCCAGACGGGCGATAGTAGATCGGTTGAATTCCAGCGTAATCCTGAGCCGAACCTTTGTTTTATACGGAGCGAAGGACCTTGCGTGCGGCATCGGCTCTCCAAGCGAGATCCCTCGCCCCGCTGGCGAAAACGCGGGGCTTCGGGAAGACGCATGAGAGTAAGCCGACATTCACTCTGAGCCACTACGCAATCGCCTGATTCCACTTGACCCGCACACTCCCTTTCGCGTAAAACGCGAGGGTCATGCACATTCCGCTTCGTGGCTTCCTTCGTGGGACTTTGTGTCCTTGGTGGTTAGTTCTTTGCTTTTTTTTACTGCCCTCGCTCGCGACCGCACAGAACCGTGATTGGTCTGTTTACGGCGGTGCCCCGGAAGGCACGCATTACTCCCCGCTGGCACAGATCAATAAGTCCAACGTGAAGCAACTGCAAATTGCCTGGACCTATGACACACAGGAAGTCGGCGGCCTCCAGACAAGCCCGATCGAGGTGAACGGAGTTCTCTATGGCATCTCGCCATCACAAAAGATCTTTGCCGTGGATGCGGCCACGGGCGCGCAGAAGTGGAAATTCGATTCCGGCATTTTCGGCACGCAGCCCGATCGGGGCCTTGCCTACTGGAGCAGCGGCGACGACCACCGCATCATCGTCGGCGTGATGAACTTTGTTTACGAGATCAACGCCGATACCGGCAAGGCCATTGAGACTTTCGGAGATCATGGGCGTATTGATTTGCGTGAAAACCTGGGCGTCGATCCATCCACGGCGTCCATCGCGCTCACCAGCCCGGCGGTGGTTTACAAGGATCTGTTCATCGTTGGAGGCCGTGAACCGGAAACACTTCCCTGCCCTCCCGGCGACATTCGCGCGTATGACGTTCACACCGGGAAATTGCGCTGGAGCTTTCACACCATTCCCCACGAAGGTGAGTACGGTGCCGACACTTGGCCGAAAGATGCGTGGAAGAAAGTGGGGTCGGCGAATAACTGGACGGGGATGTCGCTCGATCCCAAGGCCGGCGTGTTATACGTTCCAACTGGTTCGGCAGCATTTGATTTCTACGGCGGCGATCGCGTGGGCGATGACTTATTCGCGAATTCGCTGGTCGCTCTCAACGCAGAGACCGGTCAGCGCATCTGGCATTTCCAGGCCGTGCGTCATGACATCTGGGACCGCGATTTTCCTGCGCCGCCGGTCGTTGCCAAAATTAAGCACGACGGCAAAGAGGTTGATGCTGTCATTCAAACCAGTAAGCAAGGTTTTGTGTATCTGTTCGATCGGCCAACCGGCAAGCCGCTGTTCCCGATCGAGTACAAGAAATATCCCAAGAGCGAACTGCCCGGCGAAGTCACTGCGGATGAGCAGGGGCTTCCAACCAGGCCGGCTCCGTATGCCCGCCAATTGCTAACTGCCGATCTGCTCACAAACCGCACGCCGGAGGCGCACAAGTGGGCAGTAGAGCAGTTTAAAAACATGGAGAGCGCCGGACAATTTGTTCCGTTTGGCACCAAACAGCCCACCGCAATCTTTCCAGGCTTTGATGGAGGCGCCGAGTGGGGAGGGCCTGCGTTCGATCCGGAAACGGGGATTCTCTATGTCAATGCCAACGACATTCCCTGGGTTGCGCAGCTGACCGAAAACACTGCCAAAGATTTGAGTGGCAAGAGCATTTACCAAACACAGTGCTCCATTTGCCATCACGATGATCGCAAAGGTTCACCGCCGAATTTTCCATCACTGGTGGACATTGGTTCGCGGCTCGACAACGCCGGCATCGCAAGTGTCATTCGCAAAGGTCGCGGTCGCATGCCCAGCTTTACCAATCTTTCCCAGGATGAAGTCAACGCGGTTGTCGAATATCTCACTAAGGGCGAGAGCAAAGAATTGTCGTCCTCCGAGCCAATCGTCCCGATCATGAAATATCGCTTCATGGGGTACAACCGGTTTTACGATCCGGAAGGGTATCCGGCCGTAGCCCCGCCGTGGGGCACACTTAACGCGATTAACGTCAACACCGGAGAGTATGCGTGGAAGATTCCTTTTGGGGAATATCCGGAACTGGCTGCCAAGGGGATGAAGAACACCGGCAGTGAAAACTATGGCGGACCGGTGGTGACTGCAGGCGGATTGCTGTTTATTGGCGCAACCAGCTACGACAGGAAATTCCACGTCTATGACAAGGCAACCGGCGAACTGTTGTGGGAGACGACGCTTCCATTCGGGGGAAATGCAACGCCGATTACCTACGAAGTGAACGGACGCCAGTACGTGGTAATCGCCGCCGGTGGAGGCAAAGACTTACGATCGAAGTCTGGGGGGTTGTACGTGGCGTTTGCGCTGCCGAAGTAGAAAGGCATCCGTGACAATCTTTAACCGCAGCGATCGCGGAGTACGCAGAGGAGAACAAGTTGCAAGTTCTCTGCGACATCGGGCGTTGCCGGCGGTGAAATGGTTTTCAGATCACCCGATCACCCGATCGCCAGATCATCCGATCTACTCGCGACACCAGCTCTTGGTAGACTGGACAGCACGGCCCCTTAGCTCAACAGGATAGAGCTCAGGTTTCCTAAACCTGCGGTTCCGGTTCGAGTCCGGAAGGGGCCTCCACGGTTTCACCCGCATTCTTCAGGTACTTCTTGCAGTCCTGCACCCCCCTGCATCCGCATCGAAGAGCACATGGTTACCGGTACTCGCATTAAGCCATTTGCGATCGTCGCGGCCCTCGTCGTAATGATTGCCGCCCTACTCTATGCGGCCATGAACCGCGCACACACGGTTGCGCCAAATCCACCTCCCACAGTTCAGAAAACCCGCTAAAACCAGCACGATTGCGGCTTTCAGCACCAATTTACCTGAATTTACTTGACGCGTAAGTCATTGAACGAGCAATATTCTCTGCACAGCCAGAGTTGCTGGATCTCTTCCCCACCGGCACCTCGGATCCCAGCGTTCCGAACATACATGAGCGGGCTTTGCTCGAGGGGTATCGACGTGTCTATCTCTTCTCTTTCGCGGTTCTCTGCTCTAAGTGTGTTTCTGATTGGTTCGTCTCTTGCCGGCGCGCAACAGATACAGCCCCGGCCAATGATCACCAGCCCGATCAATGAAAGCCAAGTAGTTACCTTGCGGGGGAACGTGCATCCACTGGCCCAACCGATGTTCGATGTGGGCGCCGCGCCTGCGGACCTGCCGATGACTCGCATGATGCTGGTGTTGAAGCACGATGCGATGCAGGACTACGTTGCACGGAAACTGATCGATGATCAGCAGGACAAGAACTCGCCAAATTACCACAAGTGGCTGACACCAGCGGAATACGGCGCGCAGTTCGGCGCGGCGGACCAGGATGTGCAGTTGATCACGGGTTGGCTGCAGTCTCATGGCTTTCAGATCAACCGTGTGTCGAACGGCCGCAACGTGATCGAGTTCTCTGGAGTTGAGGGGCAGGTAGAGCAGTCGTTCCACACTCAGATTCACCAGTACGCGCTGCCCAACGGAGAACAGCACTGGGCGAATGCAAGCGATCCGCAGATCCCGGCCGCGCTCGCGCCGGCGGTGGCCGGTATCGTAAGCCTCAACAATTTTCCGCGGAAGCCGCTGTTGCAGGTCTCCGGGACATATAACGGCCGCTCTGGACAACTTACGCGAAAGCAACCCCAGTTCACTACGCCATTCCAGGGGGGAACGGCTTACGCCGTCGGTCCGGCTGATTTCGGAACCATCTACAACGTCCAGTCGCTTTGGAACTCCGGTAGCGACGGAACAGGCCAGAAGATCGCAATCGTGGCACAAACAGACATCAACATTCAGGATGTACGAGACTTTCGCAATATGTTTGGTCTGCCGGTGAATGATCCGATCATCACCTACAACGGTCCGAATCCCGGCATTATCGGGGACGAGAGCGAGTCTGATATAGACGTGGAATGGGCAGGAGCAATCGCGCCAAAAGCAACCGTGAACTTGGTTGTCTCTGAATCCACCGAAACTGCTGCAGGAGTTGATCTCTCCGCGATCTATATCGTGGACAACAATCTCGCTCCTGTGATGAGCGTGAGCTACGGTTTTTGCGAACTGGGGATGGGAACCGCCGGCAATCAGTTCTACAACAGCCTGTGGCAACAGGCTGCAGCCCAGGGCATCACTGTTGTGGTTGCGTCGGGAGATAACGGCGCGGCTGGTTGTGATTTCTTTAATGGAAATTACCCACAGCCTGCCAAGTACGGGCTTGCGGTAAGCGGATTTGCTTCAACGCCGTACAACGTAGCTGTTGGCGGAACTGACTTCAACGATGCATTTAATCCTCAAACATACTGGAATACGACGAATACTTCTCCCACGCTCGAGTCGGCGAAAGGATACATTCCCGAGGTTCCCTGGAATGATTCCTGCACCAATCCCGTCCTGAGTCAGGCAGGATTCAGTAGCAACGCCGAGACCCGGTGCAATGATCCTCAACTTATTAACGGGGGACTCATATGGACAGTTGGCGGAAGCGGCGGCGTTAGCAACTGCACAGTGAACAGCCAGCAATTGGGCACATGCAGCGGCGGTTACACCAAGCCGTCGTGGCAAGTGGGAACGTTGAACGATGGCAAACGCGACCTGCCGGACGTGTCTTTCTTTGCGAGTAATGGGTTCATGGGGAATTTTTACGTTTACTGCCAAGCGGATGCGACTTTCGGGAGTTGCAGCAGCTTCAACTTCGGGGCGGCAGGCGGAACCTCGTTTGGAGCCCCCATTTTCGCGGGGGTCATGGCGCTGGTCAACCAGCAGCAGCAGACGCCAGAAGGACAAGGCAATCCCAACTACATCCTGTATAAGCTGGCGAGCCAGCAGACCGCGTCCGCGTGCAACTCCAGCACCGGGCCAGGGAGCAGTTGCGTGTTCAATGACGTGACCTCGGGAACTATTGCCATGCCCTGTCAGAACGGTTCCCCGAACTGCACTGTGAATACTGCCGGACATGCGTATGGAGTGTTGAGTGGGTATAGCGCAAGCAGCGGATACGATCTGGCGACCGGACTTGGAACAATTAATGTTGGAAACCTTCTGAGCAAGTGGAGCTCAGTCGCCTTCCGGCCAACTACGACGACGCTGAACCTGAGCCCCACCAGCAGTCTGACGCATGGACAATCAGTAACGGTGACGGGAAGCGTCGCGCCCAGCAGTGGGACGGGCGCCCCGACCGGGAGCGTTTCGCTGCTGACCAGCAACGGACAGAGCGCCGGCAACCTCACCTTGAGCAATGGCAACCTGTCTGGCAGCACGACCCTACTTCCTGGCGGCACGTACACCGTTTCGGCGCATTACGCGGGCGACACAACTTTCGGCGGCAGCGATTCGGCTCCCGTGAACATCACGATCGGTAAAGAAAACAGCACATCCCATGTCAGCCTCGAGACTTTCGACTGGCAGGGGAACCTCATCAGCGTCAACGCTTCCAGTGCCGTGTACGGATCACCTTATCTGCTGCGAATGGATGTGTTGAACAGCGGCGGGAGTGCATGCGCCGGAAGCAATGGATTGCCGCAGTTTAGTTGCCCAACTGGGCACCTGACACTCACGGATAACGGCAACCCTCTGGATCTAGGCACGTATTCTCTGAACAGCCTGGGGTACGCAGAAGATCAGTTCTCGCAGCTTTCGGGCGGGAACCACTCGGTCAAAGTGCAATATGCGGGCGACAGTAGCTACAACGCGAGCTCGGCGAGCACAACATACACCATCAGCAAGGCAGCTACCTCGACGTCAGCGCCTGCAAACTTCAACATCGTTCAAGTCGGAGCACAAGCTTTTTTTGTCACCAATATCCAAGCGACACCCACTAGCGGAGTTGCGCCAATGGGTAGTGTCACATTCTTAGTCAACGGAACTCCGCGACCGGAACAAGCAACGTTTATTCCCACATCAGGAGGTTCTCCTTCAAACAACTTCACTGCGTCCAGCAGCGCACAGCTGTTCACAAGCGCCTCGCCATTCCCGACCCCGGGGACTTACACCGTGGTTGCTTCGTATAGCGGCGATGGAAATTACCAGGCATCGACGTCGGCGGCTACGAACTACATTGTTAAATTCGGAACTCCGTCTCTTTCTTTACAGGCCTCCTCCTCAACCGTCACAGCGGGTTCAACGATAACAATAACGGCAATCGTAGCTGGGCAGAGCAAGACAATTGCTCCGACTGGAAATGTGTCGTTTTCCGCATATGAAGGCCCAGTCCAAGGCTCAGTGTCCTACTCCACGGTGACAAACGCCAATACCGGAAATCTAGATTTGCAAGCTACGGTCCAAGTTACTGCCAATTTTTCCGATTTCTATCAGGCGCAATACAGCGGTGACACGAACTACCCATCCACTCAGACGAACGGCTTCGTGCTGCAGATTGCGGTAACAGGTAGCGATTTCGGCTTGTTAACATTACAGCCGGGATCCGTCACTGTATTTGCCGGCGGTTCTGGATCGTTGGAATTGCTCGTAGGCGTACAAAGCACAACCGTCCCGGTGACCTTTGCTGCTAACGCTTGCTCAGGACTTCCTTCAGAAGCGACTTGCTCCGTTGCTCCCAGCGCCGCCTCTACGACTGGAGCAGTTGTTGTACAAGTAGTAACCACTGCACCCCATTCGAGGATGGCAAGATACCGTTCTGCTGCCGCGTTTTGGCCAAACACTCTGATGCCATTCGCGGCAGTTCTACTGATCGGCGTACCGCGTCGTCGCCTTAAGGTCTTCTTTGGCGCCATCGCAGTTGTGACGTTGCTCCTGTTTGTTTCTGCATGCGGCGGAGGCAACGGCGGAGGTGGCGGAGGAGGTGGAGGTGGGGGCGGGGGCGGAAACACCGACCCAGGTACTCCGAAAGGAACCTACAACATCACGGTCACTGCGACCAGTGGGTCATACACTCACACCACAAACTTCACAATGGTTGTTCAGTAAGCGAGCAAAAAAAACCAGCTGCCGTGATAACGGAGCTGGTTTTGTTTGTGGCGTTGGTGTAAATCTATCTTCCGCCGAAGCCGGCGGCTTGCATGGCGTTCTTCGACGCGTCGGCCGTGGACGAGATGCCCTGCATGCGCAGCTTGAAGTCGTCGGCGTTGGAAGCGTTGTCGAGAGCGGTTTCGTAGTTGACCAGACCCGCTTGGAATAAGTCCCATAGCGACTGATCGAAGGTCTGCATGCCGTACTGTGAGGTACCCGCCGAGATCGCGTCGCGAATCGAGCGCGTCTTTTCCGGCACGAGAATACATTCACGGATGTAAGCAGTGTTGATCATCACTTCGACCGCGGGAACTCGCCCGTCGGAGTCGCAGCGGCGCACCAATCGTTGACTTATGACAGCGCGCAACACGGCTGCAAGCTGCAAACGAATCTGCTTCTGTTCCGGCGGC
>Ga0207695_10009696_pt1 | contig 11857 bp, 15 predicted proteins | sample KBSC54metaG_FD_184354 | JGI IMG/M metagenome (GOLD analysis project Ga0207695, IMG submission 184354) | Corn rhizosphere microbial communities from Kellogg Biological Station, Michigan, USA - KBS C5-4 metaG (SPAdes) (version 2) | ecosystem: Host-associated > Plants > Roots > Rhizosphere > Soil... | reverse complement strand
CGACAAATACCCGGCAGTTCTAATTGTCGCCAGCCAATCGGGCGATCAAGAGGCGGTGCGCTTCGATGCTCGGATTCAAAACCTTCCGCACGGCCGCCCTCACACTGTCGGGGATCGAGCTGGCCCATCGGATTCGTAAGCGCCAGTTCTGGTTTCTAGGTGAACAGGGACAATCCACGCGTGATGGTTCATTGAGGGAGTTATGGGATCGAGCCCTGGGCGCCGAACCTGCGCCGGCAGACCTCGCTCTTAGCGTGCCTCCGCCAACGCACCAGAACTCACGAGTTCCGACTCCACGGCTTCGGAGCGATAGGCCACGGCGCTATCCGCAGAAGGTCTTCTCTGGCGGCGGCCTTTACATGTATCTCACGCCCAGCGGAGGAAAGTATTGGCGCTATAAGTACCACTACGGCGGGAGGGAGAAGACGCTGTCGCTGGGTCCGTATCCAGACGTGCCTGCCGAGAGCGCTAGAGCACGTCACCTTTTGGCGCGGCAGCTGCTTGCGGCAGGTGTGGATCCGGCGTTGCGAAGGGAACAGCTGCGAGGTGTCCGCCCATGAGCGCGACTATTTCTTTTCTTTCCAACGTGCTTGGAACCAACGGAGTATCTTCTGCCGATCAGAGGAAGTGATCACGACTCGGGGAAGGCACGGAACGTTCGGAGCTCGTGCTCACTCCGCGCACATGGAGGCCGATACGTGAGACGCGATCGCAAGATTTGTTCCAGTCAATCGTAGAGCCGACGGTAGAATACTCGATGATGTTGGGAATGTTCGTAGAGGCGGATTGGCTGCCATCGTACTGAACCAAATGGCCGGGGGCCCACATCGCAATTCGCGTCGACGTCCGTGAACTGCGATCCGACTTCGTAATAACACCGTGCCCGGGTGCGGCCGCTGAATACTGCCCCGGCCTTCGGGATCAGCACATCCTCATAATCGCTCCTCGTGAGGCGACCCTTCACCGTTGCGGCGATGACGTTGCCCGGAAAGCGTTCGAGGATCTCGATCATCGCCGATTCGCATTCGTACCGGCGAAGACTTCAAGGTCGGAGCCAGGTATCGCTCGCGCTGGGAGCGGGTCGCCGTGGTTAGTCGAATGGAGGCGGCACGCCGTGGTGGAAGCCTTTCGATTTCTATCCCGGGGGAGATCAAAGGGTTCGCAACCAGCCGATCGACCGACGCCCCAGACTGGATCACGGCTGGCTGAGGAATAGGGCGTCCGCATCCAAACATTTCGGTCGAGGCAGCCGATCGGGCAGCTCAGCGTTGCAAACCTTGTGGGCCTCGCTCGTCAAGAGTAACGCCAAGACGTCCGGTTTGGTCGTCTGCAGAGCTTGTTAGACGTCGCAGCCCGACAGCTGGCGGCGCGCCCATAGCGGCACGCCGGCTAACATGTATCCTTCTCCCTATCAGAGCGAGCGTCGTGGCTATCAGGCGGCGGCTGCAGGTCGGGCTGGCTCTGCCACCCTGAGCGCACCATTTGGCTTCAGGACCTCGTTACCCGCGAGCGCGACCGCGAGCGTGTTCCCGTAGGGGTTCATGCTGTCGACCATCGAACTGGGCATCAGGATCGTCGCTCCTCGCTCCTTGGTGGTTTCATAGATGATGTTCATGGCGCGCAGTTGCAGCGCTTCGGGGTGCCCGGCGTAAGTATTGGCCGCCTCGACAAACTTGGCGGCGATGGCAGCTTCTGCGGATCCGAGGATCACGCGCGCCTGCTTCTCGCGCTCAGCCTGCGCTTGACGCGACATAGCATCCTGCAGCGCCACCGGGATGGCCACGTCGCGAATTTCGACGGAACTCACGGAAATGCCCCAGGCTGCCGTTTTCTGACCAATTTCAATCTTGAGTTGCTCGTCGGCATCCTTGCGATCCGAGAGCAGGGCGGCCAGCATCGAGGAGCCAATCATCTCGCGCAGCGAAGTCTGTGCAACCCGGTCAATGGCTTGGCGGTAATCGGTGATGGCCAACGCAGCCTTCTCGGCGTCGTGCACGTGCCAGAAGATAATGGCATCGACGTTCACCGGAACGGTGTCCTTGGTGAGCGCCTGCTCGGCATTAAAACCCGTGGTCTGGATGCGTCCATCGATGACCGCGACTACCGAGTCGAGCACCGGGATGATGGCGAAGAGACCCGCCCCCTTGACGCTTTGCAGCTTGCCCATCCTCAAGATCACGAACTTCTGCCAGACATTGGCCATCTTCAGGGACATCCCGATCACCACCGCGACTACGAAGAATGCAGCCCCGAGATACGGATTGACGAAGTAGCCGATACCTGCGGCGGCGACCAGGAATACGAATACCAGGAATGTGGTGATTGGATTCATATGCGTAAACTCCTACAGGCACAGCCTATCGCTCGAAGGTACGCGCCGGCCCGGCTGCTGGCAGTGCGCTAGCGCACCGACCCTTCCCCTGCGCATAGCCGATCCTTGGCCAAGGGCCGTCTGGCTGCCAGTCAAGTCGTATTCGATGTGCTTCACCAACTCGGCCATGCCTTCTCGAGTGCACTGCGAACGAAGTCCAGACTAATCTCTCGTGGCATCTCGCTATGCGTAGAAAGAGGCGTTGCGCATGCAGACACCCAAGTCTCATCACCCGCGATTCTCGCATCGCGCGACCTGGGACCGGCAGACGCTCGCTCTCAGACGCCGAAAGCGATACGCAGTGTGGATCCTGGCCAGATACAAGCTCATGAACCAGGCGGTCGCGGTGAGCACAGTGCTCGCCGCCACCACCGCCCACCCGGACGTATAGATTGTGCGAAGCTCAACAGCCGAGCCCAGCGGATCCCTGCGCCATGGTGATCTTTGGCGCCGGCTGCGACCTGACCCGGCGTCTTGTGGTGCCGGCGCTCTACAATCTCTCGCGCACCAAGGTGTTGCCCGGTTCGCGCTGATCGGAGTCGACCTCGCGCAGGCAACCGCTGAGAGCTGGCGCGATCATCTCTACGAGACGCTGAAGAGCTTCGTCGGCAACGCCCCGCGGAATTCGACTTGGACCGGATCGACGAGGCTGCCTGGCAGCGGCTCGCGGTTTGCCGCGTGCTGCTCGGCATGCCGCCGACGGCTCGACCTCGAGCTCGCCTAACCCGTCAAGGGCGATTCTTTTCGAGAAACTTCTGCCGGCGATCTACGGCTTTCTTTTGTGCGGCCGCCGTGCGCCGATACGAACTCAGCGCCGCACCCTTCCCCGGCCCGGGCGGTGCCGCCATCATGCGGTGGAAAGCGTCCCGTTCGGCGTCCATGAGCTGGCTGAGCACCTGTTCGATTCGCTCGATCTCGACGAAGAAATCGGTACGTTTGTGGCGTGTCATCATCTCGCTCCTGTTGGGCGGCCGCGCTGCACGATACCGGAAAGACCTGTTTCGGAGTGGATCGCGGGACAGAATTGCCGCGATGGCCTGGTCGTGCAACACGAGTTGCAGCAGGATCGCCGCTTCCCAGCATCCACGGAATGGGTGCCCAGAACTTCGCAACGCGCGGATCGAGGGACGCATCTGTGCGTCCCGCACACACCATTTTGGCAGGTCGCTGCGAGCAGACGGCAGGCTTCCTCAGGTGTCAGACCCGGAGGCGAAGCACGAGCCACCCGAAGACTGGGGGCAGGAGCGGCGCACCTCAGTGCAGCGATGGCAGCCGACGTGCCGCCGCCCTCGTGGAAGTGCCCTCGCCTCGGCGTTCACAACCACCCTCAGGCGGCTTTCGAAGAATCTGACGCGTTCAACACGGCATGGGCTCTCGCGTTGTCCTCGGCGCTCCCGTGCACCATCAGGACATACTTGTCCGCCTTGGGCGCCGTTTCATACCTGAGCACCTGATCCTTCGGAATGCCGATCTGCGTCAATGCCGCTCCCAAGGCCGACACACCGCCCACGATGACGGCTCCCTCGAGCGCTCACTTGCCGGGAGCTACAGGCGGCGCGTGTGACGCGGCGGCGGGAGGGGCCGGCACGTGGGCGGTGCCGGCGTGAGCTGGCGGGGGCCGGTGCATGAGAGCGAATTGAGTACCCAGCATCAGGATCATGTAGATCGCAAGGAGGATCACGTTCATCCGAGACGGGGGGTGAATCGCCGCTGCGATGCCACACTTTGTTGCAGGCGATCGGCTGTTGGTTTCCAGGCGTCGGGGCAGGAGTGCGATCAAACGCGCCGCCGTGATGCCCGGAGACGGTCCCGTCAAGATGGGGTCGGAGAGTGCAGCGAGCAACGAGGTAAGCTTCCCGGTGGCCGTGTCCACGGACACGTCGGCCAGGCCGGCGGCCTCGTGCCAGGGGTCAAGATCCATTCGCGCCAGCGCGGATACGACACTGAGCGGCATTCCATTGCGGTCCGCCCCTATTGTGGCATACAGGAAAGCGTCGAAATCGGATCCGAGAGCGGAAAACGAGGCAGGAGGCTTCATTTCGCGAGTCCGCCGCCCGCTGCTGGCCGATGGTAGTGCCGGTAGAGCTCAGCCGCGTAGGCAGGGGAGAAATCCAGCTCCGGATGGTATTCGGGCGCAGCCTCCACGATGTCGCGCGTCACCCCGACGTTCACGACCCTTTCGGTCCAGTCCACGCTTTTGATCCATTGGGGCGGAATCACGACATGTCTGCCGGGCAGCCAGTTGCGGGTGTCGACCACGAGATAGCGTATCGCCCAGCTTGCGCCATCGAGCAGAAAGTCCTCGATGTGACCCATCGGATCGTGGGTCGTGTGCAGGTGATAGCCGGTCACCTCTTTCGCACTTCGCAGGTGCGGATCGATCGGGGCTTCCCCGTGCTTGCCCGGAGCGTTGCTGATCGGTGGCATGAGGCCCAGCGGATCGGCCGTATAAGCCGTCGCGCCCCACAGAAGGGGACCGCTCCACCAGTATGAATGGCCATAGTAATCGAGGAATTCACTCTCGTGCTGCCGCGACACCGGCTTGTCGGTATCGATGGGCGGGCTTGCCTTGACCTGCTGCTTGTCCAGTCCGACGTGGACCACGCTCCTTTCCCGGTCGATGCTTTGCACGGCAACCGCCGGGATCAGCACCTTGCGCCCGCTCAGCCAGTCTCCCGTGTCGACTACCAGATAGCGGACAGTCCAGCGATGGTCGTCGAAGTAGACGTCCTTGATTCGGCCGAGCTCCCCGTCAGAGGCCGCAATCGGCCAGCCGAGCAACTGATCCAAGCGATATAACATCATTGTCTCCACAAGCCTGAGCGTGAGAGCTGCGCCCTGCAACACTGATCATCGGCGTGTCGGCGCCGATTGTCGGTACGCTGGCGCACCTCGCTGCGAGGAGGGCAGGCGGCGCGACCCGCGCACCATGAACTCCGCGACATGCTTGTTGCGGCGCCGGATACGGATGAGGCGCGCGTCGTGCGCTGGAGAGACGCTGGCGAACAGCGGTGCCTTCTCGGCTACCGTGGCGGTAACTCTTTCAACCAATGAGCAGCGGCACAGTGCGCTAGCGCACGGTCTCACTACTCTACAACTCACTGAGCATCAAACCGGAGCGCACGCAATGTCCCTTCCGCCAGAGAAGCTGCGGATCACGAACGAATCATTGCGTTCCTGGCCCAGGAGTCCACGGCCTCGATCGATGAATTAACTCGCCTCTACGAACAGGGTAGGCGAACCGTGAACTCGCTTCCGCGCCGGAGGCCGGCACTGGCTGCAGTGACGCGGCCACCGTGGCACTCGACCAGACTGCGAACCAAGGCGAGTCCGATACCGAGGCCCGCGTCCGCCCGGCGCGATGACGGATCCGCCTGGACGAAGAGATCGAACACGTGCGGCAGGACATCAGAGGCAATGCCGATGCCCGTGTCGTGAATGCGAACGGTGGCTTCGCCCTCCTTTCGTTCCACGGACAGCCCGACATTTCCTCCCGCTTCGGTGTACTTTGCCGCGTTGAAGAGCAGGTTCACGAATACCTGCTCCAGCCTCGCAGGGTCGCCCTGCAGCCACACTGGCGCGTCCGGGAATGATGTCGTCATCCGGTGATGGTGCTGTTGCATGGCGACTTCGACGGTCTGCGTAGCATGAGCCAGGACGGCGCACAGATCGATTCGCTGGCACTGCAGTCGCAGGTGACCGCTTCGGACCCGTGACACGTCGAGAAGGTCGTCCACGAGACGCGTCATCTGGCCGACCTGACGTTCAATCAGTAGTCGCGCGTTCACCGTGGCGGGACGCGCCGACGCGTCTGTGCTCATAATTTGGATGGCACCACGGATCGCACCCAGAGAATTGCGCAGCTCGTGGGAAAACACGGTCATGAACTCGTTGGTGTGACCATTCTCCGGGCGCGGCTCGTGGTCGCGCAATGACAGGTCTCGCACTCGAAGGCGATCCGCAATGTCATGATTACTGTGGCGGAACGTCTCGTCGTGGCCGACCTTCAGCCCACTCTCGGCAAGCTCGGTGTCGACCGCGTGCCCGTTCATTTGCTCGGCGCTCGCGTGCGCACCGCGGGTGCAATCAAATTGTTCGTTCATGCCGATCCCCCGACTGGTGACTCGATGGTAGGCACGCCCCAATGCGATCAACTCATCCGTTCCATGGCCAGCCAGTGCGTGCTGATCATGGTTGCGTCTCGCGCCAATGCCATGATTGGCAAGCTAGGCAGAAGGACCGGCCAGGTCTGTGCGCCAGCGCACCGAGAGCCGCTCGGCGCCTGACAACGCCAATTCCGAGTCGCAGCTCGCACGCAGTCTTGAAATCTCTCGCCAATTTAGTGCGTTGGGCGTGAATCAGCGCCGCGCCAGGAAGTTCTGTACGCTGCCGTACATGGACGCCAACTGCCGTGTGCAATCGGCATCACTCGGTGGACCAGCAATTGTGCCGCTGGCTGCTGCTGTCTCTCGACCGGCTGTCGTCGGCCGATTTGACCATGACCCAGGAGCTCATCGCCAACATGCTCGGCGTGCGCCGCGAAGGTGTCACTGAGGCCGCCGGCAGGCTGCAGAAGCTCGGAGTGATCACCGGATTCGACCATGCCCTGCGCCCACGCGGCATAGACGCGCAGCATCGTGCTGATGCTGTGGCCGTGCTGCTGAGCGACCCACAGGCGGGAATATTTCTTGCTACGCGCCTAGGTTTGAGGGCGACCCGGGGGCACTGAATGATACGACTCACACTCATTGGCGAGCAGGACACGGTCGCCTTCGTGACTTCCGCACCCTATTTCCGTATCACCGACGGGACGGTATGGACTGGCCCTGGGCTCGAAGGGGAGGTTCCTCTGGTCCGCCATGTGGCTGGGAGCTGGAAGCATGACAATCTTCTGTGGTCAGGAATGCGTTTTGAAGGAAAGATCCGCCTGATCTTCGGCGTGCCCCGCGATCCTTCCGGTGTCTCCGATGAGCTCGACGGGGTCTCCGTCACTGGCACGACGCTGTCCGCCAACGGCATTCCCTTTGCCGTGTACGATCAAGACCTGCAGATGTGGCGAGGGGCGGTACAGAACCGTTGGTGGCATGCCTTTCGTATTGAGAGTGCGGGATTTCGGCAGTCATTGGACAAACCGAGCGAGTCGGAAGAGGGCATTCCGCCACTTCGCGCCCCGAGCCAGGATCAGAGCAAGTCCGCTCCACCTCTGAATTGACCGCTCGGGCCGGACGTCACGCTCCCGCGCACCCGGCGCTCTTAATCTGATTCGGCCGCGGCGATGCGCTCATCCAGCGCCGACAGCGCCTTTTCGATCGGTTCGCGGTCCTCGATATCGATATCCAAATGCGTCAGTGCGCGACGAATTCCCTCGTATGTCTGCCGTGCGCGATCCACGTGCTGGTGCACGCTCTCGGCCCCAGCGCTCACTGCTGCATCGAGATACCAGCGCGCCATCGTGAGCTGAGTCTGAATCCAGGTGATGTCACGTTCCATTGCATCCATGGCGGCCTCTACCCCTACTCCTCACACGAACAGCACAACGCAGGAGGCATGCCCGCGACTGACGTGCTGTCGCGAAATGACTACAACGTGGAGAGTTGGGCTGGGGCCGTGCGCGGGTCTATTCCAAGGCGTGTCCGCAAGATGCGTGCCCCTCAAAGGCTCCGAGCAGCCGTCTGCGACCTGCCGTTGTGAGTTCTGCGCCTGCGGGCGAGGCCAGCCGAACGGCGCGCGGCGAGCGAGTTGGCTGCATCGGCATGGTCGTCCACGAACAGCACACGCCGCGGGGGTGCCTTGAATGCTGCCGCTCCTGAACTGTGCGCCTGAGGCCTAGCCACGCGCGGCAGCCTGATCTCGAAGGTCGAGCCCTCTGCAAGGCCCGGGCTCTCGGCCGCCACTTCCCCGTCGTGCATCTCAACCAGGCGCTTGACGACCGCGAGTCCGATTCCGAGACCGCCCTGCGTACGATCGAGAGTGCGGTCGCTTTGCACGAACAGATCGAAGACTCTCGGCAGCAGGTGGTGCATCGTGTTGCTACGGAAGGCTCGATGCGTGAGGCGTTGAAGGTCTTCATGCCGACAATCATCCTGAGCGACTTCTCGATGCCCGGATTCAGTGGCCTCAAGGCACTCGAAATCGCCCGGGAGGTGGTCCCCGACATCCCATTCGGGTTCGAGGCTCATGGCAACGGGCGGTTCATTCTGCCCAAGGAGCCCGGCGAAACCGAGCCGCGCGGTATTCCTGTGAGCCGCTAGGACCGCCCCCCGGACACCCGGCCTCCGAATCAGCTGCCCTGGGCTACGGCGGGGCTGCTACGATCCGCGGCGCATCGGCCGCAGTCGGCCAGCGGGTTTAGGGAGGCGACACGGTGCCGCACGCCACATCACGAGATTCTGATTGGACCCCCGGATCCTCGCACAGCAAGGTGCAGGGCAGCTTTGCGTTTGCCCTCATCTGTCTTGCGGCAGTGGCGGCAGTCTCTTATTGGAGCGTCGCGCGGCTCACCGACAATGTGGGCTGGGCAGAACACACGCATCAGGTCCTTGAAAGCCTCGAGCAGTTCTTGTCCAGCACGACCGATGCCGAGACGGCCGAGCGAGGTTACGTCATCACGGAAGACCCCGGTTATGTTGCGCACTATCGGCAGGCCGTCGAGTCCGCCGGAGCTCTGCGTCGGCGGTTAGCGGGGCTCACCGCCGACAACCCGGCTCAAGAACAGCGGCTCCAGTCCCTCGGAGTCCTCATCAACGACCGCCTGGCAGAGCTCGGCGCCATCCTCGAAGTCCGGCAGACGCAGGGCTTCCAGGCCGCTCAGAAGCAGATTCTCACCGGTCAGGGGCCGCACTTTCATGATCGCATCAGGCAGCAGATCGATGAGATGAAGCGCGCTGAAGAATCTTTGCTCCAACAGCGCGATGCTCGGACCAGCCGCAGTACGGGCTTTACCCGGGCAGTCATGGCTGGGGGGGACGTTCTGGGTTTCGCCTTCGTCGGCTTTGCCCTCCTCGCCCTCCGGCGCGACTTCGCGGGACGGGGGCGTGCGGAGCAGGCCCTGCGGGAGGCCAATGAACAGCTCGAGGCGCGCGTCAATCAGCGCACGGCGCAGCTCTCTCAGCTCGCCGCCATCGTGCAATTCTCCGACGATGCCATCATCAGCAAGGATCTGCAGGGCATCATCACCAGCTGGAATCCCGGCGCACAAAGGCTCTTCGGCTACACAGAGGCCGAGGCTGTCGGCAAGCCCATGACCCTGCTCATTCCCGAGGAGCGCGCCACCGAGGAACCGCTCATCCTGGCCCGCATCGTGCGCGGCGAACCGACCGATCATTTCGAGACCGTCCGGGTCACCAAGGAGGGTCGAAAAGTCCCCATTTCCGTCACCATCTCGCCGGTTCGCGATGCCGCAGGAAAAATCATCGGCGCTTCGAAGATCGCCCGCGATATCACCGAGCGGCAGCTCGCCGAGCGGAAAGTGCAGGCCCAGCTCGCACGCTTGAATCTCCTGCAGCAAGTCACCCGTGCCATCGGCGAGCGGCAAGACATCCAGAGTATCTTCCAGGTGGTGATCCGAACGCTCGAAGAGCACTTGCCGGTGGATTTCTGTTGCATCTGCCTCTATGACCCCGCCGAGAGCCGGCTCACCGTCACGAGCGTCGGATCGCACAGTCAGTCGCTGGCTCTGGAGCTTGCGATGACACCGCAGGCTCTCATTCCGATCGATCAGAACGGACTCTCCCAGTGCGTACGCGGCCGGCTCGTCTACGAGCCGGATATCAGCGAGCTCGATTTCCCCTTCCCACGGCGCCTGGCCAGAGGAGGACTGCGCTCCATGGTTGCAGCCCCGCTGCTCGTGGAGAGCAGCGTGTTCGGGGTTCTCATCGCGGCGCGCCAGCCCGCACATAGCTTCAGCAGCGGCGAGTGCGAATTCCTCAAGCAGGCCAGCGAACACGTCGCCCTCGCAGCCCATCAGGCTCAGCTCTACGGCGCCCTGCAGCAGGCGTACGAGGACTTGCGCCAGTCACAGAAGGCCGTGATGCAGCAGGAGCGCCTCCTGGCACTCGGACAGATGGCGAGCGGTATCGCACATGACATCAACAATGCCATTTCGCCGGTGGCTCTCTACACCGAGTCGCTGTTGGAGAAAGAGCCGGGCCTGAGCCCGCAGGCCCGCGGCCAGCTAGAGATCATCCAGCGGGCCATCGACGACGTCGCGCAGACCGTGGCGCGCATGCGTGAATTCTATCGGCAGCGCGCACCGCAGATGACTCTCCAGGCGGTCGACCTGAACAAGCTGGTTGAACAGGTCGTGCCCTTGACTCGCGCCCGTTGGAGCGACATGGCGCAGCAGCGCGGGATCGTCATCGATATGCGGATCGAATTGGCCGCCGAGCTCCCCCTGATCAGGGGCGTCGATAGTGAAATCCGCGAGGCCCTCATCAATCTGATCTTCAATGCAGTCGATGCCATGCCCCAGGGCGGCCCACTGATCCTGAGAACAGCGCTCGTGAGCGATGCGCGGTCGGCCTCACCGGAAGCTCCCGGCGGTCAGCAGGTTCAACTGGAGGTCATCGACGCCGGCGTCGGTATGGATGAGCAGACCCGGCGGCGCTGCTTGGAGCCCTTCTTCACGACCAAGGGCGAGCGCGGCACCGGCCTTGGACTGGCGATGGTCTACGGCACCGTGCAGCGCCACAGCGCGGACATCGAGATCGACAGCGCCGTGGGGCAGGGCACCACCATTCGCTTGCGATTTGCCGTTCAGAGCGTCTCCGCGGTCGGGAGAACAGACGCGGGCAGCCCCCGCGTCCCGCGACCCTTGAGGATCCTCGTCGTCGACGACGATCCTCTGTTGATCCAGTCGCTGCGCGACACCCTGGAAGGGGACGGCCATACCGTGATAACGGCCGACGGCGGGCAATCCGGCATCGACACGTTCCTCATCTCGCAGACAAAGGGGCAGGCGCCGTTCGATGTCGTGATCACCGATCTCGGCATGCCCTATGTGGATGGGCGCAAGGTCTCGAGCGCCGTGAAAGCTGCCTCGCCCGGCACGACGGTGCTCCTGTTGACAGGCTGGGGACAGCGACTGGTTGCGGACGGCGACATTCCGCCTCATGTCGATCGTGTCTTGAGCAAACCTCCGAAGTTGCGCGAGCTACGGGCAGCCCTCTCCGAGTTGTCGGATAAGAAAACCGACCGAAGAAATTGACGGGTGAGGTGGGCGGAGCTCGCCAGTACCGACGGTCTTTGACCGACGGAAGCGTCTTCAAGCGCGACGCACGGGTAGGATGACAATCACTCAGCCTACTCGGCGACTACACGCAGGACCGTTCGCGTGGGAGATTCGTGGGAGTTTGTGGCGCGGTTGGCCGCTGCCACCAGATTGCCGATCTCTGCCGCGCTGTAGTGCGTCGTCATCCTTGAGCTTTTGTGCCCCTGCAGGTCCTGGCGGTCCTCGAAGCTGACGCCGGCTGCCCTTAGCCTAGTTCG
>Ga0207695_10009693_pt1 | contig 11858 bp, 10 predicted proteins | sample KBSC54metaG_FD_184354 | JGI IMG/M metagenome (GOLD analysis project Ga0207695, IMG submission 184354) | Corn rhizosphere microbial communities from Kellogg Biological Station, Michigan, USA - KBS C5-4 metaG (SPAdes) (version 2) | ecosystem: Host-associated > Plants > Roots > Rhizosphere > Soil... | reverse complement strand
CGCCGAAAAGCTTGGCTTCCGGGCCGAGAAGGATTTCCAGGAGGGCCTGGCAGAGCTCTCGGAATGGGTCGCCAGCCAGACCGCCGACGATCGGGTGGAGCAGGCGCGGGCTGAGCTTGAGGCCAGGGGGCTCGTCGCATGATCGGCCCCGACGAGCGCCCCATCCTGGTGACCGGCGGCGCCGGCTTCATCGGCTCCAATATCGCCGACCGGTTCGCGGGCGAGGGCCATCACATCCTGGTTTATGACGCGCTGTCCCGACCCGGCGTCGAGCGGAACCTGCAATGGCTGAAGGATCGCCACGGCGCGCGAATCGGCAATGTCGTTGCCGATGTTCGCGACGAAGACGAAGTCCGCCGAGCCGCTGCGGATGCCAAGGCGGTCTTCCACATGGCGGCTCAGGTTGCCGTGACGACCAGCCTGGTCGATCCGCGCGAGGATTTCGAGATCAACGTCAAAGGCACGATCAACGTTCTCGACGCCGTCCGCCTTCGCGGCGAGCCGGTTCCGGTGATCTTCGCTTCGACAAACAAGGTCTATGGCGATCTTGGCGATATCGAATTTGAGACGCTTCACGACCGCCACGAGCCCAAGCATTTCGCTGCGCAGCGAGGTATCGACGAGAGTCGTTCGCTCGATTTCCACACACCCTACGGCTGCTCGAAAGGGTCGGCCGATCAATATGTGCTCGACTATGCCCGCAGCTTCGGAATTCCGACGGCGGTGTTCCGGATGAGCTGTATTTATGGCCAGCGCCAGATGGGCACCGAGGACCAGGGCTGGGTCGCTCATTTCCTGATCCGGGCCCTCTCAGGCGAGCCGATCACCATCTACGGCGACGGACGACAGGTGCGCGACATCCTCGACGTCGCCGATGCTGTCGATGCCTATGCGCGGGCCCTGGAACGGATTGAAACCGTCAAGGGCCGCGCCTTCAATCTCGGCGGCGGTCCGGATAACGCGATCAGCCTTCTCCAGCTGATCCAGGAAATCGAGCGGATCATCGGGCGGGGGATCGAGCTGCGCTTCGAGGATTGGCGGCAGGGCGATCAGCGCTGGTACGTTTCCGACACCAGCTCCGCCACGCAGGCGCTCGGACTGGGCCGGCCGCTGCCCTGGCGCAAAGGCGTTGCCTCGCTGGCGGAATGGCTGGCGAGCGAGCGCGGCGCCCAGCTTCAGGGCGAGCGCGCGTTGGCGAGTGCGGCCCAATGAGAAGCGGAATGCGACTGATGCTGGTGACCGACGCCGTTGGCGGTGTCTGGACCTACAGCCTCGATCTCGCCCGGGCAGTTCGCGAATGGGACGTCGAGGCGTTCCTCGTCGTCACTGGCCCGTCGCCTTCGGCTGAGCAGCGCGCCCAGGCCAGCGGCTTCGAAGTGATCGACACCGGCCTGCCGCTCGATTGGACCGCCAGGCGCCCGGACCTGATCCGCCGCGCCGGCTGCGCCCTGGCCGAATTGGCGGCGAAAGAAGGTGCTGACCTGGTCCAGGTCAACAGCGCCGCCCTTCTCGCCGATTGCGAATTCGACCAGCCGGTGGTTGCGCTCCAGCACAGCTGCGTCGCCACCTGGTGGACGACTGTGAAGGGGACACCGCTTCCGCCGGATTTCGCATGGCGGCGCGATCTCATCGAATGCGGACTTAATCGAGCCGCGGCGGTGGTGGCGCCCAGCGCCGCCTTCGCCGCGCTGACGGCTCGGACCTACGCACTCACTCGTCCTGTCCATGCGGTGCACAACGGCCGTCGAGCACTGTCGATGAAACGTCGGCCGATGGAGGATCTCGTCTTCACGGCAGGGCGGCTGTGGGACGAAGGGAAGAATGTCCCCACGCTCGACGAGGCGGCAGCTCGGCTCGGGGTTACAGTCGAGGCGGCTGGTCCGGTTGAGGGGCCGAACGGGGCACAAGCGTCGTTCGAGAACCTTCGCCACCTCGGCGAACTGAGCTCCGCCGGGATCGCCGGACGACTGGCCGCACGGCCGATTTTCGCATCCGCGGCCTTATATGAACCGTTCGGACTGTCGGTCCTCGAAGCGGCTCAGGCTGGATGCGCACTCGTCCTGTCGGACATCTCAAGCTTTCGTGAGCTGTGGAGCGGCTGCGCAACATTCGTGCCGGCCAACGATTCAGACGCCTTTGCCGAAGCGATGGAAGAGTTGCTGGCGAATCCTGCAAGGCGGACGGACCTCGGCATCGCCGCGCGAATGCACGCGCCTCGCTACACGCCAGATTTGATGGCGCAGCGCATGGTGCAGATTTACAAGCACCTGCTACCCGAACCGCTGCCCCGGCCCGCTCGCGCCTCCCGAGCCGTCGAGTTCATGAGCCTGGCATGAGGATCGCCTATTTCACTCATTCCCTGCGGTCCTGCTGGAACCACGGCAATGCCCATTTTCTTCGCGGCGTTCTGCGGGAGCTGATCGCACTTGGGCACGATGTCGAAGCGTTCGAACCTGAAGATTCTTGGAGCGTCCAGAATCTCCTCGCAGATCACGGTCAGAAGGCGCTGGACAGGTTCGGGGAGGATTATCCGGAGCTCGCTTCGACGGTCTATCCCGCTGATGCCGATCTGGCCGAACTTGTCGACGATGCCGACCTGGTGATCATTCACGAATGGAACGACCCCGAGCTCGTGGCTGCGATCGGGCGGTTGCGGGCGCGGGGCGCCAATTTCACCCTGCTCTTCCACGATACGCATCACCGCGCGGTTTCGGCGCCGAAGCAGATGCGCGCCTACGATCTCGACGGGTATGACGGAGTCCTCGCCTTCGGGCAGGCGCTTGCCGACGTCTATCGCCGCTGGGGTTGGGGCGATCGGGTTTTCGTGTGGCACGAAGCAGCCGACATCCGCCGCTTCCATCCGCCCACGGATGAACAGCGGCGACACGGCCTCGTCTGGATCGGCAACTGGGGCGACGACGAACGAAGCGAAGAGCTGGTCGAATTCCTGCTCCAGCCCGCTCAATGGGCGAATATTCCGCTCGACATCTACGGCGTGCGCTATCCGGCCGAGGCGAAGGACATGCTGTGGCGCTACGGCGCTCGTTACCACGGCTGGGTGGCCAATGCCGACGCGCCCGAGCTGTTCGCGCGCCACATGGCCACCGTCCACGTTCCTCGCCGCTTCTATCGCGAAGCACTCCCGGGAATCCCGACGATCCGAGTGTTCGAGGCGCTGGCCTGCGGAATCCCGCTCGTCTCCGCGCCGTGGGAGGACAGCGAGCACCTGTTCCGCGTCGGCGAAGATTTTCTGATGGTCGAAAAGGGAGAGGACATGATTGCTGCGCTGACGCAGCTGAAGAAAGACCGGGATCTCCGGCAGTCGCTTGCAAAGAGCGGCCTTGAAACAATTCGCGCTCGCCACACCTGTGCACACCGGGCTCGGGAGCTTCTGAGTGTCGTCCAGCACGTTCGTTCATGTCGAGCGCAGTCGAGACGCGAGCGCGGTCGCGACCAACGGAGAGCGGGTACCGCTGGAGACCGCCGCATGAAGATCGCCTTCTACGGATCCAGCCTGCTGTCGTCGTGGTGGAACGGCGCCGCGACTTACTATCGCGGGCTCCTGCGTGATCTCGCCAGCCGCGGCCACGACATCACCTTCTACGAGCCCGATGCCTACGACCGGCAACAGCATCGGGACATGGAGCCGCAGCCGTGGGCCAAATCCGTCGTCTATCCGGCGACCGCCGAGGGGTTGCGGTCCGTGCTGAGCAAAGCCCGTGACGCCGATGTGGTGGTCAAGGCGAGCGGGGTCGGAGTGTTCGACGAGGAGTTGATCGACGGGATCATCGCCAACAGCCGCGACGACGCGCTTCGAATCTTCTGGGATGTCGATGCAGCGGCCACTCTCGACGAAATGCTTGAGGAGGAGGAGGACCATCCCGTCCGCCGCAATCTCAGTTCTCTGGACCTGGTGCTGACTTATGGCGGAGGGCCGCCGGTGGTCGAAGCTTACGAAAGGTTCGGAGCGGCGCGATGTGTTCCGATCTATAACGCGCTCGATCCCGACACCCATCATCCTGTTGCGTCCGATCCGCGCTTCGCGGCCGACCTGTCCTTCCTGGGAAACAGGCTCCCCGACCGCGAGGCGCGGGTCGAGTCCTTCTTCCTTGCTGCCGCCGAAGCCCTCCCCGAGCGGCAGTTCCTGATCGGCGGCAACGGCTGGGACACGAAGCCATTGCCGTTCAATGTCCGAAATGTCGGGCACGTCTTCACGACCGAGCACAACGCCGTCAACTGCACGCCACTGGCGGTGCTCAATATCGCCCGCGACAGCATGGCGAATATCGGCTTCTCGCCGGCCACCAGGGTGTTCGAAGCCGCCGGCGCCGCAGCCTGCCTGATCACCGACGCGTGGGAGGGGATCGAGCTGTTCCTCGAGCCCGACAAGGAGGTTCTGGTGGCGCGCGACGGCTGGGACGTGGCCGATCATGTCGCCGGCCTGACACCCGAACGGGCTCGGGACAGAGGCCAGGCGGCACTGAAGCGTGTTCTCTCCGAACACACCTACACTCATCGCGGCGCCGAAGTGGATCGGATCCTTCGAAAGCATGTTGCGATGAAACGCGAGCCGGTGGTGGAGGCGGCGGAATGAAGCTCGTCGTCCTCGGCCTCAGCCTCTCGTCCTCATGGGGCAACGGCCACGCCACCACCTATCGGGCGTTGCTGAAATCCTTCGCCGATCGGGGGCACGAGATCTTGTTCCTCGAACGGGACGTGGCCTGGTATCGCGACAACCGCGACTGCGCCAATCCGGACTATTGCCGGCTGGAGTTCTATCGCTCGCTGAAAGAGTTGGAGAAGTGGCGTAGCGAAGTAGAGAGCGCCGATGCGGTGATTGTGGGCTCCTACGTTCCGGACGGAGTGGAGGTCGGCCGCTTCGTCCAGAAGCACGCGCGCGGGGTAACCGCCTTCTACGATATCGATACGCCCGTTACCCTCGCAAAGCTCGAGCGGGGCGATTTTGAATATCTTGCGCCGGAGCTCATCCCCACTTCGATCTGTATCTGTCGTTCACCGGCGGACCGACCCTGGACCGGATTGAAAGCCAATATGGATCGCCCGCGGCCCGCGCACTCTACTGCTCGGTGGACGCTGATGCCTATGCTCCCAGGCAACTGCCGAAGATATGGGACCTGAGCTATCTGGGCACCTACAGTCCCGATCGGCAGCCGGCTCTCGAAAAGCTCCTTATCGAACCGGCGCGTCGGCTTCCGCATCTCAAGTTCGTTGTCGCCGGCCCTCAATATCCTCAATCGATCGACTGGCCCGCGAATGTCGAACGGATCGAGCATCTGCCACCGGACGAACACGCCGATTTTTACGCCGCCTCGCGATTCACTCTGAACGTGACGCGAGCCAACATGATAGCCGCGGGTCGGTCTCCGTCCGTCCGGCTGTTCGAAGCCGCGGCCTGCGCGACGCCAGTCATCTCCGACAGGTGGGATGGTCTCGACCGGCTGTTCGAGCCCGGGCACGAGATCCTTCTCGCCGACAGCAGCGACGATGTCGTCAAGCTCCTCCATCACGCCCAGTCTGCTGACGAAATCGGCAACGCGGCCCGGCGCCGCGTGCTCTCCGAGGACACGTCCGATCACAGAGCCTTGCAGCTGGAGCGGTTTCTTGAAGAAGCCGTCGCACGCCGATCCCAGCGCATTTCAACCAATCCGAGGGAGTTACGAGTGAAACGAGGAACTGAACGGGTTGCGCTCGTCACCGGGGGTGCGGGGTTCATCGGATCGCACCTGTGCGACCGCCTGATCGAAGAGGGCGCGCGCGTCGTCTGTCTTGATAACTTTCTGACCGGGCGCCGAAGCAACATCGCGCACCTGGAGGAAGAGGGCCGGTTTGAGGTCATCGATCAGGACATCATCGGGGACCTGCCGCCCCGGCTTCGAAGGATGGGCTTCACGCACATCTACCACCTCGCCTGCGCCGCCTCGCCGCCCCATTACCAGGCTGATCCCGAGCATACGATGCTGACCAACGTGGTCGGCACCAGCAATGTCCTGGGTTTGGCAGAAGAGTGCGGCGCTCGCCTGCTGCTCACGTCGACCAGCGAAGTCTACGGCGACCCGGAGGTGCATCCGCAGCCGGAGGAGTATCGTGGCTGGGTCAACTGCACCGGCCCGCGCGCCTGCTATGACGAGGGCAAACGGGCGGCCGAGACGCTTGCCTTCGATTATCGCCGAAGCGGACGGGCGGAAGTGCGGGTCGCGCGGATCTTCAACACCTACGGGCCGAGGATGCGATCCGACGATGGCCGGGTGGTGTCCAATGTCATCTGCCAGGCGCTCGCTGGTGATGACATCACGATCTACGGCGACGGCTCGCAAACCCGCAGCTTCTGCTTCGTCAACGATCTCGTGCGCGGGCTCATGCTGCTCATGGATTCGGAGCGGGCGGACGGAATGCCGGTGAACCTCGGAAATCCCACCGAGATGACGGTGCGGGAGCTGGTCTCTCTGGTGAAGGAGATGACCGGATCCAGCTCGCGCGTGGTGAAGCGTCCGCTGCCCGAGGACGATCCCAAGCGCCGCAAGCCGATCATTTCGAGGGCCGAGGAGTTGCTGGGGTGGCAGCCGGAGGTCAGTCTTCAAGAAGGGCTCGAAGAGACCATTCGCTGGTTCGACGAGGACCGGCGATCGAAACGCGCGCCGTGGCGCGGAATTGCGGCCTCGGAATCGGAAGCGCCGCTGGTCCAGGCCGCCGAGTAGAGGAGCAAGATGAGCGAAATGGAAGGCGGCGAAAGCCGCTCGACGATGCGTGCGGCCGTCGTGACCGCGCCCGGCAAAGTGGAAATCCGGGAAGTGCCGAAGCCGGAGCCCGGACCGGGCCAGGTTCGAGTGCGCCTGGAAGGCTCGGGCGTGTGCGCGTCGAACCTGACGCCCTGGGAGGGGCCGGAATGGATGACTTTCCCGACGCAGCCCGGCGATCTGGGGCATGAGGGTTGGGGGGTGATCGACGCCGTCGGCGAGGAGGTGCGCGATTTGCAGCCCGGCGACCGGGTCGCCACCCTCGGGACGAACGCCTACGCGGAATATGATGTCGCCGATGCCTCGGCGGTGGTGAAGATTCCCGATGAGCTTTCGGATATTCCGTTTCCCGGTGAGCCGTTCGGATGCGCGATGAACATCTTTCGCCGCAGCGAGATTCGCCAAGGGCAGACCGTTGCGATCATCGGGATCGGCTTTCTCGGCGCCATCCTGGTCAGGCTCGCGTCGAAAGCGGGGGCCAGGGTTTTCGCTATTTCCCGGAGGCAAAGCTCACTTGAGCTCGCGCGCAAAATGGGCGCGGCCGAGATAATTCCGATGGACGATCATTACGCCATCATCGGGCGCGTAAAAAAACTCACGGGCGGCAAGTTTTGCGAGCGGGTGATCGAGGCGGTGGGCAAGCAATGGCCGCTCGACCTCGCCGCCGAACTGACGGGCGAGGGCGGACGCCTGATCATTGCCGGTTATCACCAGGATGGTCCGAGGCAGGTCAACATGCAGCTATGGAACTGGCGCGGGTTCGATGTCATAAACGCGCATGAGCGTGATCCGAACGTAGCGCTGCAAGGGGTGAAGGACGCGATCGAGGCGGTTCGGTCCGGCCTCATCGATCCGGCCGATGTCATCACGCACCGCTATCCTCTGGAAAAGCTCGACGAAGCGCTGAACGCGACGCGCGACCATCCCGGTCACTTCGTCAAGGCAATCGTGACGCCGTGACCGTGAAGCTCGGTTTCCTGGGTGTCGGCTGGATCGGCCGTAACCGAATGGAAGCGATGCTGGCGACGGGAAAAGCCGAAGCGATCGCGATCTGCGATCCCAACCCGGACGTGGCCCTGGAGGCGCAGAAGCTCGCGCCGGAAGCGGCACTGGTGAGCTCGTTGGACGAACTGCTCGCGCTTGCGCCGGATGGAGTGGTGATCGCCACGCCCAGCGCGCTCCACGCCGAACAATCGATTGGCGCACTCGAAGCTGGCGCCGCAGTATTCTGCCAGAAGCCGCTGGGTCGAAATGCGGGTGAGGTCGAGGCGGTGCTTGAGGCAGCGCAACGGGCTGACCGGCTGCTCGGAGTGGACCTTTCCTACCGCCACACCGCAGCTATGCAGGCCATCCGCGAGCTGATCCGTTCGGGTCAGCTCGGCCACGTCTTCGCCGCCGACCTGGTCTTCCACAACGCGTACGGTCCGGGAAATGCGTGGTTCTACGATCCGAAGCTGTCGGGCGGCGGGTGCCTGATCGATCTCGGGGTCCATCTTGTCGATCTCGCGCTGTGGCTGTTCGATTTTCCCGAGGTGGTTGCGGCGCACGGCCGGACTCTAAAGGAAGGCCGCGCCCCAGCCGCGGACGAGGTCGAGGATTTCGCGCTCGGCGAAATCGAGCTCGCGAACGGAACGTCGGTTCGGATCGCCTGCTCCTGGAATCTCTCGGCCGGGCAGGATGCGGACATCCGCGCCAGCTTCTATGGCACCCAAGGTACTGCCGAGATGCGCAACGAGAATGGCTCGTTTTTCGATTTTGTCGCTGACCGATTCAGCGGCCGCAACCGGGAGCGGATCGCCGGTTACCCGGATGAGTGGGGTGGACGTGCCGCTGCGGATTGGGTGGAAAAGCTCGCGCGCGGTGAGCAGTTTGAAGGCAGCACAACGGGGTTGATCCAAACCGCCCAAGTTTTGGACCGCTTGTACTGCCGCTAAACCTTCGCTTGCCTCGTTCATCCGCGCTGAACGAGCGGCTTCGCCGATCGTTTCGGCCAGTCATCATGGGTTAAAACAAATGCTATGACTGAGGCGGGATGAGAATCGATCGCCGTTCATTCCTCGGTGCCGCGGCGGCGGCCGGCGCTCTTTCCGTCGCGGGCCTTTCCGCGCGCGCTCCCGCTGCGAAGACATTCGAAGTGACGAAGACGCCGCAAGAATGGCTGCGGCTTCTCGGCCCCCAGCGGTACGCGATCCTTCGGGAGGCGGGAACCGAACGGGCGTGGACCAGCCCGCTTCTGAACGAACATCGCGGCGGGACTTTCGTCTGCGCCGGCTGCGCGCTGCCGCTGTTCAGCTCGACGACCAAGTTCGAAAGCGGCACCGGTTGGCCAAGCTTCTACGCGCCGCTGGCCCATGCGATCGTCACCCGGCCCGATAGAAGCCTCGGAATGGAGCGGACAGAAGTGTTGTGCCGGCGATGCGGCGGACACCTAGGGCACGTGTTCGACGACGGTCCACGCCCGACCGGTCTGCGTTATTGTATGAACGGGCTGGCGCTCCAGTTCCGGCCCTCCTGAGGAGCAACAGATGAAGACGATCGCTACAGCACTCGCTACCGCGCTGATGTTCACCGCCAGCTGCTCGGCCGCGCCTGCAGCGCAGCTGCAGACCGCAGTCCTTGCAGGCGGGTGCTACTGGGGCATGGATTCAGTGTTCGATCATGTGAAGGGGGTTCGGAATGTCGTCTCCGGATGGGCGGGCGGAAGTGCGGGCATGCCGCATGCGGAAGCGGTGCAGATCCATTTCGATCCGAGCCAGATCAGCTACGCCCAGCTGCTGCAAATCTACTTCACGGTAGCCCATGACCCGACCCAGGTGAATCGGCAGGGGCCGGATGTCGGCCAGAATTATCGTTCAGCCATTTTCCCGCAAAATGCGGAGCAAAAAGCGATTGCCGAACATGCGATCGCTGATCTCAAGCGATCGAAGCCGGTCGCCACGCGGCTGGAAAGCGGCCCGTTCGAAGCCGCGCCGCCGGACCAGCAGGATTTCGCCCGCAAACATCCGACCTTTCCGTACATCGTCATCAACGACGAACCGAAGCTGGTGCGGCTGAAGCACGATTATCCGCAGTGGTGGAAAGCCTGATCACCCGCTAGGAGCCGCCCGTTCGACAGCGGGGGGTGAGAGGTGACGAAGTCAATTGAAGCGGTCGCGATCGTTGGCCTCGGGCTGATCGGCTCTTCGATTGCCCGCGGAGTGCGCGAGGCGCTGCCGGAGGTGAAGCTCAGCGGCTATGATACCGATCCCGCGGTCCGCGCTCGCGCTCGCGAATTGTCGTTGGCCGACAGCATCCCTGATGATCCTGCCGAGGCGGTTGCCGAGGCCGATTTGGTTATCATGTGCGTTCCGGTCGGCGCGATGGAAGCTGCCGCTCGGGCAATAGCGCCGGGACTGAAGTTCGATGCGATCGTCAGTGATGTCGGCTCGTGCAAGGCGCCGGTCCTCCGTGCGTTGCGCAATGCTTTGCCTGACGCGCTGATTATTCCGGGTCATCCGATCGCCGGAACGGAGAAGAGCGGCCCGGATGCCGGCTTCGCTGCCCTCTTCCACCGCCGCTGGTGCATCCTGACGCCGGAGCCTGGAACGAATGCCCAAGCCGTCGAGCAGATCGCCCATTTCTGGGAAGCGTTGGGCGCGAAGGTCGAGATCATGGACCCGGAACGGCACGACCTCGTGCTCGCCGTCACCAGCCACCTTCCGCACCTCATCGCCTTCACCATCGTCGGTACCGCGTCGCATCTCGAAGAGGTGACCGAGGGCGAGGTGATCAAATATTCTGCCGGCGGCTTTCGCGATTTCACGCGCATTGCGGCTTCGGACCCGACGATGTGGCGCGACGTCTTCCTCGCCAACAACGAGGCCGTCCTGGAGGTTTTGCAGCATTTCCAGGACGATCTCGATGGGCTCGTTAAAGCGATCCGCTCCGGTGACGGAGCCGCGCTGTTCGACTGGTTCAGCCGGACTCGCGATATCCGCCGCGCAATCGTCTACGAGGGCCAGGATGTAGCGGCGCCCGATTTCGGGCGCAGCACCTAGCGCCGGGCAGTCGTGGAGAAGCGATAGACGATCCGGTCGACATAGACCTGCCCAGGATCGAGACGGGCTGACCCGAGCTGGGGCTGATTGGGCGTGTCGGGGAATACCTGCGGCTCAAGCGCGAGCGCATCCCCCTGCCGATAGAGGTGGCCGTTCTTGCCGGCGATCGCGGCATTGAGGAAATTGCCGGTATAGAATTGGACGCCTGGCTGGTTGCTGAGCAGTTCCAGCACTCGGCCGCTAGATGGATCCTGGACGCGCGCCATCAGATGAAGGTCAGCGGTCGGAGCTCTCCTGACGACGAAATTATGGTCGTAGCCGTGGCCTTTCGCGAGCTGATCGTCATGTCCGTCCCGAATCCGTTCGCCGATGATGTGCGGTGTCCGGAAATCGAACGGCGTGCCCGCAACCGGGCGAAATTCGCCGGTCGGGATCAGGGTCGCGTTGACCGGGGTGATCGAGTCCGCCGGGATCGTGAGCCATTCCTCGGTGATCGGGTGGTTGGAACCCTCGCCCGCGAGATTGAAATAGCTGTGGTTGGTGAGGTTGACGATCGTTGGCTTGTCGGTGGTGGCCCGATATTCGAGGATCAGCTCGTTCTTCTCGTTGAGGCTATAGGTCGCGGTTGTCGTTAGAGTACCCGGATAGCCCTCGTCGCCGTCGGGGCTGACGTAAGTCATCGAAACGCTGGCGACCGGTCCGCTCTTGACGCTGTTGATCTTCCACAGATGCTTTTCGAAGCCCATCACGCCGCCGTGGAGAGCGTTCGGGCCATCGTTCTTCGCCAGCTGATAGGTCTTGCCGTCGAGCGTGAACTGGCCGTTTGCAATGCGGTTCGCGTAGCGCCCAACGCTGGCACCGAAGTGGGCTGTCTGATGGACGTACCCATCCAGATCGTCGAAGCCGAGGACGACGTCGGCGGGATGCCCGTTGCGATCCGGCACGATCAGAGACTGTAGCGTAGCACCGAAGGCAAGGATTTTTGCCTTCACGCCGTGCGAGTTGACGAGCGTGATTGCCTCTACCGTTTCCCCGTTTTGCAGCTTGCCGAAGTCGCTTCTGGTCG
>Ga0207695_10009692_pt1 | contig 11858 bp, 11 predicted proteins | sample KBSC54metaG_FD_184354 | JGI IMG/M metagenome (GOLD analysis project Ga0207695, IMG submission 184354) | Corn rhizosphere microbial communities from Kellogg Biological Station, Michigan, USA - KBS C5-4 metaG (SPAdes) (version 2) | ecosystem: Host-associated > Plants > Roots > Rhizosphere > Soil... | reverse complement strand
ATGATCGACGAAGGCGCTGGATTCCCAGCCGATTATATTGCCGAAGCAGTTGACCAAACCCGTGGTTGGTTCTACACGCTTTTGGCAATCGCGACTGCCCTCGATCTACCAGCGCCATACCGCACAGCGGTGTCACTTGGTCATGTGCTCGACAAATCAGGCAAGAAAATGTCGAAGTCGCGTGGCAATATTGTTGACCCGTGGGAAGTAATGAATACCATCGGCGCTGATGCCGCTCGTTTTTACTTCTACAGCGTGAATCAACCGGGTGAGCCCAAAAAGTTTGATTTAGCTGATGTTGAACAAATTGTACGGAAAACATTTTTAATACTCTGGAATAGCTACAGTTTCTTGGCCCAACGAGCCGCTACCGACGGGGCGCCGACAGTTACCAACCAAGCGCCCGAATCGGCGGAATTTCTTGACCATTGGCTGATTGCCAGAATATTGCAGGCTCAACAGTCGGTAACTGAGGCGTTCGAATCAGCCGATTTCTTTGTAGCCTCACGTACAATTTCCGATGTGATTACCGAACTTTCAACTTGGTACCTGAAACTGTCGCGGAAACGCACTGATGCAGCCTTTCTACCAACGCTTGGTTGGGCACTCCGTCAGTTGTCAGTTTTGCTCGCGCCACTTACGCCGTTTTTGGCTGAAATCATTTGGCAGCGATTGCGCAATGATACCGACGCAGAATCGGTTCATTTGAGTGATTGGACGGCACCAGCACAATTTAATCAACCGATCCTTGATCAAATGAAGCAACTTCAGCAAATACTTGAAATTGGACGAGCGGCCCGTGCTCAAGCCAGCATCAAACTTCGTCAGCCACTGGCAAGTGCAACAGTACGAGGGGCGGCAATTCCCGAGGTTCTTCACACAATTATCGCAAAAGAACTCAACGTACATGCGGTACATACTGAATTAACCGATGATCCACTCTCGGTTGATCTTGATACGGTTCTGACTGACGAGCTGCGCGGTGAAGGTTTTGCCCGCGATTTAACTCGGATCATTCAAGACTTGCGAAAAACCGCTGGCTTAATGCCAGGAGATAGGGCCAAAGTGCGACTGACTGGCGACCACGAGTTTTTACCACTGGTAACAACGTTTTTGCCTGCTATCAGCGAAACAACCGCTACGGAGATTGAACAGCACGACCAGCCATTTGGTGCGACACAAACTGCTGGAATGCTCATAGTTTCACTCGAACCGATGGTATGAGAGAGAGATTTCGCGCGCTGAAACAAATCGATTGGATCTTGCTCGTTATACCGATTTTGCTCACGAGCGTAGGGCTAGTGATGATCTATTCTCTTGGATTGGCTCAAGGATCGATGAGCCTCTTCTGGAGTCAAGTTGCCTACGCTGCAATTGCAATCGTTGTTTTCTATATAGTAAGCAGCTTTGATTACCAGCTATTTAAACAAGCATCGCCAGCGCTGTACGTGATAACCGTCCTACTACTTATTGCCGTACTATTTATTGGGCGAACCACCCTGGGCGCAACCCGGTGGATTAATTTGGGTTCGTTTCAGCTGCAGCCAGCCGAGCTTATGAAGGCAATCTTAATTTTAATCGTGGCGCGATTGCTTGGTGATTCGGTTGGGAATATATCGTGGAGTCGATTCTTCATTGTGCTTGTTGCAGCAGCGATCCCAATTGTTCTTACACTGCTTCAACCAGACTTGGGTACCGCAGTTGTGTTGGCGGCCATTGTTGGCAGCATGGTGCTCGCCAGCCGGTTGAATGTCCGCCAGTTAGGCGCTTCTGCGTTTATCATTGTGGCGGTATTGGGATTAGGCTGGGTGACGTTGAAAGATTACCAGCGTGCTCGAATTGAAGTGTTTTTGAACCATTCGAGTGATGCTCAGGGATCAAGCTATAACGTTCGCCAGTCGATCATCGCCGTTGGAAATGGGGGATTAACCGGAGAAGGAATTGGTCGTGGGAGCCAGAGTCAGTTGAATTTCCTGCCAGTCGCACATACGGACTTCATGTTTGCAACCCTGGCCGAGGCAACTGGACTGGTGGGAAGTCTGACAGTGTTGCTTCTTTACGCGTTTCTCATTTGGCGAATTTGGCGGTTATCGGAGCTGCTGAATGATTCCTTTGCCATGCTAGTTGCGGTTGGAGTAGGTACGATGATTTGTGTTCAGGTGGTGGTTAATGTTGGTATGAACATCGGACTCCTGCCCGTTACTGGCATTCCGCTCCCGTTCGTATCGCACGGCGGTTCTTCGCTCATCGTCGCTGTTTTTGTGGTGGCTTTGCTTGAAAGTATGTACCGCCGCCAGCGTCGAGCAGGCTTTTCGCTCAGTAGTTGACCGGCTCAGGCGGGTATGATACAGTGCAAAAAACCTCATAGCAGGGAAAATTTGTTATGCACGAACACAGCATTATCGAAACTGGTGGGAAGCAATACATGGTAACGCCGGGCACTACGGTTACCATTGGCAATCTGACGGACGAAGTTGGGGCAACGCTTACGTTCCCTGATCTTCTTGGCGGGAAAGCGATTAAGGCGACTGTGGTTTCCCATGGTCGAACCCCAACGATTCGAGTGATTAAGTTCCGCAACAAAACTCGTGGACTTCGTCGACGGGGTCATCGCCAGGCATTTACAACTATCCGGATTGAGGCGGCTCAGTGACGACGGCTCGACGGGTAGGTGCGCTGTTCGCGCCAGTTCGATCGGCCCGAGCGTATTTACGCGCGAGTATCGAAGAACTGCGACGAACAACGTGGCCAACTCGCGAGCAAGCCACGCAGTACACGACCATTGTCGTGATTAGTGTGTTAGTAGTAACGGGAATTACCGCTGCGCTCGACTTAGGGCTTTCAAAAGGGATTGAGCAACTCATTACATGGAGTCAACGCGTATGAATGACGATCAAGACGTGCAAGCAACCGACGAAACGCCTGCTCCAGAAGCAGACGAAACGACGCAACCAGTGGCTCAAGAATCAGATCAGCCAGAAGTGGCCGATACTGATGCAGATCCTGGTATGTTGAAACCTACTGCAGAACGTCGGACTCGCAGTTTGCTTACATCAAAACAAGAAGGAAAACGCGGCTGGTACGTTATTCACACGTACACGGGTTACGAAGATCAGGTTGCTGAAAACTTGCGCCAGCGCATTGAAACGCTGAGCATGAAAGATAAGATTTTCGATGTTATTGTGCCAACCGAAAAGCAAATTGAGATTAAAAACGGAAAACGCCGCATTGCTGAACGAAAGATTTTTCCTGGATACGTCTTGGTTGAAATGGTGGTGACCGACGATTCTTGGTACGTGGTACGAAATACTCCTAACGTCACTGGATTCATTGGCCTGGGTGTTCGACCAACCGCTATGGCGCCTGAAGAAGTTGAGCGGATTAAGAAACGGATGGGTATTGAAGAGCCAAAGTACAAGATTGAGCTTTCGGTCAATGATCTCGTACGGATTATCGACGGACCACTCAAGAACTTCGAAGCAAAGGTGACTGATATCGATGATGAGAAGGGGAAGATTAAAGTACTGATCAACATGTTCGGTCGCGAAACGCCGGTAAAGCTCGATTTCCTCCAAGTTAAGAAGGCCTAGGAGTTACTATGGCAAAGCAAATCAAATCAATTATCAAACTGCAGATTGCCGCTGGCAAAGCAAACCCAGCGCCACCAATTGGTACCGTGCTCGGGCCAACCGGCATCAACATGATGGATTTCTGTGCTCAGTTTAATGAGCGTACCCGAGAATTGGGTGATACGATCATTCCGGTTGAACTGACGCTCTACGAAGATCGAACCTTTAGTTTTATTACCAAGCAACCGCCAGCAACCTCGCTCCTCAAAAAGGCAGCAAAGATTGAATCGGGTGCTGCGACGGTAGGCAAACAGAAGGTTGGATCGATTACGCGAGCACAGTTGCGTGGACTGGCCGAGCAGAAAATGGAAGACATGAGCGCTCGAACGGTTGAATCAGCAATGAAATCGCTCGAAGGTTCGGCTCGAAGCATGGGTATCGACGTTACCGAATAAGAAACAAGCAACAAAAAAGAGACTCAAACGAGTCTCTTTTTTGTTATAACAAACGATCCGCCGAAGCGGATCGTTTGCGTTTGCCCCTCCATTACCGTATCCTCCGCCCCCGATAAATCGAGGTTTTCCCACCCTGTAATATAATAATGAGAGTGGACGGTAGGGAGTAATAGAGAGAGTCCTCGTTACAAGGCTCCTAGAACCCAAGGAGGGGGAAGGTCCCGGATCTCATAACGAGGAACCTCTCTACTAGCTGTTTCTGGGGTGCTCACCAGAATTTCCTTCTGATGACTGTCGTAGTATAGCAGGATAGTCAAGAATGTCAATACCCCATACCTGTAATATACAACACTACACGGACGTACGTAATGTGTATGTATAGTGAAATGTGTCTATATATTGTGTGATTTTGGGTTGTGCATAGCGATTTTGTTACACTGTCATGCAAAGGAGGGGCATGATCGACTATTGGTTAAAGTTAGCGAGCAATCCTGCAATTGGTGCAAGAACTCTCCATAAATTACGTGCTCACCTTTCGGATGCCCAGTCATTCGCCGAATTAAACAAAGCCCAGCTGCAGAACTATGATCTTGATGAACGAACGGCCCAATTAGTCCTGGACCAGCTGGAAACTGACGACAGTGGCGTACGACAAACACTTCATGAGCACTCAATTCACTTTCTTTGGTTTGACGACGAGGAATTTCCAGAATCTCTTCGCCAAATTCCTGATCCGCCAGCGTGTCTTTTCCGTCGCGGAGAACCGTTAGTATCCGGAGAAATAATGATTGCGATGGTTGGTAGCCGAAAGGCAACGCCATATGGTCGACAAGTTGCCACAATGTTTGCTCAAGACCTTGCCCAAGCTGGAATTACCATTGTATCGGGATTGGCATTTGGCATTGATGCGGTTGCCCACCAAGCAACGCTTGATGCCGGTGGGCGAACGGTAGCCGTTTTGGGCAATGGGCTCGATGATATTTTTCCAACTAGTCATCGAGCGCTTGCTCGAGAAATTATTGCGAAAGGTGGAACCATCCTTTCGGAATTTCCGCCAGGTACGCCGCCGCTCAGACACCATTTTCCAATTCGCAATCGGATTATTGCGGGATTAGCAGTTGGAACGCTCGTAGTTGAAGCAGCCGAAGAATCTGGTTCATTAATTACTGCGCGGTTAGCGATTGAGTCAGGTCGCGAGGTGTTTGCGGTGCCTGGGCCAATCACGAGTCCGGTTAGTGCTGGTCCGCACGGTTTAATTCGAATTGGAGCTAAATTGGTAACCGGTGCAATGGATATTATTGAAGAACTTGGGCTTGAAAACCAAATCGATGAGCAACGTACCCAGGCAATTGTTCCCGACAGCGCAAATGAAGCCGCTTTGCTTGAACGACTCACCCACGAACCAATCGAACTTGATGATTTAATCCGGGTTACCATGTTAGATGCTGCAACGGTTACCAGTACACTCTTAATGATGGAGATGAAGGGAAAGGCCAGAAATTTGGGTGCAAATCAGTACGTTCGTGGCCACTAATGCTTGACAATCTTCTTGCTTACCTCTATTAACTAGACTCAATGTCAAAACACTTAGTCATCGTCGAGTCTCCTGCAAAAGCAAAGACGATCGAACGCTATTTAGGAAATGATTACACCGTTCTTGCATCGTACGGCCATGTTCGCGATCTTCCGGAACGTGAACTTGGCGTCGACGTTGACCATGAGTTCGCACCGAAATATGTGGTGCCAGTAAAAGCCAAAAAAGCCCTTTCGGCTTTAACGGCTGCTGCCAATACGGCCAGCGATGTCTTTCTGGCAACAGACTACGACCGCGAAGGTGAAGCGATTGCTTGGCATATTGTTGAAGCGCTCGGGCTTGAAGGGAGTAAAGAAGGAAAAGCCAGCAAGCGTTCAAAGTTGCCAATTCATCGAATTACCTTCCACGAAATTACGAAGTCAGCGATTCAAGATGCTATTACCCATCCGCGGGATCTCGATACTGATTTAATTAATGCGCAGCAAGGCCGGCGCGTGCTTGATCGTTTGGTTGGCTACAAGCTGAGTCCATTTCTATGGAAAAAGGTAATGAAGGGCTTGTCGGCCGGCCGGGTTCAATCAGTAGCAGTGCGCCTGGTTGTTGAACGGGAACGAGAAATTCGCGCCTTTAATCCCGAAGAATACTGGTCAATGACTGCCTTTTTGCAAACGGCGAACCAGGAAGCGCTCGAAGCGAACCTAGTGGCTTTTCAAGGTGAAAAGCTGGATAAGCTCTCGATTAAAACCGCTGAACGTGCGAACGAACTGACGGCTGCCCTGAAAGCCGCCGACTATGAGGTAGCGAACGTTGAAGAGAAAGAAACCACTAAACGGCCAAGTCCGCCGTTTACCACTTCGACCTTGCAGCAACAGGCGTCACATCGACTCCATTTTTCGGCGAAGCAGACCATGAAGTTGGCGCAAGATCTGTACGAAGCCGGTCATATTACCTACATGCGAACCGACTCAACCAATCTGGCGGGCGAGGCCTTGGCCACGGCGCGATCATTCATTCAATCAACGTACGGTGCCGACTATGTACCTGCTGCACCGGTGCAGTACAAGACCAAAGCTAAGGGCGCTCAAGAAGCACACGAAGCAATTCGTCCAACTGATCCATCAAAGCAAGCCGGTGACCTTCGGCTTGAGAGTGAACGCCATGCCAAGTTATATACACTAATTTGGCAGCGCATGGTTGCGTCGCAAATGAGTCCAGCTCGTGTGGCCGCGACAATCATTACCATTGAAGCGGGCGACGGCACATTCCGCTCGACCGGTAGCGTCGTTCGATTTCCTGGCTACCTTAAAGTTTGGCCAACGAGCGCAGAAGATTTAGTGCTGCCACCAGTAGTTCAGGGTGAATCGTTAACACTGACGGATCTCAAATCTGAACAGCACTTTACCGAACCGCCGGCTCGTTTTTCCGAAGCAACGCTCGTAAAAGCGCTCGAAGAGTACGGCATTGGTCGACCATCCACCTATGCACCAACGCTTTCGACGATTATTGATCGCGGGTACGTGCAGCTTATTGAACGACGATTCCAGCCAACCCAAATTGGCGAAGTGGTGACCGACCTTTTGGTTGAAAATTTTCCAGAGATTGTTGATTACGAATTTACGGCGCAGATGGAAGCAAACTTAGACAGTGTAGCCGAAGGGCATGAAGATTGGGTGCGCGTGCTGACTGATTTTTACACCCCGTTTGCCAAATCGCTCAGCGAAAAACTTGAGACCGTCCAAAAGAAAGATCTAACCGAAGCAACCGATAAAGTTTGTCCAGAATGTGGCAAGCCAATGGTGATTCGTCCAGGCCGGTTTGGTAAGTTTTTGGCCTGCACTGGGTTTCCCGACTGTCGTCATACTGAAGCGATTGTCGTAAAAACCGGCATCCAATGCCCACTCTGTAAAGAAGGGGACTTAATCGAGCGAAAAACGCGTCGAGGCAAAACCTTCTGGGGTTGCCAGCGCTACCCAGCTTGTACGTTTGCCACCTGGGACGATCCACACAAAACGCCGCCAGTGGTGCCAACACCAGAACAAGTTGCTGCTCGTGAAGCAGCGCAGGCCAAGCGCGCCGCTACAACCAAGGGCAAAAAGACCACCAAGCGCCGCACTACTGCGGTAAAGAGGAAACGTGGCCGCTGAATTGCCGCCAACCGTTCAACGGTTGATCGATGAGCTGGCGCGGCTGCCTGGGGTTGGTCCAAAAACCGCAAGTCGCTTGGCGTTCTATCTATTAACAAAACCGAATGACGATGTTCGTCCGCTCGGCGAAGCCGTGCTCGATTTGCGGACAGGATTGGTTACTTGTGGCACATGCTTTACCGTGTCGACCACTTCGCCCTGTAGCGTCTGCGCCGATAGCACGCGCGACCATGCCACCATTGCTGTGGTTGAAGAACCGCTGGACTTGTTGGCCCTGGATCGATCGGGATTCCGCGGTACCTACCACGTGCTCGGCGGAGTAATTTCTCCTATCGACGGCATTGGTCCCAACGAATTACGCATTGCGGAACTCATTGAACGACTCAAACAGTCTGAAACGCCGGTGGCGGAAATAATTCTAGCCACCAACCCCTCACTCGAAGGCGAAGCCACTGCGCTCCACGTAAAACGCGAAGTCGAAGCGCTCATGGAAGCCAAGCCAAATTTGGCGAAAGTAATCATGACTCGCATCGCCCGCGGATTACCTATGGGGAGCGATCTTGAATATGCCGACGATGTCACCATTGCTCGGTCACTTGAAGGTCGGCGAGCCATTGAGTAAGATGCGGCAACAAATCAAATTTGAACTAAGTCGGAGGTAGCATGGCAAAGTTTTTCTGTTCTGATTGTGGTCAAGCGGTTGACGATGTTGTCTGTCCAATCTGTGGAAACCCCACTGAATCGTTGGCGTTCGACGAAGGTTCTCCTGATGGTCGCAGTGATCGGTACGACGATGAACTGATTACTCGGTCAGGTACCAAGCCAGACGAAGATCCTGACGATGACGAACTCGGCGAGGAAACCGAGACCGAAGAGTCTGCTGAATAACCCGCGGCCTTTGCTGCGACGACAATCCAAGGTAGGGTAGTAACAATGGAAACTCTTCCACCATTGATGCTGTGGAACACCATGGATCGGCGCAAAGTGCCGTTCCAGCCAATAAACCCGAACCAAGTTGGGGTTTATTCGTGTGGGCCAACCGTGTACGACTATGCTCACCTGGGAAACATGCGCGCGTATTTATTTGTCGATACGCTGCGACGCGTGCTTGAGTATCGCGGCCTTCAGGTAAACCATGTGATGAACATTACCGACGTTGGCCACTTGACCGACGATGCTGATTCGGGCGACGACAAACTCGCGTTGGGCGCTGCCCGCGAAGGCAAAACTGCCTGGGACGTCGCTCGGTTTTACGAAACAGCGTTTTTTCATGACACAGCGCGGTTGAATATTGAAGTGCCAACGGTTTCGCCTCGTGCCACCGAGCATATTCCTGAGCAGATTGCGTTAATCGAGCAGCTAGAACGTCGCGGCTTTACCTATCGAATTACAGACGGCATCTATTTTGATACGGCAAAGCTAGCCGACTACGGCAAGTTGGCCCGATTATCGCAGCAGCAATTAAAAGAGGGCGCTCGGGTCGAAGTGAACCCTGAAAAGCACCATCCGCGCGATTTTGCGCTCTGGAAGTTTTCGAAAGTCGACGAACAGCGCCATATGGAATGGCCGAGCCCCTGGGGCAAGGGATTCCCGGGTTGGCACGTTGAGTGTTCGGCAATGAGTGTGAAGTACCTAGGTCAACCCTTTGATATTCACACCGGTGGTATCGATCACGTGCCAATTCACCACACGAATGAAATTGCCCAAACCGAAGCGGCAACCAACAAAACGTTGGCCAACTACTGGCTCCATAACGAGTTTATCCAAGAAAACGGCAGCAAAATGGCCAAATCGGCGGGTGGATTCTTAAAGCTGCAAGATATCGTCGATCGCGGCTTTGATCCATTGGCCTTTCGCTACTTGGCGTTAGGCACGCACTACCGTCATCCGCTCAATTTTACCTGGGATGGGCTTGATGCGGCCGCCAACGGCCTTCGCCACCTGCGGAATGATCTTCGTCGTCTTGAAGTTGAACCAACGCAGTTGCCAGCTGCGCTCGACGAGGCTTTTGTACGAGCTGTTAGCGACGATTTGAATACGCCTCAGGCCCTGGCATTGCTCCAGGAAACACTCAAGCAGCCTGATCTATCTGACGGTGAAAAGCTTGCGGCTGTTCAAGCATGGGATCGAGTTTTTGGCCTCAAACTGCTCGAAGAAGCGCCTCAGGCCTTGCCTGCCGAGGTTGTAGCGCTTTTTGCTGAGTACCAAGGCGCGCGAGCCGCCAAAGATTTCGCGGTTTCTGACCGAATTCGGGCTGATTTATCGATGCATGGATACACGGTTGAGGATGGTGCCGACGGGTCAAAATTACTACCCCACGACGCGTAATGTACCTGTTAACCATTGACAGACTTGACAATAGCGGGTATTATAGCGCATTCTGCAATAGAGGATTGCCGAAGCACCTAACATCCTAGTTCGAGTAATTTCGAACTTGCGTAGCACGAGTCTGACTAGGAACTGTGGAGAGTTGTTCGGCCTCTGAGCCGGACTATGCCCCTCCTTCCCAGTTGCCCCTCCCGGGGTACTCACGATGCCTATCACTTCGGTGGTAGACAACGGGTGGCCTGGTCAGGCTCGTGCAACGCACCTCGGTGGTTAGAATCAAGCAATTGGTTCTAGAGGGGTCACCAAGGATTTTCTTCAGGTGGCTGAACCACGTTGAGGGCATCGGCGAGTATCCAACTGAGTAGTTTTCGTCAACGTAGTTGAGTCACCTGAGGTTATTTAATAACTTGGTGATTCATTTTTTGTGTCTATAAAGAAAGACTTGAATTAAGAATTTTTTGAGAGGTGGTGATTTGGTTAGCCTGAAAGGGTTGATCAGGATCAGTCGGTCATATTTGGATTTGAAGGAGGCATGGCAACATGCGACGGTTTCTGGTGATTATGGTGGTCGCTGTAATGATGGTGTCGAGCGTCTTTTACGCTCCCGCACTTACCAATCGGTCGGGCAACGTCTCTTCGACGGCACCCCCCGAAAATCTCACCATGGCAGACTTCATCGAGTCTCAGCCTGCGCTCGACTTGTTGCCGCTCCTCACCGAGCGCTCCAGCCAGCCAGCGTACGCGCAGGGAATCGGTGGACCCGTCATGTTCCTCGAATGGCTCTTTGGAGCTGTTACCAACCGCATGCCGGTCGAGCAGCGTCACGCTGATGGCCGAACCGTGGTGGCAATTTATCCGCCGCCGCAGTTCTGTCCAGCGCTTGGCCTGCGTCCTGGGGGATTCATTACCAGGGGACCGTATGACCTCGATTCATCTATTCGACTCGTTAAGAGTGCGGATAACGTCAAAAACCAGTGGCGTGCTCAGTTCCAGTTCCAGTTTCTCATGCTCAAGAAAGAGTTGAGGACGATCAATCTCTTCCAGAACGGACAACGTTGCAAGGAAGTTGAAAAGGAATGGAATCAAACCCATCGGTACATGGCTTGGCATACGCCAAGCGATCAGCCGGCGGATCTTTACGATGCACTCATCGATTTTGGGGGCACTCTGCATAGCCATGCGGCTATCAGCGTTACCACTAAGACGATTTCTGAATGGCTCGCAGACTTCTCGTATGAGAAGCACCTTGGTAAATGGATGGCCAGCCGACCTTACTGTGATGATCCAGCCCGCCTCAATGGCGTACTGGTGCATATTAAGGCAAATGGTTTGCCTCCCGGTATCAAGGTAAAGATCTTTGACATGTTGCTCGGCCACCCGACCCTCGCGCTCGATGGTGAAGAACTGTCGTGGAACGAGGACACGGCCGTGTTCGTCCGTCAGGGAGATCCAATCTTCCTGGTAGTGAATGCGTCAAGTGGTTTGACTATGACACCTGCCAACAACGTTACAACAACGTACAACCAGATGGCCTACAAGCCTGATCCGGGCGTCAAGGACGTCACATTTACCCTGTCCCCGAACGGACAAGAAATCAGAGGTGCGAGTAAGTGAGAAGACTGCTTGCGTTCATGATGTTGTTGTCGCTGGTTGTTCAGAGCTTTCCGCTCTCGGCAGCCGAATACTGGACCATTTATGGTCCAGGAAACGGATTGGGTGGCGCGCCTGACCTTGGTCATGTGCGTTCACTCCAGGAATTTCAGGCTCGCTACGCTGCAAAGGGTGGCAAAGCCTGGGCGATCGCTCGGCTCAACGAAGCAATTCGGCT
>Ga0207695_10009691_pt1 | contig 11859 bp, 15 predicted proteins | sample KBSC54metaG_FD_184354 | JGI IMG/M metagenome (GOLD analysis project Ga0207695, IMG submission 184354) | Corn rhizosphere microbial communities from Kellogg Biological Station, Michigan, USA - KBS C5-4 metaG (SPAdes) (version 2) | ecosystem: Host-associated > Plants > Roots > Rhizosphere > Soil... | reverse complement strand
GTCAGCCGTCCTAATACCTGAACTCCGGTGGGCCGGACGCGCGCGGCGGCCACCTCCAGGTCGGTTGGGCCAATCTCCACGCCTATGCCGAACCCGAATGACAGCAGCTTGCGCAGATCTTTGGAGATGGATGTCTGAAGAGCCATGCAGGTTTAGTTGTTGACCCAGGTGGAATCGTACCACCGCAAGATGTGGATGGGCGAATCATAGCCGATCGGCATATACTTCACCTGTGCTCCGACTGTGCGGCGCATGTCGGATAGCTGGCCATTGGCGGTGCGCAGGCGGGCGGTGGCCCGCATGGTGACGATCGAGTTGCCTTCGACTCGAAGCAGCGCGCCGGGCGCGTCGATCATTTGCATAAACTCGCCCAGAGACTTCTCGGAGAACGGCTCGATGCGGCGCCGCTCCAGAACGGCGTTTACCGCCATCGGCGACAGACCTATCGCGGCCAGCACGGCCGGTTGCGCGGTATTCACGTCCACCTTGTCCTTCGCGCCGAAGACGGAGAAGCAGTCGATCAGGCCGGGGCGGGCCTGCAGTCGCGGACCATTGAAGGATCCCTCAGGCGCCGGGACGTAGGTTCCGTAGAATATATCTGGCGTAACGCCTCTCACTTGCAGCAATTCCTCGATCTCTTGAATGGACGCGTGGAGGACCCGAAAAGACGGACCGATTCCACCGCCGGAACCTAGGGGACTGGCTTCGGCGCCGGGCCGGCGCCAATCGTCGATGGCGATGGCGATCTCGCGAGCCCGTTCCGGCTCCAATCCGAGGGCCACATTGACCTTGTAAATGACCTCCGCGGTCGCCTTGTTGATGTCCAGTTTGCCGGCTTCGGGGAGGAACTCGACCCGCACGTCGCCAGTCGCGAAATGGTAGTCGACAAAGATAGAGCCGCGTGGAATCAACCGTTTTTCCGGATTCTTCACGCTCCAGAGCAGCTCCATGGACGCCCGGTCGATTCCGCCGGCAGCCAGGTAGTAGCCGCGCAAGCCGTCGACCGCCGTCGAGGCGCGCTCCGTTTCGCCGCGCACCGTGGTGGCCAGCGAAAAGGCGATGGCGGAGAGGGCGGCGCTCAGCCAGAGCACGGCGAGCAGTGCGCTCCCTCGTTGCCCGCGGCACAAGACCGCTCCCTTGCTGGCCAAACGGCATGTACGGTCGCGGTCGAGCACCAACGCTCCCTCACGGTCGCGGGTCCGATTGATGGCCGGGCGCTTAGAAATCGCCATATGGGATATCCGGAGCGCGATGGAGGCGGATGTTCGCCAGGACGCTGATAGGTTGCAGGTTCGCCATGTTGTTCTCCAGAGGCTCGAGGTCGATGCGGATCGCCAGAGGCCAGCCTAAACCGGTGGCCCTGGGCAGCCATTTGGGAAAAGGCTCGTTCGGAACGCGGCTGCGCGAGTAGTAGCTGAACTTGCAAGCGGCCAGCTTATCGGCCAGGACGAAGCTGGTCTCGGTGGCTTGCGGCTGGGCCGGAAATCGTGGAACCGTGATGCCGAAGGTCGCGTCCTGCATGGTTCCCGTGCAGAAACCACCGCCGGTCGCCGGAGTGTACGGCGTCTCGTTCACGACCAGCCGCACGCCGCGTCCCTTCTCGCCGGGGATGATAAAGAACTCCAGAATCTGCGGCGTTCCCCGCCAGCCTTCCTGCAGCGAATAGGTCGAGACCATCCGCAGATACTGAGGCTCGGCCTGCAGGAACACGAAGTGGATGCTTTGGCCGCCATCCATACCCAGACAGGGCGGCATGACCGGCATGAGCCCTTCCAGTTCCGACTGGATAATCCGCTGCGCTCCGGCCACGCGGCGGTCCTCCATCAGGTGGTCGGTGGTGCGCTGGTAGGCCGACAATCCAACCCGCATGGCGATGGACATGCCGACCATCAGCAACGCCATGAGCGTGACCGAAATCAGCACTTCCAGCAGCGTCATGCCCGCCGTGGACCGCCGTCTCATGGCGTCGCCCCCACGTCCGCCGGTAGCAGGATTCGCTGGCGGAAACCTTCCAGGACAACGGACTTTCGGATGCGGCCGTCCATCCACCAGATCTCCAATTGCAAACGATCCAGCACCAGATCTCCGGCCGCGGGACTCGGCGGCTGCTCGAAGTTGCTCATCTTGGCGCGCCAGCCGGCTTTCAGCGGACCCGCCTGGGCCGGGTCGAACTCGCCCGCCAATTCCACGCCCAGCGGGGTTTTCCAGTCCACCAACAGCTCGTTCATGCGGAGCCGCCCGAGCTGCGTCACGCGATCGTAATCGCGCAGCCGGGCGGCATTGCGCGTGGAACCGGAAATACCGGTCAGCAAGCCGACGATCGCCACGGCCATGATGAGCGCGGCGACCATTACTTCGAGGAGCGTGAATCCGCGGCTGCCTTTCACTTGGCGGTCACGACCTCCACGCGGGGAAAGCCGGTCATCGGGTCCAGGCGGACTATGCGCCGCGAGCCATGCTTGTTGGCGATCTGAATGCCGATCCCGGGTGTCGCCGCGCCGGGCACGAGCAGCAGTCGATACGGCCCGTTCTCGGAATCGCGGCTATCCGCCCCGCCCTTACCCACCAGCACGCCTTCGATGGCGATCCCGTCGGGCATCTTCAGCTCGCGGGTATAGCCGGGCTCGTTGGAATACAGCGCCAGGCGATTCTCTTTGACGCTGATGGCTACCTCGATGGGCACCTGGCGCCGTTCGGCCCGATTGACAGCCGCATTCAGAAAACCGGCGATCGAGCCGGAAGCCGAGGACAGCCGGACGCTGTCGATTCCGGCCGCCGCCGAGGGAAACGAGACGGCGGCGATGAGGCCGACAATGCCCACCACCACCACCATTTCGATCAGGGTGACGCCGCGCTGCTTACTGATTCTTCCAGTTGAAGATGTCGGCATTCAATCCATCGCCGCCGGGCTGGCCATCGGCTCCGAGGCAAGTGATCTCCGGCTCGTCGCCGTGATCGCCCGGGTACTTGTAAACGTATTCGTGCCCCCAGGGGTCTTTGGGGATGTCCTTGGGCATGTAGGGACCGGCCCACTGATTCATCTCGGCGGGCTTCTCGCGCAAGGCCTTCAGGCCCTGCTCGGTGGTCGGAAACGTTCCGGTGTCGAGCTTGTACGAGCCCAACGCCGTCATGAAATTGTCCAATTGAGTGCGCGCCGCCGTGATGCGCGCTTTATCGGTGTTTTTGAACAGCGCCGGTCCCACCAAGGCTACGAAGAGTCCGATGATGGTTACCACCACCAGCATTTCGATCAGGGTCACACCGGCCTGTCCCCGCTTCCGGTTTCGTATTCCGCGTTTTTGCATCGATTACACCGCCACGTCGTTAATGCTGGTGATTGCCAGCAGCATACTCAAAATCAGTCCGCCCACCATCACGCCCATGACGAGAATCACGATGGGCTCGAAGATCGCCGTGAAGCGCTTGATAGCGGCGCGCGTATCATTTTCGTAAATATCGGCCATGCGGGCAAACATCAGGTCGAGCTTGCCGGTTTCCTCGCCGACAGTTAGTAGATGCGCCGCGAGGGGAGGAAAGACGGCGGCTTTCCGCAACGGGCCGGCGATTCCTTCGCCGCGCTTGACTCCCTGCGCCACTCCCACGAGCGCGCCGGCGATGGTCTTGTTATTCAGGGTCGCGGCCGAGATGCCGATCGCCTGTACCAGCGGGACGGTGTTCGCCACGAGGGTGGACATGGCGCGCGCGAACCGCGATGTTTCGGCCTTCAGCAGCGCGTCGCCCAGCAGCGGCAGGCGCAAGCGCGCGCCGTCCCACCAGAGCCGTCCGGCCACCGTGTTGGTATACAACCGCCAGATGATGACGAATGCCAGGAGGGCCGATGCCGCCATCCACCAGTAGGTCTGCACGACATAGCTGGCGTCCAGCATGATTTTGGTCGGCAGCGGCATCTTCATGGTGGTGCCTTCGAAGATGGTGGCGAAGCGCGGCACTACGAAGTTCAGCAGGATCAGCACGGAGGCGAGTCCGACGCAGGCCAGCAGGGCCGGGTAGATCATCGACGAGATGATGTAGTTGCGCAATTCGTCGCGCGTCTTTTCGAATTCCGAAAGCCGCTCGAAGATGACCGCCAGCGAGCCGGATGCTTCGCCGGCGCGGACCATATTGATGTACAGGTCGGAAAAATAATCGGGATGGGTGGCGAGACTGTCGGCCAGGGTCTTGCCGCTTTTCAGTACCCGCAGGACATCCAGGACGATGAAGCGGAAAGTGGCGTGCTCGGTCAGTTCACCCGTGATCGCCAGGGCGCGATCCAGCGGCACGCTCGAGGTCAGCAGGGTGGAAACTTCCTGCGTAAAGAAGAGGACGTCGCGCCGCTTTCCGCCGCCGAACGACGGCAGCTTGATTTCGATCCCGCTCTTGTTGGGCGCCACTCCGACGTACACGGGGGTCAGGCCCTGCTTGCGCAGTTCGCGGGCTACCAGGCGGTCGTTCTCGCCGGTGAGGCTGCCGGTGCGCATCTTGCCGTCGGCGGCGACGGCGCGGAAGAAGAAGGTAGCCATTACCGCTCGCTCCGCTCGCGGTGGGGGCCGGGGGGTAGCTGCTCGCTGCGCTCGCAGCGGGGGTTGGGGGTTGGGGGTTGGGGATTGGGGGTTAGCCGCTCGCTACGCTCGCCGCGGGGGCCGGGGATTAGCTTGCGCTCGCTGCGCTCGCGGTGGGGGAGGGAGGTGCACATGCTAGAAGTCCTGAGTTACCCGGAGGACTTCGTCCACGGTGGTGACGCCGTGAGCGATTTTGAGCCAGCCGTCTTCGCGGAGGTTGCGCATGCCGTTGCGGCGGGCGGCCTGGGTGAGGGCGGTTGCGTCGGCGTTGCTCATGATGAGTTTGCGAATTTCGTCGTCGATCTGCATCATCTCGAAAATGCCGATGCGGGAACTGTAGCCGCGGCCGTGACAGTCGGGACAACCGTTGCCGCGCCAGGTCTCGATTAGCTCGCCATCGGGGGCGAGGACGCGGCCGGCCGATTGTTTGCAGTTGTCGCAGATCACGCGCACGAGCCGCTGGGCCAGTACGGCCACCAGCGACGAGGTCAGCAGGTAGTTCTCGATGCCCATGTCGGCGAGGCGGGTGATGGCGCTGGGCGCATCATTGGTGTGAAGCGTGGAGAAGACCAGGTGTCCGGTGAGGGCGGCGCGGATGGCGATGTCGGCGGTTTCCCGATCGCGGATTTCGCCCACCATGATGACGTCCGGATCCTGGCGGACGATGTGGCGCAAGCCGGCGGCAAACGTGAGCCCGATGGCGGGATTCACGTGGATCTGATTGATGCCGTCCATCTGATATTCCACCGGGTCTTCGATGGTGATGATCTTCTTGTCCGGCAGATTGATGCGCTTCAGCGAGGAATACAGCGTGGTCGATTTGCCGCTGCCGGTAGGACCGGTTACCAGGAAAATGCCGTGCGGCAGACTGGTGAAGTGCTCCATGGCGCTGAGCATGCGCTTGTCGAAGCCGAGTTTTTGCAGATCGTAGAAATCGCCGGCCGAGCGATCCAGCAGGCGCATGACGACGCTCTCGCCGTACAGGGTCGGCAGCGTGGAGACGCGCAGATCGACCTCGCGGCCGAGCACTTTGATCTTGATGCGGCCGTCCTGCGGGAGGCGGCGCTCGGCGATGTTCAATTTGGCCATCAGCTTCAGGCGTGAAATGATTGCCGCCTTCAACTCGCGCGGAGGCGTCTCCTGACTCATGAGGACGCCGTCGACACGGAAGCGGATGCGGAACTCTTTCTCGAACGGCTCGATGTGGATGTCACTGGCGCGCTGCTCCAGGGCATCGGCGATCATGGCGTTGACCAGGCGGATGACGGGCGCTTCGCTCGCCATGTCGCGCAGGTGTTCGAGGTCGGCCGCGGCATCGGCGTCCTCCGCCATTCCTGTGGTGAGGGTGCGCTCGACTTCGCCGTAATACTTCTCGATGGCGTCGAGGACTTCCTGTTCGGCCGCGAGAGCGGTGCGAATCTCCAGCCCGGAAAATGCCTGCAGCGCGGCGATGGTCTCAAAGTCCAGCGGATCGGCCATGGCGACCGTGAGGACGGAGTCTTTCAGCGCCACAGGAATGGCCCGGCACTGCCTGAGGAAGCGGTGGGAGAGGCCTTCGATTTCGGGGGCGCTGGGCGGTTCGCTATCGATCGCGACCAGCGGCACGCCGAGTTGATCGCTGAGCGCGGCCAGCACATCGCGCTGGGCGATCAGGCCCATGTCGGTGATGATCTTACCGAGTTTGTCGCCGCGCTCTTTCTGCAGTTCGAGGGCGCGCTCCAGATCCTCGGCTTCCAGTTTCTGCCGTTCGATGAGGATCTCGCCCAGCCGCATGTATCGCGCGGCAGGCGCACTCAGGGCATCGGATTCGGGGCTGGGATGGGTCGGGGTCACTTACTGAATTTCCACCTTAATGTCGCCGGTCGCGGCGCCGTGCTTGTCGGCGCGCATGACGATCTGGTCGGGCAGGCCGGTTTTATCTTCCCAACTGGCGTAATATAGCCGAACTGCCACCACGACTTGATCGGTGGGTCCGAGGAAGGTCAGGTTCTTGGCGATATTGGCCACCATGGCGCCCATCTGCTGGCGGAGAAGCTCGACGTGCCGCACTTTGTTCTCGTGGAGAGAGGTCTTCGCCTCCGCGCCTACGTGCTGGTTGAACATCGGGTTGAAGTTGTTCATTGCCAGCTCGACCTCGGTGGTAAAGACTACCCCGAAGCCGGGAAGGTACAACCCACGGGTCAGGCCCAGAACATTGAGCGGACTCTTGGGGTCGGCCAGCTTCAGATTCGAATCGAAATCGCTTTCGACGCGGCGGAAGGCCGAAGGCGCAACGTTGGAAGCGGTCTTGGTCATATAACCACCGGGAGGCGCAGCGGAAGGAACGGACGCCGATACCGGCGCCGCAGGCGTCGAGCCAACCGGAGCCAGCGCTCCGGGAGTCGGCTTCACTACCTGAGCATACGCGGGGGCGAGCGCCACCAGGGCGACGAAACAGATCGATTTCATTGCTTTTCTCCTTCTGCGTCGCGCAATTGCGCTTGCGTCAACCCGCCTCTCAAAGTGCGAAGTGCCGTCTCGGAACCCTGGAGGCGGTGCTCCAGATAATTGCTCTGAACATCGAATGACGCCGTCATCAGCCTGCGTTCGCGCAGATCCTTCTGCCGAATCGCGTTCACCAGTTGGGTCGTCTTGGCGTCATAACGCGCCTCGATCGCCTGGGCGGCCTTGTCGACAGCGGTTTGCACACGCTGCTCGATGTCGGCCGTATTCACCGTAGCGGTAGCAGTCGGAACAGGCGCCGGTGCGGGAGCCGGACGCGTGGCCGCGAATACGACCAAAGCTACGGAAAGCATAGCCGCCGATGCGAAGCCCAGCCTGGCGGAAGAATTCCAGAATCCTGCCAGCCAGCGCCGCAGGGGCGACGGTTCAAATACCTTGTCGGACACGAACGCAATGCGCTGCGGAATTTCTTCTTCGCGCAGGGTGAAAAGCGCCGCTTCCGTCATATGCAGCCGGTCCAGCTCTTCGTGGCAGGTCCGGCAGATTGCAATATGGGACTCGACCTGCCGGCGCTGCTGCGGGTCAGCCAGCTCCTGCAGGAAGTAGTCCCTCAAATCGAATGGCGAACAACTCATGACAAACCCCTTGCCTGTATGGGAGCCAGCTCTACTTTGAGTAATTCGAGCGCGGTGTACAGACGGGACTTGACGGTGGAAACGGGACACTCGAGGATCTCCGACATTTCCTCGAATTTGAAGCCCTGATAAATTTTCAGAACCACGGCTTCACGCTGCTCGGGGGAAAGCCGTTCCAGCGCGGAGGCTACGGCCAGGCTCAGTTCGATGGGGAAAACGGAGCTCCCCCCCACCGTGATGCCTAGTTCGGTGCCTACCGGTTCCATCTCGTCCACATCGGCTTCCGGCCTTCTCTTGCGAAACATCGAGTAGGCTTCGTTATGCGCGATGCGGTAGAGCCACGGAGCGAAACGCTCCGGGTTATCCAGCTTCCGAAGGTTTTGGTAAGCCTTCAAGAACACGTCCTGCGTCAAGTCCAGAGCATCTTCGCGATTGGCGGTGATCCGCAGTAGGTAGTTGTACACACGTTTCTCCCACCGCGAGATGAGGAGGTTGTAGCTTTCCACATTTCCGCGGGCTGCTTGCCGGATCAGGTCGGCATCTTCAACCGCCCGAAAAATCAATTCTCTGGCTCCTTGTCACTAGACGCACTCCACTCCGGAAAAGTTGGAAGGGGTGGGATGCGGAACCTCTTTAGTGTACCAGCCTGCTTTTCAGTACAATGAGGTCACAGTGCATCGCGCGTGGCTGGCACTGGCCCTGCTGACCTGCAGTGTGGCCAGGGGACAGGCGCCTTCCTACTCCGCCGCCAATGTAGTGAACGCCATCAGTTTCGCGCCCGGGCCATTTGCGCCAAACTCCGTGGTCAGCATTTTCGGGTCGAACCTTGCCATGGATAAGGGGATCTTCGCGGCTTCGAGCGCGAGTTCGCTTCCGACCGATCTGGATCATGTAAGTGTTTATGTCGATAATCGTTTAGCTCCTCTTCTGATGGTTTCTCAAGGGCAGATTAACTTCATAATTCCGTCGGACGAAGTGGCCGGGAATGCGTTGGTGCGGGTGGTCCGGCAGGGGGTCACCGGGCCGGAGATCACGGTGCCGTTGGGAGCGGTTGCGCCCACGTTGTTCCCGGCTGGGGGCTTCGCCATCGCCGAGGATTGGAATAACGGCGGAGCGGTGATGTCTGCTGACGCGCCAGCCAAGCAGGGCGACATGATTATCCTGTTCGCTACGGGCCTGGGCGCGGTGCTGCCGTCGCCAGGGGTTTACGATATCCCGGGGATCGCGGCGAATGTCACCGGGTCGGTTAAGGTGCTGCTGAACGGTACGGCTATTGATCCGGCGCTGATCAAGTACGCCGGGTTAACGCCTGGCTGCGGGGGGCTGTACCAGATCAATTTCGTTTTGCCGGCGACTGGAGTGGATCCGGAGATCCAGGTGGCGATGGGTAGTTCTGCCAGTCAGGCGGGGTTGAAATTGGTCGTGAGATAGCGGCCGCCGATCGTTCACGCCAAGACGCAAAAACGCAAAGAAAACAAGTCACTTACGATTCGCTCGCTCGATTTGTCTGCGCCAATTTGCCTGTTCGCGTTGGGCGGCGGTGGGAAATTGGCTTTGTTTCGGGGCGAGCGGCTTGGGATCATTCACCACTGAGACACGGAGAACACGAAGAAAGCACGGAGAAAGCGCCTGCGACTGCAGCTAGCGGCGGGCTGAAAACAGGGGGTTTGCGGTGCTTGGGGCGAGTTGAAAAAACAATTTTGGGTTCCGGGCGCTTCGCGGGACGAGGGGGCGCGACAGGTTGAGCGGCGGCGGCATCGGCGGCAGCTTGTTCGCGGTTGTGGCGGCGCTCCTGGATTTCATTCAGGAGTTTGAAGTCCTCCTGGAAGGCGCGTTGGAGGCGGCGCTCGTAGAGGGTGAGCAGGTTCAGATCCTTGCCGCGATCGAGCCAGGCTTGGGCTTGGGCGAAGGCAACGGCGGCTTCTTCGTGGTTGCATTTCATCTGGTCGGGCTGGCCGAGGGTGATGGCGACGATGGCGTTTTCGATTTGGGCCGCGCGTTTGATGCGCCACCGGCCATCGGCGACGGCCTGGGTGAGGTCGGTTTCAACCGGGCCTTTGGGGGCGAAGTCCTGCATGTATCCGGCGCAGTGCTTTTTGTAGGCCTGCTCGTCGGCGGGCGTACAAAAGCGGACGTGGCCTGTCAGGCCGTGCCGGTAAGCGTTCAGGGTCCGAGCATCCTGCTTGGACTTGGGAGCTGACTTCGCAAGCTCGATGAGTTCATCAATGGTTGTCATAAATAGAAAAGGTGGACATAGACGCCTTTGCGCCACATCCACCCACTTAATAAGTAACATGAGGGTGGTTCTGTCAAGGGGGGCCAAAACTGGGAAGTTGCTTAGGTTGATACAGATAACGATTTTTCGAAACGCGTCAACGGGTTTTTTCGCTGCCGACAATTCCGCAACCTTTCTGCTTCTTAACGCGTTTAACAAACAGCTAGAATAGGTAAGGAGTCATCCATGTTGTTGTTGCGCCAGTTCGCGATCTCGTTTGTGGGCCTCGGCATGCTTGCCGCTCAGGATCTGGCCCCGGCTCCCGCGGAGGCGCCTACAGAATATGCGGTGAAGTCCGGCACCGTGGTGCCGCTCAGTCTGATCAACAGCATCAGTACGCGCCATTCGATGGCGGGCGACCGCGTGTACCTGGAAACGGCCTTTCCGATCCTCTCCGGGGGGCGGATCGTGATCCCGGTGGGTAGCTACGTGGAAGGTACGGTCACGGAGATCAAGAAGCCGGGCCGGGTCAAAGGACGCGGCGAACTGTACGTGCGCTTCGATTGCCTGACGCTGCCCAACGGCGTGACCCGCGATTTCCGCGGCCGCATGGGCGCGATGGATGGCACTGCGGCCGGGAGTGTGGACCGCACCGAGGGCAAGGTCACTGCCGAGGGCAATCGCACAGGCGACCTGCGGACCATTGGCGAGGCTGCGGGAAATGCGGCCAGTGCTGGCGGGATCATCGGGGGCGTTTCCGGACATCCCGGAGCCGGTGTGGCCATCGGCGCGGCAGCGGGAGCGGCCGCCGGTTTGATCGCGGTGCTGGTTTCGCGGGGGCCCGACGCCGTGCTGGCGCGCGGAACTACTGTCGAGATGGTCCTGGACCGGCAGATCAGTTTCAACGAGAACGAACTGAACTTCGGCAATTACCAGCCGCCGCGCGTATCGGCGCCGCCTGCCGGACCCGACGCCAAAAACACCGGTATGCCTGGCGGGGTACGCCGCTTTCCCAAATAGACGGCTAAAATAGCAGAAGCGGGGGTTAGACCGCACATAGCATCCACGTTTTCACGGTTCTACCGTCATTCTCAGTAAGGAACCGTGATAACCGCTGTTTACAGCCAGATGAGCGAAGTCATCGAACCGGGCCTGGAACTGGCAGAGCGGCAAAACCGCTTTGTTTCCGAACACTTACGGCGGATCTTTATCCAGATCTACCGAATTGTCGGGAACGTCTCGGACGCGCAGGATCTCACCCAGGAAGCGTTCATCAAGGCGCTCCAGCACCAGGAACAGCTCAAAGACGAACAGAAAGCCGCGCACTGGCTGTCGCGTATCGCCACCAACACGGCCATCGACTTTCTGCGCCGCAACAGCCGCGCCAGCTTCTGCGAGATCGACGAAGCGCCCGAGAGCCATAGCGAAACGCCGGAGCAGGAACTGCTTCGCGGAGAGCACCGGCAGTATCTGGAAGACGGTCTGCGCCTGCTGAGTCCTCGGGAGCGGACGGCCTTGCTGCTGCGCGACGTGGAAGGCCTGGCGGCGGAAGAAGTGGCGGAACAGATGAGTTGTTCCAAGGCCACGGTGCGGTCGCACATTGCGAACGCACGCACCAAGATGCGGCGGTATATGGAAAGAAGGAAGCGGTAACGCAATGAGGCATCCAAATCAGGCGACGTTGGCGCTGCACGCGGGCGGGGACCTGGGGAGATTCGCACGTGGGAAGTTGGAGCGTCATTTGGCGAAGTGCGAGGCCTGCTCCGGGGAAGTCGCCGCGTACGAAAGCGCTCGGGAACTGGTGGCCGGATTGGACGAGATCCCTGAGATTCCGTGGAATCACCTGGCGGCCGAGATGAAGGCGAATATCCGGCTGGGGCTGGCGGCGGGCGAGTGCGTCCGCGCCGAATCGTCCTTGCGATCGCTGCCGTGGTTTTCCGCCGGGCGTTCAGCGGTCGCTTGTGCGTCGATCGTGGCGCTGATCGCCGCTGGAATTTTGCTGCAAGGT
>Ga0207695_10009688_pt1 | contig 11860 bp, 13 predicted proteins | sample KBSC54metaG_FD_184354 | JGI IMG/M metagenome (GOLD analysis project Ga0207695, IMG submission 184354) | Corn rhizosphere microbial communities from Kellogg Biological Station, Michigan, USA - KBS C5-4 metaG (SPAdes) (version 2) | ecosystem: Host-associated > Plants > Roots > Rhizosphere > Soil... | reverse complement strand
CTCGCCCCTGCCAAGATTCTGTGCTGACGAAACCCATGTACTCTCCCCTCCCAGTTAATTGAGCGCCTTGGCGCCCGTCGTTATGCAAACCTCAGAAACTGTTTTCCGAAGTCTGCGCCGCTTGCGTTCCAAGCATGGCGTTGATCGTCTGTTCCTTGGCTGCCCTGACGGCATCGTTCATCGCATGGACGTACCGATTCGTCGTGGTCGGGTCCGCGTGGTTTAAAGCCTTGCCCACGAGCGCGAGACTGAAGTTCTGGCCGACCATCCAGCTTGCGGTGGTATGCCGGAGATCATGGATCGTCACGTCTAAGATTTTGGCCTGTTCTCGAATTTGCTGCCACGCCTTATACGGCGCCTTCAAGGGTTGTCCGCTCCGATCGCCTGGAAACACCCAGGAGGACTCGCCACGGCTAGGCAACGCCGCCATGAGCTTCCCGACCTGGGGCGGTAGCACGACAAAATCGGGCTGGCCATTCTTGGTAAGGCCGATCTTCCACAGACCCTCGACCAAATTTACATCCGACCACCTGGCTTCGAGCATTTCCGTTCGCCGTTTGCCGAGCATTAGAACGAGCGAGAAATACGCCCGCCAACGCCAATCCGTCACGTTGGCCAGAACACCGAGCAATCTTCCAACCTCCTCGCGCGACAAAAATCGAGTTTTTTTCGTTTCCGCGAGCAGACGTACCCGAGCGGCCGGATTGTCGCCCCTCAGCAATTCCCAATCGATCGCACGGTTGAACATTGACCTCAGTAGCCTCAAAGCGTGATTGGCAGGTAAACACCGCGCTCCTTGTGGAGGACGCTGTGCAAAGCCTCCATCTCGTTACGGCCAAGGCTGGAAAGTTTCCGCCCACACCAAGACTCAGGGATGTATTGAGCCAAATACCTGCAATCGTCCCGAACCGATCGTTCTCGATTATGCTTGGTCGCGTGGTGGGTCAGGTACTCTGCGGCCAGATCGCCAAATGCCATCTCCGCCTTCGCAGCCCGCTTTGCTGCCGCAAGATCGGCGCCCGCCTCGATCTCCGCGATCTTCTGGCGGGCTTCTCGACGGACGGCCTTCATATCGGGGGTGGCGGTACACACGGCGAGCTTGACCACTTGCATCTTAGCGCCGGGCTGAGCCTTCGCACGGTAGCGAACAAACCACGTCTTCCGCTTTCGGCCAACGCGGAGGACAAGTCCCGTGCAGCCCGGATCGTAAATATCGATCTGGCTGCGAGACTCCGGCACCTCGAAACGATCAACATCTCGCGCGGTCAACGGCATTCCGTTCATTTCAGGCTAGTCCTCTCATTGCTCCGAGTTTCTGGCAGCCCGCCTCTTCGATAGCAAATTAGGTGCGAATTAGGTGCGTCGGCGGCTGATTTACTATCTCAGTCAAAACCTCAGTGAATGCAATGACTATATCAACGAAGCCTAACGGCCGCAATGCTTTTTCGCATACTTGATTGCTTATGTGCTATTTTCAGAAAGATGCAGAAAGTCTCAATAAATACTAATACCTTAGGACTTCGGATCCGAGGGTTGGGGGTTCAAATCCCTCCGGGCGCGCCACTTCCATTGCACGCTCGCCGAAACCGATAATTTGACGCTGGCCGATCGTTCACCTTATTCAATAGATACGATTTTTCTCCACGGAGGCTCGCTAGATGCCCGCGCTGCTGTTCGATATTCGAGGCGATATTGCCTACCTCACGCTCAATCGGCCCGCGGTTCACAACGCAATCAACCCCGAGTTGATGGTGCAGTTGGCCGAAGCCTGGCAACGCGTCGCCGGCGACGATGCGGTCCGCGTCGTAATCGTCACCGGCGCCGGCGATAGGGCATTTTCCGCCGGGGCGGACCTGACTCGCTTGCTTCCACTGACGACCAGGGAGCGCCCGCCCGAAGACCAATGGGATCACGCGCTCCTTAAAAATCCCGAATTGCGCAACGTCGCGATGCTCCATCCGTTCGAGATACACAAGCCGATTATCGCGGCGATCAATGGATACTGCATCGCGGGTGGCATGGAGCTGATGCTCGCGACTGACATTCGCGTCGCCGCCGACCACGCGAGCTTCGGCCTGATGGAGGTGAAGTGGAGTCTCATCCCCTATGCCGGCTCGCTCGTTCGCACGCCGCGCCAGATACCCTATTGCAATGCGATGGAACTGTTGTTGACCGGCGATCGGATCGACGCTCACGAAGCGCGGCGCCTCGGTTTGATCAATCATGTCGTACCGGCGGCGCAGGTCATGGCGAAGGCGGAAGAGATTGCGCGCAAAATTGCCTCGAACGGACCGCTCGCGGTGCGCGCGATCAAGCAAGGGGTTACGCGAACCTCGGGCCTGCCACTAGAGGAAGGCTTCAAAATCGAAAATGAACTTGCGCGCTCCGTTTTTTCTTCCGAGGACGCCAAGGAAGGGCCGCGCGCCTTCAGAGAAAAGCGCACACCGAAATTCACGGGAAAGTAAGTCGGGAGAACAGATTTGAAATACGAAGCGATTCTCTACGAGAAGCACGGCGCCGTCGCCAAGGTCATCACCAACCGTCCGCGCTACAAGAATGCGCAATCGCGCCTGATGATCGAGGAGATGGATCATGCCTTTGCCGCAGCCAACGCCGACGACGACGTCCGCGTGATCGTGCTCGCCGCGGCCGGCGATACTTTCTCGTCCGGACACGACATCGGCACGCCCGAGGAGCGCGAAGACATGCGCCGGCGCCCCTTTCCAAAGGGCGTGCGCGGTGAGTATGCGCTATCTCGACACCTGTTCCTCGACATGACGCTGCGCTGGCGCGATCTCGACAAGCCGACCATCGCGCAGGTGCAGGGCATGTGTATCTTCGGCGGCTGGATGTTCGCCGCCGCGATGGATCTCATCGTCGCTTCCGACGACGCCCGCTTTCTGCCGGCCCTGATGCAGTACTTCTCGATCCCGTGGGACATTCCCATTCGCAAGGCCAAGGAGACGATGTTCCGCAGCCGCTTCATCGACGCCGAGGAGGCGTGCCGCCTCGGTTTCGTCAACCAGGTCGTGCCGCGCGCGCGTCTCGAAGAAGAGACCATGACGCTTGCCAATGAGATTGCGGAAAACGATCCGTTCACGCTGCGGATGCTGAAGTGGGCCGCGAATTCCGCCCAGGACGCGATGGGCTTTACCAACTCCATCCGCAATGCTCATTCGCACTACATGGTCCACGGACTGGATAGCTACACCAAGGATAAACTTGAGGGTAAGGGTTTTCCGAAGGTGATGCCCGGCGTCACCCGCGCGTTGAAGACGCCCAAGTAGTCTATCGAGGCCGGCCGATGGTCTGGTGTTCCCGGACGCGAGGACTGTCACGCGGGCGATGGATTTCCTGTTACCTGTGATACACTCGCGAGCGTTTGAATAACGGGCCTCAGGATTAACCTGAACGACCTGGGACTCGGGGGAGATTTGAGATGAAGAAACTCGGACTGACTATTGGAGCGATCGTCGCAGTGGCTGCGTTGATGTTGAGTTTAGGCGTCAGCGCCTACGCTGCCGGCAACGTCAAGGATGAACAGGCGGTCAAGGATGTCGAGAACAAGATCATCGCGGCGACCAATGCTGACGAAGTGATGAAGTACTACGATCAGAACGACATCGACCTCTACGATTTCGTGCCGCCACTGCAGTACAAAGGCGCTGCCGCCGTGCATGGCGACCTTGACAACTTCTTCAACAACGCCAAGAACGTCAAAGGCAACTTCGTCGAGTTGGTGGTGGAGACCGACGGCAAGATGGCGATGGCCCGGAGCATCCAGCATTTCACCTGGACGAGCCAGGATGGCAAGGCGCAGGAAGCGACGCTTCGCGTAACCGACGTCCTGCACAAGGTGGGCGGCGAGTGGAAGGTCATCCACTCGCACGTCTCGGTGCCGGTCGATCCCAAAACCGGACAGGCCCAGATGAACTTGCAGTCGTAATGCGAACCGCGCGGGGCAGGGCGGGGCGCATGACTTGCGGCGCCGAGACCTTTCGTCCGCGCGACTCGCGACGACCGCTTCTGTAATGCGCAGTGTGCGCGCCGGAGGTAGTATCCGGCGCGCATTCTTTTTGGCGACCGGTTACGCGATCACGCCGCTCTCGCGCAGCGCCGCGCGCTCGCCCGCGGGCACGCCCGCCTCCTCGAGCACCGCTTCCGTATCCTCGCCGAGCGTCGGCGCAAAGCGGTGCAGCCCGGCGGGTGTTTCCTCGAAGCGCGCGGCCGGCCGCGGCTGGCGCATCCGGCCCGCATGCGGATGCTCCGATTCCACGATTAGCCCATTGGCTGCGACCTGCGGATCGGTCAGCAGTTCGGCGCGCGTCTGAATCGGTGCGCACGGCACCTCGGCCGCATCGAGCGCCGTCAGCCATTCGGCGCTGCTCTTCGTGCGAATAATTTCCGCCGTCAAATCGAGGCGCACATCGGCGTTGCGAATCCGGTCCGCCGGATTCTTGAAGCGCGCGTCCTCGATCCATTCCGGACGTCCAAGCGTCCGCGCGAGTCCCGCCCATTCCGAATCCGAATTTGCCGCCGCTGTGATGTATCCGTCGGTGGTCTGGAAAACCAGATCGCGAGTGCCCGCCGGCCGTACCGCCGCCGGCTCGCGACCGACGAAGGTATAGGCCGGCATCGACTCCGGCCAGATAAACGCGACCACCGCGTCCAGCATCGCGAGGCGCACATGCTGCCCCTTGCCGGTGCGCAGCCGCGCGACGATCGCCGCGGTGATCGCCTGCGCCGCCGTCAGCGCGGTGACCTTGTCGGGCACGATCACGCGAATCATCCGCGGGCGTCCGGTCTCGTCGGCCTGTATCGACATCAGCCCCGAGAGCGCCTGGATCACCGGATCGTAAGTGCGCTTGTGAACGTATGGACCGGCCTCGCCGAAGCCGCTTATCGAAACGTAGATCAGCTCGCGGCGAATTTCGCGCATTGCTTCGTACCCGACGCCCATCCGCTCCGCCGCCCCGGGACGAAAGTTCTGCACGAACACGTCGGCCTTAGCCACCATCCGTTTGATCAGTGCGACGCCGCGCGGTTCCTTCAGGTTGATGACCACCGAGCGCTTGTTGCGATTGGCCACCGCGAAGGTCGGCGACATGCCGCGTTTGCGTCCGCCCATTGCACGCGTCAGGTCGCCGATTCCCGGCGGTTCCACCTTGATCACGTCGGCGCCCTGGTCGCCCAGGATCATCGTCGCCATCGGCCCCGAGATCATTTGTGTGAGGTCGAGTACACGAATTCCGTCGAGCGGTCCGGCCATCGCGGAGACCCTCCTGCGTCGCTGAGTCAGCGATCAATAATTGTATGGTGAGCGATGCGCGTCCAGCGCGCGCGTCCGGTTGACGCGCGGAAACTCGCCTGACGAAGGACTCGGCGCCGGCGTCAGCCCCAGTGGCGGATGCGTCCGGTATCGACGTGCACGAAGCCCGACTGCGGGTAGTAGCCGACGCCGCCAAAGCGCATCGCGAGCGCGACCCGCTGCAAAATCGAAAGCTGGCGTCCCGGCAAATTGATGTCCGCGGCCTTGCCCTCGATATGCATACTGTGGCGCGCGACGCCTTCGAGCTGCGCGGCTAGCATCGCGTTGGTTTGCGGCGAACGATAGCCCGAGACCAGGTTGAACGGCTTGGTCCCGTCGCTCGACTGATGAATCGCGTGTAGCAGGTCAAGCAGCCGCGGGTCGATCGGCTTTATCAGGTTGGCGCGAAAGTCGCGAAAGAAATAATTGATTTCCTCCAGCGCCCCCGGCACGTAGTAGCCGTTTTCGCAGTAAACCAACTTGATACTTTCGCCGGTGTGCGGATTGTACATCGCGAGCGATCGGGTCTCGCTCGAGTAGCTGCGCGCCGGTGCGGTATAGCGCGTCTGCTGGTAATGCGGCTGCGCGTGGTTCGCGTTCGGCCGCCATCTCATGATCGAGGAGCGGCCCGGCACGCTCGAGGTCAGCGGAACCGCGTTCACCCGTATCCAGTCGTCGGCCAACGCGACACCCGGCACCAGCATTGCCGTCGTGGCCGCGCTGATCTGCAACATGCGCCGCCGGGTGATTTGCCGGTGTGACGGTTTATCGTCGTTGCCGTTCATCTCGCACCTCCGCTGGCAGTACGTTCCGACGGTAACTTCATCCGCGGTCCGTTCGCACCCACTGACCACCGCCGCTGGCCGGGTACAGTCAATCACACGGGCACGCCTATTGGAATCGGTCTGCGCGATGCGCCAATTGCGTTGAAACGCCGTCCGCCGACGAGACGCAGCGGCGAACTTCAACGAAATCGCTCCCGATCGTCAGGCCTTTGCGGCTGTCGTGTCGCAAATATGTTCACGGGAAATGACGCTCGATATAGACCAGTGCACTCTCGAGGTCGGGCAGGATTTTGGTGCAAAATCGCACCATCCACGGCGAACAATCGGCGTAACTGAAGGGACTGAACGCGATCACGAACTTGCCCAAATCGTGGCTCGCGTAAAAAACCTCCATCGCCGTGCCCAGCGACGGCTTGCAGTAATTGACCAGCAGCAGGTCAGCGTCGCGCACGTCCTGCAGGTCGAATTCGACGATTTCGTTGGCCGAGTCGATTTCGCGATCACGAAAGTTGCGCCGCAGCGGATCGAGCAGAACAAATCGCCCGGCCAGCCGCTCCTTCGCGCGCGTGCGCCAATCCTTGGCGTCGGCCGCCTCCGCGTCCATGATCGGTCCGCACAGATAGATTGTCCTGATGCTCCCCGGCATGGCGCCAGAGGTTAGCATAGGCGCGCACCTATGTGATGTGTCCTGCACGCGAGGTGTCCGAGGTGCCTGATGCTTCCATAGCGTCGCTCGCGTTATTATTCACAAATGGCTCCCGCTGTCGCTGCTATCGGCTTCGATGTTTACGGCACCCTGGTTGACCCGCTCGGCATCAGTGTCGAGTTGCGCCGCTTCGTCGGCGACGACGCCGATCGCGTCGCCCAGCTCTGGCGCACCGCGCAACTTGAATACACCTGGCGGCGCTCCCTCATGGACGCTTATGCGCCGTTTGCCGAATGCACCGCGCAGGCGCTCGATTTCGCCACCCGCAGCCTCGGGCATCAACTTGCGCCCGGTGCGACCGCAACCCTGCTGCAGATGTATCGCGAACTGCCCGCGTTTCCCGAGACGGCCGCCGGCCTCGAACGGATTCGCCGCGCGGCCCATCGCATGGTCGCGTTCTCCAACGGCGAGGCGGTCGTCGTCCGTGCGGTCCTGAATAACGCCGGCTTGCTCCCGCTGCTCGAAGACGTCGTCAGCGTCGATGAAGTAAAAATCTACAAGCCGGCGCCGACCGTCTATCGCCATCTCGCCCACCGCATGGGAACCGCGATCGGCGACACCTGGCTGGTCTCCAGCAATCCTTTCGACGTCATCGGCGCCAAAGCGGCCGGCCTGCGCGCTGCATGGGTGTGCCGCAATCCGCGCGCGATCCTCGATCCGTGGGGACTTGAGCCGGACCTCGTCGTCTCCGACCTGCTCGAACTCAGTGAGTGTTTTGAATAGCCCGCGCTGCGCAGGCTCTCACACCAATGCCCCTGGCCGATCGCATCAAGCTCCGCCGATGGATTCCAGCCGACGCCGTTTTGCTCGCCCGCCTCGCCGACAATCGCGAGATCTGGATTAACCTCAAGGATCGATTTCCTCACCCTTACACCCGCGCCGACGCTGACGCATGGATTGCACATTGCGAAGCCGAAGCTGGACCGCCGACCCAGTTTGCGATCGATCTCGACGGCCGCGCGATCGGCGGCATCGGAATCGAGCCGTTAAGCGACGTTCATCGCCTCACCGCAGAAATCGGCTACTGGGTCGGCGAGCCGTACTGGGGCCAGAGCATCGCCACCGCGGCGCTGACCGAGATGACGCGCTACGTCTTTGCCGAGTTCCCGCTCATACGCTTGCAGGCGATTGTCTTCGCATGGAATCCGGCGTCGCGTCGCGTGCTTGAGAGGGCCGGCTACACCCTGGAGGCCCGCGTGGCCCGTGGCATCATCAAGGACGGCCGCGTCGGCGACGGATTTCTGTACGCTCGTCTGCGCCCGTGAGGGCGGCCCGTTTCCCAACACTCTAAGGCGACGACTGTCGCGCGCTCTGATGGCAATTTCGAGGCCGTCTGGTTAAGCTTGATTTATTCGGCGGCGTACCCAAGTGGACGCCTCTTTTCGGATAAGGAGATCGCGCAATGAAACAACCGCCCGTCTATATCCTCGGCGGCGCCCAGAGCGACTTCGCCCGCAATTGGGCGCGCGAAGGCAAACACTTCGTCAACGTCATGAGCGAGATCGTCACCGACGCGATCGCCAGTTCGAAAATCGATCCGCACGAGGTCGAGACCGCGCACGTCGGCAACTTCGCCGCTGAGCTTTATTCCAAACAGGGACAGCTTGGGGCGTTTTTTCTCGAGACCAATCCGGCCTTCTCCGGTATTCCGACCAGCCGCCACGAGGCCGCGTGCGCGTCCGGATCGATCGCGATTCTGGCCGCGTCGGCGGAGATCGAGGCCGGCCGTTACGACCTCGCCGCAGTCGTTGGCCTCGAACAGATGAAGACCGTTGACACTGCTACCGGCGGTGATTTCCTCGGTACCGCCGGATGGTACGAGCGCGAATGTAAAGGCAAGGAGTATCCGTTTCCGCGCTTGTTCGGCCGCCTCGGCGACGAATACGACAAGCGCTTTGGCCTTAAGGACGAATATCTCGCGCGCATCTCGGCAGTGAATTACGCCAACGCGCGGCACAATCCGCTGGCGCAGACCCGCGGATGGCCCGTGACCGAAGGCAATCCGCAGGCCCAGGCCAAAGCCAGCCAGGTGATCGCCGGCCGCATCAAGGTTCGCGATTGTTCGCAAGTCACCGACGGTACCGCAATTGTGTTTTTGGCTTCGGAGAAATACGCGAGCGCGTGGGCGAAACGTAATGGCAAGACGCTCGAAGACCTGCCGCGCATCCTCGGCTGGGGTCATCACACGGCGCCAATCGAATTCGATACCAAGGTCGCCGAGAGCAAGGACAACTCATACGTATTGCCGCACACGCGACAGGCCATTCTCGACGCTTTCAAGCGAGCGGGTGTCGGCGCGGCGACCGATCTCTCAGGCATTGAGACCCACGATTGCTTCACCACTTCCGAGTACATGGCGATCGATCACTTCGGCATTACCAAACCCGGTGAATCGTGGAAGGCGATCGAGGACGGCGTCATCGAGATGGGCGGCAAGCTGCCGATCAATCCGAGCGGCGGTCTGATCGGCGCGGGCCATCCGGTTGGCGCGACCGGCGTGCGTCAGATGCTCGACGCGTGGCGGCAAGTGACCGGCAATGCGGGTGACTACCAGGTTGAGGGCGCCAGCAAATTCGGTGTGCTCAATATCGGCGGCAGCGGCACCACCAGTTGCGCGTTCGTCGTCGGCAAGTAGATCACTTAAAACGATTGAAGCGGCGGCGGTCCGGGGTGCCCCCGGACCGCCGCCTTTTTAGTTGGAGGGGCCTGATGCGCTTCGCGCATCAGGCCCCTCCAACTCTAGACCCCGCCGCCGGACGGCGGCGGGGTCGCGCGCGGCTTGCGGCGCCGTCGGCGCCGCCGCCGCTTGCGACCCGGCGCCGCCGCGGCGCCGTTCGCCCCGCGGGGGCTGCTGGGGGCGTCGCGACGCGCGACGCCCCCAGCAGCCCCCACGCTATGCACGACGGGACTGCCGGTTCCCGCCCCTCCGGGAACCGGCAGTCCCGTCGCGGCGCGAAACCCCAAGCCCCCGACGGCCACCAGCACCGCCGCGATCGGCCACATCACGACCATCGGCAACGTGAATCCCAGTACGAACGCCAGCACCGCCGCCCCGCACGTCGCCAGGCTCGCGAACTCCAGCGCGCGTCGCTGCCGTTCCATATATGCGACGCGTTCCGTCGCGATAAACCCCATCACCGCGATCACGAACGAACCCGCCGTCATCGCGTATCCGAGCGGCGTCGAGTAGATGTCGTGCGGCTTCAGGATGTGCATCGCGAGCCCCGCCGCGCCCACCGGATTCAACGAGCACGCAAGGAAGCTTACCGCGAGCATCCCGTACCACACCGGGCCTCCCGCGCCGAGACATCCGGGGCGTCCGTAGTGTCTGCCAATTTGATTCGAGCTGTTCGGTGCCATTGCGAGATTCGATGCGGACGAGCAATCGCCGGCGCTCGTCATTGATTTTGCCGCTGCATGATTCAGTCGGCAGTCGTTCGGTCGGCACGTCTTGCCTTCGGGCCAATGTTACAATGTACTCGACTGGCGCCGCCGCGCGAAGCCACTTGATCTTCCGGCGCGGCGTGAATCGGATATTGCGGCAGTGGACGAGGCCATTTCAAAAGCTCAAGTGATGCGTCAAGATTCGCCGCGGCCTGCTCCCGGCGCACGCCCCGGCTATTCTCCCATCGCGCTGACCGGCATCGCCGGCCGCGTCCTCGTGAAAGAGGTCAACTGGCTCGGCGACCTCGTCATCAGCCTGCCCGCCCTGCGCGCGATTCGAGCGGCCTTCGCCACCTCGACCATCACCGTGATGGTCAAGCGCGAACTCGCGAGCTTTTTCGACGGCATGACTTGGGTTGACGAGGTGATGCCGTACAGCGTCGGACGCGGTCTGCGCGGCTTGCGCGATCGCCGCAGGATCGTCCGCAAAATTCGCGACCACCATTTCGATCTCGCGATTCTTTTTCCCAACAGTTTCCAGTCGGCGCTCTGGGCGACGCTCGGTGGCGTGCCGCGCCGCGCCGGCTTCATCGCCGACCATCGGCGCGCGATGCTGACTCATCGAGCGCTGCCCGAGGGCGACGCGCTGAGCGGCCATCAGCGCGCTTACTGGCTCGCGATGATCCGCGAAACGATGGGCATCATGCCCGCCGCCGGCGCCGACCAGTTGAAGCTCGAGGTCGCCAAGCCTCATCGCGAAAAAATGCACGCGTGGCTCGACCGCAATCGCATCACTCCCGGCGCGCCCTTGATTGCGCTCGCCCCGGCCGCCGCCTACGGCCCCGCCAAGGAATGGCCACCGGTGCGCTACGCCGCGCTGATCGATTTTCTGACCGAGGAGGGCGGCGCCGAATGTATGCTGGTGGGCGCGCCGTCGGAGCGCGACCTCTGCGCGCAGGTCGCCGCGACCAGTCGCACCAATCCGATCGTGGCGGCCGGCGAGACCAACATCGGCGAACTCATCGCGCTGCTCTCGCTATGCCACGGCTTCGTCGGCAACGACTCCGGCGCGATGCATCTCGCTGCCGCGCTCGCGATTCCCACCGTCGGTATCTTCGGCTCGACCAATCCCGAACGCACCGGCCCCGGCGGTCCGCGCGCCGGCGTCATCTATCATCGGCTCGAATGCAGTCCGTGCCTTGAGCGCACCTGCCGCTTCGGCCATTACAATTGCCTGCGCGAAATCACGCCGGTCGAGGTCGCGCGCCAACTCGTCGCGCTCGGTGCCTTCCGCACGGACGCGCGCTGACTATCGGTAATCGTGCCGGCAACCTCAATCAATTACGGGAGTGGATCGCAATGAAACTTGGTGAGATAGCGGCGCAGCTTGGCCTCGAACTCCGTGGGGAGGGCGCCATCGACATCGCGATGCCTGCGCCGATCGAGGCGGCCGGGCCCGGCATGATCACGTTCGCGGTCGGCGCTAAATATGCCGCCGCCTTGCGCGCCAGCAAGGCCGCCTGCGCGATCGTGCCGGCCGAACTCGCCGATGACGCGCCCGCGGCTATACTCGTCAGCCCGAATCCGGCCTTCGATTTCGCGCGCGTACTCGGCCTCTTCTTTCCGCCATACCGGCCCGCCCCCGGCATCAATTCCACCGCCGTGATCGCCCCCGAC
>Ga0207695_10009682_pt1 | contig 11870 bp, 9 predicted proteins | sample KBSC54metaG_FD_184354 | JGI IMG/M metagenome (GOLD analysis project Ga0207695, IMG submission 184354) | Corn rhizosphere microbial communities from Kellogg Biological Station, Michigan, USA - KBS C5-4 metaG (SPAdes) (version 2) | ecosystem: Host-associated > Plants > Roots > Rhizosphere > Soil... | reverse complement strand
GGGCACGTGAGTCTCGCCGACGCGAGCCGCAAAGATTATTAGAAGCCTCTAATGCGTGCCGCCCGCGGGTGACTGCGGTCGATCAGCGAACCACGGTAATCGTGTTGGTCCCGGCAAGATCGACCGGCAAGCTGTTCGTCGCCACGACGTTCACAGACTTGCTCACGCCGTGCAGCTCTATATACGCGGTGTTGTTGGTCCCCGAGACTCCGGTTGGCACAGCTGTCGAACGAGCGCCGAACGCTTCGATATCGGCGTTCTGATTTCCCGACACCGTGCAGCCCCACAGACGTAGCGCGACCATGTTATTCGACGCGCTGTTCGCACGTCCCGGCGTCTCCGCACCAAGAACCACGATGCCGCCCGCGTCGATGCCGATCGGCCCCGTGTTGTCGATGAACTTGGTTCCCGTCGCATCGAATGTCGTGGTATCCGAGTTGGCCGTCGCAACCGCGTTGCCAACGAGCGCACCTCCGATAACGCATCCCACTCCATTGTGTTCGAACCGGTCCCCACTCGACCGAACGTGGATCGCGTCGAGACTCGATGCGTTGCTCTCGATGACGCAGCCATTCTCATTCTCATACGAGCGGTTTCCACTCATCGCCGCATTGATGACGGCGCCGCGCACGTTCTGCAAATTCGCAAGGCGAAGGCCCTCGAGCGCCCCGAAGAAGTCATTGTCCACGATCTCAGCATCGATCCGACGTCCATTCATGACGGCAGCGGTGTTCGTCAAATCGATGCCACGCGTGCTGAACGCGTGAGTGGCGTCGCCCGACGTGACGTGCGCAATTCTCACCTGCGTCGCGAGTGGGGTGCCGATCAGATCCACCTTGATGCCGGCCACTGAGAGTGGATTTCCGACGATGGTCAGCCATTCAACTGCATTCCTGCCTCGACCGATTCGGATCGTTCCCGTCTTGCCGGTTGAGATGGTGAACGATGCGACGGGGAGCGACGCCGTTTGGATCACCACGGCGGATCGATCGTTCGGGACGCCGACGAGCGACATATCTCGCTGAAGCTCCAGTCGCCCGCCGTTCGGACGTGGCGACCCGCCCGGCGCGTTGGCGGACAAAACGTAGGTGGCCGGTGCTAGTTGAATCGTTGCGCCGGCATTTGCGACGTTGTTCACAGCTGCATACAGCTCTTCGACATTGGCGACGGCTACCATGATTCCGGCGACCAGATCGCTCTGCGAGCTCTTCACGGCCGGCGTGCTCCGGCCCGGCGCCGACACTACTTCTGATGTGTCTTGGCAGGCGCTCACGATGACGAGCGCCGCCGCACACGCGATACGACGAGACAGCATATGATCTTCCTCTGGTCCAGGGTCAGTGAATGCGGGGCTCAGGCCAACGAGACCCGTCCTACCTGGATCACACCGAAATCGGGAAAATCAGCTCATCCCCGGAGCTCGAGTTGGATCTCGCGATACAACCACGCGCGCGCAAACGTCCAGTCGCGCTTCACGGTCGCGGGAGAGATGCCGAGCGCCTGTGCCGTCTCCTCGATGCTGAGACCCGCAAAGAAGCGGCACTCGACGATGCGAGCCTGACGCGGATCGGCGAGCGCGAGACGACGCAATGCGTCGTCCAACGCCGACAACGCGTCCGCATCCTCGTCGGAGACAACGGACCTGAGGTCCGGCGCGACGTCCGCCGCGTCGTCCAACGAAACATGATCGGCGTCGCCGCCCCGCTTCAGTCGGCGACGGTCGCGCGCGTAGTTACAGAGAATGTGGCGCATGGCTGTCGCCGCGACCGCGAAGAAGTGCGTGCGGCTCGTCGCGGCGATCCGCTCCTGGTTCACGAGCTTGAGGTACGCCTCGTGGACCAGCGCGGTCGTGTTGAGCGTCAGGTTTCCTTGCCACGCACGCCGCTGCCGGCGCGCCAGTGTCCGCAGCGAGTCGTACACGAGCGGAAACAGCGACTCGAGTGCTGCGCTGTCCCCCCGCTCGGCGGCGATGAGCAGATCCGTGATCGCTTCGTCGATCATTGTCCCAAGCCAATCCGCCGCAAGAGCGCGCCGAAGCGCGGGTCGCCCCGCAACTCGGCGAATGTCGGGTCCATGATCAGCGGGCGCAACGAGCGGTCTGCATATGCGCTATCGAGCCACGCGAAGGCTTGGTCTTTGTCATGAAGGCCCGCGTACGCGAGGGCGACGAGGAACGCGCTCGACCGTCCTGTCGTCCGTCGACTGAGCAGATCGCGCAACCACTGTTCGGCCCCAGCGTGATCGCCTGATCGCGCTGCGGTGATGGCGAGAAAAGCGCGTGACGTCGGGTCCGGACTCGCTTCGAGCATCCGCTGAAATTCGTGCCTCGCATCGCTATAGCGGCCCTGGCTCAGGTAAATCTCGCCACGGGTCAGATGGAGGCGCGGCAGGTCCTGTCCGGTCTCGAGAGTTTGCGCCGTATCGAGCGTCGCGAGCGCGCCGACGAAGTCGCCGGCAACGAACCGCGCGCGCGCAAACTCGCCCCGCGTGGACGCGGACAACGGATCCGATACCAACTCGCGCCGGATCTCGTCCACCGCGTCAGCGAATTGCCCGCGCCAGATCAGCATGTTCTCGCGCACGTAGATCTGACGCGTATAGTACGGATTGAGTGCCGCGGCGCGCTCGACGTCGGTGTCGACACCTTTCCAATCGAAGTCGTACAGCAGCTTGACGAACGCGCGTGCCTCGTACGCTTCGGGAAGCGAGTCGTCGAGCTCAATGGCGCGTTGAGCGAAGGCGCGTGCGCTGTCCATCCCCCGGCGATATTCCAAGCCGCCGGCGCCGGCAGTGAGGAGCGCGTACTCCTGAGCCAATGCCGCGTACGCCGGCGCGAACTCTGAATCGGCGGCAACGGCGCGCGAGTAGTAGGCGATCGCGGTCGTGAGCGAGTGCTCCTTCAACCGCGCCTCGTATTGGCCGCGGCGATAGAGCTCGTAGGCTTCCGGGGTGGGAACGTGCTTAGTTCGTCGCTGTTGAACCGCAGGCAGGCGTGGCAACAACTCGCGTCCAACCGGCCCAACGCTGTCGGCCGCGGCGGGGCGGCTGCGGCCATGAACGAGGGCCGTCATTGCGGCGACGAGAGCGAGCGAACCGGCGGCCATGCCGACGCGGGCACGCCGAGAGAACGGTTGTGAGCGACGAGCCGAAGGATCGGCAAGCGTCGCGAGGATTTCGTTGGCCGACTCCGGTCGATTGGTGGGGTCCTTCTCCAAGCACTGCATCACCCGTGCGGCCAGAGAGTGTGGAACGTCTTGACGGAACAGCGACTGCGGAGCAGGCGCGACATGCTCCGTCATAGTCTCGCGCGATGTCAGCGCACCGAACGCAGTCTTGCCGGCCAACATCTCATACATCACGAGACCGGCCGCGTAAAGATCCACACGATGATTCGCGCTGGCCTCGCCGCGAAGCTGCTCCGGCGCCATATATGCCGGCGTCCCTAGCACGAAGCCGCTACGAACTTCCGAATGCTCGGCACTGTCGATGGCGCGGGCGATACCGAAATCGGCCACGACGGCGCTACGGCCATCGGCACTCAGCAGAATATTCTCAGGCTTGATATCGCGGTGGACGACGCCGGCGGCATGCGCATGAGCAAGCGCCTCGAGCACGTCGCGCCAGATGGCGATGGCATCATTGAGCGGCAGCGCACCATCACGTACGAGCCGGTGGCGAAGCGTCTCACCAACTACGTATGGCATCGTGAAGTACAACAGCCCTTCCGCCGCGTTCGCGGACAGCACCGGGACAATGTGCGGATGCTGAAGCTTCGCGGCGAGCTGAATCTCGTGCTGGAAGCGCTCCGCACTGAGGCCCGGCGCCATCCGCTCGCGAAGGACTTTCACGACGACTTTTCGGCCCAAACGCAATTCGTCGGCGAGAAATACGCGGCTCATGCCACCGCCGGACAGCTCGCGCTCGACGACGTAGCCGTTGCCCATCGCAAGTTGCACGCGCGCGAGCAAGCCGTCATCGGGCGACTGAGAAGTGATGGCGTCCATGGCCGGTGTAACGCAACGGTCGGCGAGTTGCTCGAAGTACCCGCTCGCTAGCTCATGGGCCGCGAGAAGGGAAGTAAGCTCCGCGTACAGCGCCCTGTCCCCGCCGCACGCTTTCATGAGAAAGCGCTCGCGTTCGTCGGTAGAACAGGCAAGCGCCTGCTCGAAAAGCGCGGCGATACGATCGGATGCGACGGTTGTTTCGCTTTGTGGCACGCCGATGTGTCGGTCGTTCATCGCTGGATTTCGATCCGCAGCCGGGACATGAGCCACGTTCGCCGCAGATGGCGCGATTGGCAATAGCCGTGCTCTGCTCCATACGGCACTCGTCTACGCTCACTTGGGCCTGGGCGATACAAGTCGCGCGGTCAGTGAGCTCGAGCGCGCGCTCGCAGCGCGGGAGACAATCATCGGCAAGAGGAGGACGGCCGGCCAACTAAGGCAAGGCTAACGGCGCGAAATACTTAAGAGCGTCAAATGCCTACTCTTAACAGCTATCGCCGTTGTCGCTCTTCGGGATTTCGCGCTCCTAGGCACTTGGCGCTCCTAGGAATTTGGCGCCGTTAGGAATTTCGCGCTCTTAAGTATTTTGCGCCGTCACAAGGCCTTCGCTGATCTGGCTTGTCCTCGTCCGAGCTCGTAAACTCTCCAGCTCGACGATTTGCCCGCCATTCGCCCCGATGCCTCCGGAGCGCTTCATGTCCGAGATCCAAGTCATGGCGAACTTGCACCATCCGAACCTGTTGCCGTTGTTCGATTCGGGTGAGGCGGGCGGGTTGCTGTTCTATGTCATGCCCTACATCGAAGGCGAGACGTTGCCCGAACGACTCGTGCGCGAGCGACAACTGGGTGCGGGCGGTAAGGGAGTCGCGCAGTGAGCCCGCTCGAGGTCCCGTCGACGGTCGAGCAGCTGAATGCTGCACTCGCCGATCGCTACACCCTCGAGCGAGAGCTCGGCGCGGGCGGTATGGCCACCGTCTTTATCGCGCACGATATCAAACATGATCGCAAAGTCGCGATCAAAGTCCTCAAGCCCGAGCTCGCGGCGGCGCTCGGCGCCCAGCGTTTCCTCCAGGAAATCCAGGTCACCGCCAACCTCCAGCATCCGCACATCCTTCCTTTATATGACTCGGGAAGCGCCGACGGGGCGCTGTTCTATGTAATGCCACTCGTGCAGGGCGAGTCGCTGCGCGACCGTCTCGCGCGTGAAAAGTTGCTCTCGGTCGATGAGACAATTCGGATCATGCAACAGGTCGCTGGTGCGTTGGATTTCGCACACCGGCACGGCGTCATCCATCGCGACATCAAGCCCGAGAACATATTGCTGCAAGACGGAGAAGCGCTGATCGCCGACTTCGGCATCGCACTCGCTCTCGCCGAGTCGGGCAGTGACCGTTTGACGGGAACGGGGCTGTCGATCGGCACGGTGCAGTATATGAGTCCGGAACAAGCGACGGGCGAGCGCGATCTCGACGCGCGGAGCGATGTCTACGCATTGGGCGCTGTCACGTACGAGATGCTTGCCGGTGAGCCGCCGGTGACCGGCCCGTCGCAACGCGCGATGATCGCGAAGCTGATGACGGAGCGGCCGACTCCATTGCGCGTGGTGCGTGACGTCGTGCCGCGATCCCTCGACGACGCGGTCATGCGGGCGTTGGCCAAGTCGCCGACGGACCGCTTCTCGAGCGCTCGTGAATTCGCATCGGCGTTGACTGCGGCTGCGGTCCCGAGCCGCATGCGGCCTCGCACGTTCGCGGTCGCAGTGGTCGCCGTCCTCGCCGTCGTCGGTGTGTCCGGTGCATATGCGTTCGCGCGGAACGGATTCTCGAGGGGCGCGATGTCTACCTCGACTGCCACAAGTACACCGGCGAGCATCAAATCGATTGCCGTTCTGCCGCTCGACAACTACTCCGGCGATTCGACGCAGGAATACTTCGCCGAAGGAATGACCGACGAGCTGACGGCGGCGCTTGCGACGATCAGTCAACTCCGTGTTACGTCGCGCGGATCGGCGATGCAGTTCCAGGGCAAGAGTCGCCCGCCCACGCCGCAGATCGCGAAGACGCTCGACGTCGATGCCGTCGTGGAAGGTTCGGTGTCTCGTTCAGGCGACAAAGTCCGCATCACGGCCCAGTTGATCGACGCGCGCGCGGACAGGCATCTGTGGGCCAAGAGTTTCGAGGGCAACTCGGGCGACGTGCTCGCGCTTCAGTCCGAGCTTGCGTCGGCCATCGCGCGCGAGATCAACGTGCGACTGACGGAGAGCGAGCAATCGCGCCTCGCCACGCCGGCAAGCGTCAATCCCGAGGCGCATGACGCGTATCTCAAGGGTCGATATTTCTTCAATCGTCCGAGCGATGAGAACCTACAGAAGGCGATTGCCCAATTCGAAGAAGCGGTCAAGCTGAGTCCTGCGTTCGCGCCGGCGTATTCGGGCCTGTCGGACGCCTACCTTTGGGCTGGCTACAACGAAGGCTTCATTACCGCCTCGGCGGCGAGGCCCAAGGCCAAAGCTGCCGCTGAGAAGGCGGTGCAGTTGGACAGTAGCTCCGCCGAAGGCCACACGTCGCTGGCCGTGTTCAAACTCTTTTATGAGCGTGACTGGCGCGGTTGCGAGCGGGAGTTTCGTCGCGCGATTGCGCTCAACCCCAACTATGGGTTCGCGCACGATCAGTTCGCGATGGCGCTAGCGTTCACCGGACGATTCGACCAATCCATCGCCGAGAGTAAACGCGCGGCGGAGTTGGACCCGCTGTCGCCGCAAGTGTTGATCGATGCCACGATGGCATTCCTGTTCCAAAAGGACTTGCCGGCGTCAAAGGAACTGGCGCGGAAAGCGGGCGAGCTCGACCCGACGTACTTTTTCCCGGTGATGGTGCAAGGGTGGGCAGATCTCGAAGTCGGACATTTTCGTGAGGCCATCCCGTTTCTGGAGAAGGCGACGACGATGGACGCGCCGCCGTTCGTCACAGCCTATTTGGCGTACGCCTATGGCGCCGGCGGCGACCGGCCGAGCGCGATGGCGATGCTCGCCGCGCTCGAGAAGATGGCGAAGGCCGGTCCCGTGCTGCCGTTCAACCTAGCGCTCGTCTATCTCGGACTCGGCGACCATGCGCGCGCGCTCGACAATCTCGAGCGCGCGCTCGCCGCCGATTCGCAGATGCTGGCGTGGCTCGGGCGAGACGCGATGTTCGATCCTCTCCGCAACGAGCCGCGGTTTGTGGAGCTGCTGAAGAAGCTGAACTTCGCACAATAGGTGTAGCGCTGGCGTAGGCGGGGCGGCTGACGACCGTGAGTGATGTGCCATCTGGCTGCCACGTTCACGCGGGGGCGCTCATTCCCTGAGCAATTGGTGGCTCTTCATCGCCCAGCATTCGTGCAGAACATGGACTCAATGAACGCCATGTTCTCGACCACGTTTGGCCCCGCCTCGGGCGGATGCGTCACGGTCGGGTTGAGTCGACCCGTCTTCACAAGCGCAGAGAGCTCGTTCGTGAGACTCCCGGAAATGCCGCACGCCGCGTCGAGATTTTGATCAGCGAAGCTTTGGTCGAGCACCTCCACGAGTCGGTTCATCCGCTCCGAGATTCCTTGGACGGTACCGCAATTCACCGAGGACGCTGGATTCGCGAACGCCTCGTTGAGCTCGCGGGCGACTTCACGCACCGCGGGTAGAGGCCGATTCACCGGGGCCGGCAACGTGACGATGCAAGCCAGAGAGCTCGCGTCCGAACGGGTCATCGACCCGGCCATCGGAACGCGCGGGCTGACGAGGGACGAACTCTCACAGGCGGATATGAGAGCGACGACGGCAACGCTGGGAACCACGAACCAAGACAGACGGGTCATTGAGTCCTCCTAGGTGAAAACCGGCTTCGGCGATCGCGTGGACCATTCGCGCGCCGCAAATCGTGTGCGCGCTCGGCGTAGCGAACGTAGCGCCCTTTTGGTAGCATTTCACGTCCTCATCGGCCCACTGGCCCACCACCTCTGTGGACGCGACGATCCATCCGCAGCTCCGAGCACTTGGCGTGCCGCTAACGACCTTGATCCCATGACCCGCGTCTTCAATTTCAGTCCCGGACCCGCTGTCCTCCCGGCCGAAGTCCTCGAGCAGGCTCGCGACGAAATTGTCGATTGGCACGGCACCGGCATGTCCGTTATGGAGATGAGCCATCGCGGCAAGGAGTTCATCCGCATCGCCGAACAGGCCGAGTCTGACCTTCGCGAGCTGTTGAGCGTGCCGCCAAACTATAAAGTCTTGTTCATGCAGGGTGGCGCAACGCTGCAGTTCGCGGGCGCGCCGCTCAACTTCTCGGTGGCTGGCCAGACCGTCGACTACGTCAACACCGGCGCGTGGTCGAAGAAGGCGATCGGCGAAGCGAAGCGATACTCGAAGGTGAACGTCGCGGCGGATGCGGGCGGAGCGTACTGCTCGATCCCACCAGTCGCGACGTGGAATCCTTCAGCCGATGCCGCGTATCTGCACTACACGCCGAACGAGACCATCGGGGGCGTGGAGTTCAACTTCGTTCCCGACATGGGAAACGTGCCGCTTGTCGCCGACATGTCGTCGACGTTGCTCTCGCGTCCAATCGACGTCTCGAAGTTCGGGATGATCTACGCGGGCGCGCAAAAGAATATTGGGCCGGCTGGACTCACCGTCGTCATCGTGCACGACGATCTACTCGGGCGCGCGCGAGCGGAGACGCCGAGCGTGCTCGACTACGCGGTGGTCGCGAAGGATGGATCGATGCTGAACACGCCGCCGACCTACGCATGGTACTTGGCCGGGTTGGTTTTCCAATGGCTCAAGCGACAGGGTGGATTGCCGGCGATGGGCGAGCGCAATCGGGCGAAGGCCGAAGCACTGTACGACGCGATCGATCGATCTTCCTTCTATAAGAATCCGGTGGCGAAGGACGCACGGTCGTGGATGAATGTCGTGTTCACGCTCGCCAAACCGGAGCTCGATAAGACCTTTGTGACCGAGGCAAAGGATGCGGGGCTCGTAACACTCGAGGGGCATCGATCGGTGGGCGGAATGCGCGCGAGCCTCTACAACGCGATGCCGATGGCCGGCGTCCAAGCACTGGTGAGCTTCATGGCCGACTTCGAGCGGAAACACGCATGACCACCGCCCGCGCGCAATTCACAATCAAGACGCTCAACAACATCTCGGCGCGCGGACTCGAGCGGTTGCCGCGCGATCGATACACCGTGACGTCGGACAACGCGGAACCCGACGCGATGATCGTGCGGTCGGCGGACATGCACGCGATGACGATCCCGAGCAGCGTGAAAGCGGTCGGTCGCGCCGGTGCGGGGACGAACAATGTTCCGGTCGCGTCGCTCTCGAAACGGGGCGTTCCGGTGTTCAACGCGCCCGGGGCCAACGCGAACGCGGTGAAGGAGCTCGTGATCGCGGCGATCCTCATGTCGATGCGTCACGTATGCGAGGCGTGGAGCTATGCCCGCGGTCTCACAGCGGCCGACGATCACGCGCTCGAGGAAGCGGTGGAGCAGGGGAAGAAGAAGTTCGTCGGCCACGAGCTGCCGGGGCGAGTGCTCGGCGTCGTCGGACTCGGCGCGGTCGGTGTGGAGGTCGCGAATGCGGCGCACGCGCTTGGGATGCGCGTCGTCGGATTCGATCCGGATCTCACCGTCGAGCGCGCGCTGCAATTGACGTCGAGCATCGAGCGCGCGGTGACGCTGGAGGATTTGTTTTCGCGCGCGGATGTCGTGACGGTGCACGCGCCGCTTGTCGACGCGACGCGCAATCTCGTCAACGCGGCGCGACTCGAGCGAATGAAGGATGGCGGCGTCATCGTGAACTTTGCTCGCGCCGGCATCGTCGACATCAGCGCCATGATCGGCGCGCTCGATAGCGGCAAGGTCGCGAGCTACGTCTGCGATTTCCCGACGAAAGCAATCAAGGATCATCCCAAAGTGGTTGCGCTGCCGCATCTCGGGGCGTCGACGCACGAGGCGGAAGAGAACTGCGCCGTCATGGTCGCCGACACGCTGCGCGAGTTTCTCGAGAACGGCACAATCAGACACTCGGTGAACTTTCCCGACGCAGTACTCCCGCGTGCTGCAGCGACGACGCGTTTGGCGGTTGCCAACGAGAACGTGCCGAACATGGTCGCCGAGATCTCGAGCGCGCTGGCGGCCGCGAGGTTGAACATTGCGAACCTGCTGAGCAAATCGCGCGGCAATCTGGCGTACACGCTGATCGACGTCGACGGTCAGCTTCCGACCGCGGTGCTCGACGCGATCCGGTCGATACCGGGCGTTCTCTCGGTGCGCGCCGTGGCTGGCTGATCCTCTTTTCATCGGTGGCCGACCGCTGCACTTTATGCGATCCACCCATTCCGAGGGAAGGAACCATGATGACGGGAACAATGAGGTTGACTCTGACGTTGGCTTTGATGTTCATCGCATCGGCCTGCAGCGGTAGTGCCGGCTCGGCGAACGACACCGCGAAGACGGTGACGCCCACGGGTGCGCCCGCGAACGACGCGGCGGTCCGCGCCGCGATCGACTCGGTCGACCGAAAGTTCGAAGTCGCGTTCAAGTCCGGCGACGCCGCGGCAGTCGCGGCGGATTACGAGGAGAATGCGACGAGCATGCCACCGAACATGGAGCCGGAAACCGGTCGCGCCGCGATCCAAAAGGGCTACGCCGATCTATTCAAGCAGATCGGCAAGGTGAATGACTTCACGGCGAACGCAAAGGACGTCGATGCGTTTGGTGACCACATCATCGAGATTGGCAGCTATCAGATGAGCTTTACGCCGCAAGGTGCGAAAGAGCCGATGAAGGATCACGGCAGCTACATCAACTATTGGCGTAAGCAGCCTGATGGTTCGTGGAAGATTCATCGCGACGCGGTCGTGAGCGCCGAGCCGTTGCCCAACATGGCGCCGCCGGCGGCGGGAAAGAAGAAGTAGCGACGGGTAGTCAACGAGCCCGGCCCTCATTCCAAATTTGGAATGAGGGCCGCGCATTTCTCGAGCCTCCCATGTCATCGATTCGCTCGGCATTTCTCGGCCTCGCCTTCCTCGCGGCCGTAATTCCACACCCTGTCGCCGCGCAGCATTTCACGCTCGACGACGTCATGTCCGCTCCCTTCGCGACCGACCTGGTTTCGGCGCATCGCGGCAGCTCCGTGGCGTGGATCGTGAACCAACGAGGCGCACGAAACGTGTGGGTGGCGAGCGCGCCGTCGTGGCAAGGATATGCCGTCACGAAATACCCGGACGACGACGGGCAGGAGATCGAGAGCCTGACCTTCACGCCCGATGGAAAGTCGGTCGTCTACGTCCGCGGCGGTCCACCAAATCGCGCGGGCGAGCGGCCGAATCCATCCCTCATTCCCGGCGGCGTCGAGCAAGCGATTTGGATCGCGCCAACCGACGCAGCAGGCGCACCGCGCAAGATCGCCGACGGTTCGTCGCCTCGGCTGACCCCGTCGGGCGATTCGATTGCGTTCGTGCGCGCGGGACAGATCTGGATCTCGGCGACACGCGATGGAGCCGCGGCGCCGTCGCAGCTCACCAAGCTTCGCGGCGGTTCATCGGACCTCCGCTGGTCGCCCGACGGCAAACGGCTCGCCTTCGTGAGCAATCGTCAGCGTCATGCGTTCGTGGGCGTGTGGGATTTCTCATCGCGCTCGTTGCGCTACATCGATCCGACCACTGACGAAGATGGCGATCCGGTCTGGTCGCCCGATGGCGGCGCACTCGCGTTCATTCGCCGCCCGTCGGGCGTGTCGGACCTGATCTTCGTGCCAGAGCGCGAGAGTCCGATTCCGTGGTCCATTCGCGTCGCCGATCCCAACACAGGAACCTCACGCGAGGTTTGGCG
>Ga0207695_10009681_pt1 | contig 11870 bp, 6 predicted proteins | sample KBSC54metaG_FD_184354 | JGI IMG/M metagenome (GOLD analysis project Ga0207695, IMG submission 184354) | Corn rhizosphere microbial communities from Kellogg Biological Station, Michigan, USA - KBS C5-4 metaG (SPAdes) (version 2) | ecosystem: Host-associated > Plants > Roots > Rhizosphere > Soil... | reverse complement strand
CACGTCATGCATTGCGGCGTAGATGCACCCATCAAACAACCCCTTGCCGATGGTGGAACAAAGCAACACGACACCCACCATCAGTGCCGACTTGGCGAACGCAAAGGGAACGAGGCAGATGGCGGCAATGCTCAGGCCTATCATCAGTGCGTAGAAGCGCCCGATGGGTGAGCGCGTGTTCAGCCAGTCAGCCAACGAGCCGCCAAATGGAACGGCGAAGAATCCTGCCAGGTTGATACTCGCGGCTCCATAGAAGGCGGAGCTGCCCAGATTCATGCCCATGACGTCGTGAACGTACGTGGGTGCCCAGACGGTGACGCCGGTGGCTGCACCGTTGCTCAGGAAAAAGACAGCGCAAAGTGCCAAGGCGGGGCGCTGAGCAAACACGAGAGACAGCGGGTTCGAGATAGCGCGCCTCGCGACGCCGTCTTCAGAGGTGGTACCGGCGCGGGCATCCGGACCCGGTTCGGCAACCCGCCGATCGCGCAACTTTCGGTATAACACGGTTCCCAACACCAGGCCGACGCCGCCGAAGACCACAAACGGACACCGCCAGCCGAACCGGTCCGCCAGTTCACCGGCCAGGTAGCCGCCGAGTCCTGCACCGGCGAACACACCGGTTTGATGCAACGAAAGCGCGCGGCTGCGCATGGCGCGCGTATGCCAATCACTGATGAGCGCTGTTGCGGCGGGGTAGTAGGTTGACTCGCCCAGGGCAACAAAGCCGCGCAGCGCGATGAACATCGCAAATCCCGTGGAGAGCGAGGCAACACCGGTGGCGACGCTCCAGAACGCAAGTCCGCCTACCACAACGGTGGATCGCCGTGCAGTGTCACTCAGTCGTCCGAACAGAAACGCGGCGATCGCGTATATCCAGAAAAACACCGAGCTGATCAGTGCGAGCTGCGTGTCCGTCAGCTCAAACTGCGTCCGCAGCTGCGGCATGACCGCGAACAGGACCGAGCGGTCCGCAGAATTGAGAAATGCCACCATCCATAGCAACCCGATGAGCTGCCATGGATAGCTCACGGGGCGGGCTTTCGGTCCCTGCTCGGATCTCTGGCCCAGTGTAGCCACATCGCTGCTGTCCACGAGAAGTCATCCCCCCCGACACCCCGGCCCGTCACCGGGCAGAAGTTCTCGTACATCCCGCTTTGCTCAATGAGTCTGTGTGTGTCACCGCGGATCCGGTCGGCCCAACCGGCATGGCCCGCGGATGCTAGCCCGCTGCTGATCAGGAAGTTGACGACAGCCCACACAGGACCACGCCAATAGCGCAGCGAATCAAACGCCGCATCCTCCGGATCGAGACTGGGCACCAGGTACTCGACGCGCCCGGCGATCCGTTCCAGGTGTTGCAACAGCCGGCGGTCGCGATCGGGATTTTGAATACCCGCATAGAACGACAGGAACGAGGCACTGGTGACCTTGCCGGAGGAATGTCCCGTGATGACATCGCGGGAGCAATACGCTCCAAGCTGCTCATTCCACAGCCACGAGATGCCCCGCTCCGCCTTCTCGATCCGTTGTTGTAGTTGTTCGGCCGCCTGGGTTTCGCCCAGCTCGCGCGCCAGCTCCAGCAGGTCGCGGTTGGCGCGCAGCAGGATCATGGTCGTTCCGACATCGACGACGCGGAACGGATTTGTCTGGCCGATGCGCTTCTGGTCCCAGCCCAGCGCGCGGCCGAATTGCACGAGCGCGTAGTAGCGGTCGTAATCCAACCGCGTAGGCCGCATGCTGGCATCGAGGTGATTCGTGTCACGCCGCTCGTAGGGTCCGATATTGGACGTGTCGATCTTCTGCGCCGGCAGGTCCCACTCGGGCGAGTTGTCGCGGCCGGATTCCCACGGATGGACGATGACAGCCAGGCCTTCACCGCTGGGGTCGCGGACCTGTGCAAACCATCGATGCCAGGCCAGGATCTTGGGAAACAACTGTTTGAGCTGGCCCCGATAGCGCTGCGGATCACTGGCCTTCCAGAGCGCGAGCACGGCGCTGGCAGCGATTGGAGGCTGAGTAATGCCGGAAGTCGGCGGTCTGCGTCCGGTGGCCCAGACCGCCGGGCCCGGAAAATAACCCGCATCGTCCTGCCAGAAGATGATGTGGGGCAGCAGGCCATCCTCCCACTGTCCCGCGAACAAGGTCTCGATCTCGCGCCACGCACGATCGATATCCATGGCGGCAAAGCCCAGTGAGACAAACGCGGAATCCCAGTTCCATTGGAAGGGATACACCCGGCCATTCGGCACTGTGTATCCACCCCGGTCGTTCCGAATTAAGATCTCACGGGCTCGCTCATCGAGCCTGACCTGTTCCATCCGCCCCCTCGCCAACGTGCGCGCAGTGGACGAAGAGTAGGGCTCCAAAAACGTTTTTGTCAAACTATGTCTATTGTAAAACTGGCCCAGGATCTGGGTTTGTCCATCTCCACGGTGTCCCGGGCGTTGAATGATTACGACGATGTGGCGCCGGAGACCAAGGCGCGCGTCTTCAAGCGCGCGAAGGAGATCGGCTATCGCCCGAATCCCGGCGCGCGCCGCCTGAAGTCGGGGAAAACCTCCATGGTGGGAGTCATCCTGCCGGCGGCCACGGATGGAGTCAGGTTCGTGGACTCGGTCGCCTCCAGCCTGTTGGGCGGCGTGGAAGTGGAGCTCGAGACCGGCGGCTACTCGCTGATTGCCAGCATGCAGACCCGCCACGACCTGGTCCGCGAAACCGCCCTCTACGAGAATTTCATCAAGGGCGGTTGGGTGGATGCGTTGCTGTTGGTTCGTACCCGGGTCAAGGACTCACGGGTGGAGCTGGCCCGCGCCGCCAAATTGCCGTTCGTGACCTATGGCCGCACGGAGACCGACGAGCCGTATGCCTGGGTGGATACGGACAACGAAAAAGCCTTCTATCTCGCTACCTTGCGCCAGATCGAGTTCGGCCACAAACGCATTGCGCTGCTCAATGGGCCGTTGGATTACACCTTTGCCCGGTTACGTGAGACAGGTTACAGCCGTGCGCTGGCGAAGCATCGGATCCAACTCGACCGGCTGTTGATGCTGAATGGCGATCTCACCGAGGTGAGTGGTTACGCCCTGTGCCGGTCGCTGCTCGTATCGGCTCAGCCACCCACCGCCATCGTCTGCGCAACAGACGCCATGGCCATCGGCGCGATTGCAGCCTGTCGCGAACGCAACTTCGAAGTAGGCAAGGCCGTTTCGATCACGGGTTATGGCAATTCCAGCGCCTCCGCCTTTTCCGATCCGCCGCTCACGACGATTGATCACGCGGTATTCGAAAACGGACGGCACATCGGTCAAAGCCTCCTGCGCCTGCTGCGTGGCGATGCCAAACCGGCCGAGATCCACTACCTGGAACCCGTGGTTCTGGTCCCCCGAAAGTCCGACGGGCCACCGCGCTGAATTGACAAAAACGTTTTTGCCGCCCTAGTATCGGCCCGAGTGCGCAGGGGGCGAGTCCCTCCGTGCGTGCCTCTAGAGGGGGAAACACGTGGAAAATCCAAAGAGTTATTCCGGCGGCATGGCTATGGCGGTCGTGGCTGCAGGCCTCATCGCAGGTCCGGTGCTGGCGCAGACGGCGAGCGATTCGAGCGGCGATTCCGATTCCAACGACAATCAGCTCGATACCGTTATCGTCACCGGCACGAGCAAGGCGCGTACGGAGTTGAAAACTCCGTTGGTGGCAACGAGCATTTCAGCGGACAAACTTCAGCAGCTTGCCGCCAACAGCACCGCTGACATCCTGACCACCGTGCCTGCCCTGAAGGCCGAGGGCGGTGGCGGTGAAGTCGCGTCCAACATCTTTGTCGCCGGCTTGCCCAGCGGCGGCCAATATCAGTTCACCCCGTTGGAATTCAACGGTATGCCGGTTATCGGCAGCATGGGTTTGAACTCCTCGGCACCCGATGTCTACTACCGCACGGATCTGGGCGTCGAGCGCCTCGAGTTCGTGCGCGGCGGTGTTTCCAACCTCTTCGGAGTTGGGGGTATCGGCGGCACCATCAACTTCATTGACAAGACCGGGTCGGATACCGCGAAAGGTATCGCTCAGCTCGAGCTGTCGGATCACAACCGCATCCGGACGGACTTTGCGACGAGCGGGCCCGTCACCGAAGGACTTTACTATGCACTGTCGGGCTTCTACCGGTACGACAACGGTCCCGTCGATTCCGGATTTCCGACCGAGGGCTACCAGGTGCGCGGCAACCTGAAGAAGGTCTTCGAGACCGGCGAGGTGAAGATCTACTTTCAGGGCATCGATGACCGGGACCAGTTCTATGGCGACATTCCTCTGACCGGCAGCGGCTATCACCTGGCGCGAGGTAACAACGGCAACGTCGTGAATACGACCGAGACGTCCGCCCTCGACAACTCCTCGTTTGCCACGCCCAACGGCCAATTTGTCTCCAAGGTCGATCAGGGCGCAGCCACGCGCGGGTATTCCTTCGGCACGGACTTCAGGAAGGATCTCGGCGATGGCTGGGGATTCAATGGCCGCGCCAATATCGCGGACTACCATCATACGTTCGCGCTGTTCTCGGGCGGTGACAACATCACCAACCTTCCCACGACGCAGTCCGCGTTCCTGACATCTTTCCTGAAGAGCAACTTCGGGCCGACGGTCGATCCAACCAGATACACCGGGGCGTTCACTTACGCCGCCAGCGGACTGCCTGTGGCCGCCAACGCATTGCTGTGGGGCGACCGTGTCACCGACCGTGACCGTCCGCTGCAATCGCAGACCGGTGAGCTGAACATTACCAAGGACCTGGTGCTGGGCGACTGGGCGCATCATTTCACCCTGGGCGGCTTTTTCAGTCACACGAAGGCGCGCGACTACGACATCACCTATTCCTACGTCGGTGAATTCAACGACAAGCCGCAGCTGATTAACGTCACCGCCACCAATATCGATACCGGCGCTACCACCATTCTGTCCCGCAACGGTATCGTCGACTCAGGGACCGGCTATACCAACAACTACTACGACGCGCGACGCGCGGCGGGGTATCTGGCCGACCAGATCGAATACGGCAACTGGGTCATTGATTTCGGCGGTCGTTACGAGAATATGACCGGCACCGTCAGGAAGGAGGGATCCGCCCTCTACGTGACCGATACGACCGCCGGTCTTTCGCCGGCACTCGCCAATGTGGCGTGGGGAACCGGCAAGTACCTGAGCGGCACGGTGCAGCCGAACGCGTATGCGGCTGCCGGCGGAGTGCTCTACAAGCTGGATAACCACAGCAGCCTGTTTGCGAACGCATCGCGCGGCTTCTTCATGCCGCAGCTGAACACGGTGCAGATCAACGCGGCCAACCAGACGCAGTCGTTCGAAGCGGAAATCATCAAGCAGGCGGAGGCGGGTTATAAGTACGCCAGCAGCTTTATTTCCGGCTCCATTGCCGGGTTTTATTCAACCCTGGCGAATCGCCGGAACATCAACTTCATCAACGGAGCAACCCCGGGCAGTGCTCCGGTTGAAGTAACGAACCTGATCTCGACGCGCTCGTATGGTACCGAGGCGACCCTCGATGTCCGGATCTGGGAAGGATTGTCCTTCGAGGGCAACGCCACGTATGAGCACGATGTGTACACGAAGTACACGCCGGTTGCCGCCTGCCAGCCGGACTGCGTGGGCAAAACCATGCAGCGTCAACCCAATGTCCTGGGCAATCTTGGTCTGTATTACAAAGACAGTCTGTTCGATGCGGCCATCTTTGATTCCTACACCGGCCGCACGTTCACGTCCGATTTGAACAACATCGAGCTGCCCGGATTTCACATAGTCAGGCTCGATGCGGGGTACACCCGGACTTTCTCCGGCGGCGATCGGGCACGGATCGGGGTCAGCGTCTACAATCTGTTCGACAGCACGGCCGTTACCGAGGGTTCGCCCCGGCAGGGAACGCTGCAGAACGCCGGGCAGGCTTACTTCATTGGCCGGCAGGTGCTCCCGCGGCGCATCATGGCTCGATTGTCCTATGAATTTTGACAGTTGAACGCCTTCGACTACGCGATCGTGGCGCTGTATTTCGGCGCCATGATCTGGCTCGGACTGCGTTTCAAACGCAATGCGGCCAGCACGGATTACTTCCTGGGAAGCCGTACGCTCGGCTGGTTTCCGTTGGGGATGTCGACGATGGCAACCCAACTGTCGGCCGTCAGTTTCGTGTCCGCGCCGGCCTTCGTCGGCCTGCGCGCGGGCGGCGGAATGCAATGGCTGACATACGAATTGGGCGTGCCCCTCGCCATGATCCCCCTCATGGCGGTTGTCGGCCCGATGCTCCGGCGCTCCGGTGTACTGAGTGTCTACTCATTCCTGGAGCGCCGGTTCGGACGCGGCTCGCGGCTCCTGTTGAGCGCGCTGTTTGTTTTCAGCCGGGCATTTGGCACCGGCGTGCAGATCTACGTCATTGCTCTCGTCCTGTCGTCAATTCTCGCACTGCCTTTCTGGCAGACGATTCTCGTGCTGGCCGGTGTAACGATCGTCTACTCGCTCAAAGGCGGGCTGAAGGCGATTGTGTACAGCGAGGTTGCACAGATGATCATCAAGGTGGCGGGCATCTTCGTGATCATGTTCACCGCACTGCATTACCTGGGCGGCTGGAACGCGTTCCTCGAGCACCTGGACGCGCGGCGGTTGCGGGTCATCGACTTTGACAACTTCGGCCTCGATGGCCGTGAATATGGCTTCTGGCCGATGTTGTTCGGCGGGATTTTCCTGTACACGTCGTACTATGGAACCGATCAGACGCAGGCACAACGCATTCTGTCGGCGCGCGATGCGGGCACGGTCAGGCAGTTGTTGCTGTTCAACGGCCTGCTGCGCTTTCCCGTTACACTGGCCTACTGTACCGGCGGGTTGATTCTCGGCGCCTTCGCCGTGGCGAATCCCGAGTTCCGCGCGGCCATCCCGGTGGACAAACCGGACCTGATGATTCCGGTGTTCATCGAGCACTACCTACCCCATGGCATCGTGGGAATCATTGTTGTGGCTCTGATTGCCGCCTGGATGTCCGCGTACAGTTCGACGTTGAATTCGCTGACGGCGGTAACGATGGAGGATTTCGTCAGCTCCTTCGTGAAGATACCGGAGGAACGCTATGTCAATGTCAGTAAGTACGTGCTGCTTGCCTGGGGCGTGTTGACCCTCGTATTCGGATTCTTCGCGGGCAAGCTGGCGGCAACGGCTATTGAGGCCATCAACAAGATCGGTTCCGTCTGCTACGGTCCCATCTTGGGGATTTTCCTGCTGACGACGATTCCCCGAGTAACGCCGCTCGCTGCCAACGTTGCAGCGGCAACCGGGGTCGGGGTCAACATCATTCTGTGGTTGTTCTTCCCGAATGTGTTCTGGTTCTGGTGGAACGCAATCGGAGCGCTCGTGACGCTCGGGCTCGGCACCGCCCTGGGGTTTATTCTCACCGCGGGTCAATCGCGACAGGGCGCTCCAGCCGTGGAGGTCGCGCGGCCTTTCCCGCTGCGTGCGAGCTTTGCGATGCTCGCCATGTTCGTTTTCATTTTTGTCGTGTGTTTGCTGTTGCCGCGGGTGGCTGCTGCAGCCCCGGATGACAGCTTCCGGTTGACCGCGACGCGGACGAGTCTGCAGCGCTATTTTCCAACCTATCTCGCCAACGGGCATTTCTCCACGGAGACTTCCCCGAGAGCGACTGATGCAACGACGTCGTACGTGGCGGGACTCATGGACTACACAGCCGGTGACGTTTCGCGACCTGCTGCCATCCCGAGCTGGACCGAGATCGACTACTGGGATGGCCAGTCCTGGCTGAATGAAGGCTCCTTCACGCCAGACGGCTACAGTCAGACGCTGGACATGTATGCAGCCACTGTTTCGACGCGGTATACGTGGAAGAAGACGCAGGTTTCGGTCACGACCTTTGTGAGTGAGAATTCGACCCACGAGGGGGCCACGACCCTCGAAATAACGCCTCAGTTCGATGGTGACGTGCGACTGCGCTTCACTCTTCGTCCGGCAGCTGATTTTCCACATCGCCTGGCAATGGCGAAGCTGACACTGCCGGAGATCAAACGGCAGCTCGCTGCTACATACAACCTACCGCCGCCCGACAGCACATCGGTGCTCAGCAAGATGCTGAAGCCACTGACGCCAACGTCCGCCAATCGGGCGGCCATCTGGTATCCGGGTGGCGTTGAAATCGCTGCCGCGGGCGGTTCAGCCTCCGAACGCACGCTGTCCATTCGAGGGAGGGCACTGAACGGCGCTGCGTTTGCGGAGGCGGTTGCCGTTGCTCTACCCACGGATCTGGCGAATGTACACGTCGTCCTCGAAGGCTCAGCGCTGAACGTGTCAGGGACCGTCAAGAAGGGGAAGACCTACTCCTTTACGAAGTTTGTCGCCGTCTCGCGCGACCGCTGGGAGGCTCGCGTCGAGGATCTCGTCAAGCGCGCTCGAACCGAAGGCGTGGTGAGGCGCCACGCAGATCATGAGGCCGTGTGGGCTGACTTGTGGAAGTCAGACATTCTCGTAGATGATCCCGAGCTCCAGAAGGCCGTCCATTCGGACATCTTCTATCTGCTCGAGAATTCCTCGGACGATGGCCAGTCGCCCATGACGGCGTGTGGATTCACTCCCAACTACCTGCACCATGTGTTCTGGGATAACGATTCGTGGGATTTTCCCGTGATGCTGATGATGCATCCGCAGCGTGCCCGGTCACAGATTGCGTTTCGGTACACCACGTTGCCCGCGGCGCAGGAAAGAGCCCGTCAACATGGCTTCAAAGGAGCCATGTATCCGTGGGAAGCCGATCCGTTTGACGGCAGTGATCAGACTCCGCACTTTGCGCAGGCGAACGCCTTGCGCGAGGTCCATATCAACGGCGACGTAGCCATCGCGCAATGGCAATACTATCTCGCGACCCTGGATGCGAGCTGGTTGCGGAATTTCGGGTATCCCGTGATCCGCGCCACCGCCGAATTCTGGGTCAGCCGGGTGACGCACGTCGAATCGTTCGACCGTTACGAGATTCTCCACGTGACCTCCCCGGACGAGGCTTATAACGATGTCAACAATGACTCGTTCACCAACTCCATTGCGCGCCGGAACCTGGAGATTGCGACGGCAGCGGCGAGGACTTTGGGCCTGGAACCCGATCCTCAATGGAATGTAATTGCCGGGAAGTTGTATATCCCATTCTCGCAGGAGGAGCAGCGGCATCTCGATTTCGATCCCTCCGTGCCTCACGACAAGCAGACATGGATGGGAAGTGCGTTGGCTTTTCTGGCGTATCCCCAGCTCGATGTGTCCATGACTCCCGAGGTTCGCCGCAATGACTTCAATTTTGCCTTGCGCGCGCTGCAGGAGCTCTCTCCTGACAGCAACGCCATGCTGCTGGCGATGATCTCGGTCGAGGCGGCTGAGTTGGGTGAGCGCGAGCTGGCTGAAAAGTGGTTGTTGCGTCAGCAGGGCGGCTTTCTCAAACCGCCGTTCAATGTGCGCAGCGAGACCGTTCTCAACAACACGACGCACATCCTGGCCACCTCATCGGGTTTCCTGCAGAACTTCCTGTTCGGATTCTCGGGCCTGCGGATCACGGACGAAGGGCTGGTGTCGCGGTATCCGCCGCTACAGTGGAAGCGCGTGGCGCTGCGGAATGTAGTTTTTCGGGGTAAGAGCCGCGACTACGTTCTCAGCCCCGCAGGTCTGAAAGGGACCGCTTCTGCCGACCGTTCACATCGAAGTTGCCTGGAGCCAGCCACGCCTCAAACGCAGCGCGGATGCGAGGCCACTCGGAATCGGTGATTGAATACCACGCCGTGTCGCGGCTTCGGCCCTTGTAGACGATGGCCTGTCGGAAGATGCCCTCGAACGTGAAGCCGTAACGCAGCGCCGCCGATCGGGAGGGCGCGTTCAGGCTGTCACATTTCCACTCATAGCGACGGTAGCCCAGCTCATCAAACGCTCGGCGCATCATGAGGTACATGGACTCTGTCGCCGCGCGCGTCTTCTTGAGCAGAGGTGAGAATGTGATGCTTCCAACCTCGATGCTGCCGTGTGCAGGTTCGATGCGCATGAGCGCCGCCGTTCCGACGGGCTTGTTGGTCACGCTATCGAGGATAGTGAAATGTAGCGGGTCTTCGCTCTTTTCCAGCTTCGTCAGGTAGGCGTTGAAATCCGAGGCGGACTCGGGGCGATCCGAGAACAGATAGGTCCAGTCCCGCCCGTCGGGTGCCTGCATGTAGGCAGCAAACAGGTCCTTTTCATGCCGCTCCACGCTGATGGGTTCCAGGCGGCAGTAACGGCCTGTCATGTCAGTCCGCTGCGGCCGGGGACGCGCGGACCAGCCAGGTACCGCGGGCCCGATGGGTTGTCCGAATGAATTTTCAGTCACGGAGCTCGACCCAGGTGGGGGCGTGATCACTGGCTTTTTCCCAACCGCGCACGGCTCGATCGACGCCGGCGCTCACCAGCCGGCCGCGCAGCGCTTTATTCAACAACAGGTGATCGATCCGCAGGCCGGCATCGCGACCGTAGGCATTCCGGAAGTAGTCCCAGAAAGTATAGATCGTGGCATCCGGATGCACGGTGCGCAGGGAATCGGTCCAGCCCTGTTGCATCAACCGCCCGAAGGCTTCGCGAGTCTCGACACGGAACAGCGCATCGTCGACCCAGCGCTCGGGCTTGTAGACATCGCGCTCGGTCGGAATGACATTGAAGTCACCGGCCAGGATCACCGGCTCGGTGCTGTTGGCGAGCTCCGCGGCATGCTTGATGAACCGCTCCATCCAGCTCAGCTTGTAATCGTATTTGGGGCCCGGAGCGGGATTGCCATTGGGCAGATAGAGGCAACCGACCAACACTCCGCGCACGGTGGCCTCGATGTAGCGGCTGTGCAGGTCCTCCGGGTCACCCGGCAGCACGCGCCGGATCTCCACGGGATCGTCCTTGCCGCGGGCGAGAATGGCGACCCCATTCCAGCTTTTCTGGCCATGCCAGATCACTCCGTAGCCGGCATCGCGTATGGCGCTCTCGGGAAATTTCTCCTGCGGCGTCTTCAGCTCCTGCAGGCAGACGATGTCCGGCGTGGTTTCGGCCAGCCAGCGCAGAAAATTCGGCAGCCGCGCGCCCATGCCATTGACGTTGTAGGTCACTATTTTCATGAACCGGAAGCCCTTTTCGCAGCCACCCTGAATTTTTGCAGAATAAATTCAGTGTAGCCATTGGGCTGGACCGCGCCCTCAAAAATCAGGGCGCTGGCAGCGGCGAAAGCGGGGCCATTGAGTGCAGGCGCCATCCGTCGATACATGCTGTCGGTGCTGTTCTGCTGATCAACCACCCCGGCCATCCGCTCGAGTGAGCCGCGCACTTCGTCCGCTGTCACGATACCGTGTTGTAGCCAGTTCGCAATGTGCTGCGATGAGATGCGCAGGGTGGCACGGTCTTCCATCAGCCCAACATCGTGGATGTCGGGTACCTTGGAGCAACCCACGCCCTGATCGATCCAGCGGACAACGTATCCCAGGATGCCCTGTACATTGTTGTCCAGCTCTTCGCGGATTTCCGCTGCAGAGTACTGTCTGGTGGCGATGGGCGGGGTCAACAATTCCAACAGGTCATCCGCCGCCGGGGCGCTTTGGAGGGACTTCTGCCGGGCAAACACGTCCACTTCGTGATAGTGAAGCGCATGCAGGGTCGCGGCGGTGGGAGAGGGTACCCAGGCGGTGTTGGCTCCGGCCATCGGATGGGTGATTTTCTGTTCGAGCATGGCAGCCATCCGATCGGGCGCCGCCCACATCCCCTTGCCGATCTGCGCGCGACGCTGCAAGCCGCAGGCGAGTCCAATCCGTACATTGCGGCGCTCGTAGGCATCCAGCCAC
>Ga0207695_10009678_pt1 | contig 11872 bp, 12 predicted proteins | sample KBSC54metaG_FD_184354 | JGI IMG/M metagenome (GOLD analysis project Ga0207695, IMG submission 184354) | Corn rhizosphere microbial communities from Kellogg Biological Station, Michigan, USA - KBS C5-4 metaG (SPAdes) (version 2) | ecosystem: Host-associated > Plants > Roots > Rhizosphere > Soil... | reverse complement strand
CCGCAGGGGCAAGGCGTATCCTCGACGCTTTCGTTCTCGAGCGGCAAGGCGGGCGATTCAATGTGCAAGCCATCGTGGGCCTCGCACTCGGCGGCGAGCCGTTTGCCCGACTTCCCGATCACTTGCTCAAACACCGGCACGCGAAATGCGGCCCACAGAGTATCGCGATCGGCCTCACTCAGCCGGGGCTGGGAGGCTCTCCACAAGACAATGACCGAATGCGTTAATGAAGGAATGCCGCTGCGCGCCAGCTCCGCAAGCTGTTCGAAGGTGCCGGCGACCGCGGCGGGCGCGAACGCGGCCGCGTCTTCATTCCAACCGTTGCGAAAAACACGCAGCGGGCGGCTCTCGAAAGCGTTCTCATGAAACCAGGGGACCAGGATGGCCGTACGGGGCGCGGGGTGGACGGGGTAGACAAACGAGTCACGCCGTCCGTTGCGGAATAAGACGCCAGTCACGAATAAATCGTTGGATCAGGCGGCCATTATTCTCAGTAGATTTTCGCCGAAGATAGCTCGCGCGTCGGCCACGCTGACGCCCAGCTCATACAATGCCGTAGCCTGTTCCTCGAAAATCTGATAGTGCCAGCCCCGCGGATAGTACGACGAATCGCTGCCGAATAGCAGGCGCTTCGGCCCCAACACATCCAGCCCATGACGAAATACCTGCCGCAGATCCATGTGCGATTCCTGGTAGCGCATCCAGCGGTTGCTGCTGGAGGTATCCAGGTACACGTTGGGGCAGAGGTCGGCCAGCATCAGAGCCTCGCGGAAGTAGCCCGCGCCGAAGTGCGGAACGATGAAGGGCACCTGAGGATGACGGGCCGCCACCGCATGCAGATCGATGGGATTCGAGAAGCGCAAGTCGAACGGCGAGGGCAGTCCCAGCTTCTTGCGAATGCCTACGCTCAGCGCGCCGCAATGGACGAAAACAGCGCGATGGCCTTGGGCGGCCCATTGCAGCACGGGCTCTACGGCAGGGTCATGGATCGAGTAGCCGTGCATGGCCGGGAACAGGCAGGCTACGCGGATCTCCGAAAATGTTTCGGGTTTCCACGTGTTGGCCGGATTCACCATGGCGCAGGCGAAGAAACGGTCGGGATGGGCGCGTACGGCGGCGGTGACGGATTCATGATCGCCCGGAACGCTGCCGATCAGCGCGGCGCGGTCGACGCCGTGACGATCCAGCTCGCGCGCCCACACTTCGGCCAGTTTTTCCGGCTCGGCAGGCGGAAACTGCCATTCGAGCTTGGCCTGCATGGCTTCGAGCGACAGCCAGGGGATCTGCGCGGCCACGAGTTCAAAGAAATGGTGCGAGAAGAAATGCACATGCGCGTCCGCCACCAGCATGGGTCCCCAAGGGGACTGCCGGGCGATGCGCTGATCAACCACGCGTTCACTCATATGCGCCGTGAGCGCCGTCGTTGGACGCCAACTGGGTCAGGCCACTCGAGAGCGCAAGTTGGGTCAGGCCGGCAACATTATTGATACCCAGTTTCTTCATCATGGTCTTGCGGTAGCTGCGGACGGTTTGCTCGCGCAGATCGAGCAGGTTGGCGATTTCCTTACTGGTTTTGCCCTCCGCCACCATTCGCAGCACTTGCACTTCGCGCGGAGAGAGCCCTTCGAGGACCGACGACTGTTGCTTGGATTCGAGGTCGCCTTTTTGGATGCGATTCAAGAGGCGGTCGGATACTTGCGGGCTAAGGTACGCACCGCCCCGCGCCACTACGTGCAGCGCTTCCAGCAAGTCACTGTCGGAGACTTTTTTCAGAATAAAGCCGCGAGCGCCGGAACGCACCGCGCCCACTACCGAATTCTCGTCGTCATACATGGAGAGGATCACGACCTTGCATTCCGGCTGATAGCGCAGGATTTCGGCAGTGGTCTCGACGCCATTCAACCCCGGCAGGCCGATGTCCATCAGGACCAGCTCGGGGCGGTGCAGCTTCACGAACTGCAAAGCATCGGCGCCCGATTCGGCTTCCCCGACCACGCGAAATTCGGGATCGCGCTCCAGAATGGCTTTAATGCCATCCCGCATGATCTTGTGGTCATCCACCAGCAGGACGTTGACCGGCATATTGGATCACAACGATTGTACCCTGATTTGTTTTATTCCGTTGTGTTTTTTCCGATTTTGTAGTTATTTCGAAGCTCATTCCAGCATGGCGGGCCAATAACGCGGCGGTAGTCAAGTGGTTGGCCGCGGCTGGAAATCGGCCGTTCCACGCGATGCGCGCCGTTACGGATCGCGATCCGGTGACGGAAATCGCAATGCGAGTGACTCCGCGCGCCACCGAAGCGATCGCGACCACGCTGGCGATCGCGCGATACAGCGCGTCCACTGCCGCCGGAGCCAGAATCGCCGTAGCCGTATAGCGCAGGTTGACACCGCCGAATGTCCCGGCGAGATCCAGCAGGGCGTTCTTCAATCCGGTGCGCCGTACCGGCGAGGGCTCCAGTTGGCGGCTGAGTTTGCGCACCTGCTCCATGACACCGTCGAGAGCCTCGGCCACTTCCGCGACGCGCACGCCAGTTTCCGGGAAATCCATGCTGAGCAATTGCAGACGCAGCCCTGCGACGGCCAGCAGGGCGCCCACCTCGTCATGCAGCAGGCTTGAAGCGCGGCGCAATTCGGTATGCAGGGCAACACATTCCCGCGCCAGTTCATCGGCCGGGGATTTTTTGGACATGGCGTCGTATTTAGAAGACCGTGTCTAGCGCTTGCGGGCGATGGCGCGGCGGGCCGCGGCTGCAACGTTCACCGCGCGGAGACCATACTTGTCGAGCAACTGATCGGGCGTAGCCGATTCCGCGTAAGTATTGTTGATGCCGACGAACTCCATCACCGCGGGATGTACCTCCGCCACGACTTGCGCCACGCGCACGCCCAAGCCGCCATCGGCCAGATGTTCTTCGGAAACCACGATGGCGCCGGTTTCCTTGGCGGCGCGAAAGATCGCATCACGATCCAGCGGCTTGATGGTATGCATGTCGATTACGCGGGAGGAGACGCCTTCGGTTTCGAGAGTTTCGGCGGCACGAATGGATTCGGCCACCATCAGACCGGTAGCAATCAAGGTAACGTCCGAGCCATCGATCAACTGGATGGCCTTCCCGATCTCAAACCTCTGGTCCGCGGCATAGACTACCGGCACTTTGAGGCGTCCGGTGCGGATAAAAATGGGTCCGAACACTTCAGCGGCTCGCGTCACCAAAGCCTTGGTCGCGATTTCATCGGCTGGCGAGATCACGGTGAAACCGGGGAGCGAACAGGCCAGACTCAGATCTTCAATGCTCATCTGCGAAGGTCCATCTTCGCCGATCGAAATACCGCTATGCGTCCCGACGATTTTGAGGTTCACATGAGGATAAGCGGCGGTCATGCGGAGCTGCTCGAAACCCTTATTGAGCAGGAAAACCGAGAAACTCGATGCGAAAGGAATCTTGCCGGCCATAGCCAGGCCCGAGCCGATCGCCACCATGTCGGCCTCGGCGATCCCACATTCAAAGAACCGCTCGGGAAACGCGTGGCCAAATTCGGCGGTGTAGGTCGATTTCGAAAGATCGGCGTCGAGAACCACCACGTTCGGATTCACCCGGCCCAGTTCGGCGAGCGCCTTGCCGAAGGCTTCGCGCGTCGCGAGACCGGTCTTCAATTCGAATTTAGTTTTGGCGGGCATGATCGCGGTTCCTTCCTATGCCAACTCCGCAAGCGCGCGAGCCTCTTCTTCGACCGTGGGAGCGGTTCCATGAAACTTGGGATTATTCTCCATAAACGACACGCCCTTGCCTTTGACGGTGTGGGCGATGATCACGGTGGGTTGGTTCTTCATCGCGGCGGCCTCGGCGAACGCTTTCTGAATCGCGCCGATATCGTGGCCTTCGATTTCGATGGTGTGCCAGCCAAAGCTGCTCCATTTATCCGCCAGCGGGCTCTCGTCAAGGATGTCCCTCACGAAGCCATCGAGCTGAATGAGATTGCTGTCGACAATCGCGACAAGGTTATCCAGCCGGTGAAAACCGCCAAACATCGCAGCTTCCCAGATCTGACCCTCCTGAATCTCGCCGTCGCCCAACATCACAAATGTCCGCGACGGACTTTTGTCGAGGCGCGCCGCCAGCGCCATGCCGATCCCGATCGATAGTCCCTCGCCCAGCGAGCCAGTCGAAGCTTCCAGTGACGGCAGGAAGCGCACATCCGGATGTCCCTGGTACATCGATCCCAGCTTGCGCAGCGTGTTGAGTTGATCCTTGGGGCAGTATCCACACTCGGCCATTACTGCGTAGAGTATCGGACAACAGTGGCCCTTCGAAAGGATGAAGTGGTCGCGGTCTTTCCACTTGGGATTGGCAGGATCGTGGCGCATCACGTCGAAGAACAGCGTCACCACCACCTCGACCGCCGACAGTGAACCGCCTGGATGGCCGGATTTCGCGGCAGTAATCATTTCGATCACTTCGCGGCGCATGCGTTTCGAGATCGCCGCGAGTTCAGTTACGTTGCTCGTGGTCTGCATGTGCTTTTACTGTAGCATCGCTGGCATCGCGCTAAACTGAGCGAATGTCGCTGCCGAAGTCGTTGCTGGCGCGCCTCGAAGCGTGCAAAGGGAAATTCGGCCTGGGCGCCGCGCGCGAAGTGCTCGCGTTGCTGAAGCGCGTCGAGCGAACCCGGTTTCGAGAGCCGCAGGAAGTGATTCAGATCCACGAGACGGTGCTGTTCCTGAGAGCTTATCCGCAGAGTTCACAAGTATTGCGCCAGGCAGATCGAATTCTATTTTCGTTCAGCGAACGTGTTCGCGGATTGCCTCGCGAGGACTTCGAATACTCCGAGATTTCGGGCATCGCCGGGACCGGCCTAACAACCAACTTCAGCTACCCCTTCGCCAAGAGCCTCGTCGAAAGGCACTCCGCCTGCGTCAGCATCGATTGGGAGCAATACCAGCATGCGGATCGCCTGGGCCCGATTCTGGCGCGCCTGATCCCGGAGGCGTTCGAGGACTGGGCGGTCGCACCGCATCCCGACTGGCGGCGCTGGTACGAAAAGGCGGGAGGCACTGTGCCGTGGCTGATGCGTGGGGTCACGCCCGAAGTGTACGACCTGCTGGAGTTACCGATTCGCTGGGAGATGTGCGATTCGGCTGGGTCGCGTTCGCGCGCGCGCATTGCGCGGAAAAAGATCTTCTATCACGACCGGCCGTTCCTTACTCGCAAAGACGTTTCGATTGAGGCTGAATTTGCCGCGCCGAAGATCGCGGTGCAGCGCCTGCCGCGCGACGAAGCGCAACGGTTGATCGACATCATCATCGACGCCTCCGCCGTGCGCTATCGCGAGCTGTATGGCTTTCTCTACCCGGACGCCGCCAATGTTTATCACGCCGATCTCGGCCGCGGCTTGGACTTTTACTTCTGGGGTGTAGCCCGCAAATGGCGCTTGCCAAAACGCGATTATGGTTGCGGGATGTACTTCAAGAATGGAGTGCCGATCGGTTATGTAGAGGTACTCTGGCCCCGCGAGCCGAAGCGTGGACGCATGGAAGTGGGTTTCAATCTCTACTACACATTTCGCCAGGGTGAGACGGCGTGGCTGTACGCGCGTCTGCTGAAGTTGTACCGCGAGAGCCATGGCGTGACGGCGTTCCTGGTCGATCCCTATCAGTTGGGACACGAAAACGAGGAAGCCATTGAGTCCGGCTCGTTCTGGTTTTATTACAAGCTCGGCTTCCGTCCGGAATCGCCAGAGATCGCGCGCCTGGCTGAACGCGAACTGCAAAAGATCGCCGCGCGCCCCGCATATCGGACGCGTCCCGCAACGTTGCGGAAGCTGGCGGAGTCGCCCGTCATCTACGAATGCAGTTAGCAGGTCGACGCGAAGGCCGACTCTCCGGCGGGTTGCAGTCGATTATTTTCGGGCATCTAAACGGTTATAGTGACCGTACTTAATAAATACGGATGCAGTCCGTCTTGACTCATGTTCGCAGATATGCGAACATGAATCGATGCCTCTCACGGAGGTCGTCTTCTATCGTGAAGACGGAAAGGCACCGGTGCGAGAGTGGTTGAGAACTCTTCCGGTGAAGGCACAGTTAAAATGCCTGGCGTATTTGACTCAATTGGAAAATCGCGGACACGAACTGCGGCGGCCGATCGCCGATTTGCTACGCGACGGCATTTACGAATTGCGGCCATCTTGTGCCGGTGTGCATTACCGAATTTTGTACTTCTTTGCAGGAAAGGACGTAGTGGTCGTATCCCATGGGCTGACCAAAGAGGCGACAGTGCCTGCCGCCGACATCGAACGGGCACTGGCGCGGCGCAAAAACTTTCTAGCGAATCCCGGGGTGACGAAAACGGAGCGATAGCAGTATGACCAAACGATTTCAGTCCGCGGCGCTGCAAGAGGTCTACCAGGAGATCGTGGGTCAGGACGGCGCCAGGCAAGAGGCATTCGAACAGGAATTGGTGAATGTCGAAGCGGCTCAACTGCTCTATGACATGCGCACCAAGGCAGGGTTGAGCCAGCGCGCGCTGGCACAACGAGTCGGCACCACCGCCAGCGTTATTTGCCGCTTGGAAGACGCCGGCTACCAGGGGCACACGCTAGGCATGTTGCGCAGGATTGCGGCGGCGCTGGAACGGCGACTCGAATTGCGGGCAGTCCCGCTTACTCCGCGGCCAGCACGGAAGGCGCGCGCCCGATAAGTCCGATCGCGTCTTCCATCGCGGCGGCAGCGTGCAGCAGAAGGTCGTCTTGCCGGGCGGCGGCGATCATCTGCAGACCGATGGGCAGGCCACTGCGGCTGAAACCGCACGGAATCGATATCGCCGGCAAGCCCAGCGCGTTCATGCCGCGCGTGAACCGCGTTGCGGCGGCGCGGACTTCTTCGGCTGCTCCACGAATTTCCAGGGCCTTTTGCCCGATCTTCGGCGCGGTCGTCGGTGTAGCAGGAGTGAAGATGCAGTCCACTTGCTCAAACAGGCTTGCGAACTGGCGTCCGATGCGGCGGCGGGTGCGCTGCGCTTCGATATAGTCGATGGCCGGAATCGACTTGCCCTGATCGAGCATGGGCAGCACGTCAGCACCGAAATCCGCACGACGATCAAGAAACGGCCGTAGCGCCGAGGCGGCTTCGACCAGCAGACACGTTGCGGCCGCTGAGCGCAGCGCTTCCATGTCAGGGACTTTAACGTCGACCACGAGTCCGCCCGCAGCGGCAGCGGTATCAAACGCAGCGCGCACGGAAGCTTCCACTTCGGGATCTACCTGCTGCATGAAAAAGTTCTGCGGCAGGCCAATGCGGAGTCCTGTCAGATCAGAATCCGCTGGTGGAACGTAATCGGTAGGGTCGTCAGCCATCGCCTGAAACGCGATCGCCGCATCGCGGACTGTGCGCGTGAGCGGCCCTACATGATCCTGGGAAAAACCGAGCGGCAACACTCCACGGACGTTCACGCGGCCAAACGTCGGCTTCAATCCAACGATGCCGCAAAACGAAGCGGGCACGCGAATCGATCCGCCGGTGTCGGTTCCGGTCGCGAAGGGCAATATGCCGGCGGTCACCGCCGCAGCCGATCCGCCGCTCGATCCGCCGGGAATGCGCGTGAGATCCCACGGGTTATGGATCGCGCCAAAGTGCGGATTATTGGACGTGATCCCGTAGGCCAGTTCATGCAGCCCGGTCTTGCCCAGCGAGACGGCGCCGGCCTCGCGCAGCTTGGTGACGATGGCGGCATCGCGCCGCGGAAGATAGTCCGCAAAGATCTTCGACCCGGCTGTCGTGCGCACGCCTTTGGTCCGCATCAAATCTTTGTGGGCAATGGGAATTCCGTGGAGAGGGCCGCGGTCGATGCCACGGGCCAGTTCCTCGTCGCGCGCAGACGCTTCAGTCAGCGCCGCCTCGCGGGTCACTGTGATGAAGGCGTTCAGTTTCGAATCCAGCCGCTCGATTTCCCGCAACGACTGCGTCACCAGCTCCCGCGACGACACTTTGCGCGCCCGCAACGCCGCGGCCAAACCCTGAAGATCGTCCATCAATTCAGTGTAAAGCCAAGGCCGTGCAAGACCCGGCCAGTATAAAGCCCGGTTAAACTGGGGTCATGCAGCCTCTCACACGCCTGAGCGATGAAGAGGAGCTGTTCCAAAGCACGGTAGGGCAGTTTGCGCGCGAGCGCCTGGCTCCCCACGTTCGTCAGATGGACGAATCCGGCGTGTTTCGCGGCGAATTGTTGGATGAGCTGTTCGAGCTCGGCCTGATGGCGATTGACGTCGCGGAAGCATATGGCGGGCAGAGCGGCAGTTTCTTCCAATCCATACTCGCGATCGAAGAGCTGGCAAAAGTGGACCCGGCGGCGGCGGTGATCGTCGACGTTCAGAACACCTTATGCAACGCGGCGCTGCAGCGTTGGGGAAACGAAGACCAAAAGCTCCGCTTTCTGCCGAGCCTGGCTCGCGATACGGTGGGTTCCTACGCTCTCTCAGAAGCGGGCGCGGGCTCGGACGCCTTTGCGATGTCGGCGCGCGCCATCGAAGATGGCGACAGCTACCGGCTCACCGGACGCAAGCTCTGGATTACTAACGCGGCCGAAGCAGGGTTGTTCCTGGTCTTCGCGAACGCCGATCCCGCCGAGGGTTATCGCGGCATCACGGCTTTTCTGGTCGACCGCGAGACGCCCGGCCTGGCGGTCGGGAAGAAGGAAGACAAGCTGGGCATCCGCGCCTCGTCTACTTGCGAAGTGGTTCTCGATGACTGCCGTGTTTTGAAAGACAATGTCTTGGGCGAGGTCGGCAAGGGCTACAAGGTGGCGATCGAGACCCTGAATCAGGGGCGAATCGGTATTGCCGCGCAGATGACCGGTTTGGCGCAGGGCGCGCTCGACCACGCCCTCGCGTATTCCAACCAGCGTAAACAGTTCGGCAAGCGCATTGCCGAGTTTCAGGGCGTGCAATTCGACCTGGCCGAGATGGCGGTGGACGTGGAAGCCGCGCGCCTGATGACGTATAACGCTGCGCGCCTGCGGGACGCGGGTCTTCCCTTCGTCACCCAAGCCGCCATGGCTAAGTACTTCGCGTCGCAGGTGGCGGAGCGGGTGGCCTCACGGGCCGTCGAGGTCTTCGGCGGCGTGGGATTCACCAAGGAATATCCGGTCGAAAAGCTTTACCGGGATGCCAAAATCGGCCGCATCTACGAAGGCACCAGCAACATGCAGCGGCTGACCATCGCGAAGGGAATTTTGGGGTGAGGACCGAAACCGGGGCCGGCGTGGCGGGAGTAAACGTCTACCTTCCGGAAACCTCCTTCTAAGCCGCTTCGTCAGGACTATAGTGAAAGTAGTATGCGCGCAATATTTATCCCCGGCTTGATTCTGCTTTTGGGAGCCGCCGCGCTGGCCGCCGACAACAGCAAGTACGATCTATCGCAGGCGCAGATCGACGACATCATCCAAAAGTTCGCGGCCAAGGAGACCCAGTTCGCCAAAGCACGTGAGGTCTACACCTATCGCCAGACTGCGCGTATCCAGGAACTCGACGACAGTGGTGCCATCACGGGCCGCTGGGAAACCGTCTCGGATATCATATTCAGCCCCGACGGCAAGCGAAGTGAGCACGTAGTCCGTTCGCCGGTACCCACCCTCCAAAACATCACGCTTACCCCTGAGGATCTGGAGGACATGCGGAGCGTCCAGCCGTTCGTTCTGACAACCCCGGACTTGCCCAAGTATTTAATCCGCTACCTGGGCCACCAGAATGTGGACGAAATCGGCTGTTACGTGTTCGCCGTAAAGCCCGCCAAAATTGAAGGCAACCAGCGCTACTTCTCGGGCGAGGTCTGGGTGGACGATCGGGATTTGCAGATCGTCAAGACTTACGGGCGCGGCGTGGGCAACGCGAGCCGTAAAGGCGATAACCAGTTCCCGAAGTTTGAAACGTACCGCGAACAGATCGACGCGAAGTATTGGTTCCCGACCTACACCGTCGCGAATGATACGCTGCATTTCAAGACTGGCGACCAGCGCATTCGCCAGACCATCCGCTATGAAGATTACAAGCAATTTGGCGCGGAAACCAAGATCACCTTCGGGGACGAGGTTAAGGACGATAAAACCGCTCAGCCCGCTGCTCCAAGTCCGGCACCTCCTAAAAAACCGTAGGCGCAGCGCTCAGACGAACACCCTAACGCCCAGGCACCAGTCCGCCGATGGACTAGGGCATGGCGACAACTTCGATCACGGACACCGAGCGAGCTGAAATCGACCGATTGAAGGGGACTTTCCTCGCAAACCTCAACCACGAAGTCCGCACGCCTCTCAGCGGCATCCTGGGCATGACGGATCTGCTGCTCGAAACCCGGCTCGACGAGGAACAGCTCGACTATGTTTCCACCGTTCGCTTGTGCGCCGAGAATCTGTTTCACCTGCTGAACGCGACGCTGGAATATTCCGCGCTCACCGCCGGTCATCTGAAGCTCGACGAAACTGAATTCGGTCTGCGGGAGATGATGGATTCCGCGCTCGCGATGGAGCGCGAGAAGGCTGAGGCAAAGGGGCTGAAACTGACCGCGACCCTGGACGCCGCGCTGCCGCAGACGATGATCGGCGATGCTGCGCGCATGCAGGATGTGCTGGGACATCTCCTCGACAACGCTATAAAGTTCACACACCGCGGGAGCGTTGACCTCACGCTCAGCCGTGAAAATCAATACTTAAAAATCGCTGTACGCGACACCGGCATCGGTATTGAACCGGAACGGCAGGCCCGCATCTTCGAATCCTTCCATCAGGTCGACAGCGGCTTGTCGCGAAACTACCCTGGACTAGGTCTGGGCTTGGCGCTGGTGCAGAAGTTACTTGCCCTGATGGGTGGCGAGATTACAGCCGAAAGTGAGCACGGGAAAGGCTCGATCTTCACCGTGCGCGTTCCCGTCCGGCTGCCTGCGGGCTCCCGGGAAAAGAGCGCGCGTCATTCGGACGGCGCTCCGGCGATTCTGGCTGTTGAAGACAATCCCGTAGGGTTAATGGTGCTGCGGCACGCGCTTAAGGGCCGCGCCGTGAACGTGGACACTGCTACCAACGGCGCCGAAGCTATCTGTGCCGCGGCGGCGCGGCACTACGACTTGATTCTGATGGACCTGCAGATGCCGGACATGGACGGGTTGGAAGCGACGGCTGCCGTTCGCCGGATTCCCGGCTATGACAACGTTCCCATACTCGCGCTGACCGCCAATTACTCCGACGAAATCCGGCAGCAGTGCCAGCAACACGGCATGCAGGACTTCCTTTCCAAACCCATCACGCCGCCTGCGCTATGGAGCGCGGTTTCGCGCTGGCTGAACCTGCCCCAGTAGCTGTCGGGGCACCCCATCCCGACGGCTTGGAGCGCGTTGCCTGCATTTCAGCGGTGGCAAAAGGCACACCCGGCAACTTACAATAGTCCCTACATGTCACCTCGTCGAATTGCGATCCTTACCGGGGGCGGTGATGTTCCCGGTCTCAACTCAGTCATTAAAAGCGTGGTTTACCGCGGCGCGGAGAACGGTATTGAAGTCACCGGCATCCGGCGCGGCTGGGAGGGATTGACGCACGTCAACCTGAACGATCCGGAGAGCCGCAAGCGCTATATTCTTCCGCTCGACCGCGACAATACCCGCACCATAGACCGCGACGGCGGCACCATGCTGCACACCAGTCGCACCAATCCATCGAAGATGAAAAAACTGCCGGAATTCCTGGCAGGCGACAGCTTTCCGCAGCATGACGGCCGCTTCGATATGAGCGCGCAGGTCTTGTCTAATCTGGAGAGCCTGGGCATCGACGCGCTGATCGCCATCGGCGGCGATGACACCCTCAGCATCGCCCACCGCTTAAGCCAGCTT
>Ga0207695_10009675_pt1 | contig 11873 bp, 10 predicted proteins | sample KBSC54metaG_FD_184354 | JGI IMG/M metagenome (GOLD analysis project Ga0207695, IMG submission 184354) | Corn rhizosphere microbial communities from Kellogg Biological Station, Michigan, USA - KBS C5-4 metaG (SPAdes) (version 2) | ecosystem: Host-associated > Plants > Roots > Rhizosphere > Soil... | reverse complement strand
TCCTCGACGACCGGCGGCATTCCGCGCCTCCTCGTTCAACCTCGAACAAGTCGCCTATAGCGCATCGGGCAGTAATGTTCAATATTGAATTACAACCCGTGGTCAGGCGGCGTCGAGCACGTCCTTGATCCCGCGCCGTGCGAGCCCGTCGGCCCGTTCGTTGAGCTCGTGGCCGGCGTGGCCCTTCACCCAGCGCCACTTCACGTCGTGGCGCAGGCGGGCTTCGTCAAGCCTGCGCCAGAGGTCCTCGTTCTTCACCGGCTTCCTGTCGGCGGTCCGCCAGCCGCGCGCCTTCCAGGCGTGGATCCATTCGTGGATGCCCTGCTGGACGTACTTGCTGTCGGTGTGCAGCTCGACATTGCACGGCCGCTTCAGCGCCTCCAGCGCCTGGATCGCGGCCATCAGCTCCATGCGGTTGTTGGTGGTGGCGAGCTCGCCGCCCCACAGCTCCCGCTCGTGCGCGCCCGAGATCAGGATCGCGCCCCATCCCCCCGGCCCTGGATTCCCCGAGCACGCCCCGTCGGTGTAGATCACCACGCTCGGCGTCATGCCGCGGTCCCGAACAGCACCAGGTCCGGCGAGGCGCGGTGCACGGCGAGCTTGCGCTCGTACTCCAGGGGGTCCTTGGGCCGGACCAGCGCGCCGGCCGGCGTGGCCCCCCAGTCGTGCAGGCGGGTCAGGAAGAAGCGCATCGCCGCGCCGTGCGCCAGGATCGGCAGCGACCGCCGCTCGGCCTCGCTGAGCGGCCGCCGCGCCTCGTAGCCCGCCACCAGCTGGCGCGCGGCGGTGATGTTGAAGCTGCCGTCGGGCTCGAAGCACCAGGCGTTCAGCGCCACCGCGATGTCGTAGGCGTACGCATCGGTGCAGGCGAAGTAGAAGTCGATCGCGCCGGCGAACCTTCCAGATTGAAAGAACACGTTGTCGGGAAAGTAGTCGGCGTGGATCACGCCCGCCGGCAGCGCCTGCGGCCAGTCGCGGTCGAACCGCCCCAGGTCGCTCGCGATCACCGACGACAGGCCGGGCTTCAGGGCGTCCGCCTGCTCTTTCAATGTTGAAAAGAGTGGCGACCAGGCTGCTTCCCCGAGGTCGTTGACCCGCCGCATCGGGAAGCCTTCGCCCGCCGCGTGCAGCCAGGCGAGCCCCTCGCCCGCCGCCCGGCAGTGCGCCGCCGAGGGCCGCCGGGCCGACAGCCCCGAGAGGAAGCTGACGATCACGCACGGCTTGCCGCGCACCCGCTTCAGGACCTCGCCGGCCTTGTCGGCGATCGGCGTCGGGCAGGGATAGCCGCGCTCGGCGAGCCAGCTCATCAGGCCCAGGAAGAACGGCAGGTCCGCCTCGCGCACCCGCCGCTCGTAGATGGTCAGGAAGAAGCGCCCGGTTTCCGTCTCCAGCAGGAAGTTGGAGTTCTCCACCCCCTCGGCGATGCCCTTGAAGCTCAGCGCCTGGCCGAGCGCATAGTCGGCCAGCAGCCCCGCCAGCTCCTCGTCGGTGATGTCGGTGTAGACCGCCATGGCCCAGCGATTGGGCTGCATCGCGCCCGCGGGTCAAGACGCCAGCCGCGCGCCATGCTAGATATGCAGCGGCTTTCCTGGGAGGATCCGATGATCGCGCTGAAGGTCGAGAAGATCGGCGACCAGGTCGTCGTGATCCTGACGGAAGAGGCCCTCGAGGTGCTCAACGCCGAGGTGGGCGGCGTGCTGCATCTCGAGCCTGCGCAGGACGGCAGCGTGCTGGTGGCCGCCACCCAGGAGGTCTGGCTCGAGGACCCGCACGCCCGCGGCCGCGCCTTCCTCAAGCGCTACACCCGCGCCCTGGAACGCCTCTGAGCCGCACGCCGTCGGCGGCGCCGCTCATTCGGCGATGCGCTCCGCGATCGGATGGTCGAAGACAAGCACGACGTAGCCTTCGTGCTCGAGCCGGCGGGCGGGCGGGCCCAGCTGCCGCACCGCCGCCGCCTCGCAGGCCGGCAGATCGAGGCAGGCCTCGCCGTCGTTCTTCACCAGCACGAAGCGCGCCTTCAGCCCCGGCGGCTCGTCGGCGGCCCGGTACCAGAGGCTGGAGCTCTCGGCGACGCGGCGGCGGAGCTTGCCGCCCTCGAAGGCGACCGGCCGGATCGTCACCCGTCCGCCGCTCACCGGACCGATGATCAGGCTTTTCGCGCCCCAGTACGGGCCGTAGCCGTAGGTCAGGCCCTGGCCCTCAAGGTAGGCGGCGAGCGCCTCGGCCTCATAGGGGCGTGAGGGCCGGGGCGGTCCGAGCCATGCGCCCGGATCGGCGAGCGCGCCGGCGGTCGCGAACAGCGCCGCATAGGCTGCAGCGGCGAACCGCGCCCACGCCGGCCGGCCGCGCCATCCCGCCGCCAGCGCATAGGCCGCGAGCAGGCCGCCGAAGAAGTAGAGGTTCGGGAACCAGCGCCCGAGGCTCGCCAGCGTCGGCCAGGCGCCGATAGCATAGGCGCTCACCGTCCCCAGCATCGAGAGGATCGCGGCGGCGACGATCAGCTGCCGGCTCGCCGAGTCCCGCCGGGCCGCCGCCGCCGCGCCCAGGACGGCGGCGGCGAGCGCCAGCGCGAGGGCGATGAAGTCGACGTGCAGCACCCACCAGGCGCCGGTGTCCGCGCGGGGCAGCACATTGGCCATGGCCGCCGCGTCCTTGGCCGCCGTCCACAGATTGTGCAGCACCCCCGCCGGGCTGGTCAGGTGGAACTGCGGGCTGGGCAGGAAGCCGAGCGCGCCCCAGGCGCGGCTCTGGGCGGCCCAGGCGGCGAGTCCGCAGGCCACGAACAGGGCGGCCGCGCCGCGGCCCGCCGCCTCGCGCCGGCGCGCGAGCGCGAAGACGCCGCTCGCCAGGATCAGCGGCAGCGCGATCGCAGGCATGGCCCAGGGATCGGAGACCGCGTCGATGAACACGGCGAGCCCGCTGGCCAGGGCGAGCAGCACCGAGCCGCGCCCGACCGCGGCCGCCCCGAGGATCAGCGCCGCGAGCGCCCAGGCCATGGAGATGTTGTGGGTGACCGGATAGGCGAGGTAGCCCGCCGAGCCGATCGCCGCCGGGTTGGCGAAGGCCAGCACGCAGGCCAGCACCGCCGCCGCCGTGGCCCCGGCCAGCCGCCAGGCGAGAGCGGCGGTCAGCGCGACGCTGGCGGCGAAGATCATCCAGCCGACCGCGGCCACCGTCGTCGGGCTCGGGCCGGCGAGGCTGAACACCAGGGCGTCGATCGGCGTCAGCGACAGGAGCCAGTTGTCGGGCGTGTAGCGCCAGGAGGCGAGGAAGCTCCAGCCGTGGCGCTGGAAGCCGGTCCACAGGGCGAGCGGGACCGCCATGTCGGAATCCGGCGTCCAGATGCTGATCGCATAGCGGAAGCTGACGAAAAGCCCCAGGGCCAGCCCCGCCGCCGCCGCGCCGATCACGCCGGGGCGCGCGGGCGGTGACGCGGCCTGGCGGGCCGCACGCGCCTTGCTCAATCGGGTGACTCCGGACCGGCCGAGGCGGCCTGCATACCCGCGCCCGCACGTCGCCACAACCGCGGGTTGGCGGCTCGACGGCTTGGTCAACCTACCCCTCTCCATCATACTGGAGGGCGTTGGGTGCGCCCGGAAGAGCGCCGCCCGGATTGGCGAGAGTTGCATGCATGCCGAACCAGAGCCGAGGCGCTACCACGACCTGACGTTCGACGCGGATCTCATGACCGCCATCCGCGACGACGGCGGGCGACTTCGCTTCTCGCGCCTCGAGCGCGCCCTGCTCGCCACGCTGGCGGCGCGGCCCGGCCGGCTGTTCTCCCGCGAGCAGCTGCTGTCGGCGATGCGGGCGGAGCCCGAGGATGTCAGCGACCGCAATGTCGACTTCCTCGTGAACCGGCTGCGCCGCAAGCTGGCGGACCCCGCGCGGGCCCCGCGCTTCATCGCCACCCAGTACGGCGAAGGCTACGTCTGGATCGCGCCGCCGGTCCGCGGAGGCCGCCCCGAATTCCTGGTGATCGGTCCCGTCCGCGGCGCGCCGCGGGCGCCCCAGCAGCCGCTCGTCGAGGCGGCGCTGCAGCAGCTGCGGCGCGAGATGGCCGAGCGCTCCGCCGTCGGCCAGGAGATCACCCTCCTGCCGAGCTGGTCGCGCGAGGACGGCGCCCCATCGCCGTTCCGCTTTTCCATCGGCGTCGACCTCATGGTCCGCGACGACGGGCTGCAAGCCGCCTTCACGCTTCGCGACCAGTCCAGCGGACGCAACATGGGCGTGGTGAGCTGCAGCCTGACCCAGGCTTCGCTGGGCGAGCGGCTAGGCGAGGTCGCCGAGCAGCTGGTCGGGGCCCTGTGGCGCGACCTGGCGCTGCCGCCCGGGCACGCCCTCGACCCCGCCGGGCCGCCGCTGGAAATCCGCATGCAGGACGCCGCGATGGTGCTCTCCAAGGCCTTCGACCTGGGCTGGGGCTACATCGGCGAACGCCTGACGGAGGCGCGCAGGCTGGCGCCGGACGAGCCGGTTCTGGCCGTCATGTGGGCGACCTGCCTCTACGCGCGCATGCTGTTCGGCCTGGGCTTCGAGGGCGACCCGGAGGCCTACGGGCGAATGGAGCGGGAGATCGAGCGGCTGGTCCTGGGCGCCTTGCCTGACATTCGCGCCGACCCCGTCCTGAGACTCGCCGCGGCCAAGCTGCTGTTCATCGTCGATCCGGCGGCCCATCTGCCGCTCGTCGAAGCGCTGGTCGATGAGAGCCTGTCGGCGAGCACCGCCTACGCCGCCGCCCTGTCGCAGCTCGGCGCGATCCAGGCCTACCGCGGCGAGCTCGACGCCGCCGCGACGAGCTTCGACCAGGCGCTGGCCTTCTGCGAGCCGGGCGCGGAGTTTCGTATGTATCTGCTGGTGAAGCAGTCGGCGGTGCGGCTCGCACAGGACGACTGGTCGGGCGCACGCGCGAACTTCCGGCAGATTGTCGCCGCCAAGCCCGCGGCCCGCCCCGGCCTGGTGCTCCGATACCTCCCGCCGCACGACGGTCTGGACTCCCGGTCTCAACGCGCGCTCGCCCACATTTCGGAAACGGCCGCCCGCCAGCTCGTCACCCAGCAGCTGTTCATGTTCGCGCGATATCTCCGCCGCCCTGAGCATGTGCGCAACTTCATGGCCGGGATGCTGCACCATCTGTTGCGTCGGTTCGGGCCGGGCATTCTGCCGCCCCATGTTCCCGGCATCCCCGACGAGCTGCTGAGCGAATGGCGGGCGGCGCCTCGCGGATGAGCCAGGGCCGCCGACTTGCGCCGCCGGCGCATCGGCCGCGATAGTCCGGCCATGCCCGTCAACCCGCACAATCTCGCCTACTGGAACGAGGTGACCCCGCAGCACGTCACCTCGGCGTTCTACCGCACGGAGGATTTCCGGCGCGGCGAGAACGTGCTCGACCCGGTGGTGCGCGATGCGGTGGGCGAGATCGCCGGCGCGCGCCTCCTGCACCTGCAGTGCCACTTCGGGCTCGACACCCTCTCGCTCGCCCGGATGGGCGCGCAGGTGACCGGCCTCGACTTCTCGCCGCCGGCCATCGCCCAGGCCCGCGCGCTGGCCGAGGCCGCCGGGATCGAGGCCGCGTTCGTCTGCGCCGACGTGCTCGCTCCGCCGGCCGACGTCGCCGGCTTCGACATCGTGTTCGCCTCCTGGGGCGCGATCTGGTGGATCGCCGACCTGGACGCCTGGATGCGCGTTGCCGCCGCCGCCTTGCGCCCCGGCGGCCGCCTGTTCCTGTGCGAAGGCCATCCGGCGTTGCTGATGCTCGACCAGCGCGCGCCGGCCGGCGTCCTGCAGCTGCGCTGGCCCTGCGACTCCGACCAGCCGCACATCGACGTGGGCGCCGACGACTACGCCGGCGCCGACATCGCGCCCACCCGCACCGACGGCCACTTCCACGGCCTCGCCCGCATCCTCGGCGCCGCGCTGCGCGCGGGCCTGGTCATCACCGACTTCCGCGAGGGCGACCGCGTCCCCTGGAAGGCGCTCGACCAGATGGTCAAGCTCGACCGCGACTACTGGGCGCTGCCGCCCGACCTCCCGTTCGTCCCGCTGAGCTTCATCCTGCAGGCGGCCAAGCCCGCCGCCCGCTGAGGCGCGACGGGACAACCGGGCATTGCGCTGAGGGCGTAGATATGCGCGTTGAACGCCATTGCCCCGTCAGGCGCATCTATGATCGAACGCTTGCTGAGAAAGCTGGAGCTGCGCGATCCGCTTCACCCGCCCGAGCGGGCCGCGCTCCAGGCAAGCCTCGTCGGCCCCGTGCGGTTCGCGGCGGGAGAGGCGATGGTGCTTCAGGGTTCGAGCCCCGACCGCAGCACGCTGCTTCTCGAAGGCCTGACCGGCCGCGTCGTCACCATGCACGACGGGGCGCAGCAGATCACCTCCGTGCACATTCCGGGCGACTTCGTCGACCTCCACAGCTTCCTGCTGCGCAGGATGGACCACAGCGTGGTCGCCCTGACCGACTGCCGCGTGGCCACGGCGGCGCACCCCAAGCTACGCGACCTGACCAGCCGCTTTCCGCACCTCGCGCGGCTCCTGTGGCTGAACACCCTGCTCGACGCCGCTATGCATCGGCAATGGCTCGCGGCCATGGGGCGGCGCGGCGCCGTGGGCCAGCTCGCCCACCTCATCTGCGAGATGAACCTTCGCCTGGAGGTGGTCGGGCTCGCCTCCGATCAGCGGTTCGAACTGCCGCTCAGTCAGGCCCAGTTCGCGGACATCCTCGGCCGCTCGCGAGCCACGGTGAACGCCGCCGTGCAGGATCTGCGCGCCCGCGGGCTCGTCGCCTGGCGGGGCTCGCGCGTGGAGATCGCCGACTGGGACGCCCTGGCGGAACTCGCCGAGTTCAACCCCACCTACCTGCAGCTCGAGGCCATGCCGGTCTGAGCCGGAGGTCCCGGCGCCAGGCTAGGCCAGCGCCCGGGGGAGCTTGAAGCTCACGGTCTCGCGCGCGGCGTCGGTGTCCTCGACGGTGACGTCGAAGTCGCGGGAGAGCCGCGCGATGAGGCCCTGCACCAGCACCTCCGGCGCCGAGGCGCCCGCCGTCACGCCCGCCACCCGCACGCCCTCCAGCCAGGCGGGGTCCAGCCCGGCCGCATCGTCGATCAGGTACGCCTTGGCGCCGGCCCGCCGGGCGACCTCGGCCAGCCGCACGGAGTTGGAGGAGTTGGCGCTGCCGAGCACCAGCAGCACTTCGCTCCTCGCCGCCACGGCCTTCACCGCCTCCTGGCGGTTGGTGGTGGCGTAGCAGATGTCCTCCTTGTGCGGCTGGGCGATCGCAGGGAACCGGGCCTTCAGGGTCGCCACGATCGCGCTGGTGTCGTCGACCGAGAGCGTCGTCTGGGTGACGTAGGCGAGCCGGGCGGGGTCGTTCGGCGTGAACGCCTGCGCGTCGGCCACCGTCTCCACCAGGCTCACCGCGCCTTCCGGCAGCTGGCCCATGGTGCCCACCACCTCCGGGTGGCCGGCGTGACCGATCAGCACGATCTCGCGGCCGGCGTCATGATGCCGCTGCGCCTCCACATGCACCTTCGAGACCAGCGGGCAGGTGGCGTCGAGATAGAAGATATTGCGCGCCCGGGCCTCCGCCGGCACCGACTTCGGGACGCCGTGGGCGGAGAACACCACCGGCCGGTCCGCCGGCGCTTCGGCGAGCTCCTCGACGAACACCGCCCCCAGGCCGCGCAGCCGCTCGACGACGTGGCGGTTGTGCACGATCTCGTGGCGCACATAGACCGGCGGGCCGAACTTCTCGATCGCCCGTTCGACGATCTGGATCGCCCGGTCGACGCCGGCGCAGAAGCCGCGGGGCGTGGCGAGCAGCACGGTCAGGGGGCGGCGGGTCATCGGGCGCGGAACTTAAGGCCGCGGCCCCGCGCCCGCCAGTCGCGTTGCGGCCGCATTCGACACGCTGTACTAGCGGACGACCCGGCGCGCGCGCCGTTGCGCCCGTCGCCCACCCGGACCCCGCCCATGCGCCGCCTGCTGATGATCTCCGTCGCCGCCCTGATCGCCGGCCTGCCCGCGGCGAGCTTCGCCCAGTACGGCGGTGGCGGCGGCGGCGGCGGCGGCGGCCAGGAGGACAAGGACGCGCAGGACGCCGCCAAGAAGAAGGCGCGCGACAAGGAGTGGGGCGACAACCAGGCGCCGCTGCCGGCGCTGCGCAACGCCGGCCCCTGCCCGTTCGTCAAGACGCTCTACGACGCCGCCCGCTTCGTGCAGTTCAAGGACGGCCGCGAAGCCTCGGCCAACGTCGGCTACACCGGCGAGATCCAGGGCATCTCCGCCGGCTGCGCCTACAAGGAGAACGAGCCGATCAAGGTGGCGCTGGAGATCCTGTTCGAGCTCGGCAAGGGCCCGGCGGCGCAGGGCAATAGCCAGACCTATCGCTACTGGATCGCGGTCACCGACCGCAACCGCGAGGTGCTCGCCAAGCGCACCTTCGAGATGCCGGTCTCCTTCCCGTCCGGCCGCGACCGCATCTACAAGCGCGAGATGATCAACGACGTCACCATCCCGCGCGCCGACGCCAACGTCTCGGGCGCGAACTTCGAGGTGCTCGTGGGCTTCGACGTCACGCCGCAGATGGCCGACTTCAACCGGCTCGGGAAGCGCTTCCGGCTCAACTCCGTGGGCGCGCTCGCCGCCGAGACCCCGCCCGCCAAGAAATGAGCGACCTCAAGCGGGGGCTTTCCGAGGCGGCCTTCGCCGCCTTCGAGGCCCTCGGCCTGCCGGGCGAGCTCGGGCGCGTCACCGCTTCCGACCGCCCGGACCTGGCCGACTTCCAGGTGAACGGCGCCCTGCCCGCCGCCAAGCGCGCCGGCCGTCCGCCGCGCGAGATCGCCGGCCAGGTGGCCGAGCGCCTGGCCCCCGATCCCCGCCTGGCGGCGGTGGAGATCGCCGGGCCGGGATTCATCAACCTGCGGGTTTCGGATGCGGCGCTTTCCGCCCGCGCCCAGGCGATCGCCGCCGACCCGCGGGCCGGGGCCGAGCGGCTCGCCCGCCCGCGCAGGGTGATCGTCGACTACGCCGGGCCCAACGTCGCCAAGGAGATGCACGTCGGCCACCTGCGCTCCTCGATCATCGGCGAGGCTCTGAAGCGCCTCTACCGGTTCCGCGGCGACGAGGTCTGGGGCGACGCCCACTTCGGCGACTGGGGCTTCCAGATGGGCCTGCTGATCGGCGCGCTGGCCGATGAGGATCCCGCGATCGCCCGCGCCGTCGAGGAGCTCAACGCCGGCCGCGCGCCGAACGATATCGACAGTCTCGAGGCGCCCGCCTTCCAGGCGGTCACCCTGGAGCAGGTCGACCGCCTCTACCCCGAGGCCGCCGCCCGGGCGAAGTCGGACGAGGCCTACCGCGACCGCGCCCGCCGCATCACCGCCGAGCTGCAGGCCAAGCGCCCCGGCTACTACCTGCTCTGGCGCCACCTCGCCCGCGTCACCCGCGCCGCCCTCGAGCGCGACTTCCATGCGCTGGGCGTCGACTTCGACCTCTGGAAGGGCGAGAGCGACGTCGATCCGCTGATTCCGGCCATGGTCGGGGAGCTGGAGGAGAAGGGCCTGCTCGTCGAGGACCAGGGCGCCCGCATCGTCCGCGTCGCCCGCGAGGACGACAAGCGTGAGCTGCCGCCGCTGATCGTGGTCTCCTCCGAAGGCTCGGCAATGTACGGCACGACCGACCTCGCCACCATCCTCGACCGGGCGCGCAGCGTCCGCCCCGACCTGGTGATCTACTGCGTCGACCAGCGGCAGGCCGACCACTTCGAGATCGTCTTCCGCGCCGCCGAGCTCGCCGGCTACGCCAGGCCCGGCCAGCTGGTCCACGTGGGCTTCGGCACCATGAACGGGACCGACGGCAAGCCGTTCAAGACCCGCGCCGGCGGCGTGCTCAAGCTGGTCGACCTGATCGGCATGACCCGCGACAGGGCGCGCGAGCGGCTGCACGAGGCGGGGCTGGGCGAGGACCTGCCGGAGGCCGAGTTCGACGACATCGCCGGCAAGGTCGCCGTCGCCGCCGTGAAGTTCGCCGACCTCGCCAACTTCCGCGGCACCTCCTACGTCTTCGACATCGACCGCTTCACCGCCTTCGAGGGCAAGACGGGCCCCTACCTGCTCTATCAGGCGGTCCGGGTGAAATCGCTGCTGCGCAAGGCCGCCGAGGAGCAAGCCGAGGCCGGCCCCGTCATGGTCGCCGATCCCGCCGAGCGCGACCTGGTGCTCAGCCTCGACGCGTTCGAGACCGCGCTCGCGGAGGCCTACGAGCGCTATGCGCCCAACGCCATAGCCGAGCACGCCTGGCGCCTCGCCCAGGCGTTCTCGAAGTTCTATGCCGCCTGCCCGATCCTGCAGGCGGAGCCCGCGGTTCGCGCCTCGCGCCTGACGCTCGCGCAGGCCACGCTCAGCCAGCTCGAGCTGGCGCTCTCGCTGCTTGGGATCGTCGTCCCGGAGCGGATGTGATCAGGGGCCCCGCCGCCGAAAACGCAGCAATCGCCGGCCTTCCGCGCCCTTCGGCGTATTCCGCGGTTCCCATTTTCCTCGCCTCCCGGGCCCGCGCGCGCAGTTGACTCCCCCCGGCCCCTCCGCCACCTTCCGCCGTCTCTCGCGGGAGAGACCCTTCGCGGCCCTCGGGCCTGAAGGGAGCCGAAGGCGCAACCGCCCCGGAAACGCTCAGGCAAAAGGACCGCGAGGGCCGATGAACGCTGGAAAGTGCTCGCCGTAGCCCGTTCGGGCGAAGGCGGCCGCCGAAGGAGCAGGGGGCCGTCCAGCCGATCGGGCGGTCCGAAATCTCTCAGGCCCAAGGACAGCGGGGGCGCGATCCGGATGGCGGGGCATCTCCCGTCGCCGCTCGCCGTCACCCTCCAGTCCGAGCCCTTCGTGCCCGACATCCCCGCCGAGACCGTGCTCAAGACCACCCCGCTCAGCGAGGCGCATGCCGCCCTGGGCGCGAAGATGGTGCCGTTCGCCGGCTACTCGATGCCGGTGCAGTACGCCGGCGAGCACGGCGGCGTGCTGAAGGAGCATCTCTGGACACGCGAGCACGCCGGCTTGTTCGACGTCTCCCACATGGGCCAGGCGCGGCTAACGGGCCCGGACGTGCTGACCGCCTTCGAGGCGCTCACCCCCGGCGATTTCCAGGGCCTGATGCCCGGCAAGCAGAAGTACTCGCTGCTGCTGACCGACGACGGCGGCATCGTCGACGACCTGATGGCCGGCCGCCCGGAGCCCGAGGGCCTGTTCGTGGTGGTCAACGGCGCCTGCAAGGCGAACGACTTCCGCCTCATGGGCGAGCGGCTTGCCGGCCGCGTCGCCATCGAGCGGCTGGAGGACCGCGCGCTGATCGCCCTGCAGGGCCCGCAGGCGGCCGCCGTGCTCGTCCGGCACGCGCCCGAGACCGCGACCATGGTGTTCATGGACATCCGCGCCATCGACGCGTTCGGGACCGAGGCCGTCGTCTCGCGCTCCGGCTACACCGGCGAGGACGGCTACGAGATCTCGGTCCCGGCGGCCGCCGCCGTCCACGTCTGGACGACGCTGCTGTCCGACGAGCGCGTGCGGCCGATCGGCCTCGGCGCCCGCGATTCGCTGCGCCTGGAGGCCGGCCTGCCGCTCTACGGCCACGACCTCGACGAGAGCGTCTCGCCGGTCGAGGCGGGGCTGGCGTTTGCGATCAACAAGCCCCGCCGCCGGCGCGCCGACTTCCCCGGCGCGGAGCGTATCCTCGGCGAATTCGCCCACGGCTGCGCGCGTTTCCGCATCGGCCTGAAGGTGCTCGAGGGCGCGCCGGCCCGCGAGGGCGCCGAGGTCGCCGACGAGACCGGCCGGCCGATTGGCGTCGTCACCTCCGGCGGCTTCTCGCCCACCCTGCGCCAGGCCATC
>Ga0207695_10009672_pt1 | contig 11875 bp, 6 predicted proteins | sample KBSC54metaG_FD_184354 | JGI IMG/M metagenome (GOLD analysis project Ga0207695, IMG submission 184354) | Corn rhizosphere microbial communities from Kellogg Biological Station, Michigan, USA - KBS C5-4 metaG (SPAdes) (version 2) | ecosystem: Host-associated > Plants > Roots > Rhizosphere > Soil... | reverse complement strand
ATCTGCCGCAAGGTCGTGAAGATGCTGCTGCTGAAGAAGGCATCGGGCGCGATCAAGGTCGATGGCGAGAATCTCGATACGTTCCTCGGCGTGCGCAAGTACGACTTCGGCCTCGCGGCGAAGGAAAACCAGGTCGGCCAGGTGACGGGCCTCGCGTGGACGGAAGTCGGCGGCGACCTGCTGACGATCGAAGCCGCGGTGATGCCGGGCAAGGGCAACGTGATCCGCACGGGTTCGCTCGGCGACGTGATGAAGGAGTCGGTCGAGGCTGCGCGTTCGGTCGTGCGCTCGCGTTCGCGCCGTCTGGGCATCAAGGACGAAGCGTTCGAGAAGCAGGACATCCACATTCACGTGCCGGAAGGCGCGACGCCGAAGGACGGTCCGTCCGCCGGCGGTGCGATGACGACCGCGCTGGTGTCGGTGCTGACGGGTATCCCCGTGCGTGCCGATGTCGCGATGACGGGCGAAATCACGTTGCGTGGCGAAGTGCTGCCGATCGGCGGGCTGAAGGAAAAGCTGCTGGCAGCGCATCGCGGCGGCATCAAGCTCGTGTTGATTCCGGAAGAGAACGTGAAGGATCTCGCGGACATTCCGGACAACGTGAAGAATGCGATCGAGATCGTGCCGGTCCGCTGGATCGACAAGGTGCTGGAACTCGCGCTCGAGCGTTCGCCGACTCCGCTGCCGCCGGAAGAAGAAGCGAAGGCAGCAGCGCCGGTCGGCGACGCGGCGAAGGATGCCGGCTCGACGGAAGTCGTCAAGCACTGAGACCCTGAACGCCGTCCTTCCTGACGGTTGTTCACGAAACCCGCGGCGTGTCCGCGGGTTTTTTATGTGCACACGGAATCGCGAACCGATGCGGCAGAAAAAAATTCGCATCCGGGCTTGGCAAAATGATCGGGGATGAATTAAACTTGCGGGCTCGCTGGTTGTTGATGCGGAAACGCAGATCGCAGCCAGAACGAATCGGGAACGGGTGCTTAGCTCAGCTGGTAGAGCGGCGCCCTTACAAGGCGTAGGTCGGGGGTTCGAACCCCTCAGCACCCACCAGTTTCCTGATTCAGCCAGACCAAGGAGCGGTAGTTCAGTCGGTTAGAATACCGGCCTGTCACGCCGGGGGTCGCGGGTTCGAGTCCCGTCCGCTCCGCCAGAAAATGAAAAAGCCCGCCTTGTGCGGGCTTTTTCATTTGCGTTTCCGATTGCGCACGCTGGCGGGCGCGTGACTGCGGAGCGGAGCAAGCGCGCCTGCGCATCTGCTTTTCTCCCGTCCCACCCCGTATGTTGTAATATCGGTCGTTTTGTCCAATTTTCCCGTCACGCATGCTCGATTTCTTCCGTAATCACCAGCGCCTGATGATGGCGCTCCTGCTCCTGATCGTATTGCCGGGGCTGGGTTTCGTCGGGATCCAAGGCTTCCGCGGCTTCTTCGACGACAGTGCGAACGCCGCAGCGGTCAACGGGCACAAGATCACGCGGGTCGAATTCGACGGCGCGTTCCGCCAGCAGATCGACCAGGCGCGTCAGGCGCTCGGCGGGCAGTTCGACATCAAGATGTTCGATACGCCCGAGCATCGCAAGCAGGTGCTCGACGGCCTGATCCAGCAGCGCGTGCTGGCCGATGAAACGCAGCGTCTGCACCTGACCGCGTCCGACAATGCGGTGCGCGATGCGCTGATGAGCGATCCGATGATCGCGTCGCTGAAGAAGCCCGATGGTTCGATCGACGTCGAGCGTTACGCGCAACTGCTGTCGTTCCAGGGGATGACGCCCGAGCAGTACCAGGAGCGCGTGCGCTACAGCCTCGCGCTGCAGCAGATTCCGGCCAGCATCGTGTCGAGCGCGTTCACGCCGAAGAGCCTCGCGCAACGCCTGTCCGAACTCGCCGCGCAGCAGCGCGACGTGCAGGCGCTCGTGCTGAAGACGAGCGACTACGCATCGAAGGTCCAGCCGACCGACGCGCAGCTCGCCGCGTACTACGACGCGCACAAGCAGGGCTTCGCGACGCCCGAGACCGCGACGATCCAGTACCTCGTCTATTCGCCGGCCGCAGCGGCCGCGAGCGCGCAGCCGACCGATGCGGACATCAAGAAGTTCTACGACGACAACCCGACGCACTTCCGCACCGAAGCGCAGGTTCGCGTGAGCCATATCTTCATCGCCGCGGCGAGCAGCGCAAGCGCGGCCGACAAGGCCGCAGCGAAGGCGAAGGCCGAGCAACTGCTCGCCGACGTGAAGGCGCATCCGGACCAGTTCGCGCAAATCGCGCAGAAGAGCTCGCAGGACGCGCCGTCGGCCGCGAAGGGCGGCGACCTCGGCTTCATCACGCGCGGCTCGACGGCGGGCGGCAAGGCGTTCGACGATGCCGCGTTCGCGCTCAAGCAGGGCGACGTGAGCGGTGTCGTGCAGTCGGATCTCGGCTTCCACGTGCTGAAGGCGACCGAAGTGAAGCCGGCGGCCGTCAAGCCGTTCGCGGAAGTGAAGGACCGGATCGCGATCGACCTGAAGCAGCAGTACGCATCGAAGGCGTTCACGGACAACGCGGAAGGTTTCACGTCGACCGTCTACGAAAAGGCGAAGACGCTGCAGCCGGCCGCGGACAAGTACAAGCTGACGATCCAGACGGCCACCGTCACGCCGACGCCGAATCCGCAGCTGCCGCCGACGAGCCCGCTGAACAATCCGAAGTTCCTGGCCGCCGTGTTCGCGAACGACTCGGTGAAGAACCAGAACAACACGCAGGCGATCGACGTCGGCAACAACACGCTGATCTCGGCGCGTGTGACCGACTACAAGCCGGCTGCCGTGCCCGCGCTCGATGCGATCAAGGACGTCGTGCGCCAGAAGGTCGTCGCCGAGCAGGCCGCGGCACTCGCGCAGAAGGACGGGGCGGCGAAGCTCGCCGAGCTGCAGAAGTCGAAGTCGACCGACGGGTTCGCGGCAGCGCAGAAGGTGTCGCGCACGCAATCTCAGGGCCTGACGCCGGCCGCGCTGAGCGCCGTCTACAAGGTCGATGCGAAGACGCTGCCGGCTTACGTCGGCGTCGATCTCGGCGCGGACGGCTACGCGATCTACCGCGTGAACGCGGTGATCCCGGGTACGGCCGTCGATCCGCAGCAACTGGCGGCCGCGCAGCAGCAGATGGCGCAGGTCGACGCGCAAAGCGAAGGCGAAGCGTATCTCGCCGCGCTGCGCGATCGCTCGAAGGTGAAGCTGTACGGGACGACGACCAGCCAGTCGCAGGACGGCGACAACTGAGCATCGTTTCGCACGCAACAATAAAAAGCCCCGCTTCGAGCGGGGCTTTTTGTTTTCCGGCGGGTCGGTACGTCGTCAACCGCGCGGCTTGCCGAGCAGCGGCTTCAGTGCCGGCCACACGTTGTCGAGCAGAATGCCCTGCGCCTGCTGCGCGGGATGCATCTGGTCGGCCTGGAACATCTCGGGCCTGTTCTCGATGCCGGCCAGCAGGAACGGCACGAGCGGTACGCCGAGATCCTTCGACAGCCGCGTATAGACGGCGTGGAACTTCTGCGTGTAGTCGGGGCCGTAATTGGGCGGCACGTACATGCCGACCAGCACGACCTTCGCCTGTGCACGCCGTGCGCCGGCGATGATGTCGCGCAGGTTCTGCTCGGTCGTCGCGAGCGGCACGCCGCGCAGCGCATCGTTCGAACCGAGCTCGACGACGACGATCGAAGGCTTGAGCCGCTGCAGCACCGCAGGCAGCCGCGCGCGGCCGCCGCTCGTGGTGTCGCCGCTGACGCTGGCGTTCGCGACGCTATAATCGATTCGCTCGTTCGTGAGCCGCTGTCGCAGCAATGCAACCCAGCCCGTGTCGCGCGGCAGCCCGTATTCGGCCGACAGGCTGTCGCCGAGCACGACGATCACCGGCTGGCCCGGTGTCGGGGCCGGCGCCGTCACGGCGCGTGCGGGCGCGGTTGCGGTCAGCAGGGTGCCCAGCAGCGCGGCGAGCGCCGCGCGTCTTTTCCAGCGAAATGTCGTGTCCATGTTCAAGATTACCGATCCGATCATCGAAGTCCATGACGTGTGCAAGCGGGTCGCCGACGCAACGGGCGAACTGACGATCCTCGACGGCATCACGCTCGCCGTGCGGCCGGGCAGCAGCCTCGCGATCGTCGGTGCGTCGGGGTCGGGCAAGTCGACGCTGCTCGGCCTGCTTGCAGGGTTGGACAGCGCGACGAGCGGCACGGTTCGCCTGCTCGGCCGCGCGCTCGACCAGCTCGACGAGGACGAGCGCGCCGCGCTGCGCAACGGTGCCGTCGGGTTCGTGTTCCAGTCGTTCCAGTTGATGCCGCACCTGACGGCGCTCGAAAACGTGATGCTGCCGCTCGAACTGCGGGGCGGCATCAGCGCGCGCGAGGCGGCCGATCGCGCGCGGGCGCTGCTCGTGCAGGTCGGTCTCGGCGAACGCACCGCGCATTATCCGAAGCTGCTGTCGGGCGGCGAGCAGCAGCGCGTCGCGCTCGCGCGCGCGTTCGTCACGCGCCCGGCGATCCTGTTTGCCGACGAGCCGACCGGCAGCCTCGATGCGGCGACGGGGCATGCGGTCATCGACCTGATGTTCGAACTGAACCGCACGCACGGCGCAACGCTCGTGCTCGTCACGCACGATGCTGAACTTGCGCGCCGCTGCGCGACCACGGTGACGCTCGACGCCGGGCACATCGTCGAGCCGCACGCGGCGCAGCGCGGCGCCTGAATTTTCCTGCCAGCCGCGCGGGTTGCGATGCGCGGCCGGCGTGCGCGTGACGCCGGCCCGTCAGCGCTTGAGCGCCGCGCGGGCGCGTTCGATCAGAGCAGTGGTCGACGAGTCGTGCTTCGCGGGATCGACCGACTCGGCCGACAGGTCGGCTTCGACGACCTTGCCGAGAATCTTGCCGAGCTCGACGCCCCACTGGTCGAACGGATTGATGTCCCACACCGTCGCCTGCACGAGCACCTTGTGCTCGTAAAGCGCGATCAGCGCGCCGAGCGTGCGCGGCGTCAGCGCATCGACGAGCAGCGTCGTCGTCGGGCGGTTGCCGGGGAACGTCAGGTGCGGCGCGAGCGCCTCTTTGCCCGGCCCGGCGACCTTGCGCGCTTCGTCGAGCGTGCGGCCGAGCATCAGCGCCTCGCTCTGCGCGAAGCAGTTCGCGAGCAGTTTCGGATGATGGCTCGCGAGCGGATGCTCGGGCGTCAGCACCGCGATGAAGTCGATCGGCACGATCGTCGGCCCCTGGTGCAGCATCTGGAAGAACGCATGCTGGCCGTTGGTGCCCGGCTCGCCCCACGTGACGGCCGACGTCGGGTAATCGACGAAGGTGCCGTCCAGGCGCGCGGATTTGCCGTTGCTCTCCATTTCGAGCTGCTGCAGGTACGACGGCAGGTAGTGCAGCGCTTCCGAATACGGCGCGACGAGATAGCTCTGCGAGCCGAAGAAATTCCGGTACCAGATGCCGATCAGGCCGAGCAGCACCGGCAGGTTGCGCTCGAGCGGCGCTTCGCGGAAATGGCGGTCCATGTCGTCCGCGCCGGCCAGCAGCTCGTCGAACTGCTCGGGGCCGATCGCGATCATGATCGACAGGCCGACCGCCGACCACAGCGAATAGCGGCCGCCGACCCAGTCCCACATTTCGAACACGTTGTCCGCGGCGATGCCGAACTTCACGACTTCGGCCGGGTTCGCCGACACGCCGACGAAGTGTTTCGCGAGCGCGTCCTCGGGGCAGCCGCGTGCGACGAACCAGTCGCGCAGCGAGCGTGCGTTCGTCATCGTCTCGAGCGTCGTGAAGGTCTTCGACACGATGATCGCGAGCGTTTCCTCGGGATCGACCTGTTCGAGCACGCGCGCGAGATCGGCGCCGTCGACGTTCGACACGAAGTGGGTCGAGATGTCGGGCGTCGCGACGTGGTGCAGCGCATGCACGACCATCTTCGGCCCGAGATCGGAGCCGCCGATGCCGATGTTGATCACGTGGCGGATGCGCTTGCCCGTGTAGCCCGCCCACGTGCCGCTGCGCACGGCGCGCGCGAACGTCGCCATCTTCGCGCGCTCGGCGCTCACCTGCGCGTGGAACGGCGCTTGCGGGTCGGTCGCGCGCAACGCGGTGTGCAGCGCGGCGCGGCCTTCGGTCGCGTTGACGATCTCGCCCGCGAACATCGCGTCGCGGCGCGTTTCGACGCCCGCGTCGCGCGCGAGCTGCACGAGCAGGCGCAGCGTTTCGTCGTTGATGCGGTTCTTCGAGAAGTCGGCCGCGAGACCGCCGCCCGGGATCGTGAAGCGTTCGGCGCGGGTCGGCGCGCGGTCGTTTTCCGGTGCGAACCAATCGCGCAGCCGGGCGTGGCGGATCTGTTCGAAGTGGGATTGAAGGGCAGTCCAGGCGGGGAGCGAATTCAGCGTCATGGCGGTTCGAGTGAAGCGTGAATCGGGAGGAATGCCGCGCCGGCTCATCGGGATCGGCAGGCCGGCGGACGAGAGGGCCCGCCGTGCGGCGGGGCAGTCAGTATAGCGGCGTTATGTGTCGGCGCGCGGCGATGGGTAAAAAAGGCGATTGATCAGCGTGCGCACCGTCGGTGCGAGTTCGCCGGCCGTGAGCCCGGCCGGGCCGGTGCCGTGCGCGGTCAGCGTGTCGGCCGCGAGGCCGTGCAGGTAGACGCCCGCGAGCGCCGCTTCGACCGGCGCGACGCGCTGCGCGAGCAGCGCGCCGATCAGGCCGCCGAGCACGTCGCCGGTGCCGCCGGTGGCGAGCGCCGCGTTGCCGGTCGGGTTGATCGTCACTCGGCCGTCGGGTGCTGCAATCACCGTGCCCGAGCCTTTCAGCACGACGATGGCTGCATGGCGAGCGGCGAGCGCCTGCGCCGCCGCGACGCGGTCGCGCTGCACCGTCGCCGTGTCGCTGCCGAGCAGCCGCGCGGCCTCGAGCGGGTGCGGGGTCAGCACGCAGGGATTGCCGCGGGCGCCGCGCTCGGCAACGGCGGCCGCGAGGTTCGCGTGCGTCGCGACGAGGTTCAGCGCGTCGGCATCGAGCAGCGTCGCGGCATCGTGGGCGAGCACGTCGCGCACGAGCGTTGCCGCGGCTTCGCGCATGCCGAGGCCGCAGCCGGCCGCGATCGCGGTCATCGCGCCGAGGTCGAGGCCGTCGGCCGGATGCAGCATCAGTTCGGGGAACGGCGGGTCGTACGGCGGCGCGCCGGCGCCGAGGAAGCCGACGTGCACCTTGCCGGCGCCCGCGAACAGCGCGGCGCGCGCGGCCAGGATCGGTGCGCCGCACATGCCGGTGTCGCCGCCGAGCACCGCGAGGCTGCCGAAGGTGCCCTTGTGGGACGCGAACGCGCGCGCGGGCAGCGCCGCGGCGAATCGCTCGGGCGTGTTCAGCACGATGGCCGGCGCGACGGGCGGTGCGACGTCGAGCGACGCGACGTCGATCTCGCCGGCGAGGTCGCGGCCGTCGCCCGTGTAGAGGCCCGGCTTCGCGCCGATGAAGGTGAGCGTATGCGTGGCCGCGACGGCGACGCCCGCGCCGACGATCCGGCCCGTATCGCTGTCGAGCCCGCTCGGCACGTCGAGGGCGAGCACGCGGCCGCCGTGCCGTGCATGCGCGGCAATGCGCGCGGCCTGTTCGGCGAACGTGCCGTCCAGCGCGCGGCCGAGACCGATGCCGAACAGCCCGTCGACGACCCAGGCGTAACCGTCCAGCGACGCGGGCGGCGTGGCCGACAGCGGGACGCCGGCCGCGCGCGCGAGGCCGAGCGCCCATTGCGCGTCGTCCGGCTTGACCGGCACCGGCATCCACGCCTGCGTCGCGATGCCGAGTTGCTGGAGCTGCGCGGCGGCGACCAGCGCGTCGCCGCCGTTGTTGCCGGGGCCGACCGCGAACCATACGGGGCGGTCGTCGCCGACGACGCGCTCGGACACCCAGCGCGCGGCGGCGGCACCCGCACGGCCCATCAGTGTGTGCGGCGGCAGGGCCGCGGCCGCGTCGGCTTCGGCTGCGCGCAAGTCGGCGACGCGCAGCAGTGCGATCGGATCGGAATCGGGAAGCGGGCGGGTAGCGGTCATCGCGGGATCGTGGCGGCTGGCAAGGATGCCGCCACGGGACGGGCCCGCGGCGGTCAGGTCGTGAAGCGCCCGGCGCGCAGTGCGGCGAGCGTGTCGGCGGGCCAGTGCTGCACGTCGCCGCCGAGGTAGTCGGTCACCACTTTAGCAGACCCGCACGCGAGCCCCCAGCCGGTCGGGCCGTGCCCGAAATTGACGAACACGCGCGGATGCGGGGTCGGACCCACGACGGGCAGGCCGTCCGGCGACAGCAGTTGCGTGCCTTGCCACGACAGCGCGGCCGAGATCCTGGCGGCACCGGGCACCCAGTCGTGGACGGCCTGGCCGAGCAGCGCGAGCGCGGCCTCGGACAGCGGCTCGGGAAGCGGCTTCGCGGTGTCGGGCAGGCTCTGCAGCACGGCGCCGCCGCCGATGCGCAGCCGCTGGTGGGTGCGCGTGATCGAGATGCGCTTGATCGAATCGACGACGCTCAGGTGCGGCGCGTGCTCTTCGTATGCGACCGGCGCGGTGAGCGTATGGACCCGCACCGGGTGCAGCGGCAGGCGCCAGCCGAGCCGTTCGAGCAGCGGCAGGCTGCCGGCGCCGGCGGCCACCACGATCGCGTCGGCGGAAATCACGTCGACCTCGTGCGCCTTCGCCGCGTTCCGCTGGCCGGACGGTACGAGTTCGACCGCGGCGCGGCCGGTATCGATACGGATCGCGGCGACGTCCGCGCCGAAGCGGAACTGCACGCCGTGCTCGTCGAGCGTCTGCTTGACCAGTTTCGCGAACAGCGGGCAGTTTCCGGTGCGCTCGGTCTCGAGCAGCACGCCGCCGGCGAAGCCGGGCTCGGCCGGCACCGACGGTTCGAGCGCCGCGCATTCTTCGGCGCTCAGCATGCGGTACGGCTGGTCGAGCGTGCGCAGCAGGTCGAGCGCGGGCTGCATCGCTTCCCAGTCGCGCGGATCGCGCACGACGTGCAGGATGCCGGGTTTCTGTTCGAATTCGAGTTCGAGGCGTGCCTCGATGTCGGCGAGCGTGTCGCGCGACGCGTCGATCAGCGGGCGCAGCCGCGCGTACTGCGCGGCGAACGCATCGGGCTCGCGCAGCGCGCTGAGCTGCTTGACGAAGCGGCGCACGCCGCCGTTGAAGCCCGGCTTGTAGACGATGCCGCTGTCGCGCGGCTGGCGCTGGCGCATGAAGGTCGGACCGAACCAGACGTCGAGCGGGCTCGGCAGCAGCGCGCCGCCGTCGCCGTAGGTCGCACCCTGCGCGACGGTCGCGTGGCGTTCGACCACGCATACGCGATGGCCGGCCGCGCGCAACTGGTAGGCGGTGGCGACGCCGCTGATTCCGCCGCCGATGACGATGACATCCATGGATTGCTTCGATGACGGGCGGCGCGCACGCCGCCCGGTGAGGATTCGCTGAGGGCCCGGGCCCGGTGAACCCGGAATGATAGCGCCAAAATCGCGGTAACCGGCGTCGCGCGAGCAGGTGCCATGCGGCCGCGCGGCGGCGCCGGCTGCCGTACCCGGGCGGGCCGGCCCGACGGGCGGCCGTGCACGGCGCGCGCCGCGGCACCGTCGCGGTGCACGCGGGCTGCCGATCGGCCGGTTTGGGGCGACCGACTTCCGGGTATAATTACGGCCTTCCTTTCGCCCCACGTCGCCACCTCGCGCGACTCATCGACGTCAGTCCAGCCCATGGCTCACTTCTCGTGTTTTCCCGGCGCTTCGGCCCTTTCCGATTTCCGTCAAACCCGTCTGCTCGACACGCTCAGGCAAATCGACGCCAACATCGTCGCGGTGCGCGGCCAGTTCCTGCACTTCGTCAATGCGGCCGAGCCGCTGTCGGCCGACGACAGCGCGCGCATCGACGCGCTGATGCACTACGGCGCGCCGTTCGAGCCGGCGGCCGAGAAGGGCGCGGCCGAGACCTTCGTCGTGCTGCCGCGCTTCGGCACGGTCTCGCCGTGGGCGAGCAAGGCGACCGACATCGCGCAGCACTGCGGCCTCACGCAGGTGCGCCGCATCGAGCGCGGCGTCGAATTCACGGTCACGCTGAAGTCGGGGCTGCTCGGCGGCAAGAAGGCGCTGTCCGACGACGCGCGTGCGGCCGTCGCGGCCGCGCTGCATGACCGGATGACCGAAAGCGTGGTCGCCGCGCGCGACGACGCGAAGCACCTGTTCGACGAACTGCCGGCCAAGCCGCTTGCGAGCGTCGACGTGCTGGGCGTCGGCCGCGGCGCGCTCGAGCGCGCGAACGTCGAGCTGGGCCTCGCGCTCGCCGACGACGAGATCGATTACCTGGTCGAAGCGTTCCGCAAGCTCGAACGCAATCCGACCGACGTCGAACTGATGATGTTCGCGCAGGCGAACAGCGAGCACTGCCGCCACAAGATTTTCAACGCGCAGTGGACGATCGACGGGCAAGCGCAGGACATGTCGCTGTTCGCGATGATCCGCAACACCGAGAAGCTGAATCCGCAGGGCACGATCGTCGCGTATTCCGACAACTCGTCGATCATGATGGGTGCCGAGGCCGAGAGCTGGTTCCCGCGCAACGCGGGCGCGGCCGGCGAGCCCGGCGAGCGATATGGCCGCCACACCGAGCTCACGCACACGCTGATGAAGGTCGAGACGCACAACCACCCGACGGCGATCTCGCCGTTCCCGGGTGCGGCGACCGGCGCGGGCGGCGAGATCCGCGACGAAGGCGCGACGGGTCGCGGCGCGCGTCCGAAGGCCGGACTCACGGGCTTCACCGTGTCGAACCTCGACCTGCCCGATGCACGCCAGCCGTGGGAAAACGCGCGCGACGCGGCGCAGCCGGTCGGCGAGCGCAACCCGAACGAGCAGCATGGCCCGTACGGCCGCCCGGACCGCATTGCGTCGCCGCTGCAGATCATGATCGACGGCCCGCTCGGCGGCGCCGCGTTCAACAACGAATTCGGCCGCCCGAACCTCGGCGGCTACTTCCGCGTGTACGAGCAGAACGTCGGCGGCCAGGTGCGCGGCTATCACAAGCCGATCATGATCGCGGGCGGACTCGGCAACATCGCGGATCAACACACGCACAAGCACGACGTGCCGGCCGGCTCGCTGCTGATCCAGATCGGCGGCCCCGGCATGCGGATCGGCATGGGCGGCGGCGCCGCGAGCTCGATGGCGACCGGCGCGAACACGGCCGAGCTCGATTTCGACTCGGTGCAGCGCGGCAACCCCGAAATCGAGCGTCGCGCGCAGGAAGTGATCAACGGCTGCTGGCAGCTCGGCGCGGAAAACCCGATCCTGAGCATCCACGACGTCGGCGCGGGCGGCCTGTCGAATGCGTTCCCCGAAATCGTCGACGGCGCGGGCAAGGGCGCGCGCTTCGAACTGCGCAAGGTCGCGCTCGAGGAATCGGGCCTGTCGCCGCGCGAGATCTGGTCGAACGAGGCGCAGGAGCGCTACGTGCTCGCGATCGCGCCGGCCGACCTGCCGCGCTTCGAGGCAATCTGTGCGCGTGAGCGCTGCCCGTTCGCGGTGGTCGGTGTTGCAACCGACGAGCGCCAGCTGCAGCTCGTCGATGCCGAAGCGACGGGTGCCGACGAATATCCGGTCGACATGCCGATGGAAGTGCTGCTCGGCAAGCCGCCGCGCATGCACCGCGACGTCACGCGCGTGGCGACCGAGCGCGCGCCGGTCGACGTGACGGGCATCGCGCTGTCGGAAGTCGCGGTCGACGTGCTGAAGCACCCGACGGTCGGCAGCAAGTCGTTCCTGATCACGATCGGCGACCGGTCGGTCGGCGGCACGTCGGTGCGCGACCAGATGGTCGGCCCGTGGCAGGTGCCGGTGG